>Ga0209007_1000706_pt1 | contig 11427 bp, 11 predicted proteins | sample JacPinW_OM1H0_O2_FD_187961 | JGI IMG/M metagenome (GOLD analysis project Ga0209007, IMG submission 187961) | Forest soil microbial communities from Algoma, Ontario, Canada - Jack Pine, Ontario site 1_JW_OM1H0_O2 (SPAdes) (version 2) | ecosystem: Environmental > Terrestrial > Soil > Boreal...
GCATGAGTCGCGTCGTCAGCTTCCGGCAGATGCAGGACGGCACGCGGGAGGACTACCTGCTGCTCGATGAGTCCGAGCGGCGCTACGCAGCAACGCTCGGCGAGCGGGTGCTCGAGAGCCTCAAGCGGCTCGATCACTCGCTCGAGGGCTATCCGGTCAGCCGCCTGACACACTGCCTGCAGGCCGCGACCCGGGCGGCGAGAAGCGGCGCCGACGAGGAGCTGATCGTCGGCGCGCTGATCCACGATATCGGCGATGAGCTCGCGCCCTACAACCATGCGGAAGTGGCGGCGGCGATCCTGCGCCCGTACGTGCGTCCCGAGGTGAGCTGGATCGTCGAGCAGCACGGGCTGTTTCAGAACTACTATTACGTGCACCACTTCGGCGGCGATCGCAACGCCCGCGAGCGGCTGCGCGAGCACCCGTGGTACGAGGCCTGCAAGCGCTTCTGCGCCGCCTGGGACCAGTGCTCGTTCGATCCGGATTATCCGAGCGAGAGCCTCGAGTTCTTCGCGCCGGTGGTGCGGCGGATCTTCGCGCGCGCACCGCACGACCCACGCTACCTGCCGGCCGGCGTGGATTGAAATAAGGTTAGGGAAAAAATTACGGCCTCAGGGGCGCCGGAGTCGGATCTTCGGGCCGAAGAATTCTGACAGTTGCACAGCCGTCCGTGGCTCGTAGCCATCCTTGGCCTGCGGTGCCGTCCCTGGCACCGCCGTCATCCTTGACGCGTTCGCCGTCCGTGGCGAGATGCCTTCCGTGGGTGCCTGTCAGAATCCTCGATGCCTTCAGATCTCTCCTGGGTGCCCCGAGGCCGTCAGGGGCGCGTCATGCCGGGGTGGGGGGTCAATCCCGGATGGCGCGATTCGTGTCAGCTGTTGGGCCGCTCGCATCGCCCGTGCAGCATTCTCGAGCAATTCGTCGATACTCACCGGGCGGGCGGGATTGAAGTGAGCCACCCCAACGCTCAATGACAGGGTCGGCAGAGCGCCGTCGTGCCGTGCTCCCCGGGCTCGCAGCGCCACCGCGCTGCGCACCGCATAATCCTCGCTGGTCGTCAACGCCGCGAACTCGTTGCGGCTCAGCCTGCCGAGCACTTCGTAGACGCCGTAGCTCGGGAACAGGTCACGCAGAAAGTAGCTCGTCTGGCGGATCAGGGCATCCGCGGTTACCGGGCCGAGGGTCGCCACCGCGTCGTCGAGATGCTCGAGCGTGAAGCACACCAGATGCGCCGAGTGCCGGTCGCGCCTCGCCACATCGAGCAGACGCGTGCCGCTTTGCATGAAGCCCTGATGGTTGTTCAGGCCCGTGAGCTCATCGGTGAGCGACACCGAGCGCAGCAGTCGCAGGAGATTCAGCAAGGCCTTCAGCTGCATCGGCGCGCGTCGCCGCTCCTTCGCCGGGCCGCCGGCCGCGAGCAACTGCGACAGCAGGCGCTTCACGCCGGGCTCATCGCCCGTCATGACCGCGGCGCGCAGCAGGCCCACCCACTCCTCGGTGGTGTCGGCGCTGGTCTCGCCCGGTGTGAGCTGGCGCCCTGTGGCGCTCGCACTCACCGCGGTCTGCAGCAGGCCTTGCAACACACACCTCCTCACACACAAGCCATTCGACGGTGATGAAAGCGTACGCTCTCTGCGTTCCGCGCCCATCCGGAAAACACCTTGGCTGGAGGTCAGGCCGAGAGCCGGGGCCCCGTAGGACAGCGCCTACGCCGTTTGCCCGACTCCGGCTCGACACTACTCGCGAGTAAACGTAAGTCGCGCACCGCAGTTGACGCACGCCATGCTGCCACGCATTCATTAACGTCTCGTTAAATTAAGGTCTCATTAACTTTGATTCATCTGCTGCAATTTTCATTCGTTCATTGCGTGACTGACATCTGCACCGACAGGAACTCAGGGAGTGCGCCGACAGCGATCGCGGCGTGGTGCACTAAGATTCGCTGTCTATGCACGCGCTACCACCCCTGCCTTACGCTCCGGACGCACTCGCGCCGGTCATTTCCGCCAACACTCTGTCGTTCCACTACGGCCAGCACCACAAGGGCTACGTCGACAAGCTGAACAGCCTGATCGCCGGCACAGAGTTCGCCGAGGTGCCACTGGCCGAGCTGATCGTGCGCACGGCCGGCAAGCCCGAGCACGTCGAGGTGTTCAACAACGCCGCGCAGGCGTGGAATCACACCTTCTACTGGCGCAGCCTCCGTCCGCCGCAGAAGTCCGAGCAGGTGCCGTTGGCCCTGACCCAGTGGATCAACGCCGGGTTCGGCGACCTCGCCGCTCTCAAGCGCGAGCTGGCGAACGCTGCGATCACCGAGTTCGGTTCGGGCTGGGCATGGCTGGTGCTGGACGGGGAGACCCTGCGCGTCATCAAGACCGGCAACAGCGACAATCCGCTGCCGTTGCACCTGAAGCCGCTGCTCGCCATCGACGTCTGGGAGCATGCCTACTACCTCGATTACCAGAACCGGCGGGCCGAGCATGTGCATGCGGTCCTCGACCGGCTGATCAACTGGAACTTCGCAACCGACAACCTGTAGGCGGACGATCCCGGTAGCCGGGCAGTCTGCAAGCGACGCACCCGCGCGGGCGCGGGCCTGAGGGGGCGGCCGGAACAGCGGCGATCACGGTATGATGTGGGTTGGAGCGTGGCGTCGCTGCGAGGTGGGTTTTGGCCTGCATTTCTCCCGCTGATCGGACGCGGACGTGAAAGCCGCGACCCGGCAGATGGCGCTCATCGTGCTGCTGGTGCTGGCAGTGCTGGGACTGTTCGTGGCGGCCGTCTCCGGCCAGCAGCGCCTGGAGCAGGCCAGCTATCAGGTTGAAACCGATGCGTTACGCGGCCGGGCGCTGGCCGACGTGGAGGAGCTGCTCAGCCGGGCCGAGAGCGCACAGCGCGGCTTCATCCTGCTCGGCGATGCCACCTATCTCGGGCCGTTCGAGGAATCGACCTCCCGGCTGCCGGATGCGTTCCGACAGCTCGACAAGGTGTTCAGCCGCGCGCGTGCGCCGGTGCGCGCCGAGGTCCAGGAGATCGAGCGGTTGAGCGCCGCGAAGCTCAATGAGCTGGGTGAATCGCTCAGGCTCTATCGCCTCGAGGGGCCGAGTGCCGCAGTTGCGCTGGTGCGCAGCGACGTGGGTGAGCTCGCCATGACGCACATCGGCGACCGGGCCACGCGCCTGCAGCAGCTCGAGACCGAGGACATGCTCGCGGCGAGCCGCGCTTGGCGCAACGATCGCTGGGTCAACTGGGGACTCACCGGCGGCGCGCTCGCCGCGGCGCTGTATCTGGTGATCGTGCTGCGACGGGTGCTGCTGCGGTACGTGCGCGTCAAGGAGCGCGAGACGGTCGAGCTGCAGGAGTGGGGCAGCGAGCTGGAGACGCAGCTGCGTCACCGCAACGAGGAGTTGTCGGAGCTCTCGACGCACCTGCAGGCGCTGTCAGAGCGGGAGAAGTCGGCGCTGTCGCGCGAGCTGCACGACGAGCTCGGAGGACTCCTGGTCGCCGCGCGCATGGATGTCTCCTGGATCGAGGAGCGCATGGCAGCCGAGGACCTGGAGCTGCGCGCACGGTTCGCGCGCGTGCACGACGCGCTGCAGAGCGGCGTGGAGATCAAGCGCCGCGTGGTCGAGAACCTCCGGCCCACGCTGCTCGACAACCTTGGGCTGTTTCCGGCGCTGCGCTGGCAGGTGGCGGATTCGTGCAGCCGCGCCGGCCTCGGCTACGTCGAGCGCTTTCCGCCGGTCGAGCCGCGACTGCTTCCCGATGCCGCGATTGCGCTATTCCGCATCGTTCAGGAGGCGCTCACCAACATCGTCCGGCATGCGCAGGCGCACACCGTCGAGATCGTCATCGAGATGCAGCCCGAGTGGCTGCTGCTGAGAGTCCGCGACGACGGCGTCGGCCTGCCGGCCGAGCGGTTGCGGGCGCTCGGGTCACACGGACTCGCGGCGATGCGCCACCGCGCCACGGCGCTCGGCGGCAGCTGGCACGCGGTGCCGCGCGGCGACCGCCTCGGTACCGAGATCGAGGTGCGCCTGCCGCTAAACCATGTGCTGGTGCGCGCCGTGCCGCCCGCCGCACCGGCCGCGGCACAAGCCCGGGAGCACGCCTGAGAAAACTGTCGTCGGCTGCGCTCGTCAGTGCGTGCCGCTGGCGGCGCGCTCGCGGGCGAAATCTTGCAGCAGCGTCGACAGCTGAAAGTAGTCGCGCGACTTATCGAGGAATGCCGCGACGCCGTAGAGCTCGGCTTCGCGACGGTACTCCGGCAGGCTGAAGTTGGTGAGGATCACGACCTTCGGGCGCTGGCCGCTGCCGCTGCTGGCGAGCGCGCGCAGCACGCCGAAGCCCGAGCCGCTACGCAGGTGCAGGTCGAGTATCAGCGCGTCCGGCTGATCCTTGGCCACATGGCTGATCGCGTCCTCTTCGGTGGCTACGGTCTCGATCAGGTCCACATTCGGGAGGCGACCGATCAGCTCCGCCAGCCGATCCGCCAGCAGGGAGGAGTCCTCTACCAGCAGGACACGGAGCGCCGATTTACCCGACATTATGATCCTGGCCTGGAACATCTGGCCTCGCGGCGCCAATCGCCGCCTGAACCCCAGTTGAACATGTGAACAGCATAAGGCGGCTCCGTTCGCCGCCCTGTAAGTCACAATCTCCGCCCGGTGTCGGTAACTACCGACGCTACGCGCGCTCGCTAAAGTTATTAGCGGCTATTGCACCAGCCCGTTACGCAGCGCGTACGCCGTGAGATCGGCGTTGGTATCGAGATGCATCTTCTCCAGGACCCGTGCCCGGTAGGTGCTCACCGTCTTGACGCTGATGAACAGCTCGTGCGCGATCTCGGACACGCTGCGACCCACCGCGAGCTTGCACAGAATCTGGAACTCGCGCTCCGACAGCGCCGCGTGCAGCGGCTTGTCGCCCGGCTCGTCGAGCGCGGTGATGAGCATCTCGCTCAGGCGCGCGCTGACGAAGCGCCGCCCGGCGAGCACCGCGTGCACCGCGCGCATGAACTCCTCGGGCGCCTGGTCCTTGGCCAGATAGCCCGAGGCGCCGGCCCGCAGCACGTTGATGGCGTATTGCTTCTCGGAGAAGCCGCTCATGACCAGAACACGGGTCTCGGGGTGCCCGGAGCGGATATGCCGCAGTACATCGATGCCGCTGCGGTCGGGCATGTTGATGTCGAGAATGACCAGATCCCAGCGACCGTCGCGCAGCTGCTGCAAGGTGTCGGCACCCGTCGCAGCCTCGCCGATGTTGGTGATCGACGTATCCTGCTCGAGGTAGTGCCGCAGGCCCGTGCGCAGCATCGCGTGATCGTCGGCAATCAGAACAGTCGCCATTGAGCCTCCGCTTACGAACGTACCGCAGCCCCTTCCGGCGCCAGCGTACGCCATTTGCCCAAGCGGCTGTAGGCGGTATCCTACACCCCCGCGGTGGCCCTTGAGAGCCCCGGTGTCATCCCGTGGCATCGGAGCGCCTAAATGCCGGCGTCCGGATGGTCGTAGCTCCAATACCAATAGGTCGGCTGATCGTCGTAGTCCGCATCCGACAGGTCGCGATAGTCGACGTCGTGATGCGTATCGTGATCGTGGACGTCACGGCGGTCGTCGGCGCGACGCCTCAAGCCGAAATCGCGGAATTCCTCGGGCGCTTCGCGCTGGGCGAAGGATGCGCCGGCGTTCGTCGCCGCGAGAACGAGTGAAGCCCGGTATGCGCTGGTCAGCCGCTGCATGTGCATTCCCCTTGCATGTGCGTCCCCTTCGACGGCTACATATTGCAAACGCACCGCTAGCGTTGCAGTCGGACGCTGCCAGCAGCGTCTGTCGGCGCGCCCTGACCGTCGGCTGTTGTAATATCGCGACAGGCGGAGGAAGTGTCAGTGACAGCGGCCTCATCGGGCACCCATCATCACGCGGACGATCCGCGCAACCGCGACATCCTGATCTACGTCAACGGCGAGCTGTGTCCGCGCGCCAGCGCGTCGGTGTCGGTGTTCGACTCGGGCTTCATCCTCGGGGACGGTGTCTGGGAAGGGCTGCGGGTGCACCACGGCCGCATCGCGTTCCTCGACCAGCACCTCGCCCGGCTGTACGAGGCCGCGAAGGCGATCGATCTCGACATCGGCATGGACCGCGCCGCGCTCACGGCGGCGCTCTACCAGACGCTCGCGGCCAACCGCATGAGCGACGGTGTCCACATGCGCCTCATGGTGACCCGGGGCATGAAGAGCACCCCCTACCAGGACCCGCGCGCCTGCATCGGACCGGCGACCGTGGTCATCATCGCGGAATACAAGCTGCCGCGGCCGGAGACGCTGACGCGCGGCGTGCGGCTGTTCACCGTGCACGTGCGCCGCGGCGCTCCCGACGTCCAGGATCCAAAGCTCAACTCGCACTCCAAGCTCAACTGCATCACCGCCTGCATCCAGGCGGCCAAGGCCGGCGCCGACGAGGCGCTGATGCTCGACCCGCTCGGCTTCGTCGCCACCTGCAATTCCACCCACTTCTTCATCGTGCGCGGCGGGGAGGTCTGGACCTCGACCGGCAAGTACTGCCTGGCCGGCATCACACGCGCCAACGTGCTGCGGCTGTGCCGCGAGAACGGCATTCCGGCCTACGAGAAGGACTTCAGCCTGACGGAGGTCTACGGGGCGGAGGAGGCGTTCGTTACCGGCACCTTTGCCGGCATTGCTCCGGTGGTCGAGGTCGACGGCCGGCGCGTCAGCGAGGGGCGCGGCCCGATGGTCGAGCGGCTGCAGGGGCTGTATCTGCAGCTGATCGAGCGTGACGTCGCGGGGCGGACGCGCGCTTGATCACCCCGGTCTCGTGACACGCGCCTCATGAGGCCGCTGCGCCTGGCGATGTGGTCCGGCCCGCGCAACATCTCCACCGCGATGATGCGCGCCTGGGAGAACCGCGGCGACTGCGCGGTGGTGGACGAGCCGCTGTATGCACATTATCTCGCGCATACCGGGCTCGACCACCCTGGGCGCGAAGAGATCATTGCCGCGGGCGAGACCGACTGGCGCAAGGTCGCAGCCGGCCTCACCGGTCCGGTACCCGACGGCAAGCCCATCTTCTACCAGAAGCACATGACGCATCATCTCCTGCCGCACATCGGGCGCGCGTGGCTCGGCGAGCTGACTCATGTGTTTCTCATCCGCGACCCGCGCGCGGTGCTGGTCTCGTACACCAGGACGCGGCGCGAGGTCACGGCGGAGGATCTGGGCAGCGTTCAGGAGCTGGAGATCTTCCAGCATCTCAGTGAACAGACCGGCCGCACGCCGCCGGTGATCGATGCCGGCGAGTTTCTGAAGTCGCCGGAAGCGCAGCTGCGGAGTTTGTGCGCGCAGCTCGGCGTCGGCTTCACGCCGCGCATGCTGCAGTGGCCGCCCGGCCCGCGCCCCACCGATGGTGTCTGGGCGCCGCACTGGTATGAGAGAGTTCTGAAGAGCACGGGCTTCGAGCCCTACGAGGCGGCCGAGCCCGCGGTGCCGGCCGAGTACCGCCCGGTCCTCGAGGCAGTGCTGCCGTCCTACGAGGCGCTGTTCGAGGAGCGGCTCAGGTGATGAAGGCCGCCGCGAGCGCCAGCACCGCTATCAGGGCGAACAGTCCGGCGAATGTCGCGCCGCGGCGCAGCTGGATGTCGTTTACGCGTCTCATGGGTGGCCTGTGGGGCAGCATTGTCGGATTGTGAAGCCCGGTCCCGCATGCACCCCCCGGCCGGGACGGAGCGTCTCCGCCGCTAGAGGCGGCTCTCTCTCGCAGGAGTGAGGGTGGGCGCGGCGACAGCCGCGTCCGAGTAGCTCGAGCCGCGGTGCGCGCGCGCAGCGGCGACGTTGGCTATGCTAGCCGCCTCTCTCGGGGAGGGCTTCCAGAATGATGCGGATCGCCGGCCGCTGCGCGGCCATGCTCTGTGCCGGTCTCGTCCTGCCGCTCGTGGCGCTCGCCGCGTCAGCCACCGAAAAGACGCCGATCACCCACGAGAAGCTGTGGATGATGAAGCGCGTCGGTGCGCCGACGGTGAGCCCGGACGGCAAGTGGGTGGTGTTCCCGGTGCTGGAACCGAACTACGATCAGGACAAGGAGGTCAGCGACCTGTGGCTCGTGCCGGCCGACGGCTCGGCGCCGCCGCGCCGGCTCACCAACACACGTGCACCGGAGAAGGCCGTCGCCTGGTCGCCCGACAGCCGCGCGATCGCCTTCGCCACCAAGCGCGAGGGCGACGAGGCGGATCAGATCTACATCCTGGACCTGGCCGGGGGCGGGGAGGCACGCAGGCTCACCAACCTCTCGACCGGCGCCGCCAATCCCAAGTGGCGACCGGACGGCAAGGCCATCCTGTTCGAATCCCAGGTGTATCCCAACGCGCTCGATGACGAGGCCAATCGCAGGATTGCCGCCGAGCGCAAGGCGCGCAAGTACAACCTGCGCGTCTACGAGCACTTCCCGGTGCGCTTCTGGAACCAGTGGCTCGACGACCGTCAGCCGACCCTCATCGTGCAGTCGGTGGAGGAGGGCTCGACGCCGCGGGACATTCTTTCGCCCACGGCGCTCGCGCACACCCCGGGGTTTACCGCCAGCGACGACGGCGAAACCTCACTGTCGCTTGCGCCGCTGTGGAGTCCCGACGGCAAGGAGGTGCTGTTCACGGCCAGCACCGAGCGCTGGAACTCGGCGTTCGCCCCCGTTCACTTCCACATCTACCGCATGGCGGCGCAAGGGGGCGTGGAGCCGCGCGAAGTGACGCCCGCTCCCGGCAGCTACCATGGAACGGCCTTCGCGCCCGACGGCCGCACGCTCTACTTCATGTACGCGCCGCAGGACGAGGAGGTCTACCACCTCGAGCGTCTCGAGCGCCTCGCCTGGCCGGCGGGCGGCGAGGCGAGCCTCGTGACGCGCGACTTCGACCGCCAGGTCTCGGCCTTCGCCCTCACGCCCGACAGCCGCACCACCTACCTGCTGGTCGAGGAAGCCGGGCAGGAGAACCTCTATAAGGTGGCCGCCACCGGCGGACAGCCGACTGCGGTCGTGACGCCCGCAGTCGGCGGCTACACCGCGCTGGTCATTCCCGCCAAAGCCGCGAGACTTGAGCTGATCGCGAGCTACGGCAGCTCGGTGAATCCCGCCGAGGTGGTGCGCATCGACCCCGGTGCCCGCCGCCACACCAACCTCACCAACATCGACACGGCGGCGGCCGCCGCGATCGACTGGCAGCCGCCACAGCACTTCTACTTCACCAGCGCCAAGGGCCGCAGCATTCACAACATGATCGTCCTGCCGCCCGCCTTTGACGCCAGCAGGAAGTATCCGCTGCTGGTGCTCATCCACGGCGGCGCCGCCAGCCACAACTCCGATCAGATCGGGCTGCGCTGGAACTCTCACCTGCTGATCGCCCCGGGCTATGTCCTCCTCATGACCGACTACACCGGCTCGACCAGCTTCGGCGAGAAGTTCGCGCAGGCGATCAAGCTCGATCCTCTGAAGACCCCGGGGGACGAGATCAACCAGGCGGTCGATGAGGCGCTCAAGCGCTACCCGTTCATCGACGGCGCGCGCATGTGCGCCGCCGGCGCGAGCTACGGCGGGCACCTTGCCAATTGGCTGGAGGCCACCACCACGCGCTACCGCTGCATCGTCAGCCACGCCGGCGAGGTCGACCTCACCACGCAGTGGGGCGAGAGCGACTTCAACTACGGTCGCGAGCTCGCCAATGGCGGTCCGCCGTGGGCGGGCGGCGCCATCTGGCGCGAGCAGAGTCCGATCACCTACGGCGCCAGCTGGAAGACTCCGATCCTGCTCAGTATCGGCGAGCGCGACTTCCGTGTGCCGATCGGCAACACGCTCGAGAACTGGAGCACGCTGCAGCGCATGCACGTGCCGAGCCGGCTGCTGGTCTGGCCGGACGCCTGGCATTGGATCCTCAAGCCCGAGGACAGCCGGCGCTTCTATCAGGAGGTGCACGCATGGCTCGCGCGCTACCTCAAGGACGAAAAACCGGCGGATGATGGGCACTGATCGCGCGCGGGGCGCGCTATGGAGGTATCGACTATGGACGTCGGATTCATCGGTCTCGGACGGATGGGCAAGGCGATGGCGGCGAATCTGCTGCGCGCCGGACACACTCTGCGCGTATGGAACCGCACCCGCAGCGCGGCTGCGGACCTCGAGGCGCTCGGCGCCAAGGTGGCGGTGCAGCCGACCGAGGCGGCCGCGAATGCCCAGGTGCTCATGCTGATGCTCGCCGACGACGCTGCCACCAGGGCGGTGCTCGTCGGCCAGGGCGTGCTCGAGCGCATGCCCCGGGAAGCCGTCTGCGTCAACCTCGGCACCGTCTCGGTCGCCGCGGCCAAGGAGCTGAGCCGTCTGGCCGCGGCGCGCGGCGTCGGCTACGTCGCCGCGCCCGTATTCGGCCGGCCCGAGGTCGCCGAGGCCGCCCGGCTCAACATCGTGGTGGCGGGCGAGGCCGCAGCCGTCGAGCGCGTCCGGCCGCTGCTCGCGGCGATCGGCGAGCGGATCTGGCCGGTCGGTGAGCAGCCCGAGCGCGCCAACGTAGTGAAGATCGCCGGCAACTTCATGATCGCGAGCGCGCTCGAGACCATGGGCGAAGCCGCGGCGCTGGCGCGCGCCCACGGTGTCACGGCGCAGCAGCTGCTGGAGATCATGACCAGCACGCTGTTCGCCTCGCCGGTCTACCAGGGCTACGGCCGTCTGATCGCCGAGCAGCGCTACACGCCCGCGGGGTTCGGCCTCGCGCTCGGATTCAAAGACGTACGGCTCGCGCTGGAGGCGGGTGGGGCGGCACATGTACCCATGCCGTTTGCGAGCGTGCTGCGCGATCGGTTCCTCGAGGCCATCGCCGCCGGCGAGTCCGACCTCGACTGGTCGAGCATCGCCGAGCTCTCCGCGCGGCACGCGGGCGTGGCGGCCGCAGCTTCGGGAAAGTGAGGGCGACCGGCCGCGGCTCAGGTCTTTCCGGGGTGCTTCGCCTTGTAGATCCGCAGCTGCCCGTTGAACTGATCGACGGCGGTCTGCTCCTCGTCGATGGCGACGTTATGGGCCCGGGTACCGAAGACATTCAGCGCCGCGAGGTCCGGGGCTTCCGCCACGCCGGCGAACTGCTGCGCGACCCGCCCGACGGCCGCGTCGACGCACTTGGTGTAGGAATTGGTGGCGGCGTCGTAGGCTCGAAACGCGGCATCCGCCGCCTGCATTTCCTGCAACGAGGCCGTGGCGCCATCGGGCACCGCGGGTGCCGTTGCGGCGCGACACGCTAGCAGCGCGGTGCTCGCAGTCTTGACCAGCTCGGCCGCCGACGGACCCCGGTGGGTCGGGGTGGGTGGCGGCGCGCTCCCGAAGAGGCCGCCCGGCAGGAGCTGGCCCTGCAGACTTTCGAGATCGTCTCGGGTGAGATAGCCGG
>Ga0209007_1000707_pt1 | contig 11405 bp, 11 predicted proteins | sample JacPinW_OM1H0_O2_FD_187961 | JGI IMG/M metagenome (GOLD analysis project Ga0209007, IMG submission 187961) | Forest soil microbial communities from Algoma, Ontario, Canada - Jack Pine, Ontario site 1_JW_OM1H0_O2 (SPAdes) (version 2) | ecosystem: Environmental > Terrestrial > Soil > Boreal...
GATTTCCTGTTTTCGAAGTACACCCGGACTTAGCGCAGATCGTCCTTGAATCATTAGTAGTTTTTATACCGGGATTACGCAGGCTTGCCGAAAACACACTTTGCATCGACTGCGAAGTAGGAGGCGTATCAGGAGCAATAACATTTTTGCTGATTGCACTGATGAACGCCGGACTGTATTCCCTGATTGGGTTTCTCGTTTTACGTCTCCGAAAAGGAATCTGAGATCGCGTCAGGGACCCCCATTTCGGGTTGCCCTCCGCACCGACCCGGACGGGCTGCTGGTTAGCGCACCCGGTTCTTTCTGACGGTTTGAGAGTAAAATTAACCAATTCGCGCTGGAGGGATGCACATGAAAACGGCGACGATGCTGGCGTTAGTGTTTCTTGCAATGGGAGCCGCTTCTCAAGACGTGGCGCAGTCGCCAACGCACGCACAATGCACGTTCTCGGACGGAATCAGCATTGCTTTTAGTTACTTGCTTCAGCATCAACGGTATCGCTTGTCAACTAACGGACCTCTCTTAACAACGCAGGGAACAAGCGTGCCTGCGGGCGATTACACTGTTTACCTCGAAAAAGACTCCCACCAGCACTGGACTCTGAAAATGATGAAACCGTTTGGTGGAAAGGGTTTGTTCATTCTTTCGCCCCCTATGTCCGTGACAACATCCGCTCTGCCAATCGAGAACTCCGAAGTTTCATTTGATCACACAGGCGGAAGCTGCATGATGCAGTGGAGTCAGAAGAAGTCGGACACAGTGCTCTCTCTGGAGTTCACAGAGAAGAACGCAGACATGCCCGTTCTGCAATAAGCTTCTCAACTGCCGAAGTATCGCCATTGCGCTCATCGCCCTCCGTGACCGGGGGTTTGAGCGCAATCTGATAACGACAGTTACCAACTGCACCGAAAGTAAGCTGCCTTCTCCCGGTGGAATGGTGTCTATTATCAGGGGGGAGTTGTGCCGAGCCGAAAACTGCCAATCGCGCTGTGCGTTGCTCAGACCGCCGTGACGGCAATCTTAACTTTCTGGGCCGACAGAATGGCGGTTGGCGGTCTCTTCGACGTAGGCTCTCCGCTCGTCCGCCGCAAGTTTAGCAAAATTGTTCATTCAACTGTTTCACGCGACGATTCGGTTAAGAACCGGCTGTGCCCACACCGGTGCTGCTGGCAGCAGGCGTTTAATCTCAGATTTCACTGTTCCAGGCAGTTTTTCTGAGATAGCTGCTACCGGAATTTCATTTGCGCCTTTTGGACCAAAAGCTCTGACAGCTTGAATGACAACTCCAGCTTCTGTTCCCGCCCCGATCATTCTTGAGGAAGCAGCGTGCTTCAGAACGATCGTTTGGTTTCCAATCTTCAGAGTGCGAGATGGACCTTCAGTCAGGAAGATGTTCTGCGCTGGCACCTGCGTCGACAGCCCCATATTGGCGGCTTTTGCTTGCGAGACCTGGATGCGACTGTTGGTCCTTGCCGCGATAGCTTTGGCTACTGCCTCAGGCGACGGCGAAAGAACACCGATACTCGGATGAATTCTAGGGAATTCATAAATGCCCCGTGTAAGTCTACGAATGGTGCCATTGCGTTGGAGACGGGAAAGCGCCTGATCGATCGCGGTCCGTGGACCGACATCGGCAAATTCTCTAGGCGTGAAGACCCAGCCGCGATGCTTTCCGCGGATTCGTCTGAGTATCGTTTTTGTGGTTGCTCTCTCCATATGGTTATCTTATCTCTGTATGTCAGAAATACTAGCATAAATATCTGACATAAGAAAACAATTGAACAATCTAAGTTATTGATAATAATAGTCGTTGTAGTCGAGACATGGGCCATGTCGCTGACGACCACCTTCTGAGCGCTTACGCCTGGTTGCGATATCTAGGTGTTCTAAACAATGACACGGACGGAGTTTCAAGTTGGTCACCCGAATTTGGCATGGCGCCATTCCCGCAACAAGAAAGCAACGAGTATCAAAATCTGATGCGAACCGTTGCCATCCCCGATTACCGCTCGACTCCCGGCAATAAGGGTGCTTATGCGCTACGTCGTATCGAGGGCGACACCGCACATTTTTTGAGATTTTAGCCACGCGGTGAAAACCACTGGCTCCGTGGCACCCACCGGAACCGTAAACATCTCATGGGACGGCTACAGCATCGGTACTGCCACGCCTAGCGCCAGCGGCGTGGCTTCTCTGACCAAATCCAATCTCAACGTTTACACCTATCCGCTGAGCGGCTGCCCGCGTTATTTGCGTCTCCCGAGTACACTGTTCCCATTGTTCTCAATTGACTAGCCTACGGCTCCCCCGTAGCATTACTGCCATTCCGGTATTCCTTTCGGCACCATGATCGACCAAACCGTCTCTCACTATCGCATTGTCGAGAAACTCGGCGGCGGCGGCATGGGTGTTGTCTTCAAGGCCCTCGACATTAAGCTCGGTCGCTTTGTCGCGCTTAAGTTCCTACCCGATGATGTAGCCAAAGACCCGCAGGCACTAGCCCGCTTTCAACTGGAAGCCAAAGCCGCATCCGCGCTCAATCACCCGAACATCTGCACCGTCCATGAGATTGATGAGCAGGAAGGCAAAGCGTTCATCGTGATGGAGTATCTCGACGGTGTGACGCTCAAGCATCGCATCGGCAACCGTCCGATGGACACGCACGTGATTCTCTCTTTGGCTATCGAGATCGCTGACGCCTTGGATGCGGCGCATAGCGAAGGGATCATTCACCGGGATATCAAGCCTGCCAATATTTTCGTTACCAAGCGCGAACACGCAAAGATTCTCGACTTCGGCCTGGCGAAGGTGATCCAAACCGGAGGGAGCGGTCACGATGCCGAGACTCTCGCCTCCGACGCGCGGCACCTCACCAGCCCCGGGACCATGCTGGGCACGGTGGCCTACATGTCGCCGGAGCAGATCAGGGCCCAGGAACTGGACGCGCGCACCGATCTGTTCTCGTTCGGCGCCGTGCTGTATGAAATGGCCAGCGGTAGGATGCCTTTTGAAGGATCAAGTTCAGGAGAGATTTGCGGAGCGATTCTGCACCAGGAGCCTTCCTCTGAAATAAGCCAACAGATTTTCCCAGCTCTAAGTTCTGTCATCAGAAAGGCGCTAGAGAAAGATCGCAACCTGCGGTATCAGAGTGCAGCCGAGATGCGCGCCGACTTGCAACGGCTAAAACGGGATACCGAGACGGGGCGGCTTGCAGGCGATTCGGACTATGCGGGGAAAAGCGGTCTCGCCCGTTCAGGACCAGCGTTAGAACCGGCGAGGATAGCCTATTTCGCAGTCGTCGCGATCGCTGTCGCGCTAATTGGAGGCGGCCTGTATTACAGCTCGCACCGTCCAAGAGCTCTCACCGACAGAGACACGGTCGTGCTCGCCGATTTCGCCAATAGCACGGGCGATGCCGTTTTCGATGGCACCTTACGGCAAGGGCTCGCGGCTCAACTGGAGCAGTCGCCGTTTCTCAGGCTGGTTTCGGATGAGCGCATCGCACAAACACTGACACTGATGAACCAGCCGAAACAGACGCGGCTGACGCCAGAACTGGCGCGCGACGTTTGCCAGCGCACGGCCAGCGCGGCCACTATTGAGGGATCCATCTCGAGTTTAGGCAGCCAGTATGTTCTGGGCCTGAAGGCTGTGAACTGCCGCGCCGGCGACCTGCTCTCCGAAGAACAAGTGACGGCGAACGGCAAGGAACAGGTCCTCGACGCTCTCGGGACCGCATCAACGAAACTGCGGGCAAGATTGGGAGAATCGCTAGCCTCGGTGCAGAAATATGATGTCCCGCCAGACAGCGCGACCACTTCGTCACTCGAGGCGCTGCAAGCCTATACCCTCGGCAATCGGACCACCGACGTGACCAACGACTACGCGGCGGCTATCCCTCTTTATCAAAGGGCCATTTCGCTGGATCCAAATTTCGCGATGGCTTATTTGCGACTGGGCCAGGCTTATCAGCCCTTGAGTGAACTTGCCCGCTGTGCCGAAAATACTCGCAAGGCTTACGAATTGCGGGGGCGGACCAGCGAGAGCGAACGGCTCGCCATCTCCTCATTCTACGAAATGGTCGTCACGGGAAATCTTGAGGCTGCCCGCACCTCGTATCAGGCATGGGCGCAAAGCTATCCCCGTGACGACGAGCCGCCCACCAATTTGTGGACCATTTATGCCTTGACCGGAAATTACGAGAAGGCCCATGCCGCGGGGCTGCAGGCTTGGAAAATCAATTCGGGCAGCGGCAATAACTCCGTAAATCTTGCCTACAGTTATCAGTGGATCAACCAACTTGATCAGGCCAAGGCCACAGCACAAGACTCGCGCGCTCACCATGTCGATTCGCCCTGGTTTCCTCTGCTTCTTTACAACGTCGATTTTCTTCAACACGATGCCGCAGGGATGGAACGGCAGGTCGCGGACGCCACAGGAAAACCAGGAGTCGATGATCAAATACTCTTCCTGGAATCTGAAACGGCCGCATATAACGGGGAGTTCGCCAAGAGCCGCGAACTGACACGCCGCGCCGCTGATTCTGCTGAAAGAACGAACGAAGACGAAACTGCAGCGGAATATCTGGGGCACTCCGCAGTGCGGGAAGCTCTGGTAGGCAACATGGATGCGGCGAAACAGGACGCCAAAGCCTCCATGTTGCGATCCGATAGCAAGCAGGGTAATGCGTTCTCGGCGATTGCGTTGGCGCTGGCAGGCGATTCCGCGCAGGCGGCGCGGCTATCCGATGACCTTCGCAAGAACTTTCCTGCGGACACGATTGTGCAATATGACGACCTGCCAATGATTCGGGCCGCGGCGGCGCTTCACAGTGGTGATGCGTCACGAGCGGTCGAGGCGCTGGCGCAAGCTGAGCCTTACGAATTGGGACAGACGAACTATTCCTTTACCTTTGCGTTGTACCCGGTTTACTTACGAGGCCAAGCATCCCTGGCGGCGAAGCAGGGCGTAGCCGCACAGGTCGAGTTTCAAAAAATTCTGGACCATTACAGCGTGGTCGGGAACCAGCCGATCGGCGCGCTCGCGCGTCTGGGCCTTGCTCGCTCCTACACCTTGCAAGGTGACATTCCTAAAGCCCGCGCCGCTTACAGCGATTTCCTAAGTCTCTGGAAGAACGCCGATCCGGATGTCCCCCTTCTGAAACAAGCGACGGTGGAATTCGCGAAGCTTAAATAGCCTTGCGTACTCGTTTTGCACATTTCGATTGGCGTTTGCCGCCGTTCGCGATCGGATGACGCACTACCGGAAGTTACGTCTAACGCGGACTCCGACGACGTAAGAGGCGTCAGGCTTGATCTCGACCAGTTGCGCTGGCGGGCCGTTGTATGAGCACGAAGCCACGGTTGGGTCTGAGCAGGCAGGCAGATCAGATCGACGGAGCCCGTCGATGGCTACATCGATTGCTGACAAGCAAGAGTCGGAGGGGGCACGACTATGGTGAGTGCCGCTTTGCTAGTATTCCTGATCCTCACGCTGATGAAAACTGGTTCGTCAGCTACATAGACGGTTTGCTTGCGGCAATCGCAACATCGACTTGTGCGGCGTCAGAGGCAAGGAGTATGAACCAGCAGGCGATAGCTAGATACTGACGCGGCATAATGACCGATCTGCTCACAGTATTAGACACCAAACGCGAGGTTCGATAGAGACTTTAACCGAGGACTCAGGTCACTCGGGTAAGGGTTTGGCACCAAGCGGCGCTGCATTTCCGGTAGGCGTAGGCAAAAGGCTGTTGGCTATTCAGGATCGTGTAAACCCAATCCCCAGACCTGAAGCAGTCCGCTGAATTTCGCACCATTGTTTCCGTCGTACTCGAACACTCTCCACAGTCCGTAGGATGGCTCCTTGTCCATGTTCCACGGTGGTTGTTGGACAACCCAAGCACCATTGTTGTGCTGCGAAACGATACGGTTGAGAATCTGGCGAATAGTGGCGTCCCTCATCGTCCATAGAGCAACCCGAAACTGCAGGCTCCCAATTGGGTAATCGCCAACGATTCCGGTCGAGTGCGGATGCAGCGCGAAGTACAGCTTCCCCAGCAGTTGAAGGCTCGCCGCTTGCAATGTCACTTCTCTTGCGATGGTGAACTCGGAAATCCGGAGGTTCAAGAGGTTCTTGCGCCCCTGCGCCGCTCCAACGTGAGTGACAATGATTATGCCTCCGTTGGCCAACCAAGAGTAGCCCTGCGGGTGCGTGATGGCGTCCAGCAGTTTTCCCACCGACGTGTTCTGCTCCCGTAAGCTGATCCGGCTTCGAAAAGTGGCGGCATCAATGTACTCGATCCCAATCGGAATCCGCTGCTCCTGCCCCAACTGCAACAAGGCATCCATCATGTTCAGGTCGCGGATACTGAAGGAACTCACCGAACGGGAGGGGATTTTAAACCTGTTGGGACGGGTCTGTCCCAGAGTTCGTGGGCTTGAAGATAAGCATGCCAACACCGAAAGGGCGAGGATTGTCCTCACGCTCGTTTAGACACCACCCTTCGAACGGCAGTTCCGGGCAAAAGTGGTCTGCGCAACCGCTCGGGCGATTCTGCTGCCCGTTTTATCCAAATGTGGTGTCAGTTATACTTGCGGAGGTTTATCGCTATGACGCGGTGGGGCTTCCTCTCGGCTCTTGTTTTGCTTTGTCAGCAGTTCTGCTTTGCCCAGCAACCTGCCCAAAACAGTGAAGCGGCAATGATTGGCTCGAACGTCCCGGTGTCCAGCGTCCTGACATACGAACAACACAGGCAGGCTGCAATTCGTATCAACGAACTTGCCGGGCGGATTCAATCGGAAGCGGACGCCAGTGCCCTCGTGTCCGAAATCGCAGCCCTCTTTGCAAAAGAACTGCCTCATGCGTGGGCCAGCAGCAGTATCCGTCAGCGAGTTGCACATGCTGAATACGAGACCGTTGGAAACCCGGCAAGACTTATCCGCGATCAGCGGATTGTCGATGTCTGGAACCAATACGTTAAAGAAATCGGAGCATCTGACGAAGCGATTGTCTCAGTCGCCGAGATTCACAACATGCGCGATGGGTCGTTTACGGTTGCTCAGTTGATGTGGGCTCGCGGAAACCAGACGATCTGATGCCCACGCTTGGAAAATCTGAATCAACCCCGCATCATCATATCTGAGAAAGGAGAGGTCGAGACCAAGGACGACAATGGCAAAACGAGCAAGGGGTACATCGTGCTGGTTGCACGCGATGGCTGGAGAAAATTGAACGACAACCACAGTCCGAGATTTTCCGCCGAGCTTGGAGCCGGTATGGATGGGTGTACGGCCAGAACTTCCGACGTTTCTGCGCCGGCGTTTCGGCCTCCCGGAAGCGTAGCCCATTTGAACGAAGCCGTTGCAAACCGAAATGAAACCGCTAAACGCGTTCAATGAGGGGAAGAGATACCCGGATCGAATCAAATCCTTTAATTTCTTATTGGCATGCCATGTCAGGCCGCTCGGCCACCCCGCGGAGTCAAACCGGACCGCTTTCATTTCATTGCGCCGCATGAGACTGACTCCGGAAAGTGGCTCACCAACAATTGGATCGACCAGTACTCTGGAAAAGAATTCCGAATCACCACGGTTGGCTCTTCACGGAGGCGGCCAGGTCGCCCGTGTGAAAAGCTACGGAGATGTTCTGCTTGAGTACGAGTACTATCCCGAATCAAAGTGTGCCGACTCAGACGGTAATATTTGCAGCAAGCAAACAATTGGCCTGCTGCAACGCCGCCACATCCGAATCGACCAAATCAAATACCTCGGAAAGAAATCCAACAGCCTGGAAGAAGTGGACGCCGGTTTAGTTCACTCCGAGCAAAATGTTTACACAGAGTTCCCAGACCCTCGGCGTGACGAATGGCGAACGAAGATTTTGTCCGCATTGCGGACAATACCTCTGACGGTCTTGGAGGAGATGAGCGAGCTCTCTCGCAGAGTGCTCATCGACATCAGGGCTGGACGCAGCAGGCTGCATCGGAAGAACCACGAAACTTATTGAGGAGTTTTTGACTCCCATCTCTTGACGATAGACACCAGCAGATGTGATGGCGATTTTGCTGGAGTGTGGTTTGCATGGCCAACCGTCACAAGTGCCATGCACATCTGTCACTATACACACTGAAACGCAATTCGCTAAGATCGCAAAATGGGCTTAGAGTGTCTGATCGTGACTTGCGATACCACCCTGTTAGGCCAGGTCCAAACAAGTTTGGGTACGTGCGGAGCCTCGCTGCATCTCCGCCAGGATTCTGCGAGTGCGATCGAGTTCGTCTCCCGCCGGCATTTGGACGGACTCGTTATCGACTGTGATGATGTGAGTGGAGGCTCAAGAGCGCTCCCCGGGCTACGCAGGAGTTCCGCGAACAAGCAGACCCCTATCTTAGCTGTTGTAAACAGTCTGACGACCGTCGAAGAGGCTCTGGATCTAGGAGCTGACTTCGTACTCAGCAAACCGATTCAGCAGACTCGATTGCGCGGCGTCCTAGACATCGCGATTCCCAAAATGGAACGCGAACATCGTCGTTATTTTCGATACGAAGTTGATTTGCCGGTGCGGTTTTCGAATCTCTTGGGGCAATCCTTTGCCGCCCGGATGCAGAACGTGAGTGAAGGCGGGCTGGCCATCAAGCTGATTGATCCAGTAAAACTCACCGGAGTCGTTGTCGTGGAATTCGATCTTCCAAGCGTCGAGCCACAGCCTTTTCGTGCAAAAACGGATGTAGTTTGGAGTGACTCCTTTGCCATAGGGCTTCGCTTCTTGTACATCGCAAGACAATCTCAAGTTGTCCTTCAGAGCTGGCTAAATTCATTGGAAGCGCAATTCCATTTCCGCACATGAACTCGGTGCTTCTGCACATGTTGTGACTCTGGAAAGGCAAAGCGGCGGTCATGAAAGTACTTTTGGTAGAAGACAGCAAGTTCCCCAGAGTGTCGGCGGAGCGGGCGTTGACTGCCGCTGCGGGATATCAGGTAATTTCCACCGCCGACGGAGAGCAAGGTCTGCGTCTGGCACGCGAGCTGACTCCCGCCTTAATTCTCTTGGACGTCATGCTGCCCAAGATGAGTGGTCTGTGCTTCAATAGCAAATCGGTCCAATTCCCCGCGAGATCGATGCCACTTGAGCATTGACAGGGTTAGGTGTACATTTCGGTCGGCACGCTTGAGGCGGCTCCAAGGAGAATCGTCATGGGATTTCTCGCATGGATTGTGGTGGGACTGATCGCAGGTTGGCTTGCTGGACAAGTGATGAAGGGTGGTGGCTACGGCATTCTCGTTGACATCATTCTCGGCATCCTCGGCGGCATCCTGGGTGGCTGGGTCTTTGGGGTTTTGGGAATCTGGCCAGGCGGAGGCATGATCGGCTCCATCATTGTGGCATTTGTTGGTGCGGTCATTTTGGTCGGGATTACTCGTGTACTGAAGAGAGCCTGATCGTTGAATTAACCGGTGCTTACGTTCACGATCCGGGTCAATGCATTATGAAAGAGCGCCCCGCTTCAGGGGGTCGCGATCGGCACTTCGTGCAAGGTACGCAGGGGAACGCAATGACGTCAAGCAAAGTCCCAACTGGGTGGGCTACCTTGAATCTGTAAATAAAGTGAGCCGCAGAATCGCAGTGACCATCATGAGCACCCCGGCGATGAAAAGCGCGACCCGCTTAGCTATCGCGCCAAGCTCCCCCCTTCCGCGAGGAGCCAAGAATGCGAATGCCACAAGACATACGCCAAGGGCGAAGAAAAATATGTTTGCTAATAGCCTAATCAATTCGCTGTTCACGCCGCTATTTCCTCCCTCCGCCTCACAAGCAGCGTGAGGTCCTCCCAATTAAAATCGCAATTGCAAGCCGACGATCTCGCTGGCCCGGAGACCGAGACACGCCGCTATCAGAACCATCGTGCGGTAAGGCGCACTAAGTTCTCCGAGGACTGAGATCGAAGCCACTGCTCAACCTCTATCGGCTTGATTTCGTAGATAGGCATCCACCCCAACGGGGTCGTATCCAGCGATTCAAGGTGGAGAGGTGCGCTTGCTGCGTTCCATAGCGTAGCAATGTCACGCTGTACCCGCCTGCGCTCGATCCCATTCCTTGTCGGCCTCAGCCATTCCACATGGCCGCAATCCCCTGATAAGAAGCCGAAATCCCATCGTCAGCTCGAAAATCGCGACGGGTATGTGGCAGGCGGGGCCTCAACATTCAGGACGGCTTCACTTACGCCTACGCCCCTGGGGTGATGATGTCGTGGGTGACCGATTCTCCAAACTGGATGAATGGCCGCTCCACCTCGCTTGAATATCGATTTCTTTCCTCGATGCAGGGCAGCCTTGGCGTCGGCGCCGATTTGAACAGATGGGCCCCCGAAGATTTTGCGGCCGCGAAAAGGCTCATTGCCGAATACAAGGCCGTGCGTGCAACTGTGCAGGAGGGCGCTCTTTACCGCCTGATCTCGCCGGGTGCGGGCAGCGAATATTCTGCGACCGAATCGGTGGCACGCGATGGTCATGAGGCGGCCGTCTTCGCCTTCCTGCATTCCAGTCAGGAAGGGCAGCCCTATCCGCGGCTCTATCTGCGCGGGCTTGATCGGGAGGTTGTGTACGGTCTTCATGTCGAGGAAGGCACGCTCGCTGATGGTACGGTACAGAGAGCCAGCGGAGACTACTGGATGCACCATGGCGTCAGCGTCTCTCTACGTGGTGACTTCCAGGCGGCATTCTTCACGGTCGAACGGCAAGGAGCGCAATGAAGGGGAGCTTTCCGGTGGCATGACAGCGCCTTGAATGACAGAGTTGGGCGAGCTGTTTTGTGCTGACTGAGAACCATCTACAATCACCACCGCCGGTTGATCTTTTTGGCTTCACCGTCAAGGTCTATTTCCTGGTATACACTGTCGGGGACACGGACATGTAAGAAAGCGCCCAACTTCGCATGGGAACCTGACCGGGGAAAAGTACGGCGCTATCATCACTTGTTATCCGCAAATAGAGTTCGCGGAAGGCCTTCGTCCGCAAAGGAAGCGACTCAATGAGGCCCAAACAGTGAATTTTGTGCGGGCGACGTGTCCTGCGATTCTTTGTCTCGTTCTATGCTGTTGCGGCGGTGGTGGTGGGGGCTGCGCCGTTGCGCCACAACAGCGGATGGCCGTCGAGGCCAGCCAGTTCCAGCACATCCTCAGCTACGGCCAGAGCATGAGTCTCGGTGAGCGCGCGGTGAATCGATGGCCGACTGATCTCACCATCCCGGCAGAACAAGACGTTGGCCTCATGTTCGTAAGCGGTGTAATTCCGCGTGGTGCCATGAACGCACTGGTCCCGTTCGCTGACAGCACAGCGCCCGTCGACATGAGCGCTTGGAACATTGACATGCCGGGCGTCACACCGCTCTTTGGTGCCTTACTCGAA
>Ga0209007_1000708_pt1 | contig 11404 bp, 10 predicted proteins | sample JacPinW_OM1H0_O2_FD_187961 | JGI IMG/M metagenome (GOLD analysis project Ga0209007, IMG submission 187961) | Forest soil microbial communities from Algoma, Ontario, Canada - Jack Pine, Ontario site 1_JW_OM1H0_O2 (SPAdes) (version 2) | ecosystem: Environmental > Terrestrial > Soil > Boreal...
GAAATCGGCATCGCCGTGGGAACCAGCGTAAATTACCTCGACATGTATCTCATGAAGCACTATTTCCAGCTCCGCAGCCCAGACCGCCCCGCGCTCGACATGGCCCGCTTCGCCCGTGAAGGGCGCCAGCCGGAAAATAGCTTCTATCGCCGGCTGGGAGACATGCTGGCCAGCGTCCCGGCCAAGCTGCTGAAAATGGCCGGCCCCGCTTTTGTCATGGATACCGCCTGCGCGGCCAGCTCGCATGCCATTGGGGAAGCCTTCCGGCTGGTGCGGCTGGGCAAAGTCAAAGCCATGCTGGCCGGCGGCGCGGCGGCTCTGGTCAGTCCGCTGCCGATCCTGGCCTTCAGCCTGCTGGGAGCCTTGAGCCGCAATGCCGATCCGCAGCTGGCCTCCCGCCCCTTCGACCGGCAGCGGGATGGCTTCGTCATGGGGGAAGGCGGCGGCGCGCTGGTGCTCGAGCAACTGGAGAGCGCTCAGGCGCGCGGCGCCCACATCTATGCCGAGCTGGCCGGTTATGGCTCCAGTCTGAACGCCTACACCCTGACCGATCCCTCGCCCGATGGCAGCGCCGAAGCGCGCGCCATGACCATCGCTATGCAACAGGCTTCGCTCGCGCCCGAGGAAGTGGACTACATCGCCGCGCACGGTACCTCGACGCCCAAGAACGACCCCATCGAAACCATTGCTATTAAACGCGTTTTCGGTCCCTTGGCCAAGCGGTTGATGGTATCCTCGAACAAGGGACAGATCGGGCACACGATTTCCGCGGCCGGCGTCTGCAACGTGATTTGTGCAGTCCAGGCCATTGCGCAGGGCCAGGTGCCGCCCACCATGCATTTGCGCACGCCGGATCCCCAGTGCGACCTCGACTACGTCGCCAATCAGAGTCGTGCCGCTAAAGTTCGCGCAGCCCTGGCTAACGCCTTTGCTTTCGGCGGCCAGAATGCCGTGCTGGCCGTGCGCGCCTGGTCGGGATAGCGTGGGACTTCTCAAGGAGAAATCATTTAATGCCTAATATGACGGAATCGGAGGTTTTCGATAAATTCGCACAAATCGTCGCCCGCAGCCTGCGCATCGATGCCGCGCAGGTCTCGATCGATGCCCAACTGAACGACCTCGGCGCCGAATCGTTGGATCTGATCGAGATCACCATGGAGACCGAGTCCCAGTTCCATATCTTCCTGCCCGATAAGTCCATCCTCGAAACCGCCGTGGAAGTGTTCGGTTCCGACATTCTCGAAAAAGACGGATACCTCACCGAAGAGGGCAAGCGGATGATGATGTGCCGCCTGCCGGAAGCCGATGCGCGGACCTTCCAGGGGGAAGTCGCCATCAAGGACCTGCAAAGCTATTTTCTGAAGATCGGTTCCTGGGTGCGGATGGTGCAGGCCCTGGCGAAGTACACGCCCGGCGAGTGCGCGGAGTGCGGCGGCCGTATGACGGCCTCCATGGGGTTCCGGATGAAGTGCGTCAGCTGCGGCCAGGAGATCACGCTGCGCTCGGGCGAAGAATTGAACCGCGCATGGGTGCGAGAATATTACGAGAACGAATATCTCCCGCAGGCGGCGCAGGTGGCCGTCTCGGTTAACGCTATCCAGTAGCTCATATGGACGCCTTCGGCTTCACAGTCTGCGATGCGCCGGACGACGTGCAATGCACGCCCTGTCTGTCCCGCTTGTGGGATGCGGCGATTGCTCCCTATGGGCGGGGGCCGCATGGGTCGGGACCGCTGGTTTGCTGCCGCCTGGACGCCTTGCCACTCGAGCCGGACCTCCTGGCCCACCTGTTGCTTAGTCCTGGCGAATGGGAATTCTGGCGGCAAATGCGCGCGGTGGACAAGCGGCGGCGCGAATGGCTGCTGGGCCGCTCGGTCGCCAAGGATGCCGTGCGGCGCTTGGTTGAAAAACAGGCAGGCGTCCAGCTGGCGCCCGCCGATGTCGAGATTCGACCGGACCCCTATGGCCGTCCGGAGGCCGTGGGCTCTTGGACCGCCCGCCTTGGCATCCAGCCAGCCATCTCCATCTCGCACAGCCACGGTACGGCTGTGGCCCTGGCCGCATTATGTCCCGGACAACTGCTGGGCATCGATCTGGAAAGCCTGGCCCAGCGGCGGGAAGACTTCGAAGCCATCGCCTTCAGTCCGGACGAGCGCCGCATGCTGGCCGCCATACCGCGCGAGTCGCGGCAGGAGTGGGCCTTGCGCATGTGGTGCGGCAAAGAAGCGGTGGCCAAGGCTCTCGGGCGCGGTTTCAGCATCGGCATTCAGGCTTTCCACATCATCGGCGCCGAAACCGGTAGTGGAATCCTGCAACTGGAGTTGCGCGATCAGGCCCTCGAGCATTTCCCACGTTTGCGCGGCATATCCATAAAGGCCTACACCGCGCGAGAAAAGGATTTCGTTTTTTCCACAACCATATATCAGGGAGCCGTCGAATGAGGCCAAGCCGGCAGGAGATTCTGGATTACCTCCTGCGCACCATGCAGGATTTAACGCAAGATTGGGATTATGCCGAGCCGGTGAGTGCGGAGTCGCGGCTGTTCACCGAGGTGGGATTGGAGTCGCTCGATGCCGTGATTCTGGGCACCGCCATCCAGGAACATTATCAGACCCCCATGCCCTTCGCGGAATTGCTGGCCGAAATCGGCGAACAGCGGCGCGATCTTACCATCAACGAGCTGGTGGATTTCGTCGATACGCACCTTGGCGCGCAGGTACCGGAAGCCGTCTCCGCAAGGCGGCCCCAATGAGCGTAAAGACGCTCCTGATCGGCCTGGACGGAGCCACCTTCGACGTCCTCGACCCCCTCATGGAGCAGGGCGTCATGCCTTTCCTGAAAACGTTTCTGGCCGAAGGCGTGCGCGCCGGATTGCGCACCATCGTGCCTCCCCTGACGCCCCCGGCCTGGACCTCCCTGATGACCGGGCGCACCCCTGGCCAGCACGGCGTTTTCGATTTCTTCCGCATGGACTCGCCCGCCAGCCGGCATATACGCTTCTTCAACTCCAACGACGTCCAGTGCGAAACCATCTGGACCCTGGCCTCCACCGCCGGCCTGCGCACCACCACTTTGAATTTCCCCGCCATGTTTCCGCCGCCCCACATTTCCGGCTATGTGGTGCCGGGCTGGGTGCCCTGGAAGCAGTTACGCCTGGCCTGCTGGCCCGAAGGGCTGTTCGATAAGCTGAAGACCATCCCGGGCTTCAACCAGCGCGAGCTGGCCATGGATATTAAGATCGAGGAAAAGGCTACCGAGGGCACTTCCAATTACGCCGAGCTGGGACCCTGGATCGAGCTGCACAAGCGCCGCGAGCAGAACCTGTTCCAGGTCCTGCGGTATCTTACCGAGGAGGATCCCTCGGACCTGACCGCCGTGCTGTTCGACGGCGTGGATAAGCTGCAGCACCTGTGCTGGCGCTTCATACGCCCCGAAGACGACCGCCCCCTCACCGAAGATTGGGAGTTCCAGATCCGCGACCTGTGCCTCCAGTACTACAGTTGCGTGGACCGCCTGTTGCAGCAGATGTGTGAGCTGGCCGGGCCCCAAACCACCGTGCTGGTGGCTTCCGATCACGGTTTCGGCCCCACCTACGACGTGCTGCACATCAATACCTGGCTCGAGCAGCACGGCTATCTGGCCTGGTCGGACGCCGCGCAGGCGCGCGATACGCAAGGCGCCCTGCTGGGCGTCGGACAGGTGGCCAAGCACACCTGGCTGATGGACTGGGACAAGACCAAAGCCTTTGCCACCACCCCCACCAGCAATGGCATTTACATCGTGGTGAGCCAGGATGGAACCACGCCCGGCGTGTCCGCCGCCGACTATCCCGCCTTTTGCCGGAAGCTGGCCGACGAGCTCCGCCAGGTGCCCGATCTGCGCACCGGCCAACCGCTGGTGAGCGAAGTCTGGACCCGCGACGAAATTTTTCAGGGACCCCACGGCCATGTTGCCCCGGACCTGACCCTGGTCCTGCGCGACGGCGGCCTGGTCTCCATCCTGCCCTCCCCGGAGGCCGTTTCCAGGCGTCCCGTGGTATCCGGCGCGCACCGCTACCGGGGCATTTTCGGAGCCCGCGGCCCGGGCATATGCAACGGGTTGGACGCCGGCGAGCTGTCCATATTGGATATTGCGCCCACGGTGCTCTATAGTCTGGGCGTGGCGCTGCCGGAGGATTTGCAGGGACGCCTGCCGCGAGAGATCTTTCAGGAAGGAGTCTTGGAAAAACAGCCCGTGCGGAAAGTTGCCGCCCACGCCGCCGAAACTCAGGCAACCAATCATGCGCCCGTGTCCGCGGAAGACGAGGAGACTGTTTTGGACCGGCTTCGCGAGTTGGGTTACATCGAATAAGGAGCTGCTATCGACCCATGCCAAAAATAAAAGCAAACGGAGTGAACTTACACTACATTACGGTCGGCATGGGGCCCGACATCGTGATGCTGCACGGGTTTCTTGGCAATCTGGCGGTCTGGCATCTTTATATGGTTCCCATCCTGCGCCGTGAATACCGCGTCACCACTTACGATCTGCGCGGCCACGGCTACAGCGATGTCACCCCCGCCAACTATACGGCGGCCGATATGGCCGAAGACTTGCGCTGCATGCTCGACGAGATGGGTATCGAGCGGCCCATCCTGGTGGGCCACAGCTTCGGCGCCGATATCGCCATGTACTTCAGCCTGCTCTACCCAGAGCGCGTGCCTAAGCTGCTGGCCCTGGAGCCCGGCCTGGCCGCCCTGGTGCATCTGCGTCAGGACAAGGATTGGATCGGCTGGTCGGCCTGGGTGGCCAAGCTCGAAGAGGTGGGCATACACGTTCCCGAAGACAAGCGTACCGACGCCGAATTCCTCCTGCAGCTCAGCCTCGAAACCCCCAAATTCTACGGGCCGGCGCGCGGGCTGCCGCGCAATCGCGAGCCGCTCCTGCACCTCATCCGCAATACTACCCTCATGAAGGATTACGAGGAAGTGGGCGCCATGACCCTCGAGGCCGTGCGCACCATCCTTACGCCCACGCTGCTGGCCTACGGGCGCGAGTCGCACTTCATCAGCTCTTACGAGTACCTGCACAAAGCTCTGCCCAACTGTACCTCGGTGCTGCTGCCCGGCGGCGAGCATTTCGGTCCCCTCGAGCAGCCCGAATTGCTCACCAAGCACATCCTCCAATTCCTGCGCGAGACTCCGCCGGATATACCGGAAGTCGTGGGGCAGATCCATGGGCTACCCTGTAGCTAACCCCATGAGTATTCCGGCCCTTTCCCCTGCTCCCGCGCTTGCGGCGGACCCGCGGCCGCTGCCGCTTTCCGTCAAGCTGCTCTATGGGGTGGGGGAAATGCCGATTACGGTGCTGATGTTCCTGTCCGGCATCTTTCTGCTCTTCTTTTATAAAACCGTGATGGGCTTGCCTCCCGTGCTGGCCGGCCTGGGACTTTCAGCCAGCCTGGCATTGGATGCCGTGCTCGACCCTTACATCGGCTTCCTGTCGGACCGCACCCGCCACCGTCTAGGCCGCCGGCACGTCTTCATGCTGCCGGGCGCGCTGGCCATGGGAGTTTGTTTCTTTCTAATGTTCAGCCCGCCGCAGCACCTCACGCAGCCCGTGCTCTTTCTGTGGCTGCTGGTCTGTTCGATTACCTTGCGTGCAACCAGCGCGGTTTACCGCATTCCCTATCTTGGCCTGGGCGCGGAGCTGAGCCGCGACTACGACGACCGCACCAGCACCATGGCTATCCGCGCGCTGTTCGGTCTGGTGGGTATTCTGGCCGCGGCCTGGCTTTCCTTCCGGCTCTTCTTTCCGGCCGCCGCCGACCGGTTGCACTATCCCGGCTATCCGCGGTTGGGAATGGCCTTCGGCGCCATCATGACCGGGGCCGGGTTGTTCAGCTTTTTCGGCACGCTGGGTTATCGCACGTCGAGCGTTCCCACCAACGTGACGCCGCCGCATTTCTTTTCCGGTTTCTGGATCTCGATGCGCAACCCGGCCTTCCGCAAAATCTGGATCGCCAGCACGATCTTCTTTCTGGCCGTCACCCTCAACTTCAGCATGGCCATCGATTACTTCACCTGGTACGCGCGCATCGGCGGCGGCGGAACGCTCAGCTCGATCTGGACCTACTTCGGCTGCGGCGCGCTGGCGGGCGTGCTCATGTGGATGATGCTGGCCCGCAAAACGGAAAAGCGAACCTTGTACCTGGCGGCCATGGCGGCCACCGCCATGGTGCTGCTGGGGGCTTACGCCTTTGTAGGCGACGGCCGGTTGTTCGGCACGGGTCACGCCCTGCCTCTGATGATGGGCCATGTGCTGGCCGGTATCTTCGCCAGCGCCTACTGGGTGCTGCCGCCTTCCATGGTGGCCGATGTGACTGACACCGATGAGCTCTCTACCGGGCTGCGGCGCGAAGGCGTCTATTATGGCATCATGAATTTCGGCGAGAAGATCGCCGCCGGTGGCGCCCTTTTCCTGGCCGGTATCCTTTTGACGGTTTTCCGAAAGCTGTCGCACGGCGTGCCGACGCCCGGCGGGCCCCCGCTCGACATCACTTACATAGGCATCCTATATGGCCCCGTGCCGGCGGTTCTGATTCTGATTTCGCTGGTTTCTCTGTTCTCCTACCGCCTTGACCGGCGCGCCTCGCACGCCGTGCAACAGCAGCTTGCGGCACGCGCCAAGTTAGAACTGCATGACTGACGATCGACCCGTAGCCTTGATCACCGGCGCCGGCTCCGGTCTCGGCATGGAGGCCGCTCTATTTCTGGCTGCCCGCAATTTTCGCGTCTACGGAACCGCGCTTACCGAAGCCGAGCAGCGGGATCTCCTCGACGAAGCCGCCCGCCGCCAAACGCAAGTCTCCGCGCTGCGCATGGATGTGACCCGCCGGCCGGATATCGACCGCGCCGTCGAAACCATCATCCGCGAAGCCGGCCGCATCGACGCGGTCGTGCATTTCGCCGGCATGGGATTGCGCGGCTTCTTCGAGGATCTCTCCATGCAGGAGATCCGCCGGCTCTACGACGTGAACGTCTTCGGCATCATGGAGCTCACCCAGGCCGTGCTGCCGCACATGCGCGCACGCCGTTCCGGGCGCATCGTCATCACCGCCTCGGCCGCCGGCCGCATGGGTGAGATGAGCATTGCGGGCTATTCTTCCGGCAAGTTCGCCGTGGTAGGCCTGGGCGAATGTCTGCGCCAGGAAATGGCCCTGTTGAACATTCATGTTTCGGTGCTCGAGCCGGGGTTGATCTACACCCCCCACTTCGGCATCAATCGTAACCGCGCCCGCCGCGCCGTCGATCCCACGAGCCCCTACTACTTCTGGTTTTGCCAGCATGAAGCCATCGTGGACAAACTGCTGGCCACCAACAAATTCACCGCCGCGGATATTGCCGCGGTGGTTTACAAGATTCTGACCGCGCGCCGGCCCAGGCTGCACTATATGGTGGGAGTCAAGCTGAAGCTGATGGTGACGCTCCGGGACCTCATCCCCTTCGAATGGTTCGAGCGCATACACCAAAAAATTATCGTCCGCATGGTGACCAAGCCGCGCCGGCCCGCCACCGGTTTAAGCGGCCTGGATGCCGGCATCGGCGAGCGCGTCCTTTCTAAAGCTCATGATTGACCTGCACACACATACCGACCGCTCCGACGGCACGGCGTCGCCCGCGCAACTGGTCGGCGAAGCCATGGGGCTGGGCCTCGAGGCCCTGGGAATTACCGACCACGATACCCTGGATGGGTACGATACCGCCGCGCCGCTGGCGGCCGAGGCCGGACTTGAATTGATCTGCGGCATCGAGTTGAGCACGCGCCCCGACCCTCCCCCAGACGGCTCGCGCCCACCTTCGGTGCACCTGCTCGGCTACTTTCTGCAAGCGCCCGCTGCGCCGCAATTCCGCGAATGGATTCGCGGCCACCAGGAGAGCCGCCGGGAGCGCAACCGCAAGCTGATCGCCAAGCTGAATTCGCTGGGCGTGGACATCACCCTCGAAGAGGTGCAGGTCCTCGGCAAGCACCTCACCGGCCGGCCGCACTTCGCCAAGGTGCTGCTGCGCAAGGGTTACGTGAAGACCAACCAGGAAGCTTTCGACCGCTACCTGGCGGACAATGCCTCGGCTTCGGTCGAGCGCGACGAGCCGGAGCTGGTCGAAGGCGTGCGGCGCATACGCGACGGCGGCGGCCTGCCCTCGCTGGCGCATCCGGTGCGTCTGCCGGTGCGCGATCGCGCCTCGCTCGAAGCGCTGCTCGGCACCCTGATCGACAACGGGCTGCAGGGCATCGAGGTCTACCACAGCGAGCACAGCCTGCCGGACACCGCGCTTTACCAGGAGCTGGCGGCACAGTTCCAGTTGATCGAAACCGGCGGCTCGGATTATCACGGCGACAACAAGCCGTCCATCCATCTGGGCACGGGCAAAGGCGGTAACCTGCACTTGAACTATAGCTTGCTCGAGAATATGCGGCGGGGCGTGGCGGAGATGACGACGCGGTGAGCGCCGGCCGTTAGCGTGCCATAATCAAGTCTTTTTGTGGAAGGCGCAGAGCGGGTTCTTGCGCGAAGCACCTGAGCTTCAAACGAGAAAGCCCGGGGATCACGCCCGGGCCTTCGCTTAGAAGCAGAAAGGAGGATCTGCTTATGATCCTTAATGCTGGTAATCCGGCTTGCGTTTGTGGGCCGGGTTTCGGCGCTGATCGTTTGGACTCGCAAGAGCCATCGGTAAGCGGTCCCACTATCATTGTTCGGGAACGCTACCCTCGCCGTGGATCGGATATTTGTAGTTTAAGCCCGCTTCCGTCGGTAGAATGCCAAGCCTGCTAGTCCGAATCCCAGCAGCACCGTCGTAGCGGGCTCCGGAACAGAAGAGGGGACCGAGGTAGACGCGGTACCGGCCAAGCCCAAAACGGTCGACCCCCCGAACGAACAGCTGATTATGCAGTAAGTAACACTGCTACCGTCGATCGTCGGAGGAGCACTCGAGGCTGCAATCAGGGTTTGCGTCGAAGGGGTAAAGGCCTCGGGATTGGTCAGCGCGCCGGCGCCGAAGCTGTTGGGTGCCAGGTCGAGGATGGCCGTAACAGGCGAGTTCTCTTGAGCCTCGAAATCGATCTGCATGATATCATTGCCGCTCCCGCCAGGAATAGTGAGCGACAACGTGGAAGGGGTTGTGGTTGTAAAAGGTTTCGCATCGCCGATTTGACCCCCCAGGTCTCCAGCCGGAATGGTGTAGCAGACGGAAACTCCCGCTGGGCAACTGGCAATGGGATTAGGACTGAGGGATTCGGAAATAGTGCCGCTGAAAGTAAACGAGTGACCGTCTATTCCCTCCGGATCGCAGAACTGGCCAGGGCAGTCGGTTCCCCCGATGATGGGTCCCAGAGTGCCACTCCCGTCAAAGTCCAAAATAGTGCCGGCCTGCGCTATTCCACCAGCGCAAAACACTACAGTCACAAGACTTATGAAAAAACACAATCTCCGATTACTCATGCAGCCTCCGTTTTATTAGTTCTCTTGGAACTTTGCAGCTTTCTGTGAAGCTTTTAGATTGTACCCCTCATGGCGTACGGAATACAAGGGTAAAATGTACATTTTCCACCACTTGCTTAGTTCTTTGGTACTGGCACCACCGCATTTCGTCCTCTCTGAACCGCCGCCGGACAGGGGGATGGTACGGGAAGGTACCCCAACCCAACTGGTGCTGGGCGGCGCCGGCGTATATACTGAAGTAACCCCAACCTCCGAAAGGAAATGAGCTGTCAATGAACGATCAATTCGACGTGGCGATTTTAGGTGCAGGCTTTGAAGGCGGTATGCTCGCCACCATCCTGGCCTATAAAGGCGCCAAAGTGGTGCTGATAGATGCCGGCACCCATCCCCGGTTCGCCTTGGGGGAATCCACCGTGCGCCACACCTTTCGCATGATTAAGATCATGGCGGAGCGCTTTGGAGTTCCCGAGTTCAAGAACGAGTTCAATTCCGGTGAGCAGCTCCACAAACACGTCTCCGCCGGTTTCGGCGTGAAGAAGAATTTCGGTTTCATCTATCACCGCGCCGGACAGCACCAAAAGCCGGAAGAGTCCACCCAACTGGTTATCCCGCCCTACCGCGAGGGGTATGAGGCCCACCTGTTCCGCCAGGACACGGATGCCTATCTGACTTATACGGCTATTCACCACGGCGCCACGGTCAAGTACAAGACCTTCGTCAAGGAAGTCGAGACCGGCCAGCAGGGCGTCACTATCAAGACCGATAAGGGCGAAACTATCCGCGCCCGCTTCGTCGCCGACGCGTCCGGCGGAGGCCACGTGCTGGCCCGCATGTGGAACCTGCGCGATAATCCGCCGCGTGTCCGGCTGCAGACCCGCTGCCTGTTCACCCACATGATCGACGTCAAGCCGTACGACGATTTGACTCTTCCCAACGGCGTTCCAAAGGGCCCGCGCCGCTGGTATCAGGGTACCTGCCACCATATCTTCGATGGCGGCTGGCTGTGGGTCATCCCCTTCGATAACCGTGAAGGCTCCACGAATAAGTTAGTCAGCGTGGGGCTGAGCTTCGATATGCGCAAGTTCCCCAAGCCTACCGATATCACCCCGGACCAGGAGTGGCAGCAGTTTCTCGATCGTTTCCCCAGCATCCAGGCACAATTCAAGGACGCCAAGCTGGTGCGCGACTGGGTGTCGTCGGACCGCCTGCAAGGGTCGGTCAAGCAGAGTGTGGGAGATCGTTGGGCGATAATGGCCGGCGGGGCCGGCAGCGGCTTCCTGGACGCGCTGTTCTCCCGCGGGCTGGCCTCTTCGGTGGAGGTGATTAACGCTCTGGCCGCACGCCTGCTCGGGGCCCTCAAGGACGACGATTTCCGGGTTGAGCGCTTCGAGTACATCTCCCGTATTCACGAAGCCAACTTGAGAAATAACGACCGGTTGGTGTTCGGCGCCTATACCTCATTCCGGGACTTTGATTTGTGGAATGCCTGGTTCCGCATTTGGGCGCTGGGCGTCGGCTTGGGCGATCTGAATCTGGCCAGCATCTACCGGCGATACAAGAGCAGCCACGACGATTCCATCCTGCCGGATGCCGAGGAGCCCATGGGCCTGTTCTACAGCCAGCACAAAGGCTTCGGGATCCTGTTGGACGCCGCCGTCGCCAAGATGGATGAAGTGGAGGCCGGCACCACCGATCCTAAAGAGGCTTCCCGCTTCATCTTCAATCTGGTCCAGAACGCCAAGTTCAATGCCACGCCCACTCGCCTGGGCGACCCCGAGGCGCATTTCATCAACGCCGGAGCGCCCCTCACCACGCTGAAGACGCTGGTCTGGCTGGTCACTTCGGCCCCGCCCGACATTCGCAAAATGACACTGGGCCTGTTGGGCGATGTCGGCGGCAGCCGCAAGACGCAGCCTACTCCCTCGGC
>Ga0209007_1000709_pt1 | contig 11397 bp, 9 predicted proteins | sample JacPinW_OM1H0_O2_FD_187961 | JGI IMG/M metagenome (GOLD analysis project Ga0209007, IMG submission 187961) | Forest soil microbial communities from Algoma, Ontario, Canada - Jack Pine, Ontario site 1_JW_OM1H0_O2 (SPAdes) (version 2) | ecosystem: Environmental > Terrestrial > Soil > Boreal...
GCCTGTGACGTGCTGCTGATGGCCGCCGCCGTGGCCGACTTCCGGCCCCTTGAGCCAGCCGCGGGCAAGATCAAGAAGGGGGGGCGCGACCGCCTCACGATCGAGCTCGAGCCGACGGCTGACGTGCTCTGCGCGCTGAGCGCCAGCCGTGCGCCTGGTCAGACGCTCGTCGCCTTCGCCGCCGAGCATGGTGCGACCGGCATCGAGCACGCGCGCGGCAAGCTGACCGCCAAGCACGTCGACGCGGTCGTGTTCAACGACATCTCGCGTGAGGACATCGGTTTCGAGTCCGCCGCCAACGAGGTCACGATCCTCACGAGCGCCGGCGCCGAGCATGTCGCGCGCGCGCCGAAGGAGAGCGTCGCAGGCGCGATCCTCGACGCGGTGCAGCGGTTGCGATGAGCCCGAGGAGGGTGCCGATGCTATTCTCGACAGACAGCTTTCGAGTCGTCGCCCATGTGACGACTGGCAGTACCGAAAGTGGGCGCACGCCCGCTTTTTTTTACGCCCATAGGGTGGGAAGAGAGTTTTCTGGGAGATGTCAGCACCGCAGTCCGAAATAGAAGAGCGCCTGGCCGCGAGCGAGCCCGATGTCGAGGTTTTGCTTGCCGAGACGCTGCCCAACGGCACGCTCAGGGTGTTCATCGACCATCCCGACGGCGTCACGCTCGGGCTGTGCGAGCGGGTCACGGAGCTGCTGTCGGAGATGCGCGAGCGCTACGCGCTCGAGGTGTCCTCGCCGGGGACCGAGCGCCCGCTGACCAAGCCCACGCACTTCCGCCGCTACGTCGGTCGTCGCGCCCGCGTGCTGGCCGATCTTCGATCGGTGCGTGAGTCACGTCCGGTTCCCGCGACAGGCTCGGCCGCGGCCAAGCGGCGTGCCAAGAGCTTCACCGGCGAGCTGGTTGGGGTAACAGATAGCGAGATAACGCTCGCCGCCGATGGGGGCATCGTCGCGATCCCCTATTCGGAGATCCGTCGTTCGAACCTCGTCGAGGAGTAGGAGAGAAAACCTATGTCACGCGAGATCCTTGAAGCAATGCACGCGCTGGCGCGCGAGAAGGGCATCGAGCCCGAGAAGCTGATGATCGCGCTGGAGGATGCACTGCTGTCCGCTTATAAGAAGCAGCCGGGCTCGGCCAAGTACGCGCGCGTCGAAATGGACCGCGAGACGGCCGACTTCCGCGTCATCGAACTGATCATCCCCGAGCGCCTGGAGGCCCACCTGATCGTTGAGACGATCGACGAGGGCACGGTCGTCGATCCCGAGACCGGCGAGCTGCGCGAACCGGAGGAGCCGGAAATCGACCCCGCCAAGTTCGCCCAGTACCGCGATCAGATCGACGAGCGCGACGTCACCCCCGAGGACTTCGGCCGGATCGCTGCGCAGACCGCCAAGCAGGTGATCCTGCAGCGCATTCGGGAGGCCGAGCGCGACATGATGTTCGAGGAGTACCGCGACCGAGTCGGCGAGCTGATCACCGGCATCGTGCAGCAGTCCGACTCGCGCTACACGCTCGTGCAGCTGCGCGAGCGCGTCGAGGCGCTGCTGCCGAAGTCAGAGCAGGTCGATGGCGAGCGCTACGACCACTCGCAGCGCATCAAGGCCGTCATCAAGGAGGTTTCGCCCTCCACCAAGGGTCCGTCGATCATCGTCTCCCGCCGCGACCCCGAGCTGATCAAGAAGCTGTTCGAGCTGGAGGTGCCTGAGATCGCCGACGGTCTCGTGGAGATCGCCAATGTGGCACGCGAGCCCGGCTACCGCTCGAAGATCGCGGTCATCTCCCACGCCGACGGCGTCGACCCGGTCGGCGCTTGCGTCGGCCCGCGCGGCTCGCGCGTGCGGATGGTCGTTTCCGAGTTGCGCGGCGAGAAGATCGACATCATCCCTTTCAACGAAGAGCCCGCTCGCTTCGTCGCCAAGGCGCTCTCGCCGGCGCGCGTACGTGAGGTCCTGGTCGATGACGAGGCCAAGCAGGCCACTGTGATCGTGCCTGACGACCAGCTCTCGCTGGCAATCGGCCGCGAGGGCCAGAACGCTCGGCTTGCCGCCAGGCTCACGGGTTGGCGCGTGGACATTCGCTCTGAGACGGAGTTCGCCGCCGAGGAGGCCGAGCACGGCTATGAGGAGGAGGAGCTGCAGGGCCGCTGCGCCGCGATCCTCTCCAACGGCCGCCGCTGCCCCAACGCCTCGCTGCCCGGTTCGCGCTACTGCGGCCTTGAGTCCCACCAGGCGCTCAGCGGGATCGACAGCGACAACGTCGCTGACCTCTCGCCGCAGGGTGGCGCCAACGCCGCCGAACACGCGCCGCCGGTCGAGGACGCCCCCGTCGAGGCGCTGGCGGAGGCTGAGGCTGAGACCGTCGAGGCGGCTGAGGAGCAAGCGTCATAGGGGCGCACGTACCTCGACGCCGCTGCGTCGGTTGCGGGCGCGTCGCGCCGAAGCCCGAACTTCTGCGTTTGGCGGCCGTGTCGAGGGGAAGCGCGGGCCGTCCTCTCGCAACCCTCGATCGCGCCGGCACGATGCCCGGTCGCGGTGCCTATGTGTGTCGCGGAGCGGGCGAGCAGCCGCGACGCGACTGCTTGAAGTCGGCGGCGGCCAGGGGAGTCCTGCAACGCGCTTTTCGCCAGGCGGTTGACGTTCCTGGCGAGTTCGTAGAATCGGAGGGTCGATGAGTAAGAAGCGCGTACACGAAATAGCCAAGGAACAGGGCATCTCCAGCAAGGAGCTGCTCGCGAAGCTGAGCGCCGCCGGCGTCGCCGCCAAGGTCGCCGCGTCCTCTGTCGAGGAGGCCGACGCGCTGCGCGTGCTGGCTGGCAATGGTGCGTCTCCTGCCACCACTCAGGCATCACCCGCACCCACACCAACTCCGTCACCTGTCGTGTCACCGCCCGTCGCGCCACCGGCTCCCGACGGCCAAGCCACCGCGACGCCCGACGGCCAAGCCACCGCGACGCCCGACGGCCAGGCCACCGCGACGCCTGACGACCAGGCCACCGCGACACCCGACGGCCAGGCCACCGCGACGCCCGACGGTCAAGGTGCCCAGCCCACGGGCGAGCGTGTGCGTCCGACGCGCGACTCGCGTACCGGCGAGCGGACTCCCGCGAGTACGGGCGCCGGCGGGCGCCGGCGCGTGGTGATCGACTCGCAAGCATCTCGCCGCCAGCAGGGCGGGCCTGCCAACCAGCCGGTGCGCCGCCCCCGCAGGGGCCGTCGCCGCCGGGGCACCTACGACGAGACGATCGCCCCGATCGACACGTCTGCGATGCAGGACACCGATCTGATCCGCGTGAACTCCGGCTCGACCGTCAAGGATGCGGCGGAGTATCTCGGTGTGCCGGTGCCGGAAATCATCAAGAAGCTGATGATGCTCGGCGAGATGGCCACGCTCACGCAGACCCTCTCTGATGATGCGATCCAGGTGCTCGCCGACGAATTCGACAAGAAGATCGAGATCGTGCATGCGGCCGATGACGTCGAAGTCGAGCCGGTGTTCGAGGACGAAGAGGGAGATCTTGTCGACCGTCCCCCGGTGGTCACGATCATGGGACACGTCGACCACGGCAAGACCTCGCTGCTCGATGCGATCCGCCAGACCGAGGTGGCCGCCGGCGAGGCGGGCGGCATCACGCAGCACATAGGCGCCTACCAGGTCCATCACGGCGACAAGGTGATTACGTTCCTCGACACCCCCGGCCACGAGGCGTTCACCGCGATGCGCGCCCGCGGAGCACAGGTGACCGATCTGGCCGTGATCGTGGTGGCGGCCGACGACGGCGTCAAGCCGCAGACAGAGGAGGCGATCGACCACGCCAAGGCCGCCGAAGTCCCGATTGTGGTGGCGGTCAACAAGATCGACAAGGAGGGCGCTCAGCCCGAGCGCGTCCGCACCGAACTCACCCAGCTTGGCTTGCAGCCGGCGGAGTGGGGCGGAGAGACTGAGTTCGTCGATGTCAGCGCCAAGACCCGTGAGGGTCTCGACAGCCTGCTGGAGATGATCCAGGTCGTAACTGACCTGGAGGAGCTCAAGGCCAACCGCGACGCGACGGCCTCAGGCACGGTTATCGAGTCAAAGCTCGATCCCGGCCGCGGGCCGGTCGTGAGCATCCTGATCCAGCGCGGCACGCTTGAAGTGGGCGACGCGCTCGTCGCCGGCGCGAGCTTCGGCCGAGTGCGCGCGATGCACAACTTCGTCGGCGCTCGCGTGAAGACAGCGGAACCGGGCGAGCCGGTTGAGGTACTCGGTTTCGACGGTGTTCCCGAGGCCGGAGAATTCGTGCGCGCTGTGGAGAACGAGCGCCGTGCCCGCCAGCTTGCCGGCGAGCGCGCCAACCGTCTGAAGACCGAGGCGCTCGCACGTCGCTCCGGACGCAAGGTGTCGCTCGAGGACGTCTTCAAGCTTGCTCAGGAAGGCACCGTCAAGGAGCTGAGCCTCGTCATCAAGGCAGATGTCGCCGGGTCGCTGGAGGCGATCGAGGACGAGATCGCAAAGCTGCCCCAGGACGAGGTGTCGGTCAACATCATCCACCGCGGCGTCGGCGGCATCAACGAGTCCGACGTAATGCTTGCCTCCGCCTCCTCGGGGCTGATCCTCGCTTTCAACGTGCGTCCCGTCGGCGACGCCCGCCAGATAGCCGAGCGCGAGGGCGTCGAGATCCGCTCCTACTCGGTCATCTACCGTGCGATCGAGGAGTTGCGCGCGGCGATGCAGGGAATGCTCGAGCCCACCGAGGTGGAGACGTCGCTCGGCCAGGCCGAGGTGCGCCAGCTGTTCCGGGCCTCGAAGATCGGCGTGATCGCCGGCTCGCACGTCAGCGAGGGCAAGGTCACGCGTGGCGCGCGGGTGCGCGTGGTGCGCGAGGGCACCGTCATCTACGACACGACCATCGGGAGCCTGCGCCGCTTCAACGAGGACGCACGCGAGGTCAGCGCCGGGTTTGAGTGCGGAATCGTGCTCACGAACTTCCAGGACCTGCGCGAGGGCGACGTCCTTGAGACATATGAGACACGCCTGCAAGAGCGTCAACTAGCCTGAGCGGTGTACTGAGCGCACGGGTTCGTGACCCATGCAAGCAATCGTGCAACTCGGAGCCTTCAAGGGACGCGGACAGATAGGATGACCTCAGACCGTATGCGGAGGGTGGACGAGGCTATCCGACAGGTGGTGGGGGACGCGGTAGCCTCGGACTTGAAGGATCCAAGAGTGGGTTTTGTGACCGTTACCGATGTCAGAACAAGCGCCGATCTGAGCCATGCTCGCGTGTATGTGAGCGTGCTTGGCGAGGAGCAAGCACGCGAGGAGAGCCTGAACGGGTTGCGCAGCGCGCACGGCTACCTGCAGAGTCGGATCGCGTCCGAGCTGACGCTCAAGCGCACTCCGACGCTCGACTTCGCCTACGACGACACGACCGATCGAGCGATGCGCGTGGACGCGCTGATCGAGGCGGAGTTCGACGGCGGTGGCGACGCATGAGTGCCGCCGAGTCGGTACAGGCCGCTCGCCGGCTCGTAATCGAGCGGATTCGCGCGGACTCGAGTTTTGTCGTCGCCACCCACGAGAACCCCGATGGCGACGCGCTCGGCTCGCTGATCGGCATGCACGGCCTGCTCACCGCGCTCGGCAAGAGCTCGGAGATGTTCCTTGCCCCGAGCGACCTGCCGCTGCCGCGCGAGTACCGCTGCCCGGCGCTCGCGCACGCGATCCAGGCCGCGCCCGCAGATATCGGCCAGCGCACGGTCGTGATGGTGGATTGCGGCAACATCGACCGCAACCCGGCGGCCGTGCTGCAGAGCGGCGCGCACCTGCTCAATATCGACCATCACCACGACAACACGATGTTTGGCACCGTCAACCTGGTGGACCCGTCCGCGTCCTCCACGGCGGAGATCGTGTGGGACCTGCTGCACGGGCTCGACGTGGCCCCCACCGGGGCTATCGCCGAGGCGCTCTATATCGGCCTGGTGACCGATACGGGGCGGTTCATGTACGAGAACACCGGGCCACGCGCGCACCGCATGGCCGCCGAGATGGTCGCGGCGGGCGTGAACGTGCCCGCGGTGTACCGTCGGTTGTATGAGGAGATACCGCTCGCCAAGCTCACGCTGCTGGGAGTGGCGCTCGGAGGCGTACAGCGCTTCGATGACGGCGAGCTGACGCTCGCCTCCCTCGGCGCCCAGGATTTCGAGCGAGCCGGCGCGGAGGAAAGCTTCTCCGAGGGGATCATCGATCATCTGCGCTCGGTCGAGGGCACCAAGGTCGCCGTGCTGATCCGCGAGCTGACGGCGCCTGAGAACCGCGGCAAGCGCAAGGTGTCGCTGCGCGCGACCGCCGACGACGTCGACGTTTCGGCGATAGCCCGCGCTCGCGGCGGCGGCGGTCATCGTCGCGCTGCCGGCTTCTCGACAACACTGGAGAGTCCCGAGCTGATCGCGTTCCTGCGCAGCGAGATAGCCGCCCAGCTGCACCCGGCGAGCAACGGCTCGCCACCCGTGCCGACGCTGGCCTGAGATCACTCCCGAACCTCCAGGTCGTGTGGGGGGCGGCAAAGCGCCAAGATGCTCACGTGACCGCCAACCGCGATATCGAGGGCCTGCTGCTGATCGACAAGCCCGTCGGGATCACCTCCCATGACGTGGTCGCGCGGGTACGTCGCTCGCTGGGGGGCGCTAAGACCGGCCATGCGGGCACGCTCGATCCCTTCGCGAGCGGCCTGTTGATCGTGCTCGTCGGTCGTGCCACGAAGCTGCAACGCCAGATCATGGAGTTGCCAAAGCGCTATGAGACCGTGGCGCGCCTGGGTGCGGTGTCGAGCACCGGCGACCCAGAGGGCGAGATAACCGTGACCGGCAGAGTGCCGCCGGACCCGCCGTCGCTGCCGATCGGCGAGATCCGCCAACGGCCCCCGATCTACTCCGCGATCAAGATCGAAGGCGAGCGCGCCTACCACAAGGCACGTCGTGGCGAGAGCTTTCAGATGCCCGAGCGGATCGTGACCGTGAGCCGCTTCGAGCAGACTTGGCGTACCCCAAAGGGCACAGGCGAGGGCGAGCGCGCCGCGTATGAGATCGAATGCTCCTCCGGCACATACGTGCGCTCTCTGATCGCCGATCTCGGCGACGCCTACTGCGAGCAGCTCGGGCGCACCGCGATCGGACCGTTCGAGCTGACCGGTGCCGTCCCGCCGCCACCACGAGGGGAGAGCTGGACGGACCCACCGCTATTCGGCATCGAGCAAGCGCTCGCGGCTGTCGAGAGCTTTCAGGCCGCGTCTCGCAAGCGGCCGCGATGACGTAGGCTGCCGCCGTGGAGATCACTCGGCTGCCCGATGTGAAGCGCAGGGAGCGGCGTGTGGCAGTGGGCTCGTTCGACGGCGTCCACCTTGGCCACCGTGAGGTGATTCGCGGCTCCGACAGCGTGCTGACGTTCGACCCGCACCCCTCCTCGGTCGTGGCACCACAGCACATGCCCAAGCTGCTCACCCCGCTCACGGTCAAGGCGGAGCTGATCGAGGCGCTTGGCGTGGCGGAGACGATCGTGATTCCCTTCGACGCCGACTTCGCGAAGCGCAGCGCACGCGATTTCATCGACGATGTGCTCGTCGGGGCGCTTGACGCCACGTATGTGTCGGTGGGCGAGAACTTCCGTTTCGGCAACCGTGCGATGGGCGACCCGCGGATGCTTGCCGAGGACGAGCGTTTCTCCACGCGCGTCGTGCCGCTGCTGGAGGTGGAGGGGGAGATCGTCTCCTCCAGCCACATCCGCGGGCTGGTGCTCGCGGGCGAGGTCGACCAGGCGACCCGTTTTCTCGGCGCGCCGTTTCAACTGCGCGGCGAGGTCGTGCATGGCGACGAGCGCGGTCGCGAGCTGGGCTTTCCGACCGCCAATCTGATCCCGGACGACGCGCTCGTGTGTCCCGGTCACGGCGTGTACGCGTGCCTGGCCGACACCGGCACAGACGCGGGCGTGCTGCCGGCGGCTGTCAACATCGGCGTGCGCCCGACCTTCGTCACCGGTCGCGGCGAGCTGATCGAGGCTTACATCCTCGATTTCGCCGGCGATCTTTACGGCAAGCAGCTGCGACTCGACTTCCTCGCGCGGCTGCGGGGCGAGCGACGCTTCTCCTCCGCGGAGGATCTGGTCGAGCAGATGCACCGCGATGTAGAGCGCACGCGCGAGATCGCCGCGTCGCACGCATCCTGAGGGTCTTCTCGGCCGGATTTGCCAACTATCGCCGTTATCGAGATGTGCCGCCGGACGCGAGGCTGCTAGCCTGTGCGACCGCGATGACCGTAACCACAGAGCGCAAGCGTGAGATCGCCGCCAAGTTCGGGGCGGACGAGCACGACACCGGCAACACCAGGGTCCAGGTGGCGTTGCTCACCGAGCGCATCAACGATTTGACAGAGCATCTGCGCGAGCAGACGAAGGACCACCACTCGCGTCGCGGCCTGCTGATGCTCGTCGGACAGCGCCGCCGTTTCCTCGACTATCTGGCGCGCAGGGACCTCGAGGGTTACCGCGCACTGATCAAGGAGCTTGGTCTACGTAAGTAGACCAGCGTGGTTCGCGCTATGAGCGCCACCGACCCCACGTCCACGGTTCTCGCCCCGGGCATCAAGGTGCCTGACTTCAAGCTCGCCACCGAAGGTGGCGAGGACTTCACGCAGGGCGACTTGCAGGGCAAGACGACCGTGCTTGTGTTCTACCCGTTCGCCTTCAGCCCGGTGTGCACCGACCAGCTGCAGGTGTACGAGCAGTCGCTTGCCGAGATAACGGCCGAGGGCGCGGTCATCTACGGCGTCTCCTGCGATTCCACCTGGGCGCAGAAAGCCTTTCGCGAGAAGCTGGGCGTGAGCATCCCGCAGCTGTCCGATTTTGAGCCCAAGGGCGCCGCGTGCCAAGCGTTCGGTGTGCTGCATCCCGGCGGCTTTTCCCAGCGCGCGCTTGTGATCGTCGGCCCTGACGGGGTCGTGCGCTGGAGCTATCAGGCGCCTTCCCCGGCAGACCTTCCCCCAGTGCACATGATTCTTGGCGGACTGAAGAACGCGTAGCGTCCGCTAAGCTCCACACGTTCGGATACAAAGATAAAAGAAAACGGCTCTGCCGACCGACGGGCAGAGAGGGAAGGTAGTTCAATATGAGTAGTAACGCCGTTACACGGGTCTCCGTGGAGATTGCAGGTAGCGAGATCTCGTTCGAGACCGGCAGGATGGCCAAGCAGGCCTCCGGCGCAGTGGTCGTCCGCCAGGGCGACACGATGGTTCTCTCAACCGCCACGGCAGGTGGCCAGCGCGATGTGGATTTCCTGCCGCTGACAGTGGATGTGGAGGAGAGGATGTACTCCGCCGGGAAGATCCCCGGCTCGTTCTTCAAGCGCGAGGGACGCTCGGGAGAGAAGGCGACGCTCACAGCGCGCATGATCGACCGCCCCCTGCGCCCGCTGTTCACCAAGGGCTGGAACTACGAGACGCATCTCGTGGCAATCCCAATCTCGGTGGACCACGTCAATCCGTATGACATCCTCGCGATGAACGGGGCCTCCGCGGCCCTGATGATCTCCAACGTCCCCTTCGCAGGGCCAGTAGGCGCGGTGCGCATCGGCAAGATCGACGGCAACTTCGTCGTCAACCCCAACGAGGAGGACTTGCTCGAGAGCTCAGACCTCGACCTCGTCGTTGCCGGTTCTGAGGACGCGATCCTGATGGTCGAGGCCGGCGCGAATGAGATCTCCGAGGCGGAGATCCTCGACGCGCTCGACATCGCCCACTCCGCGATCAAGAAGATCTGTGCGCTACAGCGCGAGCTGGCCGAGAAGGTCGGCAAGGAGAAGACCCCGATCACCGCTCCGACGGTCGATCCGGAGCTGCTCGCGAAGGTCAAGGCATCGCACGGCGCCGCCCTCGATGAGGCCACACAGGTCGAGGACAAGCTCGAGCGCCAGGACGCGTGCAAGGCAGTCGAGGGCGCGATCCTCGAGCAATACGGTCCCGCCGCGTCCGAGGGTGCCGGCGAGGAGGCGCTCAAGGCAGCCAAGGAGGGTCGCGCGGCGGCTCAGCTCGCCTTCGACAAGCTCGAGAAGGCGATCATCCGCGAGCGCATCGCGATCCACAAGAAGCGCCCCGACGGTCGCGCGGAGGATGAGATCCGCGACATCACGATCGAAGTCGGCGTCACGCCGCGCACGCACGGCTCGGCACTGTTCACGCGTGGGCAGACCCAGGCACTCAGCGCGGCTGCGCTTGGCACGCTCAAGGAGGAGATGCGCCTTGACACGCTCGGACTGCAGACCAAGAAGTACTACTTCCACCACTACAACTTCCCGCCCTTCTCGGTGGGTGAGGCAGGCCGTCTCGGCCCCAAGCGCCGCGACATCGGTCACGGCGCGCTGGCAGAGCGCGCGCTCGTGCCGGTGATTCCCTCGATCGAGGATTTCCCCTACACGATCCGCGTCGTGTCGGACATCTTCGAGTCAAACGGCTCGTCCTCGATGGCGTCGGTGTGTGGCTCCTCGCTGTCCCTCATGGACGCGGGCGTGCCGATTAAGCGCCCGGTGGCCGGTATCGCGATGGGGTTGATCAAGGAGGGCGACGACTACATCGTGCTCACCGACATCGCGGGCGTGGAGGATCACCTCGGAGACATGGACTTCAAGGTGGCCGGCACCGAGCAGGGCATCACGGCGCTGCAGATGGACATCAAGATTTCCGGCGTCACGTTCGACATCCTCAAAGACGCACTGACCCAGGCACACAAGGCACGCACGTTCATCCTCGGCAAGATGGCCGAGGTGATCGAGGGTCCGCGCGAGCAGCTCTCCGAGCACGCACCGCGCATCCAGACGATCCAGATCGACCCCTCGCAGATCGGCATGCTGATCGGCAAGGGCGGCGAAACGATTCGCGGCCTCTCCGAGGAGTTTGAGTCCCAGATCGACGTCAACGACGAGGGCCAGGTCTTGGTCTACTCGGCCAACGGCACGCTCGGTGACGCGCTAGTGGAGCGCATCCGCACGATGATGAAGGAGGTCGAGGTCGGCGACGAGTTCGCCGGCAAGGTCGTCAAGACGACCACCTTTGGCGCGTTCGTGGAGCTGTCCAAGGGCACCGACGGCCTGCTGCACATCTCAAACGTGTCGCCCGGTCAGCGCGTGGACACGGTCGAGGACGTGCTCAACAAGGGCGATGAGATCAACGTGCGCGTGGTCGAGGTCGACCGCGAGCGCGGACGCATCGGTCTGCGCCTCGCCGACGATCCCGAGATCGCCGGTAAGAGCGTCGAGGAGCTGGCCACGGTCGGCAGCGGTGGTGGTGGCGGCAGTCGTCCGCCCCGCAGCGGCGACCGTAACGGCCGTGAGGGTCGGGCGGGTGGGCCCCGATCCAGCGACCGCGGCTCG
>Ga0209007_1000710_pt1 | contig 11396 bp, 10 predicted proteins | sample JacPinW_OM1H0_O2_FD_187961 | JGI IMG/M metagenome (GOLD analysis project Ga0209007, IMG submission 187961) | Forest soil microbial communities from Algoma, Ontario, Canada - Jack Pine, Ontario site 1_JW_OM1H0_O2 (SPAdes) (version 2) | ecosystem: Environmental > Terrestrial > Soil > Boreal...
AATTCTACGGCGATGTGTGATGACGAGGGCGAGCAGGGTTACGACGTAGGGCGCCATATCGGTGAGCTGGTTGGGTAAGCCATGACTCTGCAGGTTAACCCCTATCGCATCGGCGAAGCCGAAGAGCACGCAGGCCGCCGCGGCGTAAAGGGGATTGCTGCGGCCAAGCATGACCGCGACGACGGCGATCCAGCCCCGGCCCGCGCTCATGTCCTCCGCAAAGACGCTGACCGCGCCAAGCGAGAGCTGCGCCCCGGCAAGACCGGTGAGCGCGCCGGCGACGAGCACCGCGACTATCCGGTAGCGGACGACGTCGATGCCGAGCGTGCTCGCCGCGCCCGTGGCCGCGCAACTGTCCGGCAACGGCCCTCAGGCCACGCTCACGGTCGGCGACTGCCCGAGCGGCGCTCCTGCGGCGTCGAGTGCGCGCACGGCGAACAGCGGTCCGGTTGCGGTGCCGTTCAGGATGCTCTCAAAGCCGTCGCAGCGCGTGCTCGTGACCGGCGCCAGTTCGCTCGCCTGCGCACCCGCGAGCAGCTGCCAAGTGCTTACGCCCGTCGCTCCATTCCAGCTGGCATACGCGGTTATCAGCCCCCGGCCGTGCCGGCTCACGGCGATCGCTGGGGCTTCCGCGGGCAGCCCGCTCCACGGCAGGCGAAAGGCCCGGTAGGACTGATACTTCTCGCCGAGCACCGCGTCGAACACGAGCCGGCCGGAACGCTCGAATTCAGACACGCGCGGCACTTCTCCCCAGCCGATGAACACGTTGCCGTTGTCGAGCAGCTGCATGTTGCCCTGGCTGCCGGTCAAGATCTTCGGGTGGGTGTACTGGCGCAGCAGCGTCGCGGTCATCGTCTGCTCGTCCACGTTGAGGATCAGCCCCCGCGAGAGCTTCTCCACGGCGGGAGTCGCACCGTTGTCGAAGATCGTCAGCGTCCCGTCCGGTTGGCGGCGGGCGTCGTGCTGCCAGGCGAAGTTGCTGCCCGGCGCCATCTCGAAGTCGCTGTGCTTGCCACCCAGACGCCACAGGATCGTGCCTTTGCGGTCGAGCTTGTAGATGGTGTGGGTGCTGCGCCCGGAGATGAGCAGGTTGCCGTCGCCGTCGAGGTCGACCGAGTTGATGTGAAAGAAGTCCCAGTTCGCGGCTTCGACCGGCGCGTAGGACTCCTGCAGCGGTATGCGATCGAGACTGTGCCACTCGAGCAGCACCTCGCCGCTGGCCAGGTCTATCTCCTGGAAGATCGCGTCTTGGATCGTGCCTTTGCGGGGCCCGCCGGCTGAAGAGAGGTCGGCGCCTGTGATCACATAGCTCGTCAGCAGTGCCGTGTTGCGTGGAGTGATCACGAACTCGTGCAGATCGCCGTGCAGCCCGCGCGCGGCCTGCACTCGGCGCACGGTGCGGTAGCTGGAGTCCGCGATCACGTATTCGCCGACGCCGTGGCCGTATTCGATCAGGCCCTCCCACCAGGTGAGCACCGGCTCGCCCCTATAGGACTGCACGCGGAAGTTGGTCGTGACCTTGCCTTCCAGCGGGTTCTCCCAGATCGGCTGGCCGTCGGCAGCGACGATCACTGCGCCCACCTGGCCGACCGGAACGTTGTAGGGCGCGATGAAGATCGGATCGCTGGAGGCTCCCGGTCGGCTGCTGGTGACCGTCAGAGAAGGGATGCGCAGGTCCGGTCGCGTGTGCCAAGTGGGCGGCTTGGGCGGTCCCGGGTCGGGCGGCGTCAGGGCGCTGGCGACGATCTCCCCCAAGACCCCACTAAGGCCGAGCCCAACCGCTCCCACTCCCGCTGAGCGCAACAACTGTCTGCGGGTGAGCGTTCGACTCATCACCACTCAGGAAAGCGCATCGCACGAAAGAGAAGCTGAAGAATCTCTCAAGCCGTCCTCATACACTCGTCGCCAATGTCCGCTACAACGCTGCAGTGGCTGCGCATAGTCCATCCTCTCCGCCTGTAACAGCGTTGTTCACGAAGGGCGAGGTCAACCGGGCGGGTGTGCTGCTGCTTGACCTTCGCGAACGGATGCAGCGGGACGGCGCGGAACGTGCTGTCGGAGACTCGGACGAAAAGCGACTCGATGAGGCGTGGGCGGCTCTCGCGTGGTGGCGCAGTCTGCACGCGCGCCCGCTGTCAACGGTGGCCGCGAACCTCCGCTATCACGTCGATCACGGGGATGCCCGCGTGGGCGAGCGTATTGAGGTCACTCAGCGCTTGAAGCGCCTCGACACACTGATTGGAAAGCTCGCGCGCGAGCGGGGCAACGTTACGCAGATGCAGGACATCGGTGGTGTTCGCGCGGTACTCCCAAGCCAGCGGCACGTATATATCGTTAGACGGCGGCTGTTGAAGTCTTGGGTGGTCATTAGGGAGCGGGACTACATCACCGAACCCAAGAGGAGCGGCTACCGGTCACTGCATCTGATCGTCAGGCGCAAGGACTATCCGATCGAGGTTCAGCTCCGAACGATCGGGCAGGACATATGGGCCAACACGGTGGAGGAGGTCGGCCGGCGGTCTGGCGTCGACCTTAAGTTTGGCGCCGGCGACGAGCGTTTCCACAGCGTCTTCCTGGCGATGGCAGAGCTGATCGCAAGCTTCGACCGAGCCGAACTTTCTTCTGATGATCTACGGGAGGGCTTGAAGCGCCTGCCATCATTGATAGCGCGGACGCGTGCGTAAGGACGATCCAAATGAGCCCCGCTGACGACATCAAGCACTTCCTCGTGACGCGTGACGTGACGCGCGGCAAGACGGCCGTCGTCGAACTCGGCACGGACTACGAGGCTGCGCAGCACGCTTACGAGGAAGCCGAGCGGGAGGCTCGAGGACGTTCGCACCTCGACGTTGTGCTGCTTAGCGCTGACTCGCTCGAGACCATCAAGCGTACGCATTCCAGCTACTTCGATCCGAAATCGCTCGACGAGCTGCTGCCGGCTTAGGACCGGCTGGATTCACCGGCCGCGTGCGCCTGGTGCGTCGAGCTGGCCGGGTACGCAGTCAATGTGAGCCGGCGGTGCTTGGGCTTGCTGCGAAGTCGTGCTTCTATGGGATATTCCATGAGCCCCATCGAGGTCACCCACTTCACCGATCCCGGCTGCCCCTGGGCCTATTCGGCGAGCCCCGCGCTCGCGGTGTTGTACTGGCGCTACGGCACACAGCTGCATTGGCGCCTGGTGATGATCGGTCTCACCGAGAGCGCCGAGCAGTACACGAGCCGTGGATACACCCCGGTGCGGGCGGCTCACGGCTATATGCGCTTCCGCCGCTTCGGCATGCCGTTCGCGACCGCTCCCCGCGCGCGCGTCACGGCCACCGCGCGGATGTGTCGCACGATCGTGGCAACACGCCTGCTCGACCCCGGGCGCGAATACGAAGTGTTCAGGGCATTGCAGTTCGCCCAGTTCACCAGCACGCTCGTGCTCGACGACGCGCGCGATATCGCCACGGCGCTCGAGCGCGTGAGCGGATTGGACGTCGAGGCGATCGTGGGCGCACTTGACGACGAGCAGGTGAGCGCCGCATACGAGGCCGATCGGGCGCTCGCGCGTACTGCCGCCGGCGGCCCCACAGAGTTTCAGGGTAAGGCCGCCCAGAGCGATGGCCCCGTGCGCTATACGGCCCCGTCGCTGATTCTGCGCGTGGGAGAACGAACGCTTGAGGGCGGCGGCTTTCAGCCTGTTGAGGCCTACGATGTGCTGATCGCCAATCTCGATCCGACGCTCGAGCGCGAGCCGCCGCCGGAGAGCCCGCTCGACGCTCTGAAACGCTTCCCTGAGGGGCTCGTGACCCAAGAGGTAGCGGCGATCACGACGCGCGGCAACGACGCCCCCGACCGGGTGGGTGCGGAGAGCGCGCTGGTGGAGTTGGTGGGGGAAGGCAGTGCGCGCCGCATAGCGCTCGGTGACGATGCCCTCTGGCTCGCTGCGGGGTAGCCTCCGTGGCCAGATGTCCTTGACAGTCACACTTCCCGACGGCAAGTCGCTGGAGCTTACGGACGGCGCCACCGGCGCCGATGCGGCGGCCGCGATTGGGCCGGGTCTCGCCAAAGCAGCGCTGGCAGTCGAGGTGACCCGTACCGAGACAGATCAGGCCCCGGAGGTTCGGGACCTCGCGAGGCCTCTTCCGGGAGGGGCACAGATTTCGATCATCACCGCCAAGAGCGGTGAGGAGTCGCTTGCGCTGATCCGCCACGACGCGGCGCACGTGCTCGCAAGCGCCGTGATGGAGCTGTGGCCGGGAGTGAAGATCTCAATCGGCCCGTCGATCGACAACGGCTTCTACTACGACTTCGAGTTCCCCGAGGGGGTCTCCATCTCCGATCAGGACTTCCCCGCAATCGAAGCGAGGATGGCTGAGCACGTGAAGGCGGGGGAGACGTTCGTGCGCGAGGACGTCTCGGTGCAGAGCGCGCGCGAGCAGTTCGTGGCAGAGAACCAGGACTACAAGGTCGAGCTGATCGATGATCTCGTCAAGGGCGCGCCTGTCGAGCAGCCGCTTGAGAGCGTCTCGCTCTACACGAACGGGCCATTCACCGACCTGTGTCGCGGCCCGCACGCGCCCAGCACCAAGACCGTTGGCGCTTTCAAGCTGCAATCGGTTGCCGGCGCCTACTGGCGTGGGGACTCCAAACGCAAGATGTTGACCCGTATCTACGGCACCGCCTTTCACACCAAGGCTCAGCTGAGCGAGTACCTTGAGCGCCTGGAGCAGGCCGCCCAGCGCGACCATCGCAAGCTCGGACGCGAGCTGGGTCTGTTTCATTTCTCCGATGTCTCGCCCGGTGCGGCGTTCTGGTTGCCGGCCGGCACGAGCATGTACAACGCGCTCGTCTCGCTCTCACGCGAGATGGGCTCAGAGCGCGGCTATAGCGAGGTCAAGACTCCGCTGATCTACGACGCCGAGCTGTGGAAGATCTCCGGACACTGGGGCAAGTACAGGGAGAACATGTTCACTGTGCAGGTCGAGGAGCGCGAGATGGGCGTGAAGCCGATGAACTGCCCCGGACACGCCCACCTGTTCAACAGCAGTCGCCACTCCTATCGCGACCTGCCCGTGCGCTACTCAGAGCCGGGACTGCTTCACCGCAACGAGGCCTCGGGCGTGCTGCACGGGCTGTTGCGCGCGAGGCACTTCGCCCAGGACGACGCCCACATCTTCTGCACCGAGGAGCAGGTTCAGGAGGAGGTGGCGGGCTGTCTGGAGTTCGCTTTCGCCACCTATCGCCTGTTCGACTTCGACGTACGCCTGGAGCTATCGACGCGGCCCGAGCAGCGTGTGGGCTCAGACGAGCTGTGGGATCGCGCTGAGGAAGCGCTCTCGGGTGCGCTCGACTCGCAAGGCCTCAGCTACGAGCTGAACGCCGGCGACGGTGCCTTTTATGGACCGAAGATCGACATGCACATGACCGACTCGCTCGGGCGCTCCTGGCAGCTTGGCACCGTGCAGCTCGACTACAACATGCCTGAGCGCTTTGGGCTCACATACACGGGCGCCGACAACGCCGAGCACCAGCCCGTGATGATCCACCGGGCGCTGTTCGGCTCCTACGAGCGCTTCATCGGCATCATGATCGAGCACTACGGTGGCGAGTTTCCATTGTGGCTCGCGCCGGTACAGGCGATCGTGCTGCCGATCTCCGAGCGCCTGAACGATTACGCCGAGAGCGTGCGTGAGCGCTTGCGGGCGGCCGGCCTGCGCGTCGAGTGCGACGATCGCGGCGAGTCGATCGGGCGCAAGATCCGTGAGGCCGAGCTACGCAAGATCCCGAACATGCTGATCGTCGGCGATCGCGAGGCCGAGAGCGACAGCGTCTCGCTGCGCCATCGTGGCGGCGGGGCACCGCGGGCGCAGCCCGTGGTCGGCAGCGTGGCCGTCGGCGAGCTGGTGGAGAATCTCCTCAGCGAGGCGCGTGCGCGCGGCGAGCACGAGCACGCGAGTTAGGAACAGTCGAATGTCGAGTCAGCGAGAAGTCCTTGCGCGGCGCGCCACGCCCGCTATACTCGGCCGCCTTGAAGCTCGGAATCCATTCACGGCGCAGCGCGTAGTCTCAACTTGACGCGCACCCCCAAAAGCTAGTGGCCGTTCCCCGCAGGTTCGACCGCCGGCCCCCCGAGCGGGACCAGACGAGGATCAACGAGCGCATCCGCGTGCCTGAGGTGCGCGTGATCGACGACGAGGGCAACCAGGTCGGGATGATGAAGACGCCCGACGCGGTCAAGTTCGCTCAAGAACGCGACCTCGATCTTGTCGAGGTCGCCCCCGAGGCCAAACCGCCCGTGTGCCGGGTGCTCGACTACTCCAAGTACAAGTACGAGCAGGCGCAGAAGGTGAAGCAGGCGCGCAAGCACCAGCAGCAGATCACGATCCGCGAGATCAAGTTCCGTCCGAAGATCGCCGAGCACGACTACGACACCAAGAAGCACCACGTCGAACGCTTCCTGCGCCACAAGGACAAGGTCAAGATCACGATCATGTTCCGCGGCCGCGAGGTCACCCATCCCGAGCGTGGCGTGATGATCCTCGACCGCTTGGCCGAGGAGCTGGCGGCACTCGGCGTCGTCGAGCAGCGTCCCACCCAGGACGGGCGCAACATGACGATGATGCTTGGGCCCTCCAAGGCTGTGCTCGCGGGCAAAGTGGACGGCGATGACGCTACCCAGAACGGCGTACCCGACAGCGTCGTACCGGTCGCTGAGAACCAGAACGGCGCTTCAGACGGCGCCGTGTCATAATCATCGCTTCGAGGGTGGCGCAGACGACCGTAGGTCGGCGAGCCGGGACCCTCGATCTTCGATTCCTATGCCCAAGATGAAGACACACAGCGGCGCGAAGAAGCGCTTCAAGGTGACCGGCTCCGGCAAGGTGCGGGCCAGGCACTCCTACTCCAGCCACATCCTGGAGAAGAAGTCGCCCAAGCGCAAGCGCACGCTCGCCAAACCCGTGATCCTTTCCGACCATGACACGCCGCGCGTAAAGCGGCTGCTCGGAGTGGGCAAATGACACGCGTAAAGCGGTCTGTCGCCGCACGCAAGAAGCGTAAGGCGACGCTCGAGCTGACGAAGGGCTTCCGCGGCGAGGCGCACTCCAACTACAGACGCGCCAAGGAGGCGCTGATGAAGGCGGACGCCTACGCCTACCGCGACAGGCGCAACCGCAAGCGCGACTTCCGCAGGCTGTGGATCACGCGCATCAACGCCGCCGCGCGTCAGAACGGGATGAGCTACTCGCAGTTCATGCACGGGCTCTCGCTCGCCGGCGTCGAGCTGGACCGCAAGGTGCTGGCCGACATCGCCGTGCGCGACGCCGACACATTCCGACGTTTTGCCGAGACCGCCCGCGAGGCGTCGGCTGCCTGACCCGGCAACCGGCAATGTGAACCTCTCGGGCGCTGCTCCTTCGGGACCGGCGCCTTTTTTTATGACCGCGATCACTTCACAAGACAACCCCCGCCTCAAGCAACTGCGCAAGTTGCGGCGCCGGCGCGAGCGCGAGCGCAGCGGGCTGTTCGTAGCCGAGGGCGAGGATCTCGTCGCGGCCGCCATCGCCGCGGGCCGGCCCGTGGTCGCGGGCTATCGCGTCGCGGGCACCGCGATCGGTGGGTCGGGCTTCAGCGACGTGGAGCCGAACGTGATGGCAAGCGTGTCCACGCTCGGCTCTGGCACGCGTGCGATCGGCGTGTACAAGCAGCGCTTCGCGGCGCCAACCGGACCGTTGTGCGTGTGCCTTTGGGGTGTGTCCGACCCCGGCAACGTCGGCACCGTGCTGCGTGGCGCGCTCGCCTTCGGCGCGGCGTGCGTCGCGCTGGGGCCCGGCTGCGCCGACCCGCACTCCCCGAAGGCGGTGCGGGCCAGCATGGGCGCGATCTTCGAGGTCGCGCTTGCGCGCGTGGGCGACGTCGGCGAGCTGCCCGGCAGGCGCGTCGCGCTCGTGGCCGGCGCGGGCGAGCCGATCTGGAGCACCACGAGCGTCCTTGGGGGCGCCGGTGGCGAGGACACGGAGGTGGACTCGCCACCCGCGCTAACGCTGCTCGTGGGTGCCGAGCGCGAGGGGTTGCCGCCGGAGGCGGTGAGCGCATGCGACACGGTTGCTCACATCCCGATCGTCTCGGAGTCGCTGAACGCGGCGATGGCGGCGACCGTGGCGCTATACGAGACGACACGTCGAGCGAATCGATTGACCGATAGAGGGGCCCGGCTCCCCGGCCTGCGGCCGGCTGCGCCACCCTCTAGGGTGCCGCCAACATGATCGAGCGGATTGAAGAGCTGCGCGCAGCGGCACAGCAGGAGATCGAGGCGGCCTCCAGCAGCGAGGCGGTTGAGGAGCTACGGGTGCGCTATCTCGGGCGCAAGGCCGAGCTGCCGCAAATGCTGCGCGGTGTCGCCTCGCTCGAGCCCGAGCAGCGTGGTGCGGTCGGCCGTACAGCCAATGAAGCGCGTCGCGCGCTCGAGCAGCTGATCGAGGCGCGCGCCGCTCAGCTCAGCGCCGGCGAGCTGGACGCGCGGCTGGCGAGCGACACGCTGGATGTGACGCTCCCCGGCACTCCGCCCCAGCCGGTGGGCAGGCTGCACGTGCTGACCGCCACGATGCGTGAGCTGGAAGACATCTTCCTCGGGCTCGGCTTCACCGTGATGGAGGGCCAGGAGGTGGAGACGGTGCACTACAACTTCGACGCGCTCAACCACTCGCCCACGCACCCCGCACGGGCACGCACCGACACGTTCTATGTGTCCGACGGGGTCGTGCTGCGCACCCACACCTCGCCGATGCAGGTGCGCGCGATGGAGGCGCACCCGCCGCCCCTGTATGTGGTGATCCCCGGGCGCGTGTACCGGCCCGACAGCGACGCCACCCACACGCCCCAGTTCCACCAGGTGGAGGGGCTCGCCGTCGATGAGGACATCACGCTCGCCGATCTGAAGGGCACGCTGCTCGCGTTCGCGCGCTCCGTGTTCGGCGAGGAGCGCGACGTGCGCTTGCGTCCACACTTCTTCCCCTTCACCGAGCCGAGCGTCGAGGTGGACGTGTCCTGCTTTCACTGCTCCGGCGAGGGCTTCATGAAAGACGGCTCGCGCTGCCCGCTCTGCAAGGGCGAGGGGTGGCTCGAGGTGCTGGGCGCCGGCGAGGTCGATCCGAACGTGTACTCCTACGTGCCAACCACCGAGAGCAACGCACCCGGGTACGACCCCGAGAAGGTGCGCGGGTATGCGTGGGGGATGGGTGTCGAGCGGATCGCGATGCTCAAGCACGGCATCCCCGACCTGCGCCTCTACTACGAAAATGATTTGCGTTTTCTGGAGCAGTTCGGATGAAGGTTCCCCTGAACTGGCTGCTCGAATATTGCGATCCGAAACTCGACACCGCCGCGATCGAGGAGCGCCTGACGATGACTGGCACGAAGGTCGAGACGATCCTCCACCATGGCGTGCCCGCGACCGAGCGCTTCGTCGTGGGTCGCGTGCTGAGCGTCGAGCCGCACCCCGATGCCGACCGCCTGAAAGTGTGCACGGTGGACGTGGGCGAGGGCGAGCCCGCCGGGATCGTGTGCGGCGCGCCCAACGTCGCGACCGGACAGACCGTCGCGGTCGCGCTGCCGGGCGCGAGGATGCCGGACGGCACGAAGATCAAGGCGGCGAAGCTGCGCGGCGTGCCCTCGAGCGGGATGATCCTCTCCGCCGAGGAGCTTCAGATCGACAACGATCACAGCGGCATCATGGTGCTTGACGAGCTGACGCTTGACGCGGAGCTTGCCCCCGGTACGGCACTGGCTGACGTGCTCGCCATCTCAACGGACGTGCTCGAGCTTGAGATAACGCCAAACCGCCCCGACTGCCTCGGCGTGTATGGGGTGGCGCGCGAGCTGCACGCCGCCACCGGCGCGCCGCTCGCACCCGAGCCCTGGCTCGAGGACGCCGGCAGCTCCGGCCCGCTCGCTGTCGCCGAGGTCGCGGTTGAGTGCCCTGACCTGTGCCACCGCTTCACCGCGCGCGCGTTTGAGAAAGTCACGGTCGGGCCCTCGCCGCCATGGTTGAAGGCGCGCCTGTCGGCAGCCGGGCAGCGACCGATCAACAACGTGGTGGACATCACCAACTACGTGATGTTGACTTGCGCGCAGCCGCTGCACGCCTTCGACCTCGACCGCGTCGTGGGCGCGAAGCTCACGGTCAGACGCGCGCGCGAGGGCGAGCAGGTGCTGACGCTCGACGGTCAAACCCGCACACTCGACGGCGAGATGGTTGTGATCGACGACGCGCAGGGGCCGACCTCGATCGCGGGCATCATGGGCGGCGAGCGCTCGGAGGTGCATGCCGGCACGACGCGCGTGCTGATGGAGGTAGCCAACTGGAGTGGGCCCAACATCCACAGGACCTCGTGGTCGCTGGGCCTGCGCAGCGAGGCGTCCTCGCGCTTCGAGAAGGGGCTTGCGCCCGAGCAGTGCGCCAATGCGCAAGCGCTCGTCACGCGCCTGATGATCGAGCTGTGCGGCGCGAGCGTGTTGCCCGGCACGATTGACGTCGGCCTCGAGCCGGCGGGTGGGTGGGGATCCAGATCAACGATTCGCTTGCGCGAGCGGCGCGTGCGGGAGATCCTCGGGATGCCGGTGGCGCGCGCGCGCCAGGCAGAGATCCTGCGGGCGCTCGATTTCGGCGTCGCCGAGATCAGCTCCGAGCCCGGGGGTCAGGCAACCTCATCCGGACTGCATCCCGACAGTGAAGGCGACGGTGCACTCGAGGTGACGGTGCCGCCCGTGCGTCGCCAGGACGTCACGCGCGAGGCCGACCTGATCGAGGAGGTTGCGCGCATCAACGGACTCGCCGCGTTGCCGGCGACGCTGCCAGCGCGCCGTGGCGCCTACGGCCGGCTGTCGCGGACGCAGCAGTTGCGCCGTCGCGCCGCGGATGCGCTCGTCGGCCGTGGCCTTTACGAGGCGGTCGGCTGGACGTTCACCGCGCCAACCCTGCACGACAAGCTGCGCCTCCCGGCGGAGGACCCGCGACGGCGTGCGCCCGTGCTCGAAAACCCGCTGTCGGAGGACCAGTCGCTGCTGCGCACGACCCTTTTGGGCTCGCTGCTGGATGTGGCCAGCCACAACTCAGCGCGCGGCATGGCGGACCTCGGCATTTTTGAGATTGGGAGGAGGTTCGTTCTCGGCGGCGATAGCGGGGCCGGTGGCGGCAACGCCTGCGAAACGGGAGTGAGCGAGAGCCAATCGCTTGCGGTGCTGCTCAGTGGGCGTGTCGTGCCCCCGACATGGGGTGCGCCCGATCCACCGCGGGCGGACCTGTTCGCGATCAAGGGTGTGCTCGAAGCGCTCGGCGCCGCGCTGCGTGTCGAGCTTTCCTGCCGGCACACCGATCGGCAATCGAAGGGATCGCCGATCGGCCAGCAGCCGTT
>Ga0209007_1000712_pt1 | contig 11387 bp, 5 predicted proteins | sample JacPinW_OM1H0_O2_FD_187961 | JGI IMG/M metagenome (GOLD analysis project Ga0209007, IMG submission 187961) | Forest soil microbial communities from Algoma, Ontario, Canada - Jack Pine, Ontario site 1_JW_OM1H0_O2 (SPAdes) (version 2) | ecosystem: Environmental > Terrestrial > Soil > Boreal...
CCATCCTGGAATTTACCGTATCAGCGGCGGCAATACCGTGGCCGGTATGGGCGCCTCTGTGACCCTGGCGGATCCCTATGACACGTCGGCGGGGACTATGCCTTTCGCGAACATGGGTACCGGCGGGTCGTTCACTTACTGGGAAGCGCAGTCCATCGTGGAGGCGGACCCGGGCAGCATCGCTTCGTCAAGGTATCTGGTGGGATTTACGGACAACACCACTACCTACCATCCCACGAATGGAAACGAGATAGCCGTACGCTATGACACAGCCGGCGGCGGATGTTCTTCCGGGGAGAGTACCGTGGATTGGGTCTATGAAGTGATCGTCTCCGGTACGCAGTACTGTGTGGACAGCGGACTGCCCGTAGCCCTGGGAACCTGGTACAAGATCCGTATTTACAGCTCCACACCGGGAACCATCAACTTTCAGATCGGCGTTTCCGGCGGCGCATTCGGCAACAGTCAGAGTATCGCCCGGGCACCTACAGCGAATCTTACACCCAACTTCATGTCTATCAATGTGGGCACGGGAACTTACCACTATCTATCGATCGACCGATGGGCCATAAAGATCAGGGGAATAAACCGGTGAGAGCGCTTTTATCGCTTCCCCTGGCGGTGGGCTGCTGCATGGCCCAATCCAATGTGCGCGTGCTGGGCACCACCGCCACACAGGCCGCTATTGCCTACACCGCGCCGAACGGGTCCGCCTGCTCGATTGCCGTGAGCACCAGTTCCAGCTACGCTCCGCTGATCAATGATTTAATCACCGACAGTACCTCGGACCTGGCGCGCCCCAGCACCGTGACCGCCGGCAACGCGCGAACGGTGGTCATCGGCGCACGCAACGCGCCGCTCAGCGGCGTCAACGGCTTCGTCACGCAGCGAATCAGCAATGCGCTCCAGGCCAATACTTCCTACTTCTATCAGATCGCCTGCGGGGCGTCCGTCGCCAACGGTCAATTCACCACCGGGAACATCCCGCTCGGCCTCGGCTATGGAGATCCGTGGCCATCCGATCCAGCGGCGCCCGGCGCCTGGGCGGCCCCCTCCTCTCCCGGCGCTATTGCCAACGAGCAGTTTATCGATCCGCAGACCGGCATCCTCGTGCAGCGCGCTACGTACCCCGGTATGGGCTACACCACCGGCACTCAAACTACCAGCGTCGGTACGGCCTACAACCAGGGACAAGTGCCCTGCGACAGCGTCGGGCCGTGGCTGACGCCATGTAAGGCGACCGGCAGTTCCGGTTATGCCAGCGTCGCCAACTCCACCGCCCCAATTGTGGTCCGACCTGACACCATTACCTCCAATTGGAGCGACGGACTGCCCTGCGAGACCAACGCCACCTGCGGCGGCTATATCCAGCAAATGCAGGTCAATGTTACGGGTTACTGCACCTCGAGTGCGCCCGCCAAGTGCCAACTCGGAGTGAACCTCAGCCTGAATGCTGGTGCTTCGGCAGCCACTACTGTGACTAAGACGGTGACTCTGCCGTTCACCACGCCAGCAACGGTCACCACCAGCGCGACCGTCAGCGCCGGCTCAATTGGAATAGATCCGTGGATCTACGACAGCAACCCCAAGTTGACGTTGTACGACTCATTCCAATATACCGGCTCCGTCACGGTCAGCGGCTCTACGGTTAGCCTGGTCTATGGCGGTGATACTTTCGATTCAACCTGGACCACCGGCGGCAATGGTCGCCTGAGGCTTTCGAATACTTCGGTGAGCGATGCCTGCAGTACCCAAAGCGGGAACCATTCCGTCGAAGAAACTATCAGCAGCGGCTTCGGCAGTTCCCTGACACTGACAGCGGCGCCCGGATCATACACTTACTATTGCGCCCAGGATTTCGCCGTCATGATCAACCGTGTCGTGGCGGACGCCGCCACGTCGATCTTCATTCAGAACGTTACCATCTCCTACGTCAATGACGATCCCGGCGAATGGATCGATAGCGGTAGTCCAACTATGGTTGCGCACAACGCCATCAACGGTGGGTACTTAGGAGAAATGCCCATGGGCGGCGGCGGTGCCCAGCTGTCCTGGTTCTATCCGCCAACCGGCTATGTGCAGGTAATCGGGGAGATGTACACCAATGCCAAACTTACACCGACTGGCGTAAATACCTGGGGGTCTCAAGTGTGTCCAGCCTTCGCTCCCGAAATTTTTATCGCCATTGACGACACCCAAACGACTCCGACCTGGTATTGCATTGTGTACGATAACCTGGGAAAGATGGCGTTGCTTCAGGTGGTCTATACCGGCGCCTGCTGCACGCCGTCCACACCATCGAATGTTCCTGCTAATAACGCTCCCATCGGCTTCGGATCGCTCCTTAGCAGCGATAATTACTCGCTGACTTATGCCAACGCGACCATCACCGACCTGACCCCCAGCTCTCTGGGCCAGGACCTCGGCAGCTTGCTAAAAACTTACATCGGCGGTCCGCTGGATGTCCCCTCCGCGCAGCCGACCACGGTCTGTTCGATGGGTCCCGTGCAACAAGGTAATATCACGGTTTACTGTAATCTTGGACAAAATTCCATGGCATGGATCTTCTCGATTTCCCCGGGGAATAGACTGCCCGCCGCCGCTGGCGGAGCGGGGGCGCACGTGGTTGCCTCTTTGAATAGTTGGCAGTCCGCCTCGTCGCGTTTCAGTGTATTGCACAACATTCAGGATTACGGGCAGAATAACCCGTACCTTGGGTACGGCGTAGATCCATTGGACCCCGGAAATATGGGGGCGGGTAATACGGCCGTTGTGGTAACCTCGAACACCGTGATTCCGTACGCCGGAGTCAGTTGCGCCGCATGGGGAAACCCGCTTGGCATCACTGGAAATAACTGTATCGATATCGTGATGAACGCCAACGGCTCGGGTGTTAACCAGTACCAACCATACTATTGGACTGCCGTCGGTCTGCAAGGAACGACTCCGGGCGCCCCGACCTCGGCAATTCCCGGAGATTTCGTTTGCGTCAGCGAGTCTCAGACGGTGTGCAGTTGGCCCAGCATCTCGCAGGAATACATGGAACTCTTGCAGATAGGGGTGAGTGGCGACAACTCGCAATGGATCTTTCGCCGGGGGCCATTCAATGACGCGCTAGGCTCGCTCACCGCCGGCACTTATACGTCGCTCGTGTCTGGAGGCAGCCTGGCGGGGACGGGAACGTGTACGCTGACGAACTGGAATGTGGGCTCGCGTTGGACCGGAGCCGCCGCTACCGCAACCATTCCTATATCCGGAGGAGTCATCACGGGCGGAACTGCTTTGACCTTCAGCAGCGTGGGCAGCGGGTATGGAAGCATCCCGACACAGGCAACTTTAGGCAATGGTTCCGGTACGGGCGTGTGCTCGGGAACGGCGAACGTATCGATTACTTTCACGCCCGATATGGCGACCAAGTACCTGTTCTTCATGCCATCTAACTTTTCTAATCAGGCTGGCGTGCCTGGGTGGGGCGGTATGTTTGCGATTGATCCCGGTTACATACCCACGCCCATTTATGGTAACAACGTAATCTGGGATTACCAGAACGACCCTTTCGGGCAAAACGCTTTCTTCGACCCGGAAGGCACAGGCGGCCACGGATTCATGCGGCCAACTCAAGTAGTGGCCGCTTCCAATCTGCCCTACGCCCCTTACACGCCGGACTATAACGTGCGCCACGCGGCTAACTTCGCGGCCCTGCTTACCACCCCTCTCGGAATTGTGACAGCAAATCCCAGCTTTCAGGGCATCGTCGGTTCCGCTATCGCGAACGTCTACCAATCCCACCCTGGTATGTCCGGAGAAGACGCTACCGCGTACGAAGGCCAAGCCGCGTTTGACGTGCGCCCGCTGGTGGGTACTGCGACCGGTACGCCGGGTCCGCCATTTGCCTTCACGCTCGTGACCGGGAATATCTGGGTGACCACCTTCACCGGCGGCTACTATACCGATGTAGACGACTTCGGCGGGCTCAATCGCAAGATCTACGCCACCGCGGCGAACGCCGGCCCGCACCCATTGATCGATATCAGCGGCCCGTCCTCGAACATCGCCACGGCGGCGCTATACACGTTCTGCGCCACACGGGCGGCCGGCGAGTGCTATACCGGCAGTTCGCTCGGACAGATCTACGTGAATGCACCCGGTATTTATGCTCCCTGGTGCTTCGGCAACCCCAGCGATGGACAGAGCAATCCCCAGGTCAATGATATCTGTGTAACCAACTCGACACCCGCGGGGCAGGCCGGGCTGCAGCTCAGCACTTTGGGGAGCGATCCGCTGGGCTCCTTCCAGCGCGTTTTGACTCGCGTGATGAACGGCGCCCCGCACGAAACCTCCGGGTTCGCCAGCATCCACATGCTGCCCGACAACTCCTGGGCCATGTTCCAGAGCAACTACCTGGACGGCATCAGCAGGAACGATTATATGGCCATGATGCCTCCGTTCCCTCCGGCCAGTTCGGTGGCGCGCGGCGTTTTCGTGACTGTGCCGATCGCCGTCAAACCGCCCGCTGGAGCCGGCGTAAATAACGCTATCGTACAGTTCGGCTATCAGGAGTACGGGAGTAACTGCACCACCCGGGCCGAGGTCTGTATAGCAAATGCGGCCGCGATAGGCGCCGTGCCGTTCTTCTATGCCAGCGAGGCGCCTGCCGGGATGCCCTGCTCCGGCGGATGCACGATCAGTGTTCCGGCAATCTCGCAGCGGGTCCTCTATTACAAAGTGGTATACCGCAGCGCCTCTAATAATGTTCTATCCGCGACGACGAATCAGGTGCTGCTGGTGCCTTGAACAGGGGCTCCGGGTGTAAGCGGCATGGCATACTAGAGACGTGCCGGCTCCGGAAATCGGTATCCGTCCTAGACAGCCCCACGCAACACAGGCCGGCAGGTTAGGGCTTCCCCTATGTGCGCTGGGGCTTCTATCCCTGCGGCTGGTTCTGCTTCCCTTCAGCACGGATCTTGCGCCGGCCTTCAGCCATGACAGCGGCTATATCGCCATCGTAGCCCGCAACCTGCTGAATGGGAAAGGATGGGTTAACGATGCCAGTTGGCTGGTTTTCCTGCAACCCGCCCACTTACCGATGCCCTACCACAATGCCAATCCGCTTTATCCTCTCCTTACAGCGGTAGCCGCCAAACTTTTCGGTATCCAGGTGCTATTCGCGGGCCTGCTGGTATCAGCGCTGTCGGATGTCGTACTGCTGCTTGCCGCGTTTTTTCTGGTTTCTTACTGGCTCAAAAATAGCTGGGCCGCCCTGGTCATCTCAGTGGCAGTTGCTACCTTCCCTCCAGTCTGGAAATTCTCCCTACAGATGCTGCCGGACTCGCTCACTCTGACTTTGCTGATCGCCGGTCTGGCTTGTTTTGTCCGAGCTGAGAACCGCCTGTTTGCGGCCGCCGCTGGAATTCTATTCGGCGCCGCCTGGCTCACTCGCTCCACCGCCAGTCTGATAGGCCCCGCCCTGGCGGTTTACGCGTTTGCAGTGTGGCGATGGCCCGCGGCTCTGTTCCGCCTGGGTTTGGCGGCGGCGACAGCCTTCCTGGTGGCCGCTCCGTGGTTGATTTACACCGCGCATATTTGGGGCTCTCCTTTTCGCAGCGATGCCCCGTACTCCATGTTCCAGGATTTTTATGCCCGCAGCCACGGTGGCTCGATCTATCGTTATTTCCGCAGTCCCACCCCTCCACCTCCCCCGGCTGAGCTACTGCGGACCGATGGCGTGGCCGTTCTCACCGATGCAGTCATCGGCATACCGAAGGTACTGAGAGCCTGGCTCCAGGCAGGCTGGGAGGATCAATACTACCCGCGCATCGTGTTTGTGATTTTGCTGGTTTCCGTCGCTCTGATATGGAGACGCCACCTGACCGACGCGCCTCTTCTGGCTGCCGTGGTCTATGTAGTCATGCAGATCGGTGTGCTGAGCTTGCGTGCCAATTCGATGGAGCCTCGCTATCTGGCGCCTTTGACTGCATTCGCCGTGATTTTTGTGGGGTGCGGGATAGCCGCTCTGCCCGCCGAATGGCGCCCTCCCAGAGCCGCCGGATACGTTCTGTATCTCGGTTGCGCATTCTTCGCCATATACATACCGTTTCAGGATGCGCGTCTGGCGTGGCATATTGCGCTACAGGAAGATCCGGCAACCGCGAACCGTCGGCGGGCCCGGCGCTTGCTCGCTGCCACCATTACGCATCACGATCCTGTGATCGTATTCGATCCTTACTTCTTTACTTATGATACGGGCGCGCAGGCTCTCTCCATTCCGGATTCCAGCGATGCCTATCTCATGCGCTACATGGATCGATACCATAGCCGTTGGATTATCCTGTCAGCTGACGAAGTGCGGTTTTGGAAGCCGGATTGGCAGGCGCAGCTTCCGTCCTGGCTGCGCATACGCACCGTAACCGGCGGGAACACTTTGTTTGAACGGATCGCGCCGTAGGGCCCAGAGTACGTCATGCCATACTAAGGCGTGAACACTTCTCCTGATCACGATCGCGTGGCCGTACTCGGTCTGGGGTATGTTGGTTCTGTAACAGCCGCTGGGTTGGCGCATCTCGGTCACCGTGTCATCGGAGTAGACCGCGATACATACAAAGTCGAGAGTATCCAGGCGGGGCGCACCCCATTTTACGAGCCCGGTCTCGAAGAGCTGATCCGCGAAGGATGTGCCGCCGGTAGACTCTCCGCAACCGGCGTGCTCGAGCAGGCCCTGGACGAGTCCGATATCGCCCTGATCTGTGTAGGAACGCCTTCGGAGCGCAACGGTAACCTGGGCCTCGATCAGTTGCGCAGAGTCTCGACCGAGATTGGCCGATATTTGTCCGCGCGTTCCCGCCCGCTGATTATGGTGGTGCGGAGCACGGTCTTCCCGGGCACCTGCGAAGAGCTCGCCCGCGAGTGCCTGGGGGACACCGCGCGGTATGCCGTGGTGGCGAATCCGGAATTTTTGCGGGAAGGCAGCGCGGTGCGGGATTTCCTGGAGCCCTCGCTGCTGGTGGCCGGCGGCGAAGACCGCTCCGCGGTGGAGCGGGTGGCCGCTCTGTACCAGACTCTGGCGGTCGAGCCATGCTTAGTCTCCCTGCGCACCGCGGAGATGATCAAGTACGCCTGCAACACATTCCACGCACTGAAGGTGGCCTTCGCCAATGAGGTGGGCGCGCTCTCGACGGCGCTCCGCATTCCCGCCGAAGAGGTCATGGACACGTTATGCCGGGACGTGAAGTTGAACCTTTCGGCGGCATATCTCAAGCCCGGTTTCGCATTTGGCGGCTCCTGCCTGCCGAAAGATCTGCGCGCCCTGGTCTATCGGGCGGGCCGGATGGATCTGCAGCTCCCGCTGCTCGGGACCGTCCTGCCAAGCAATGAACAACATCTGCGGCGGGGCGTGCAGAGGGTGCTGGACCTGCCCGTGGAGCGCATTGGGATCTTTGGACTGGCCTTCAAGGAGAATACGGACGATCTCAGGGAAAGCCCGGTAGTCAGCCTGCTCGAACAGTTGATCGGAAAAGGCCGCCAGCTACGCGTATTCGATCCGCATATCCGGTTGGAAGGTATCTACGGCAGCAACCAGCGCTTCCTGCTGGACGCTATCCCGCACATCGGCAATCTGCTCGATTCCGACCTGGCAACCACGCTGGCCTGGGCGCAGCATCTGGTCGTCACCCAACCGCCGTCGGCCGCATATGCGGAGATCATCGGGCGCAGCGGTCTGCCCGTGCTGAACCTCGCGGGTGCGAACTGGTAGATGCGCTCCGGCATTTCACTGGCATATCTGCTCAGCCAATATCCGGCCATCAATCACCCGTTCATGCTGCGCGAAGTGCGGCGCCTGCGCGAACTGGGATTTGAAATCCAGGTAGCTTCCATACGCCCGCCGGACAGGCCTTTCGACAAACTGACGCCGGTGGAGCGGGACGAAGCGCGCTCCACCTTCTACATTAAGACGTCCGGCTTCGGAGGGCTGTTGCGGGCACACCTGGCGACGCTATTCGCGCGCCCCGCAAGCTACCTGGGCGGGCTCTACCGAGCGCTCCGGACCGGGCCTTCCGGCATCCTCTACTTCGCCGAAGCCGTAGTGGCCGGCGATTGGATGATGCGCCACCGGCTATCCCATGTCCACATACACTACTGCTCGACGGTGGGGTGGATTGCCGCGCGCATTTTCCCCATCACCATATCCATCACCTTCCACGGCCAGGCCGAGTTCGTCAATCCGGACGGATTCCAATTGCGCGAGAAGATCCGGGCATCGCTGTTCTGCCGCGCCATCAGCCTTCACGGCCGCAGCCAAATGCTCAAGGTTACCGACTACCGCGACTGGCCCAAGATCGAAGTCGCTTTCCTGGGGGTGGACCCTCGCGAGTTTGCGCCGCGTCCGTTCCATGCCGATCCCGATCCGTTTCAAGTGGCGTGCGTGGGGCAGTTGGCTCCCGTGAAGGGCCAGCATATGTTGTTGGCCGCCATGGAGCTGCTGGCGCGTGAGGGCCGCCGCGTCCTTCTGCGGATCGCCGGCGATGGCCCGGACCGCGCCGGCCTGGAGCAGGATATCGCCGGCCGCAACCTGGCGCGACACGTGGTCATGGAAGGCTTTCTGAACCAGGACAAACTGGGCGAGCTATACGCAGAGTGCGACACGCTGGCGCTGCCCAGCTTCGCCGAAGGCATTCCGGTGGTGCTGATGGAAGCCATGGCCATGGAGATCCCTTGCGTAGCTACCTGGATCACCGGAATTCCGGAAATCATTCAGCATGGAACCGACGGCCTGCTGGCGCCGCCGGGCGATGCGGAGGCGCTGGCCCGCGCCATCGCCAGATTGATGGATAACCCCGAGCTGCGGCGCAGCCTGGGACAGCAGGCCCGTCTCAGAATTCTGGACAAATTCGATCTGCATCGGAACACCGAATACCTGGCGGAGATTTTTCGGCGCAGGATCATTTCCGGCTGAAAACTCAGCGGCATTGGTAAGCCAGAACCAGTGTCTGATCGAATCCTTCCCGGTGAGTTTCCTGGCAGGATTGAAGCTGCATCACGCTTGGTGTGGCCTCCATCTTCCAGACCAGGTCGGAGCGTCCCCAAGGTAGAAGCATCCACACCTGTCCTGGACGCTGGAGTTGCGCGCCTATCTGATGGAGCTCCGCGACATAGCTTTGGATGTCGGTACTGGCGTCGTAATTCGTTAGGTTCCGCGCACAGCAGGTAGGCCAACCGGTGTTACCGATATAGACACGCGCCGGAGCCCAGCCCTGCAGCCGGGAGTAGTAATAATACTGCTCCACCATGCGTCTGTGTACAAACAGAGTATCGGCCGGACCCATGGACTGATGCAACAGGCGCATCGCTTCGCCGTTTTGCTCGTTCGGGCGGGGATAGCGGATAGCGATAAGGTTGAGGACCAGCACCGCGAAAAAACACATCACCGCCGTGCCATAGAGAATCGGCGCTTGCCTCCCCCACGCCATGCGTTGCCGCAAGGTATTAAACAACTGGTCGAGCGCGGTGGCCAGCAAGACGGCGCAGCCCGGCAAGGACCACAGCAACATGCGCGGAGAGTGCAGCAGCGGATATACGCCCAACAGACTAAATCCCATGGCAACGGCCAGAGGCAGCGGTCCCAGCAGCAGGATCACAACGGCCTTTCTTGACCCGCGCGCGGCACCGATCACTGCGATCACCATGCCGGCTATCATGGGAAGAACTATCGCGGTGCCCAGAAAGAGCGCCCCGGGAAACACCTGCGGCACCAGTAACTCACCGAAGCTACTAAAAAGACCTAGCCCGGACGTAAAAGGGTGACTTAACTTCAGGCACCTCTCGGTCCAGAACGCAACCAGGCTCGGGCCACGATTGGGACGCATGAATACCAGGTAGTTGAGCACGCCGCCCAGGGCCAAAGCCGTGACTGCAATTTTGAGACGCCCGGCCCGCAGATCCGATGGCACTCGCCATAACGGCCCCAGCGCTACGGCCGCCATGACGGTTGGCCCCATAAAGATAGCCGTGGTCGAGAGAAAAAACATGACCACAAAGCCCCCCACCAACAGCGTGAAATTACGCCGATCGGGACGAAGACAATACCTGGTAACCAGGAACACCAACAGGGCACAGGCAAAGACGTCCGAGCCGAATTGTTTCACCTGCTGCGCGTACTTGACGGCCCAGAAATTTACTATGACCAGGCTGGTTCCGCAGAGTGCCGCGGCAGGGCCGAAGAGTTTCCGCAGCGCGATCGCCAAAACCGGAATAGCCGCTACAGCGGCCAGCACCGGCAGGAATCGCAGCGCGGCTTCCGAAGGGCCGAGCACCTTCGTCAGCAGCCGGCTTAACGCCAGAAACAGCGCCGGCGTGGGCTGCAGCCACCGGGGATAATAAAACATTTCTTTCCAGGAAGGCGAGAGAATAGAATTCGCCACCCAGGCTTCATCCAGCCAGAGACTCGCTCGCATGGCGCTCAGCCGGGCCGGCAAGCTCGCCACGATCAGCACTGCATATACGAGGAGTTCTCCTGTCCACAGTGTCCCGCTCATGCGACTTAGCACTGTTGTTTCTCGGGGGCCAGCCGCCGGCCTCACTGATCTAGCTCTGGCGCGCATAGATCGTGTAACCTCCGGCGTCGTATACGGCCCGGTAGCGTTCGGCGAGTTCCTTACGGATATAGTGATAGCATTTAGGATCGTCGCGTTCGAGATACATAATTGCGGCCGCATAACCTAACTTATCGATCACGATATAATTCGCACGCTTACCACTAATGCATCCCAGGCGGGTATCATCCAGCAGGTTATTGTCGAAGCCTAACTGAAAGGCTAGCTCCGACGGGCCCATGATTAGCTCGTTTTTCCCTGCGTGCGACGCCAGGAACCTGGTGGCGGGGAGATAGCGGCGGTCATAATCGTCACGTAACACGCGAGACCAGGTCGTGGCGCATTGTACCGCAAGAAATACGGCGCACGCGGCCGCCAGCAAGCCCCTGGGCAGGAGCCGTTCGCGCCAGCAGGTTACTACGAATACGGCCAGGAGAGTAGCAAACATGGGCACCACATACAGAAGGTAAGTCCAGACTTTCTTGCCATCAAAAGCCGTCAGCAGGAAACAGTGCGAAGCCGTCATGAACAGCAGGAACCGGTAGCCCGGATGCCGGCGGAGCTTCCGGACAAGCAGTATTCCGATAATTGCCGCCAGATAAGTGAACAGAATAAGCAGTTTCAACCGGCTCAATCCAGTGGAGTACGGGGCCGCGCCATAGTAATCGAGATACCGGTTGGTTACTTCGCGGCGGATGACGGTCCAGGGCGCCTTGAAGAGCAACATGCCATCGTAACGCGAGGCTGCGTTGCCGCCGAACTGCGCCCGGAAGCTGGAGGGATCCCGCATGATATACAGTC
>Ga0209007_1000714_pt1 | contig 11368 bp, 9 predicted proteins | sample JacPinW_OM1H0_O2_FD_187961 | JGI IMG/M metagenome (GOLD analysis project Ga0209007, IMG submission 187961) | Forest soil microbial communities from Algoma, Ontario, Canada - Jack Pine, Ontario site 1_JW_OM1H0_O2 (SPAdes) (version 2) | ecosystem: Environmental > Terrestrial > Soil > Boreal...
GTTCGTGAGAACCCACGCGCTGGGAACCTACGTGCTGTTGGAGGCGGCGCGCACCCTAAAGGGCACAGGCGAGCGCCAGTTGCGCTACCTGCAGGTGTCTACCGATGAGGTGTATGGCTCGATCGAGGACGGGTCGTTCACCGAGGACTCGCCGCTGCGGCCGTCCTCGCCCTACTCGGCCACCAAGACCGGCGCCGACCTGCTCGTGCAGAGCTATTTCCAGACCTACGGCCTGCCGGCTGCGATCTGCCGTGGCTCCAACAACTATGGGCCCTATCAGTACCCGGAGAAGCTGATTCCCCTGATGATCCTCAACGCGCTGCACGGCGATCCGCTGCCGGTGTATGGCGACGGGATGCAGGTGCGCAACTGGATACACGCGACCGACTTCGGGCGGGCGATCGGCCACGTGCTCGAACACGGTGAGTCGGGCGAGGTCTACAACGCGGGCGGGCCGGACGAGTGCGCCAACATCGAGGTGGTGAGGCGCATCATCGAGCTGACAGGCGCTGAGGAGTCGCTGATCGAGCATGTGACTGACCGTCCCGGCCACGACCGTCGCTATTCGCTTTCCTCGGAGAAGGTCAGGGCGCTTGGCTGGGAGCCGCGCGTGCGCTTTGCCGAGGGACTGGAGCAGACGGTCGCGTGGTATCGCGAGAACGAGTGGTGGTGGAAGCCGATCCGCTCCGGCGACTATCGCGCCTACTACGAGCGCCAGTATGGGCGTTCTTTGGCGTAAGCCGAACTCAGCTTTCGACGCCCGAGACCTTCCAGTGCGAGCCTTCCTTGACCAGCAATAGCGTCGTGACGCGGCTCTTGCCGGAGTAGGTGCTCTTCACGCGCGCGGTCGCCTTGTTGCCGCTAACCGCGATCGACTTGATCGACAGCGTCAGCGCGTCGATCTCGTGCAGCTGATTTTTGAGGTTGGCCTGACACCCCTTGTTGCCGCCGAGCCGTGCCGTCAGTGCGGCCGCAAGGTCGTTTTCGCAGACCTTCTTCTGGTCCAGCGCGGTGGCGTCTGTTTGGAGGTTGGAGACGGTTTCGGCGACCTTGTGGCTTTCGCCCTTGTAACCGCTGCTCGATGCGGTTTCCCCGCATGCGGACACTCCGAGCGTGAGCGCGAGTACGCAGAGCCCGCCCGTCAGCTGTTTGGCTGAGATCGTCATCGGCGCGTAGCGTACACGTACCGACTGCGCGGCCGGCGCTGCGCAAGCAACGCCGGCCGGCTTAGCCCGTCTCAGGCTTGGACGCTTCGCTTCTCTAGCTCTCGTCGTCGCGACGGTAGCCGAGGCGCGCGGAGATGTTGTCGGCGGTCGCCACCAGGTGGGGGCCGAGCGCGTCCACCAGCTCCTCGAGCGAGATCATCGAGCTGTGTGCCGCGATGTTGACGGCTGCCACGACCTCACGCGACTCGGTGCGAACGGGCGCCGAGATCGAGTGCAGGCCCTGGGCTAGCTCTTCGTCGTTCACAGCCATGCCCTCGTCGAGCACGTGCTCGAGCTCGGTGCGTAGCGCCTTCTTGCTGGTGATCGAGTTGGGGCCGCGACGCGTGAGCGTCATGTTGCCGATCAGATCGCGCTGCTCGGCCTCGGGAAGGTTCGCGAGCAGCACCTTGCCCATCGAGGTGCAATAGGCGGGTAGGCGCGAACCGGGACGTAGGTTCAGATCGATCTTGTTCTGTCCGCGACGGAAGCTGCGCGCACGATCGACATACAGGATCTCCGGCCCGTCAAGCACGGACATGTTGACCGTGTAGCTGGTGCGCTGGCGCAACTCCTCCAGGTAGGGACGCGAATGCTCGCGCAAACCCGTCGAGTTGAGCGCGGACATACCGAGGTCGGTGACCCGCAGCCCGAGGCGATACTTACGCGACGCGCCCTGCTCGAGAAACCCGAGCGCGACCAGCGTGATCACATAACGATGGGTCGTTGAGCGACTCATACCGAGATCGTCGGCGATGTCGGCGATGCCGAGCACCGGACGCTCAGGAGTGAAGCAACCGAGGATCGCTAGTCCTCGCTCCAGCGATTGCGAATATCGTGGCTCGCGAAGGCTTGGGATCGACCATTCGCCCTCTTGGCCGTTTTTGGAAGAATTCGAACTTACTCTAGGCATTTGCGCTATGGCCCCTATCCGTAGTGGCGGAGGTGCCTGTACATGGGTGCACCCCTGTTTGAACAGTCATCATACTTGGGAATGCCGATGACCTCAATCGCAACGAGCACTTCCGCGCGCGCTGGAATCGGGTTTGCGCCGAAATTCCCCCGGGGAGGGCTACGCCGGGGGTTGCGTTTTACTTTCCATGACACCCGGCAGGGGGCGCGTATCCGCTTTATCGGTGCGGGTTTTGCCCGGGTAGGGGAGTTTTCCGAACAACCTGAAGTGGCCAACCGACGAAACCATAAATAAATGCTCAACTATTCAGAACTGAATATTCAAGATTCGAACTTTAAGCTTGTGCCGGGGCTATGGGCGAGCGCTTGACCTATACGAGCGGATCGCTCGGGGACAGATTGGACGACGAATTTGAGCGAGCGCTCGTCAGCGCTCGTCAGGCCGCGCCGGAGCCATTCACCCACACGATCGCCGGGCGCCCGTGCGCCGAGGGGGAGCTGTTCGAGTGCCGCGAGCCGTCCGATGCCAACGGTCACCTCGGTCGCGCCCATGCCGCCGATGCCACCACCGTCGCGCGTGCGCTGCGCGCGGCGCGCGACGCTCACTCTGAGTGGGCCGCCACACCCCACGTCGAGCGCTGCGCGCGGATGCGCACCCTCGCCGCGGCAATCGGTGAGCGCCACGTGGAGCTGGCCGCCGTGGTCAGCCTGGAGACAGGTAAGGCGCGGGTCGAGTCGATCGCGGAGGTGCAGGAGGCGATCGACTTGATCGACACATATTGCGAGCAGATCGAAGCGGCCGACGGGTTCACCTCGCCGCTTGAGAGCTTTGTCGCGGACGAGCACAACGTCGAGACGCTCAGGCCCTATGGTGTGTTCGGGGTGATCGCGCCCTTCAACTTTCCCGCGGCGCTCCTCGTAAACATGCTCTCCGCGGCCCTGATAGCCGGTAACACGGTGGTCGCCAAGCCCTCTGAGGTAGCACCGTGGACGGCGGCCTTGATCGGCGAGGCGCTCGCCGCCGCCGACTTGCCGCCGGGAGTGCTGAACATCGTGCACGGTGGCCCCGACACCGGCCGCGCGCTCGTCGGGGGGGAGATCGACGGCATCGCGTTCACCGGTTCGGTTCCGGTCGGGCGGGAGATCGCGCGAGTGCTCTCAGAAGGTCGCTGGACGCGTCCGGTGTTGGCCGAGATGGGCGGCAAGAACCCGGCGATCATCACCGCCAACGCCGACCTGGAGAAGGCGGCGGAGGGCGTCGCCAGAGCCGCGTTTGGGCTGTCGGGGCAGAAGTGCAGCTCCTGTTCTCGGGCGATCGTGTTCGAGCAGGTTCATGACGAGTTCGTGGAGCGGCTGTGCGCCTTTGCCGCGACGCTCCCGGTCGGGGACCCCTCCGACCGCGGTGCCGCGCTGGGGCCGGTCGTGGACGAGCGGGCGGTCGCACGCTTTCGCGAGAGTGTCGCCAGCGCCGCCCGCGACGGGAGGATCGTCGCGGGCGGAAATGTCCTCACCGCTCCCGGGCACTTCGTGGAGCCGACCGTCGTGTGCGATTTGCCGGCCGCCCACCCGCTGACGCGACGCGAGCTGTTCCTACCGTTTCTGACTGTGACGCGCGTCGCGGACATGGCGGCTGCCATCGCCGAGGCGAACGCGGCCGACCACGGTCTCGCAGCTGGGATCTTCAGCGAGCGCGAGCAGGAGGTGCTCGAGTTCTTGGATCTGATCGAAGCCGGCGTGCTGTATGTCAACCGTCGCGCGGGTGCCACCACCGGAGCGTGGCCGCGCTCGCAGTCTTTTTGCGGATGGAAGGCGAGCGGCCTTACGGGCAAGGGTGGGCTGGGGCCGTATTATCTGCCGCAGTTCATGCGCGAGCAGAGCCGCACGATCGTGAGGTGATGGCCGGTTGCCCCAGCGCGACACGGTTCACTGGTACGCCGGCCCGAGCACTTTCTATCGTGCCCCGCAGGTGGCTCCGCAGGAGTTGCCGGCAGGCTCGGTGGCCGTGCTGGGCGTTCCGCTGGACTCCTGGACGCTGGGGCGCAACGGGCAGCGCCATGCCCCGCGCGCGATTCGCGAGGCATCGCTGTATCTCGCCGGCTACTACGGCCTTCAGACCGAGCCGGTGGGCTATGTGAACGTCGACGACGGCCGTGTCTGGACCGTTCCCGAGCAACCCCGCCTGTTCGACGTGGGCGATGTGCGCATCCACCAGGGCGACGTGCAGGCGCAGATCGAGGCGATCGCGGGACCGGTTGCCGCGATCGTGCAACGCGGGGCGATGCCCGTCGTGATCGGTGGCGATCACTTCGTTCCCTACCCATCCTTCATCGGTTATGCGCGCGGGGTGCGCTCGCGCGCCCCCGGCGCGAAGGTCGGCTTCCTGAACATCGACGGCCATTTCGACCTGTGGGACGAGTTCCGCGACATGGGTCGCCTCAACCACGGCACCTTCGCCCGTCGCATCAGTGAGCACGAGGCGGTCGGAAACATGGTTTGGTGGGGGCTGAACGGAGGAAATATCGCCGAGCCTGAGCAGCTGCGGATCTGCCAGGAGCGTGGCTTTGTGGGCTATACGCTGGCTTCGATTCGCCGCCGTGGAGTGCTCGAGACGATGCGCGAGGCGCTGGAGATCGCTTGCGAGGGTGTCGAGCACCTGTATGTGACGTTCGATATCGACGCGACCGACGGGGCATATGCGCCCGGCACCCACAGCATCGTCGTCGACGGCCTCACTTCCGGCGAGGTGCTGGCGGCTCTAGCCGTCCTCCCCGAGTTCCAAAATCTCGGTGCATTTGACGTATGCGAGATGATTCCACAATACGATGTGGGGGGAGGGCGCACCGCGCGCTACGCGGCGCACGCGATCCTCACGGTCATTGGCAACCGGGTGCTCGACTCCAAACAATCGATATCGCGAGGAACTCTTGACGCTGTGTTCCGCTGAGAGGGCGTGGCGCGGTAGCTGGTTTTCAGGTCATCGAGTCCGAGCGGAGAGGAAGTGGTGCGCAGATGCGGTCATTGGTCAGGAGCAGGTGGGGATTGTTGAGTATGGTCGGGCTGCTGGCGGTGTCGCTGGGCGTGAGTGCCTGCGGTAGTAGCTCCAAAAGCTCGACCACGGTCACGATCGGGGGCTGGGGCAGCCCGATTGACGAAGCAACCCAGAAGTCCTACCTGACCCCGTTTGGCGCCGAAACCAAAACGGGTTCGCGCTTTGTCGACGCTCCGGGCACCCAGCTCGCACGCGTGGAAGCTCAGAACCAGGCCAAAAAGATCGAGTGGGACGCGCTCGACTCGGTCGGCGGGGGTACCGCCTATGCGCTTGCGGGCAAGCACGAGCTGGCGACGCTGTCGGCCTCCCAGAAGGCTGAACTGGAACGGGAGCTTGGCGCCGTCAACGTGACATCGTTCGGGTTTGCGCACGGAAACGTCGGCAACGTGATCGTGTGCAACATGGCGAAGATGAAAAGCTGTCCCGCCAACATGGCGCAGTTTTACAACACGAAGCTGTATCCCCAGTCGCGCATGTTTGCCGGGATCGAACCGATCGAGGCCGTCACGACCGCCGAGGTCGCGGCCGGAATGCCGATCTCCCAGACGGCCACGACGCCTGTGAACATAAAACGCACGATCAACACGCTCGAAGGGCTCAAGCCAAAGATCAAGGTGTTTTGGCAGTCGGGCGAACAGCAGGTGCAGGCGATGCACAGCGGTCAGGTGGATATGGGGATCATGTGGAGCAACCGCGCATACGAACTTGAATCCCAGGGAGTGAAAATCAAGGTCGTGTGGCTGGGCGGCGCCTACGAACCGAGCTTCTGGACGGTGCTGGCCGGGGCACCGCACGAAGCGACGGCGTTCAAGCTGCTCTCGTGGATTGCCAGCCATCCGAAGAACCAGGCGCAGTGGGCAAAGGAAATCCACATTTCGGTGCCTAACCCGCAAGCGCTGAAGTATCTGCCGGCGTCCTTCAGCGAACAGCTCGCCGACAATCCCGTCAACTTCAAGCAGATGGCGGTGCCGAACTTCCCCTGGTATGCCCAGCATGGCACCGAACTGGACACCGCTTACGAGAACTTCCTGCGCGGATAGTCGAGACTCCCGACGCGGGAGCGAAGCTGCGCATGTCCGCTGAGGGCTTGCGTGGAGTGTTCGCGGACCCACCCGACCCGGGTCCGCGAACACACACCTGCGCCGGCGCTGGCGGTCGTGCCTGGGCGCCCGTGCTCGGCAATGGCTGGGCGCTGGTGCTGGTGGCGCCGTTGCTGATCGTGCTTGCGGGTTTGGTGCTTTACCCGCTGGCGAGACTGACGGTCGATTCGCTCACCACCGGGGCTGGGCTTGACAACTATGCGGCCGTGTTCGAAAGCTCCGCCGGCCGTCGCTCGCTGATAACGACCTTCGTCGCGGCGGCGCTGGTGAGCGTTGTCGCGGTCTCGCTGGGCGGGCTGCTCGCCTGGTACCTGCGCACCGCCAGGGGCTCGGCGGTGAAGGTGCTGCTGTGGCTGGCGGTGCTCGTGCCCTTCTGGATGGGCACGGTTGTAAAGAACTACTCGATCGTGCTGCTGTTGTCGGCCGAAGGGCCGCTGAACAAGGTGGTGCAGGCGCTCGGGCTGGGGTCGGTGTCGCTGTTGTACACCTCCGCCGCGGTGGCGATCGGGATGGTGTACACGATGGTGCCCTATGCGGCGCTCACCCTGTATGGGGTGTTCCTCTCGGTGGACGAGACGCTGCTCGACGCCGCGCGTGGGATGGGTGCTTCGCGGTCCTATGCGGCGCGCACCGTCGTGTTGCCGCTGGCGCTCCCCGGCATCGTGGCGGCGACGGCGCTCGTGTTCGCTATCTCACTTGGATTCTATGTCACGCCGGTGCTGCTCGGGGGGGCACAAACGCCGTTCCTGGCGAGCTTTATAAGCGATTACATCTTCACGTTTTTCGACTATCCGGTGGCGAGCGCCGCCTCGGTGATCTTGCTGGTGGGGGCGATCGCGGTACTTGGCGGCGCGTTGCTCTTGGTCGGGCGCGAGCGCCTTGCACGGGCGGTGGCGTGATGACGAGCACCGCCGCGAGCACCTCACCGCCGCGACTGTCGCGCGGCGCGATGACTGGCGATCGCGCGACGCGAACCGCAGGTGCAGGCGTGGTGGTGGCGATTGTGCTGGCGATGCTCGTGCCGCCCGCGATGGTGGTCGCACTTTCGTTCTCCGGCGAACGCTACTTCGATTTTCCGCCGCACTCGTGGGGGCTGCGCCAGTATCGCGTGCTGTTGGAAGATCCGCGCTGGGGCTCGGCGCTGTGGCTGTCGGTGAAGATCGCGGTGCCGGTGGCGCTGCTGGCGGCGGCGGTCGTGGTGCCGGCGCTGTTTACCTTCCATCGCAGTCGTCTGCCCGCTCGCAACGCGCTTCAGCTCGGCGGTTTGACCGGGCTGGTGCTGCCCGTGTCGGCCTATGCGGTCGCGATTTATGGGGTGTTCGTGCAGACCGGGCTGCTCGGCACGTACTTCGGCCTGGTGCTCGCCGATCTGACGCTCGCGCTCCCGGTGATGCTGCTGGTGACCAGCCCGGCGCTCAGCCGCATACCTGAGGAGCTGGAGTTGGCGGCGATGGTTGCCGGCGCGAGTCGCGCGCGTGCCTGGATTGAGATCACTGTGCGGCTGCTCGCGCCCGCGATCCTGGCGGGCGGCGTGCTGGCGTTTATGACGAGCTTCGACGAGTCGGTGTTCATCAACTTCCTCGGCGGCCCGGGTCAGGAAACGCTGCCCCGGGCGATACTCGATTCGGTTCGCTTCGGGCTCGACCCGGTCGTGACCGCAATCGCGACGCTGCTGATACTCGGCACGAGCGCTGCGATGATCTTCGCCGTGCGACTCACGCGTGACAGGGGATGAGCGAGCTTGTCCTTGAGATATCAGCGCTTGAGAAGTCCTATGGCGCCACGCGTGCGCTGCGCTCGGTCGATCTGTGTGTGTATCGGGGCGAGCTGCTCACACTGCTCGGCCCGAGCGGATCGGGCAAGACGACACTGCTGAAGACGATTGCGGGATTCGAGGCGCCCAGCGGCGGTGAGGTGCGCCTGCGTGGGCGTGACATCTCGCGCTTGGCGCCGGCGCGTCGCGGCGTGGGCATGGTGTTTCAGCACTATGCGCTGTTTCCCCATATGACCGTCGCTCAGAACATCGGGTATGGACTGAAGCTGCGCCGCACCCCGCGGGCCGAGCGCGAGCGCCGGGTGAGCGCGATGCTCGAGTTGCTGCGCCTCGACGGCCTGCAGGCGCGCTATCCGCGCCAGCTCTCTGGCGGTCAGCAACAGCGCGTGGCGCTTGGCCGCGCGCTTGCCTACGATCCGCAGATCATCCTGATGGACGAGCCGCTCGGCGCGCTGGACAAGGCACTGCGCGTGGAGATGGAGCAGGAGATTCGCTCGCTGCACCGCGAGCTTGGCGCGACGATCGTGTATGTAACTCACGACCAGCAGGAGGCGCTCGCGCTGTCGGACAGGATCGCGATCATGCGCGACGGGGAGATCGTGGGGCTGGGGTCGCCGGAGGGCCTCTACGCTCACCCGCCCAACGCGTTTGTGGCCAGCTTCTTTGCCAATGCCAACCTGCTTGCGGTGGAGGAGGCGGTGGCGCTCGGCGACGGGACGGCGCGCGTGCGTTGCGCCGGCTGCGAGATTCGCTGCGAGGCGAGCGCCGCGGTCGCGCCGACGTCCGCCGGCGGGGCGACGCTGGCGGTGCGCCGTCACAGCTTGCGCCGGACGCACTCGGAGGGCGCACTGCGGTTGCGGGGCACTGTTGCCGAACTGTTGCTGTTCGGCGACGAGCAACAGGTGGGCGTCGATGTCGAGGGGCTTGGCCGCGTGGTCGCGACAATGCAGACGCGCGAGTGCACAGACCTGGCGCTGGGCTCGACGATCGAGTTGTATGCGCCAGCGGGCGAGCCGGTGTTGGTGGGCCAGTGAGCGGCGAGCACGCGGCAAGCGGCGAGGATCTGTACGAGCGTGCGCGAGCGCTGTTTCCTGGCGGAAGTTCGCGCACGACGCTGTTCGTGGCACCGCACCCGCCCTATGCGAGTCGCGGCGAGGGCTGGCGCCTGACCGATACCGACGGGCACGAGCTGATCGACCTGCACTGCGATTTCTCGGCACTGGTGCACGGGCACGCGTTTGCGCCGGCGCTCAAGGCCGCATCGGCGGCGCTGGCGCAAGGGTCGGCGTTTGGGTTGCCTAGCGCAGCCGAGGTTGAGCTGGCCGAGCACCTGGTCCGGCGAATCGGGTGGGCGCCGCGGGTGCGCTTTACCGGGTCGGGCACGGAGGCCGTGATGGCCGCGGTCAGGGCCGCGCGTGCCGCCACCGGGCGCGAGCTGGTGGTGCGCTTCGAGCACTGCTATCACGGCGGTTGGGACACGCTGGCGCAGCCGGGGGCGCGGGGTGTGCCACCGGGCACGAGCCGATCCGCGCCGGCTCTGCGGCTGGGAGACGCCGACGCGTTTTGCGCCTTGCTCGACTCCCATCCGGGGCGGGTGGCGTGCGTGCTGCTCGATCTGATGCCCAATCGTGCCGGCCTATATCCGGTCGAGCGCTCCTTTGCCGAGCTGGTGCGCGAGCAGACGCGCGAGCGCGGTATTGCGCTGATCCTGGACGAAGTGATCACGTTTCGGATGGCAACCGGGGGTATGCAGGAGCTGTATGGGATCCAGGGCGACATCGTGACGCTCGGCAAGTCGGTTGGTGGCGGCTTGCCGGTCGGCGCGCTTGCGGGCAGGCCGGAGCTGATGGACGTGTTCGACCCGCACAACCCGAGCGCGGTCGGGCTCGCGGGTACGTTTTCGGCCAATCCCGTGTCGATGCTCGCCGGGCTGGCAGCGCTGCAAGCACTTGACGCGCGGGAGATAGAGCGGATCGGTGTGCTCGGCGAGCGCTTGCGCGCAGGCTTGCGCGAGCGCGGCTACACGGTCGCCGGAGCGGGCTCGCTGGCCAGGCTGCACTCGCCCGACATGCCCGCCCTGTGGCGTTCGGCTTATCGTAGTGGTGTGTTGATTGGTGCCGACGGACTCATGAGCGTGTGCACTCCGATGGACGAGCAGACGATCGACCGCGCCCTGCGAGCGTTCGAGCAAGCCGCCGCCGGTTACTCGGACTCGTTCGGTCGGGTGGGCGATTGACTGTGGGTGACTCCGGCCCCTTAGTGTGCGTGATCGGCGCCGGCGCGCTTGGCCTGTCCAGCGCGCTCGAGCTGGCGCGGCGCGGCGTCGGGGGTGTGGTGGCGATCGAGGCGCGCCATGTCGCGGCCGGGTCCTCGGGGCTGTCGGTGGGGCTCGTGGAGACGCAGTATCTGCAGCGACTGGACATCGAGCTGCGCGTGCGCTCGATGCAGGCGTTTACGAGGTTGCAGCGCGAGTATGGGTTGCGCGTCGTGCGCAACGGGTACCTGCGTCTCGGCCATGGCGAGGATGCTCCCGCGGCGTTTGCTCGCAGCGTCGAGATCCAGCGCGAGCTGGGTGTGGGGGACGCGCGCGTGCTCGATCGCGCACAGGTCGCGAGGCTCGTGCCGGACATGCGCGTTGACGATGTGTCGGCTGGGCTGTGGGGGCCGAGCGACGGCTATCTGGACGGCAAGCTCTACTGCGAGCTGCTGGCGGAGCTGGCGGTGGCAGCCGGTGTGAAGTTGCGCCTCGACTGCGAGCTGCTCACGGCACAGCAGCGCGACGGCGGCGGCCTGCTTCTGCAGACGAGCGAGGGCGCGCTCGAGTGCGACGTGGCGGTCGACGCGGCCGGCCCGTGGGCTGGCAAGGTGGCAGAGCTGCTCGGCTGTCAGGTCGAGCTGATACCGCAGCGGCGCCAGGCATGTGAGGTGAAGCTGACGCGCGAGCTGTCCTACACGATGCCGTCGGTCGTGGACTACACGCCGGGCAGCGGGCTGCAGGGTGTGTATTTCCGCCACGAGAGTCCCGGGCGGCTGATCGCGGGGCTGCACTCTGATGAGCCCTTAGGCGGCGGTGTCGATCCGGACGATTACGCGCGCGGCGCCGACGAGGAGTTTCTGGAGGCGCTCGCCCGTGCGCTGTCGCATCGACTACCGAACTTGGGGGACTCGTGGCTGGGCGGAGGTTGGGCCGGGCTGTATCCGATGAGCACGGACGGTCGGCCGCTGGTGGGGCCGGCGCTTGGGTGCGCGTCTGTGATCGTCGTTGGTGGCGGTGGCGCGGGCATCCAGATTTCGCCGGCGCTCGGCGAGCTGGTGGCCGACTGGGTGTTGC
>Ga0209007_1000716_pt1 | contig 11349 bp, 10 predicted proteins | sample JacPinW_OM1H0_O2_FD_187961 | JGI IMG/M metagenome (GOLD analysis project Ga0209007, IMG submission 187961) | Forest soil microbial communities from Algoma, Ontario, Canada - Jack Pine, Ontario site 1_JW_OM1H0_O2 (SPAdes) (version 2) | ecosystem: Environmental > Terrestrial > Soil > Boreal...
GGCGACTGGCGAGAGCGGCGAGCCTGACCGGGCTGGCGATGGCTCGGAGGCCTCAGCCCGGAGCCCGTGGACACGGAGACGGTTCCTGGCCTTCGGACTAGGCGGAGCCGCGGTGGTCTTGGCCGCTGGTGCCGCGGGACTCGAACTCGTCTCGCACGGAATCATTCCTGGCAAGGGCGTACTGGACGAGATCGACGGGGCGTGTTCTGTTCCGAGTCCGACGCTTTCGTATTCGGCGCTGGGGCCGTCCATGTCCGGCACCTTTTACTCGCGGGCACGTCACCGGACCGTCGGGTACACCATCGCCCTGCCGCCCGGACACGCCCCAGGCAGCCCGCTGCCACTGGTCGTGATGCTGCATGGCTTCGGGGCCAACCACACCAACGCTCTGGCGGGGATGTCACCGGCGCAAGCGGTGGCACTGCGGGTCGACGGCCAGCCGCTCGCGCCGATAGCCATGGTGACCGTCGATGGAGGCGGCGGATACTGGAATCCGCATCCCCACGACGACCCCATGGCGATGGTGATCGACGAGTTGATCCCGAGGTGCCAACGGCTCGGGTTGGGACAACCGCCGCAGCGCATCGGCACCATGGGTATCTCGATGGGCGGCTACGGCGCCCTCTTGCTGGCCGAGAAGTATCCGCATCTCATCGATGCCGTGGCTGCCATAAGCCCGGCGATCTGGACCAGCTTTTCCGAGGCGCGGGCCGCCAATCCCGGGGCCTACGCGTCGGCGACTGACTTCGACGCCGATGACGCTGTCTCTCACGCCACGGCGTTGGCCGGCATACCCGTACGGGTGGCCTCCGGCAACGATGACCCGTTTCATCCAGGGGTCGTGACCCTGGCCCGGGCACTGCCGGCTGGATCGATCGTGGAGTTCTCGTCGGGTTGCCACACTGGCCCGTTCTTCACAGCGCAGGAGCCTCCGTCGCTGGCCTTCTTGGCCCGGCATCTGCATTGATCAGCAACGGCGCTAGGGGTATTGGCGACGGCGCGGTCGACGGGGTAACCGGGTGTGCAGCTGCCCAGTAGACACCAGCCCTACAACTTGCCTCAGACGTGCCGCGATTCGGCCCCTTCGGTCAGGCTCGGGGGCCCACCTTGAGAGCATCGAGGCGGGCGCTCAATTCATCGACCCACTGGGGTGGCGTTCCCCCGCCCGGTAGGGCCACCCCCGCCTCACTTCGCCACAGCGCGTCTCCCAGCGCGGTCAGGATGTGCCAGGCCATGACGTGATCGATGTTCGGCGTCCTGTTCGTGTGGTCTTGGTAATGCCTGGCTGTGGCCAGAAGGAGATGGACGCTGGGGCCCTGGGCCGGAAGGTAGCGAAAGTCGTATTCGGCTTCGACGGCGCCGCTGCTCTCGAAGTCGACGACGGCCCGCAGCGCCGGCCGGTCGTGGTCCCACACCTCGTTGTGGCCATGTAGGTCGCCATGGACGAAGACCGCTTCATCGATGTTCCGGAGAACATCGTCAACCCACTCGCACCAGCGAAACACCATGCCGAGTTGATCGGCGCGTACCCAGGGTGCGATGCGATCCCTCAGTTCCGCCGTGCTTGCTTGTGGCTGGGGGGCCTCTAGGGTCCCGATCGCTTCTGACACGAGCAACAGGATCTCAGGGCGGTGCAAGCTCGAGAGGAACAACGCCAGCTCTGCTCCAATCCGGTCGACTTGGGAGGGGTCCGCCCCACCGACTCGCTCGTAGGTGAGCGGATCGCCCTCGACGAGTCGGGTGACGATGAGCACTGGATCATTGGACAGCAGGATGATCTCGGGAAGTCGAAGGTCGGCGCACTGAGCCCCCAAAGAACGAAGGATCTGCGCCTCGTACCACCGTCGTTCAGCGGCCAGTCTGGACCAAGCGAACTTGACGACGAAGAGACCGTCGATCACCGCGGACCCGGCCGACCACTTGGGATTGCTTTGTTCGAGTCCCGGATGCACGGTGATGGAACCGCCGGAGAGCTCTGGGATGGTGCGTTGGAGCGCGCCCCGGACGGACTCCACAGATCGATCGCTCAGCCATGACAGTTCCGTCACTCTTGACAGCATCGTCCCTAACCGGGCAGCCGTCACGTTTGCCACCCGGATGGCGGTGGCTCTTTCTTCCCGGCACGTTCCGGGCTCTCCGAGCTGGCCTCGTTTCTCAGTGACGCCGGGGTCAGCACCGTCGCCATGGAGGCAACCGGGGTCTATTGGAAGGCCCAGATGTGGTTGACGAGAAGGGAGGCATGTCGCGAAGGGTTCCCTCGCCCGCACCCCGTATAGGAAGGAATCCACGGCATGCAAAGCTGAGGCATGCGGATCGTCGTGGTCGGCGCCGGCGTCGGGGGTCTGACCTGCGCGATTGCGCTCCGAGATGCCGGTTTCGACGTCGAAGTCGTAGAGCGAGCCGCCAACCTGGCCGAGGTGGGGGCAGGGATCTCGTTATGGCCGAATGCTCTCGCTGCCTTGGCCGAGGTGGGCCTCGAGGAGCCAGTGAGGACCGTCGGTCAAGAGCTGGCCACCGGGAACGTCCGCAATCGGTCGGGCCAGATGGTCAACGTCTGGAGCCGAGAGCAGACGCGGAGCTACTTGGGTGGAACGCCGGTCATGATGCACCGGGCCGATCTCCAACGCGTGCTCCTCGACGCGGCCGAGGGCATCCCTATCAGCTTGGACACTCCCTGTCGCGATGTCTCCCAAGACGCCGGTTTGGTGACAGTCCTGCTGGGCGACGGAACGAAGCGTCCGGCCGATCTGGTCGTCGGCGCCGACGGGCTCCGATCCGCCGTGCGGGCCGCGGTGGCTCCTGGTCGGCCCCGATTCGTGGGCCTGGCGGCATGGAGGGCGGTCATTTCGGGAGTGAAGCCTCCCACTGAATCATGGCTTTCGGTAGGGGAGGGAAAGCAGTTCTTGGCGGCGCCGCTTTCGCACGAGAGAACCTATGTCTCAGGGCTGCTTTCCATGGACGAAGGTGCCATGAACAAGGAGGTAATGGTTGGACCGTTCCTGGCTCAGCTGTTTCGTGGTTGGCACGAGCCGATCGAACGGCTCATCGCGGCCACGCCCGAAGACGCGTATATCCGGACCGACATCTACGACCGGCCTCGTCCTGCTCGGCTGTGCTGGGGGCGAGTGGCCTTGATCGGCGATGCAGCGCATCCGGTGACACCAGACCTCGGCCAAGGTGGATGCCTCGCTATCGAAGATGCGGTCGTCCTGTCGCGCTGCCTGCAACGGACTAATGGCGTTCCTCTCGCCCTCAAAGACTTCGAGGAGCGCCGACTGTCACGCATACGAATGATCTCATTCGAATCGCATTGGACGGGGAGATTCTTTGCGGCGAACAGTCCTCTGACGTCGGCGTTGCGGACGGCGGCGCTCTCGGCGGTGCCCGGGAGGATCCGCCTCGGTCACCTTGCTCGATACGCCAGTCGTGACGCCTTCCTCAGGACCCTTCCGACAGGGACCAACCCGACTACCGCCCGCCAGCCGGAAGATTGATTCGATCCGGGAGGAACCCGGGTCAGGCGGCACGACCACCAAAATCTTGAATCACTCGGATCAATACGAGTGCTAGTCGATCACTCAGGCCAGATAATTCTTCGTCGTGCAGACCAGCATCTCCGAGGTACTTGCCCCGGATGCCGTGTCAAGCCCGCAGCCAGCGGGTTCCGCTTGCTCCCCGTTGAACAGTTCAGTCCTCGCTCCCGTGGTGCACGGCGGCTGAGAGCGCATCAACCTCACCGGCCGGGTCTCTCGTGGGTGGTAGCTGTCGCCGACCAACGTGTGAAGCCGGTCGGCTTAGCGGGTCAAGACCTGGCCCCAAGCGGTGTCGGTCACGTCGTCAAGTCTTCCCCACCTGGGACGGATCTCTCGCCGGTCCAGCGCCGATCGCTGGTGCGGGAACCGGCGAGTGACCGCCAGGGGGAGGACATGTACAGACGACTGGGTCCGCCGAACCTGATCACCAGGGATGGCTGGCCGTCGGGCTGACAGTTAATCCAGCCCCTGCGTGCGGGATGGTTAGGAACTGTCTAAGTGACGCCGGACCTTCAGAATGCAGCTGGAATCGAAATCGCTAGTGGACGACCCAAACTGCGGCAACGAAGACGACGATCGCTCGCCGTTTCCGGTTCAACGGCGACACGGGTGGGGCTGTCCGTTCATGAACCCAGCACTACGTTGTCTCCGCTGATCCATTATCCTCCCGAATCCGCCTCACGAACTGCTGCCGAGAGCAGCCGCGGCTGCGAGCACCCCTGTGCTCGAACATACAGATGTGGGTCGTCCATCAGTCACTTGGCAGATCGCCGCAGTCAGGTAGTTGGCGCTAGCCACGACTGCCTGAGTCACTGGTCGCGCTGGATTAGACAGACCCTCGGCCACGTCGGCTGTAGTCAGGTTGGCCAAGATGGCCGGAGAGAACTCGTTGAGCGACAAGAACTTGTTCCCGATGTCAATGAACGGAAAGGCGTTTTCTCCGCCGGCAAGTGTGGCTGGAAAGAACGTCGAACGGTCGTAGGTGTCGACAAGGTGGCGTTCTTCGGGCGTCAACGGCTGCAGGATGACGTAGTTGCCGTGCTTGCCTACCTTGTTGCCGTAGTACTCGTCAGATTTGAAGGCGATGTAGCGACTCGAGAAGGTAGCTCGCAGGAAGGTCAGCGAGGGCGTACTCGGAAACAGGTCGGTCGGACTCGATGCTGTGAGTCCGAGGTGCTGGAAGGTTCCAAAACGGGACAAGGAGGCCACGACGGCCCACCGCTCAGAGGCACAGAAGGATGCATACTCGGCGCAATAGATGAAGACCCCTGGTAGGTCCTGGCCGCTCGGGGTAACGACGCGCAGGGTGCGCTGACCGACAATCGCGATCGGGGCCGTAATCGACTCGGCTGGTGAAGTGATCCCGACCCGGTTGTAGGTGGTCGCCGGGATGGTGGTGACGTCCCTGAGGATTCTGGGCAATGATCCCGACCGCAGCTTCGTCGAAGCGAGAGCCGGGAACCCCGATCCGAGCACTGCCACAGCCAAGCCAAGGACCACTCCTACGCGGGAGACAAGGTGACGCGGCGGGCGTTGGCCATCGTTTCTCAGCAATCGGAATGCGAATTCACTGCGAGTACATGAAAGGACGACACGTCGGGCCGCCTGAAGCGCGGCACCTGGCCGGCTCATGGGGCCTGGCTCGCCAGCTCCACCGTCAGGACAGCGACGCCGAACTCCTTCAACGCATCCTCGGTGGGGGTTTGGGGGGGTTGGACACCAGCGCCATGGTACTTGTGAGGGCCGGGGCTGATAGTTGGCGATCAGCCGCCGGTGGACCTGTGGCTGAGCGCAACAGTGTGCTCACGGTACTTCTGACACAATTCCAAGCCCACACGGCCATGTCTACAGGCCGTCTCAAGTGAGCCTCGGTCTTTCTTGTCGACAGCTGTCTCCCAGCCCTGTCTGCTTCTCGCTTCGAGATTTTCGGGACTGAGCCCGGCATTCTGCCAATCCTGTGACTTGTATTAGTCATGAACTCGGCAGAATCGGGCACGTCCAGAACACGGGCGAGCGATGTCGTGGAGTCCTTCGACCTCTGGTACGCCCGAGAGCACCCTCGCCTCATCACCACGTTGTTGTTGGTGGTCGGGGACATCGAGCTCGCCGCTGAGGGCGTCGACGAAGCCTTTGCTCGAGCGCTCGAGCGATGGGATCGAGTCGGAAGAATGACATCTCCGACGGGCTGGACGTTCAAGGTGGCGCTCCACCAGGCCCGACGAGTGGGCGCGCGTCGAACGGTGGAGCGTCGGCTTCTGATGAGGCGACCACGAGAAGCCGTGGTTCCGGCGCCGGCCGGGGAGATCTGGCACCTGGTCTCTCAACTACCGCGCCGCCAACGTGAGGTCGTCGTCCTGCGCCACATCGGCGATCTCAAGGAACCCGACGTCGCCGCGGTCTTGGGCATCTCTCGAAGCACCGTCTCCAGCACGTTGGCCGACGCCCACACACACCTCGGCCGCGTATTGGACGAAGAACCCGAAAGTGAGGAATCCGATGTCTGAACTCCGACGCATGGCGCAGGATCTGCTGGACCGACCCCTGGTCGATCCCCCATCAACCGCCGATCTCCGCCGTCGCAGCCGTGCCCGCCGCTCTCGGAACGCCTTGGGCGGCGGCACAGCGCTGGTGGTAACGGCTCTGGTGGTCACCATCTTGGTGACCACGCTGTCGGGCCCGTCTGCGCCACCGACTGCGCTTCTGGGACCGAACAAGTTGGCCTCGTTCATCCAAGCCGGGGTTTCGGTGCCTGACTCCGTGCTCGAGGCGGTGGGTCTGCCCAGCCTGGTCAACGTGCCCGAGGCCCTGTCCGGTCGACCGGCTCTAACCGACGCGGGAAAACCCGCCGTGGTGTACATCGGCGCCGAGTACTGCCCTTACTGTGCCGTCGATCGATGGGCTCTCGCTGTGGCACTCTCTCGATTCGGTAGCTTCTCGAATCTGGGCCAGGTCATCTCATCGGCCACCGACGTCGTGTTCCCCGGGCTACAGAGTTGGACCTTCCACGGATCGAGCTACTCGGGTCCGTACCTCACCTTCGACCCCGCAGAGATCTACTCGGCCACCCAAGGTCCGTCGGGTGGCTTCACGCCTCTCGATACCCTGTCTCCGTTGCAACGACAGACAATGGACACCTACGACGTGTCGCCCCTGGGTGGACTACAGCCGGGTGAGCACGGTTACCCGTTCATCGATGTGGGCAACCGTTTCGTGATCAATACGACTGCCAGTCCCACTCCCTTAGAAGGATTGACTGCGAATCAGATCGCCGCAGACCTCAGCGACCCGTCCAGCCTGGTGGCTCAAACAATCGACGGCAGCGCCAACTACCTCATTGCGGCGCTCTGCCAGATCACCGGAGTGAACGCAGCCCCGATCTGCTCCTCGACGTTTGTTGCCCAAGCGCAAGCGCGCATGGCCTCGTGACGCGTGGCCGCCGCGCAGCTAGCCGACTCGTGCCTTCGCCACCGCCCGACGCGGCTGACAGCGCCCGGAATCAGCTACACAAGGGCATACCGATGTGGCCGCTACCCGGCTCGGCGGTCAGGCTGAGCCGTGAAGGTTTGTATTTGCTGCAGAGTCAAACTAGTGTCCCGTCCGGCTGAAGGGGTGTGAAACTCGCGATGTCACGCGCTGGCCCCCTGATTGATGGTGCTGCAGTAACCGGCCAGGCGCTCGAGGATCTGCTCTGCAGTCTTGTGCCAGACAAAGGGCCTGGGGTCCACGTTCCAGGTGTCGACCCAGGCCTGGATGTCGGCGGCGAGTTCCTTCGCGCTGCAGTGGGCCGAACGCTTGAGCTTCTTGGTGGTGAGTGCGGAGAACCAGCGCTCGACGAGATTCATCCACGACCCGTAGGTCGGGGTGAAGTGCAGATGGAAACGGCGGTGTCGGAGTATCCAGCGCTGCACCTTGGGCGTCTTGTGGGTGGAGAGGTTGTCCAAGATGACGTGCACGTCGAGGTCGCCCGGCACCTCGCGGTCGATCTTGTTCAAGAAGGCGATGAAGTCGTTCTGGTTGTGGCTGGTGCGGATGTCCGAGATGACGGTGCCTCGGGCAATGTCGAGCGCGGCGAACAGGTCGACGGTTCCATGGCGCACGTAGTCATGAGTGGCGCGCCCCGGAGTCGTGGGCAGCAACGGCAACGTCGGGGCCGTGCGATTGAGCGCCTGGATCTGTGGCTTCTCGTCGACGGCGAAGACGGCCGCAGCCTCGGGCGGGTTCATGTAGAGGCCGACGAGGTCACGGACTTTCTCGATCAGATCCGGGTCCGGGGACACCTTGAAGCTGCCCTGCTGCCAGGGCTTCAAGCCGAAGGCCCGCCAGATCTCGGCCACGGTGGTCTTAGAGACGCCGTGCTTGGCGGCCAGTCCCCGGGTCGACCAGTGGGTGTCTGCACCAGGGGTGGACTCCAATGTGTCGACCACCACCGCTTCAATCGTCTCATCGGCGATCGTGCGGGCTGCCCCAGGACGGGGGGCATCACAGAGTCCTTCGAGTCGGTCCGCGGCGAATCGACGACGCCACTTCGACACGGTGGCCGGATGCACCCGTTCGAGTACCGCCACCTCTTGATTGGTCATCCCCTCCGCGCAGGCGAGCACGATGCGGCTCCGCAACGCCAGGGCTTGCGCCGAACTGTGCCGTCGCACCCAACGCTGCAAAGTGTCGCGCTCGGTGTCGCTCAGTTCGATGACGGCAGTGGGACGTCCCCGTGCGGACATGGCGCCTCCAATGTTGGCTCACATCGGAGAACGCAGCCGGATGGAGAAAATTCCCGGATCGGCGATATTTCGCGGTCAATCAGCCGGACGGGACACTAGTTGGGGTCCAGCTAGCCCCACCGTCCAAGGTCTGCACAACAACCTTCTCATCGTCACTTTGAACTGTTGCGGAAGACGATGCATGAGCGATCACTCGCCGGTCATTGGGACTCGTGAATCTCAACGACTGTGGATTGTTTGCACCGTCCGGGCGTTCGACGCCTCGCAACACTGCAAACCTCAGCGTGATCGCGGCGGTGGCGCAAACCGTTGCCCCGCAGGTCGATAACGTTCACGGTGTGATCGACGGCGCCCAGTCCTGGTCACAGCTCTCCGAGGCCTGGCAGGTGGCGTTCAGGGAGGCGTGGAGGTCGTTTTCTTCGGGGTCGGCCGGTGTCGGCGCGGCGGTGACCGATGCGGACGGCAACGTGGTGTCATCGGGGCGGAGTCGGGTCTTCGACGAGCCGGACGGGACCAGCCCCCTGGCCGGAACGTGGATGGCCCACGCCGAGATGAACGCCCTGGCCGGGCTACCCCGAGAGGCCCGCAAGGGCCACACCTTGTATACGACCTTCGAGCCGTGCGTGATGTGCGCGGCCACCATACGGATCTACCTGATCCCCAAGGTCTCTTATGCGGCCGACGACCCGGTATGGGATGGGATGCATGATCTCTTCGGTCAGCTCGAGCCCATCGCCCGCGGTCTCCCGGAACGTGAGCGACTGAGTAGACCCTGGGGAGTCTTCGCCCATCTGATCCACCTGACGAGGCTCGTCGAATATGGGCCCGAACGCGTCCTCGAAGCCCACGGCCGGCTGGCGCCCGAACACCTCGAGCTGGCCCGGCGGGTCGGGGGTGATCTCCATGAGCTGGCCTCGAGCGGTGCCGGCGTGGTGGAGGCAGCAGGGGCACTCTGGCCCGCCATTGAAGAGCTCCGTAGCCGTATCAGCCTGAAGCGACCAGCTCCGTCTAGCGGCCGGGGATGAAGTCGGCCATGACAAAGGGTTTCACGGGTTGGTCGTAGGCGTCGGAAGTTCCTGAAGACAGTCACTCTCTGTCAGAGTTCGCACTAGTTACTTCCCCCTGAAGAACTCGACGTGACTGCCCGAGGTCACGGGTGATCTCGGGCTGGTTGTCCCCGGGCAGTTCGGCTACCCGATCAGATCGCTGATCTTCACGAGATTGTGGGCGAAGATCCCGTGCCCGGTCCATGTTCTCGCCCCTTCGAGGGTGTCCATGAGGGTTCGCCGGCAGCCCCACTGGCGTTTCAGCGCGCTGATCCTTCCCTCCGAGCCGGTTCTCCATCGCACCATGCGCTGGAAGGGTCGTGATCTCTCGATAGTTCGTCGGACCGCGCCCGGCCGTCCCTTGCGCGGGATCATGACTTTGGTGACGCCGAGCTCGTGCAGTGTGTGCTCGATCGATGCTTCGCCATAACCTCGATCAGCCGTGATGGCTCGGGGGACCTTGCCGGTGAGCTCTCGCAGGCGTTCGATGGCGGCGGGCAGCATCGGTGCATCGCGGGGATTGCCCTTCTCCACTCGCCAGTCAACGACGATGCCATCTTGGTTGTCGACGACCTGGGCCTTGTAGCCGAATTCGACCGGTCGACCGAGCCGGCCCTTGGCGATGGGACGCGCGTCAGGGTCGTGGAGCGAGACGAGCCTCGTCGCACCCGGGGGCATCACTCCCTCGACGACGCGCTGGCGGGTCTGCGCGGCCACCTGGGACAGCCGCTGCGCCAAGAGCTTGAGACGCTCGAGCGTTGCTCGGTCCGCCCCTCTCGGGTCCTCGAGGCTCGACAGCTTGCGCCGGGTGTTGGCGGCCACGGCCTCGACTTCACCAACGGTCCTGGTGGCCAGGCCGGCCAACTCGGTGTTGAGGCGTCGGAGCTCGTCTTTGGCCAGCTCGCCCTTGCGCCGCAGCGTGTTGACCACCGTCCGCGCCAGACGGTGACCTTGGCGGGTGCGATCGGTCACCTTGGTCCGAGTGGCGAAGCCCCGCCCCTGGAGCCGTCGGGCCAGCTTGGTGAGGCGGGCGATTCCCTTGGCCAGCAGGCTCGAGTCGACCGGGTAGGCGACATTGGCCTCGATCACGGTGGTGTCGGCGCGCACCTTGTGCAGGCGCAGCACCTTGGCTTGGGCCGCTTTGGCCACCAAGGCGTCGTTCAAGGCCCCGATCGCCTCCTCGCCACAGCGGGTGGTGATCTTCATCAGGGTGCTCGGATGGGGCACCCGACCACCCACCGGGATCCGGCAGAACCGCTGCCAGCTGATCGAGTCGGTCACTTCTCGGCACAGAGTCTCAAAGCCCAACTGGTAGCGGTACTTCAAGAACATGAGCCGCAGATAGGTCTCGATCGGGATCGACGGACGCCCGAGGTGCTCATGGAAGAACTCCCGGTAGGGCTCGAAGAACCGCTCGTCATCGAGCAACTCGTCGACCCGTTCGAGCTCCGGTGCCATCGTGAGCATGCCGGCCGGCAGGATGGACTCCCACAGGGTCGGCTGCTCACCTAACGTTCTGAGCATTGGCTTCAATCCCTTCTTGCCCAAGGGGTTGAAGCCAATGTTCGTTGATCCGAACGCAGATCGCGAGTATTTCCCTACGACTTTTTCAGGGGGAAGTAGTTAAGGTGTCGCGGGAGCTCACGAGCTCCGGTTCGCCCTGCAAAACCGGCTCGGTCACTGCCCGAACCACGGCGTCGAGCATCCGCCCCTCAAAGGCCCGGGCCGTCCGTTCCCAACTGGCGGTGGGGCCTGTCAACGAATCATCCGTGCCGGTCCCCCTGTTGCGCTCTGGCTGTTGCCCCTTTTCCGCACGTTGTGCAGTGGATAACCGCGTGGCGTCCATGCGATAGGCGCCGGATGTCTACCCATCGGTCGCGTCTGCGGCTGAACGCGTCGTCACCGGCTTGTCGGCGGCTTTCTATCGTCCCCTTGCGGCCGTTCTCATCGCATCGGTTTCTGAACTGTTCAAGCCTTCTTGACCGGCGCCTTCTTGACCGGCGCCTTCTTGACCGGCGCCTTCTTGACCGGCGCCTTCTTGACCGGCGC
>Ga0209007_1000718_pt1 | contig 11271 bp, 12 predicted proteins | sample JacPinW_OM1H0_O2_FD_187961 | JGI IMG/M metagenome (GOLD analysis project Ga0209007, IMG submission 187961) | Forest soil microbial communities from Algoma, Ontario, Canada - Jack Pine, Ontario site 1_JW_OM1H0_O2 (SPAdes) (version 2) | ecosystem: Environmental > Terrestrial > Soil > Boreal...
CGAACTCCGACTGTGGAGTATTTCGGAATGGCCCGCCCGAGGCGGTCAGCCACACGCGCTCGACTTCTTCCATGCGTCCGCCGCGCATGCACTGATGCACCGCGTTGTGCTCACTGTCGATCGGCAACAGCGCGACATTCCGTTTCCGTGCCTCGGCCGTGATCAATTCCCCGGCGGCCACCAGGCATTCTTTATTTGCGAGCCCCAGAGTTTTTCCGGCGCGCACGGCTTCGTACGTTGCTTCGAGCCCGACCACGCCTACGATTGCACTGACAACAAAATCGACGTCGGGATGGGTCGCTACGCGCACGGTTCCAGCCCCGCCGTGCACGACTTCACTCTCACCCAAGCCTTCATTCTTCAGCCGGGTTCGCAGCGCATCGGCATCGGCCTCGCCGGCCATCGAGATCACGCGCGGGCGCCATCGCCGCGCCTGTTCAAACGCCGATTCGAGGTTGCTTCCCGCCGCGAGAGCGACGATCTGGAATCGATCAGGGTACGACTCAGCCACACTTAAAGTGCTGCGCCCGATCGATCCGGTCGACCCTAGGATGGAAATGCGTTTCATGATTTAAGAATTCACTGGCTCTTGCTTATTTCGTAAATGCGGGAGCGTATCGCTCAATCCAATCTCTCTGTTCGGTGGTCTCGGGAACAGCTAACCCGCGTGCCGCAGATACCAAATCCACGGCGGCTCCTGGACTCATTCCGTTCTTCACCAGCAGGCAAGCCGCGACGAGCCCGGTGCGGCCGATCCCCTGGCGGCAATGAACCAAAATGTTCTTTCCATCAGATAACATCCGGTTCAACTTTTCTAATGTTGCACCAAGCTCCGCCTCAGATCGCGGAACCTGTCGGTCGGGGATCGGAAACGACAAGAACTCGAGTCCTGATCGCCTGACTTGGTCCGCCTCGTCTCGCAGATCGAGGTCTCGCTCTTCCTCGGCTGTGAGTAATGACAAAACCGCGTGCACTCCCCCGCGCTTCCAATTCGCGATTTCGTCTTCAACCCAGTCTCCGCCGCGCGGACGAGCCTCCACTGCCAGCTTACCGGCCCAGGGCCCATTAACCCAATGGAGTTCCGTCGACATCCTCGACCTTTTCCTCCTTGTCAATCACTTCTCGCGGCAGAATCTCGACATCAATGCCTCGATTGCGTAGAACCCATATCCGATGGTGTCCATCCAGTATAGTTCCATCCGGTCGGGTTTTCAGGCAGCCCTTCTCCCCGGGAACGAGAGTGGCCAGCAAAACTTCTGTCGAGAGGCGATCGATCTGCGCAAGTTTGACCACATTCAAAGAATTGTCTGGATGAAGCGGCTTCAGGGGAGGGAACTGCTTTGAATCCGCCATTTTTCCTTACTGCATCACGCGCCAAGCCGCATAGTACCACAGCACCGGAGCCGCAAAGAGCAGCGCATCGATGCGATCTAGCATACCTCCGTGCCCCGGCAAGATCGTTCCGGAATCTTTCACTCCCGCTCCTCGCTTGATCAACGACTCGACCAGATCGCCCAGTTGAGCTGCGACGTTTAACACAATTGTCAGAAGGATGATCGGTCCCATCGCCGGCTGTTCGAGCCCAAACAGGCCGTCGCGACGCTCGATCAGTCCCACGCGCAGCAATGCTGAATTCAGCGGCAGAGCATAGTGGAAGAGAAGCCATCCCACACCAACGCTTGCCAGCAGCGAAGCCGCTGCGCCTTCCCACGTTTTTTTCGGGCTGATGCGCGGAGCCATCAGATGTCTTCCAATCGACTTCCCGACGAAGTACGCAAAGATGTCTCCCGCCCAAACCACCAGCAGTAAATACAGCAAGTAAAATGCGCCGGCCCACTGTTGTCGAAGTTGCACCAGCATGCCCATCGGCAAAGCGATGTAAGTGAAGGCAAACACCGCCGCCGCTGCTGCGGGATACCCGCTGCTCAAATCCTCGTTCCTCATCGCCCGTGTCAAAAAAATAAAAGGCGCGATGGCCGCGGCAAATCCGAGGCAATAAACAAAGACAGCCGTCGAGAGCAATGGCTTTTCATTCCCAAAGTTCAGCGCCAGTAGCAAAAAGAAAATTCCGCAAAAGATGTACGTCAGCAGCCGCAGTGGTTTCACTCCGTACGATTCTGTGAGCTTCAGAAATTCGTGAACTGTGATCAGCGCGACTACGCCCGCGACGACAGCTAGTATCGAGACTGGCGCTCGCAATATAAGGACGAGCACGACAGGAATGAGCACGACTGCGGTCGCAATTCGTTTGAGCAAGGGAAGTGATCGCGTTGAAGGAACGCGCAATTATAAACACAGAGGCCAGATCGGATGTTTTTCCTCTATGTACCTCGGGGCTTCAATGGTTAGGCTTTTACCGTCTCAAGCGGGACGGCCGCGTCGTTGTGATTCAAGCCGCCATACCGGCGCTCGCGCTTTTGGTACTCCGCAATGCCCTCAAGCAAATGCACGCCGCGGAAATCCGGCCACAGAGTCGGCGTCACATAAATCTCCGCATACGCCAGTTGCCACAACAGGAAGTTGCTCAGCCGCATCTCGCCGGAAGTCCGCACCACAAGGTCAGGATCCGGCAGGTGCCGAGTGTAGAGATGTCGCGACACCATGTCTTCATCAATCCGCAAATGATCGGCTCCGCCGTTGTGCGAGGCCGCATCTACGATCGACCGAAACGCATCCACCAGTTCGCTGCGCGCACTGTAGTTGAGCGCCAGCGTCAGTACCATACCCGAATTGTGCTCGGTTGCCTCACGTGCCCAGGCCATGCGCTCCTGCACATCGCCCGGCAACTCATGCTGCCGCCCGATGTATTCCAAGCGAATGTTGTTCTTATTCAGCGTGGGCACTTCGGCCTTCAAATAGCGGCTTAACAGGCCCATCAGAAATCCGACTTCACTCGTCGGACGCTTCTTCCAGTTTTCTTCCGAGAACGCATACAGCGTCAGCGCAGGCAGATGAATGCGTGCGGCAGTCTCCACCGTCGAGCGCACTGATGTCACGCCAGCCCGATGCCCGGCGACTCGCGGCATATGGCGCCGTTTGGCCCAGCGCCCATTGCCGTCCATGATGATCGCGATATGTTTCGGGAGCCGTGCCGGATCCAAATGCCTGTAAACTTCAGCTTCCTTGCGGTCCAGTCCCTCAGGTACTTTGTGTTGCAAAGTGACCTCTCAAAAAGAGACTAACACAGCAGTCAAGGGATGGCAATGACCGGAAATGTGTCATGTAACGGACCGCCCCAGTCGGCTGTCCGACAGAGCGAAAACTCTCGGGGTAGATGAAAATAGGCGCGAGCGGGGCCGCTCGCGCCATCAGACTCAACGTGCCTCTTCCGGCACAACCTTCAACTCCAGCTTTTCGGTCCACCGCAGCACCGTCAGCGTGCAACTCACGCCTACACGTACCTCGGTCAGCAGGCGGTGAAGATCGTCGACTCCAGCGACAGGTTGCCCTCCGAGAGCCACGATGATGTCGCCATCCCGCAGTCCTGCCCTCTTTGCGGGACTGCCATCTTCCACCGATTGCACCAGCGCCCCAGTTTCCTTCGGCAGGTCGTAGAACCGCACCACACGCCGGTGAACGGGCACCGTCTGTCCAGATATCCCGACAAAACTCCGCCGAATCCGCCCATTTCGTAGCAACCGGCTCGCCACGAACTTTGCGGTATTGATTCCGATCGCAAAGCAGATTCCCTGTGCTGGCAAGATCGTCGCCGTATTCACGCCAATCACCCGCCCAGCCGAATCCACCAGCGGACCTCCCGAGTTTCCGGGATTCAGCGACGCATCCGTCTGGATCACATCGTCGATCAGCCGCCCCGAATATGATCGCAGCGAACGGCCCAGTGCGCTGACCACTCCGGCCGTCACGGTGGATTGAAATCCGTACGGAGCGCCTATCGCGATCGCGATCTGTCCCACGCGCAGCCGCTGCGAATCCCCCAGTTCAGCCACATTCAATCCAGGCTCATCGAAGCTTGTCTGTTCCAGCCGAATCACCGCCAGGTCGCTCGCCGGATCATCCCCGATCAACGTCGCTGGCATGTGCCGCCCATCCGCCAACGTCACCGCGATTCGCACCGCTTCGTGCACAACGTGGCTGTTCGTGAGAATCAGCCCATCCGGCGTGAATACGAAGCCCGATCCTCCGCCCTGTCTCTCCCGCGGCTCGCCCGAACGCGTTCGTCCAGCCGCCTGGTGCACTTCAATGTGTACGACCGACGGGCTCACCCGGTCTACCGCGCCCGTCACCGCACGCGAATAAGCGTCGAGCAGGGAACCGTTAGCGACGGCGCTTTCCGACAAAGCTCTGCCACTCCCTGCATCCTTCCAACTCTTCGCATCCGGCGCGTCAGACGCCCCATCAATGGGCAACAACAACGAATTATCCGATCCGGTTTCGATGTCCATGATGGATAGATGTTCGTCAATCTATTTCGGATTCACCGGCCTGGCGGGCGGAACCGTCCGCAAAATGCCCTCGGGATTGTGGCTTCTTTTCGCCGTCAAAGGCGCGAGACGACGCCGTAAGCCCGAACATCCGAAAGCGGATCACGTCGAGAAGGCTCTCAGGCAAGATCTTCGGTAGAGTCGCCAGCAGCTTCGCATGTTTGCCCACCCGGTACCGAATTCGAGGACGGCTGGAGGTCAACGCATGATGTACGGCGCGAGCCACCACATCGGGCGAACTTCCGCTCTTTTCCAGCGCATAGGCTCGGCGGGCGAAGGTTCTCAACATCGCCCCATATTGAGCCTGCGCCTCTGACGGAAGATGCTCGATCACACCCTCGAAATCCCCAAGCGTTTTGTCGACCGCTGGAGTCGCGATCGCTCCAGGCTCCACTGTGCATACGCGGACCCCGAAAGGATGGAGTTCCAACCGCATCGTATCGCTCAACATCCCGAACGCGCTCTTACTCGCATTGAGCAAGCCGCCGAACGGAATCGCGATGTTCACGCCGACTGACGTGATATTTACGATCCGGCCTCGTGCCATGCGAAGCACGGGCGAAAGTGCCTGAGTGATCGCGATCTGCCCAAAAACATTGATTTCAAATATGCGCCGCACGTCTTCCATCGTCGCGTATTCGACAGGTCTGACCATCCCAATGCCGGCAACATTCACCAACCCATCCAGTCGTGTTCTGGATAGTTGAGACTGAATTTCTTTTGCCCCCGCCGCAATCGATGAACCGTCTTCCACGTCCATGACCACGGGAACGACATTGCCTCTGCCCTCGGCGCGCAGTTTGTCGCGGTCTGCCGCCTTGCGCACGGTGGCAAACACTTGCCAACCCGCTTCGCTCATTCGCGAAACGCAGGATCGTCCGATCCCGCTGGACGCCCCAGTAATCACCACTGTTTTTCTGGATTCATGCATGGCTGAATTCCTGTGAGAGAGTAACGATCCGATGCAGTCAGCCAGTCTAGAGTTGGCGAATCGTTGGTTTGCGCACAAAAAAGCCGGGACCAGAGGATGGTCCCGGCGCTAGAGCTGGCTGGTTGCCCGGATAAAATCGGTAAATGTGCCGAACCCAACCAAAATCGGCACAGAGCTTAGAAACTTTCCTACGCGCTCCTTCTCGGCCGCACCGTCAAGTCCCGCACCTGCGTCAGGATGCTCGACATCTGCATCCCATTCAGTTGCGTAACAAACGGCAGGAGCTCGGCGATGAACTGATCTTTCATCAGTTCGTTGATTTCTTCCTGACGGCTGCGTTCTCCGCCGCTGAGCAGTTCGGGCACAGTAACCTCCAGTGCACGCGCCAGCCGTTCCAGAGACGACAGCGTAGGCGTGGCTTTCTCGTTCTCGATTTTCGACACGTATGTGCGCGGCACCGCCATTCTTCCGGCGAGCTGCCGCTGGCTAAGCCCGCTGCGCAAGCGCAGTGAGCGGATGGAGGTCGCGAGGTTCAGGTGTCCGCGTCCGGTGCCCGGCATGGGCATCAGTACAGGCGGCGCCACCATAATTGGTTCGGGCTCTGGTTCCTCGTCCAGAGACGCATGGCAGCGTCGGCAATTGTTGTTAGATGTGCGGAACTGAACTAACAGGCAGTGGTCACAGCGTACGACTTCCCTTGAATCTACCGGGGCAAGTGTAGTGGCCATCGGGTTGTGGGAGTGCCAGAGCGGGCCCTCCTTACAGCCTTGCAGGAGCTCTTATGGGGGAGAGGTCAACTGCACGGACAATCTGCGGCATGTGCCCTGTGGAAGTCAAGATTAAAATGCACATAAAACGCGGCAATTCCGGTAGCATTTCCTGAAGTCGCACGGTGAAACACGAAAATATCAGGGGAATCGATGATCAATCGCGAATCTGCGTGGTGTTTACTAACTGAGTTCACTCAATCGGAAAGTCTGCGCAAGCACGCGCTTGCTGTCGAAGCTTGCATGCGCGCCGGCGCGCGCAAGTACGGCGACGCATCTCCCGAAGCAGAAAATCTATGGGCCATCGTCGGCCTCATCCACGACTTCGACTACGAACGCTGGCCCAGCCTCGAGGATCATCCCTACCGTGGCAACGAAATCCTCAAAGAGCGCGGTTACCCCGACGACATTCGCCGCGCCATCATGTCGCACGCCGAATACACTGGCGTCACCCGCGACACGCCGATGGAGAAGGCACTCTTCGCGTGCGACGAGCTCGCCGGATTCATCACTGCCGTCGCCCTAATCAAGCCCAGCAAGTCGCTGGCGGAGGTCGACGTGAAGTCGGTACGAAAGAGAATGAAGGACAAAGCCTTCGCTCGCAAAGTCAACCGCGACGACATTATTAACGGTGCTGCTGACCTCGGCGGCGAACTTGACGAGCACATCGCCTTCTGTATCGAAGCCCTGAAGCCGATCGCGAAAGAATTAGGCTTAGACGGAAGCGCCGCAAGCGTGAATCCCTCACCCGTTCCAGATCAAAAATAGCGTGCAAGCCTGACGGGTTTCGCCGATAATCTCCTGTCCAGCTATGGACCCATCGCAAACCGACCTGGAAGCAATCCGGCGGATTCTGGCCGAGCTCACAACCCGGGTGTATCGCATTGAGCGCCGGCTTGAGATGGAATCGAAGCCTGCCGCACAACCGCACTCGGACGCTCCCCCGACAATCGGCCCGCCCGCGACACTAGCTACGCCCCCGACACCACCTCCCGCGACAGTTGTTCGCGAGCCCGGGAAGCCAGTTTCTCAGGCCCCTCCGATACCTTACATTCCACCGCGACCGTCAATCGCCGCCGCGCAGCAACCCGAGATCGACCTCGAATCCCGCATCGGCTCGCACTGGCTTAATCGCATCGGGATCGCCGCACTGCTCATCGGGATTTCGTATTTCCTGAAATTCGCCTTCGATAACAACTGGATCGGCCCTGCCGGCCGCGTGACCATCGGCCTGCTTGCCGGCATCGCAGTCGTTGTATGGAGCGAGCGCTTCCGTAGCAAGGGCTACTTTGCATTTTCCTATTCCCTAAAAACGGTCGGCATCGGCACGTTGTATCTATCCATCTGGGCGGCCTTCCAGCGATACAACTTGATTCCCAGCAGCGTTGCGTTCGTGATGATGCTCGTCGTCACCGCATCGGCCGCTGCCATGGCGTTGGCTCAGGACGCTCAAATCCTCGCCGCCTTCGCCCTCACTGGAGGCTTCAGCACGCCTCTGCTGCTCTCAACCGGGCAGAACCGCGAGGTCGCTCTCTTTTGCTACGTCGCGATTCTCGACGTCGCCACGCTCGTCCTCGTTACTTTCAAGCCGTGGCGCCGCCTTCTCGTCATGAGTTACGCCGGCACGCTACTCTTGTACGTCGGTTGGTATTCCGAGTTCTACAACCGCAGCCAACTCGGCCTAACGCTGACCTTCGCTACTTTCTTCTTCGCAGTTTTCGCGATCGCTCCTCTGCTCACGCTGCATCCGGAAGGAGAAATCCCGATTTTCGCCGCCATTCCGGCGGTGCTCGCCTTCGTCAATGCCGGAGTGTATTTCCTTCAGTCCTACGTCATGATCGAAGCGGTCGACAAGACCTACATGGCGTGGTTCGCGCTGGTGCTCGCCGCGATCTACATCTTCCTCAGTCGCCAAGTCCACGCCAGGCATCGCTCCGCCGCAACCTCCGACATTCTCTATTTTCTTCATCTGGCCGTCGCGATCGGCTTCATCACGGTCGCGATTCCAATTCGTCTCGATGCTCATTGGATCACCATCGGCTGGTTTGTCGAGGCCGCAGTTCTTCTGTGGGTGGGCAACCGTATCGATTCCGATTTCCTGAATGCCCTTGCTATCGGTGCGCTCGTCTTGGGTGTGGGGCGATTGCTTCTAATCGACAATTTTGAGGTCACGCAGCTCATCTTCAACATGCGCATGGCCACGTACGCGATTGCCGTTGCGGTCTTGGGAACCGTCGCTTGGTACGCGTCGAAGCGAGAAGATGAGTCGGCCGCCACGGTGGCCGCATTCGCAGTCGTTGCTCTGAACGTCCTCGCCCTGATCGCTCTCACCCGCGAGGTCGCGGACTATTATTCCCGGCAAACAGTTACGTTCGGCCCCACGCTGTACCGTCGTGGAAGGATCGCCTACACAGAACTTCACCGCATTGACATCGAGCGTGACTTCACTTACTCCGCTCTGTGGATGGCTTATGGCGCCATGTTGATGGTCATCGGATTCTTGCGCCGCAGCGCCTTCGTCCGTTGGCAGGCCCTGATCCTCATCGCGGCCACAATTGCCAAAGTATTCGTCTACGACGTCTCGCAACTTGATCGCGGCTATCGCATCGTCAGCTTTGTAGTCCTCGGCGTATTGTTGCTGGCGATCTCATTCGTCTACCAGCGGGACTGGCTGCAACTCTCGGCTAAGACTCGATCCCACGCCCGCACAGAAGGGAATTCCGCAGGCGCATGAGAGTCATCGCATCGCTGTGTCTGCTGTTTCTTGTCGCGGATGTTTCCGCCCGACCCGAACCAGCCATTCCGTATTTCTCGAATGTCCGCGAAGTCCGCATTTCGGAAACCGGCCGTCAAAACTTCTTCATTGTCGACGAGGATTTGTGGAGCCACTCTCGCCCTGATCTCGGCGATCTTCGTTTGTACGATGGTGACTCGTCTGTGCAGTATGCGTTGTCGGAGCAGAGCGCAGGAATCTCTTCCGAAGAAGTCGAGGCAAAGATTCTCAACCTTGGCAGCGTCTCCGGTCATACCGAATTTGATCTTGATGCCACGTTCTTGCCCGAGTATGACCGCATCCACCTTCGTCTAGACGCGCACGATTTCGTCGCCACGGCGTGGGTGTCTGGTGGCACAGCACCCGGGAAGGCAACTGACGTCGAACTGCCACCGTCAACGCTCTACGACTTCACCAAGGAACAGCTTGGTTCCAATTGGCAGCTGAAGTTCCCAACTTCCAGCTTCCGTTATCTCCACGTCAGGCTCTCGCCGGGCATCCGCCCTCAACAGGTTAAAGGAGCCACGATCTACAACCTGCACGAGCAGCGGGCCGCTTGGACGAAATTCGGTTCGTGCGCCGCTCCGCAACAGAAGCAGCATCTGACCCTGATTTCCTGCACCGTCCCTGATGGAGTGCCGCTGAGCCGCGTCTCGTTTCAAATCGCCGCGGCGCAGGTGAACTTTCGCAGAACCGTCAGCGTTGAAGACGCCAAAGGCTCTCAATTCTCCAGCGGCGAGATCAGTCGCGTGCGCGTAAATCGCGCCGGCACACTCGTCACCGCCGAGAATTTGTCGATTAACGTTTCTGGAAATTCCAGCCACTTCACGATCGTCGTCGACAATGGAGACAACCCACCACTCAACATCACGGAAGCCGATCCGTTTGCCATCGAGCGGCGTGTTTATTTCGATCCGCAGGGCAAGACGCTGCTCATGCTTTATTACGGTGACGAAAAGCTTTCCGCGCCCGTTTACGACTACGCGCGCTTCTTTCATGTGGAGTCCGTTCCGGCCGAGGCGCAGCTAGGTCCAGGAATTCACAATCCGAAGTACTGGGGACGTCCTGACGCGAGGCCGTGGTCGGAACAGCACACGGTTATTCTCTGGGGAGCCATGTTGCTTGCTGTCCTGGCGCTCGCGATTCTCGCTCTCCGCGGGTTGCGCACGGGGAACCCGCAATGACGAAACGCCGCAGAACTGTCTGGATATTTCTCGCCCTGCTCCTCGCGGCGTTTGTCTGGGCTGTCGTGAGCAACAACCCCTTTGCGCAGGGCTTTCAAGATCTAGTGGGATCTAAACCGGATCATCCCATTCTGGATAAGCAATTCACAGTCGCGGCTCGCAGCTTCCGCTATTACCAGTTCGACTTGCCTCAAGGATCGAAGAACGTCGCGGTCGTCGGGCACTTCACGGCATCCGCGGTAACCAATAGCAACTCCACTATAGGAAGCAATACTGCCGATAAAGCGCAGGACTTTGGCAGCAACATTGAAGTCTTTGTGATGAGCGAGTCGGCTTTCGCTGATTGGCAGAAGGGATCGACGACCGGCTTAGTCTACGAAAGCGGCAGAGTCTCTCAAGGGCCGGTGAATCAGACTTTGCCGATGGGAGTGGGTACTTACTACGTCGTCTTCAGCAATCGTTTCGATCCCGGCGCGTCGAAGAACATCAATGCCAAACTCCTGCTGCGTTACAAGAGTTGGTTGGATTGGCTTCGGAGAAGAAAGGCTGAGTAACCGGCGTCGCAACGACGCGAAGAATGCTTCACCGCATCGTCTCTTCGATCTCAGAAATCCAGTCGGGACGTTTCAGCACTTCTCGCGGCTTGGGACCATCGGCTGCACCCACGATTCCGTCCTGTTCCATCAGATCGATGAGATGTGCTGCGCGCCCGTAGCCGATGCGCAAGCGCCGCTGTAGAAGCGAAGTCGAAGCTTTCCCGAACTCAATTACAAGTTTTACGGCATCGCCGTACATCGGATCGTCTTCGGCCTCGCCATCGGATACACCGTCTCCAGCGCCACCTTCCGCTCCGGCCTCGCGCTCACCCTTCGGCGCTTCCAGGAACTGCTGCTGATATTCCGCCAGGCCTTGCGACTTCCAGAATTCGACTACCGCTGCGATTTCCTTCTCCGTGACAAATGGTGCGTGCAGGCGATGCACGCGCGCCGAACCGGAAGGCAGATAGAGCATATCGCCTTTGCCAAGCAGAGCCTCTGCGCCGTTGGCATCGAGAATCGTACGTGAATCGACTTTCGTCGCCACGCGGAATGAAACGCGGGCAGGGAAGTTCGCCTTGATCAATCCGGTGATGACGTCGACGGAGGGCCGCTGCGTTGCGAGCACAAGGTGA
>Ga0209007_1000719_pt1 | contig 11249 bp, 9 predicted proteins | sample JacPinW_OM1H0_O2_FD_187961 | JGI IMG/M metagenome (GOLD analysis project Ga0209007, IMG submission 187961) | Forest soil microbial communities from Algoma, Ontario, Canada - Jack Pine, Ontario site 1_JW_OM1H0_O2 (SPAdes) (version 2) | ecosystem: Environmental > Terrestrial > Soil > Boreal...
CACTTTCCCACAGCCACGGCGCTGACGGCAAACCTACGGTTACATTACAAATGTCTCGACGACCATCCCTAGGGTTACATTCTTGAATGGCTTGACAGGCCGTGGGGCCGGCGGAACCGCCGGGGTTCAAGATGTGGGCGGGTCTGGGCGCGCGGGTGGCGCTAGGTACGGTAGCTGGAATTGATGTGAACGTACTCGATGGTGAAGTCGCAGGTCCACACGCGGGCGGAGGCGCTGCCGGCGTGCAACTCCACGCGGACGGGGACATGTTTCGCGAGCATTTTCTGGTGAACGGCGCGCTCGTCGAAGGGATGCTCGCAACCGCGGCGGCAGACGGTGGCGCCGGCGATTGAGATATTGACGCGGCTGGGATCGAATTTCACCCCGGAGCGGCCGGCAGCGGCGAGGATGCGGCCCCAGTTGGGATCGGCACCGGCGAATGCCGTCTTCACCAGCGGCGAATTGGCAATGGTCTTGGCGATCTGGCGAGCGGCGTTTTCCGACGCCGCCCCGCGAACTTCGATTTCAATGGTGCGCTGTGCACCTTCGCCATCGTCGACGATCGCGAGCGCAAGCGACGTGCAGACACTTTCCAGCGCGCCGACGAATGCCTTGTAATCCGGGCCGGATGAGCCTCGGATTTCGCGGGCGCCGGCGTGGCCATTGGCGAGGACCGCGACGGTGTCGTTCGTCGATGTGTCGCCATCGACGGTGATCGAATTAAAGGTGCGGCCCACGCAGGCCCGCAGGGCGCGGTTAAGCAGCGGCTGCGAAATGGCGGCGTCCGTGGCGATGAACGCGAGCATGGTGGCCATGTTCGGCTCGATCATGCCCGAGCCTTTTGCGCAGCCGAGCAGGCGGACCTGCTTTCCGCCTACGCGGCATTTCGCGGCGGCCCATTTGGGGCGCGTATCGGTCGTCATGATCGAGCGCGCGAACTCTTCATACGCGCCGGGCTCCGCGCTGCGGGCTAGCGCGATATGCGGGACCGCAGCGAGAATCTTTTCCACGCGCAGCGGCGCGCCGATCACGCCGGTGGAGCAGACGATTACCTGGCACGGATCGATACCCCCGAGCTCGACGGCGAGCTTTTCGGCCGTCGCGACCGAGGCTGGATAGCCGTCCTGTTTCGTACAGCAGTTCGCGTTGCCAGAATTGACGATGATGCCGCGCATCCGGCCGCGCGATTTGCGCAGGTGCTCGCGCGACGCGATCACGGGCGCGGCAACGATCTGATTCGTGGTGAACATGGCCGCGGTCGTTGCCGGCGTGTCGCTGATCAGAATGCCGAGATCGAGGCGCGAGCGCTTGATACCGCAGTGGGTGGCCGCGAAGGTGAATCCGGCGGGAATGTCCGATGCGGAAAGGTGCGGATTCACGGCTTAGCCTCGAGTGCGGCTACACGTGCGGTGAAATCTTCAAGCGCGGCGCGGACGGCGCCAAGGGCCGTGCCGCCGGCGACGCCACGGCGGGCCAGTGCGGATTCAAGCGTAAGCACGGTGGAAAGATCGCGGCCGAATGCGGGTGAAAATGCCGCCAGTTTATCGAGCGGCATTTCGCGGATTGATTTCCCTTCCTGTTCGCACGCGCGGAGGACTTTGCCGACGATTTCGTGCGCATCCCGAAACGGGATGCCCTGCGCGACGAGGTAGTCGGCGACCTCGGTGGCGACGAGCGCCGGATTCTGAGACGCCTCGCGAAGGCGCGCTTCGCGAAATTTGGTGGCGGCGAGCGCGGCGGCCGCGATTTTCACCATGGCGAGCGCCTGATCGCGCGCAGCGAAGAGCGGCTCTTTGTCCTCTTGCAAGTCGCGCTGATAGCTCGAGGGCAGGCCCTTCATTGTCGTGAGCAGCGCGAAAAGGGCGCCGTAGATGCGTCCGGTCTTGCCGCGGATCAGCTCCCATGAGTCTGGATTTTTCTTCTGCGGCATCAGGCTGCTTCCAGTCGAATATTCATCGGGTAGCTCGACAAAACCGAACTCGGTGGAGGCGAACAGAATCATGTCCTCGCTAAGGCGGGAGAGGTGCATCGCGATCGTCGAGAGCGCGGAAAGGAATTCAATGGCGAAATCACGGTCGCTGACGGCGTCCAGGCTGTTCGCGGAGATGCGCGAAAAGCCCAGATCGTTAGCCAGCGTTTTGCGGTCGATCGGAAAGGCGGAGCCGGCGAGCGCGCCGGAGCCAAGCGCGCACACATCCGCGCTGACGGCGGCTGCGGCGAGTCGGCCGGCATCGCGGTAGAAGGCTTCGCCGTGGGCCAACAACCAGTGCGAGAGCAGCAGCGGCTGCGCGTGCTGCATGTGGGTCATGCCGGGCATGGGAATGCCCAGGTTCTGCTTCGCTTGCGTAGCGACGGCGCGAGTGAGAGAACCAAGCGTGGCACGCAGATCGCGTACGGCACCCTTCACGTACATGCGGAACTCGGTCGCGACCATTTCGTTGCGGCTGCGGCCGGTGTGAAGCTTTGCGCCGAGCGGGCCCAGCTTTTCAATCAGCGCGGATTCGGTGAAATGGTGCACGTCTTCGGCGGTCGAACGGTCGAGCCACGCAGAGTCGGTTTTGGCGCGGGCTTCGATTTCGTCGAGCGCGGCCACGATGCGGCGCGCCTCGTCGTCCGTCAGAATCCCCGCGGCAGCGATGGCGCGAGCCCAGGCGCGATCGAGGGCAAGCTCCTGCGGCAGCATGCGTCGGTCGAAATGCCAGGAGCGCTCGAATTCGTAAAACGATCCGTCGGGGGCACGGTCGAATCGGCCGCCCCACATTTTCGGGCCGTCGCCGGCGCTCATCTCACCGCGGCCTCGAGCGGAACCGTGATAGGCAGGGCGAAAAGGTTGATGAAGCCCTCGGCGTCCTTCGGGTTGTAGCCGGTCATGCTGAAGCTGGCGAGGCCGGCGCGATAGAGCGAATAGGGCGACTTGCGCGAGGTGGCGTTGCAGTTGCCCTTGAAGAGCGAAAGGCCGACCGAACCGGTGACGCGCTCCTGCGATTTGGCGAAGAATGCGTCCAGTGCCTCGCGGAGCGGCGTGAACCACATGCCGTAGTAGACCATCTCGGCGTAGCGCAGCGCCAAAATTTGCTGGTAGTGCAGCGTTTCGCGGTCAAGGCACAGCGATTCAAGCTCGCGATGCGCGGTGACCAGCAGCGTGCCACCGGGAGTTTCGTACGCGCCGCGGGATTTCATGCCCACCAGGCGGTTTTCGACAATGTCCATGCGGCCGACACCGCTCGCGGCGGCGATTTCGTTCAATTTGTCGAGCAGCGCCAGTGGCGCGAGCTTCTGCCCGTTTACGGAGACGGGATTGCCGGATTCGAAGCCGATTTCAACGGTCGTAGGCTGATCGGGAGCCTTGGCGGGCGAAACGATCCACTTCCACATGGCCTCTTCGGGTGCGTTTGCGGGATCTTCCAGGAAGCCGCCTTCGTGGCTCAGGTGCCAGATGTTGCGGTCGCGGCTGTAGATATCTTTTTTCGTCTGATCGATGGGAACGTTGTGCGAGCGCGCATATTCGATGGCGTCTTCGCGCGAGTTGATCTTCCATTCGCGCCAGGGTGCGATGATTTGCAGCTCGGGCGCAAGCGCTTTCGCGGCCAGCTCGAAGCGGACCTGGTCGTTGCCCTTGCCCGTGCAGCCGTGGGCGAGCGCGTCGGCACCGACCTTTTTCGCGATCTCGACCTGGCGTTTCGCCAGCAAGGGCCGCGCGAAGGAAGTGCCTAGCAAGTATTTGTGCTCGTAGACGGCTCCGGCGCGCAGGGTAGGCCAGATGTAGCCTGTGATGAATTCCTCGCGCAGGTCCTCGATGTAGGCCGCGCTCGCTCCGGTTGCCAGCGCCTTCCTGTAGGCGGCATCGAGATCTTCCTGCTGGCCCAGATCGCCGATCATGGCGATGACCTCACAACCCCCGTAGGTCTCCTTCAGCCACGGAATAATGATGGAGGTATCAAGACCTCCGGAATACGCCAGTACCACTTTCTTCGGCAACGGACTCTCCTTAGGTAAGCAGCGTGTGCAGCACGGCTTTTTGGACGTGCAGGCGATTTTCCGCCTGGTCGTAAATGATCGAACGGGGCGAATCGATGACGCCCGCGGAAACCTCGAGACCGCGGTGCGCAGGCAGGCAATGCATGAAAACTGCTTCGGATGCGGCCAGGGCAAAGAGTTTTTCGTCCACTTGATACGGGGCGAACACCTTTTCGCGCACGGCGGATTCTCCTTCCTGGCCCATGCTGGCCCAGACATCCGTATAGACCGCTTGCGCGCCCGAGACGGCGTCTTCGGGCGAGCGCATGATCTCGATTTTGCCGCGCGTTTCCTTCGCGACGCGCTTCGATTCGGCCACGATCTGCGGGTCAGGCTCGTAGCCGGCCGGCGTGGCGATGCGGACGTGCGCACCGGCGCGCGCGCCGATGGTCATCAGCGAATGGGCCATGTTGTTGCCGTCGCCCACGTAGGCGAATTTCAGGCCGCGCAAGTTGCCGAAACGCTCCTCGAGAGTGAAGAAATCTGCCAGCGCCTGGCAGGGATGAAATCGGTCGGAGAGGGCGTTAATCACCGGAACATTCGCGTTCGCAGCGAGCTCATCCAGCGTTTCCTGCGCGAAGACTCTCGCGACGATTCCCTGCACCCAGCGCTCGAGGTTGCGGGCGATGTCGCGGACCGGCTCGCGCTCGCTGAGCCTCGCCCCGGTGTGGTCGAGAAAAGTCGATGAGCCTCCCATCGACGCAATACCCGTTTCGAACGTCACGCGCGTGCGCAGCGAAGGCTTCTCGAAGATCATCACGAACATGCCGCCGGCCAGCGCGGTCTGGTAGCTCGTAGGATGTGCTTTCATCTCGGCCGACAGGCGGAAGAATTCACGGAGTTGCGCGGGGCTCCACTCGGTGCCGGTCAGGAGATCCCGTTTTAGTGAAAGTGTGGTTGCGGTGGCAGTCATGTTGATCCCTATCTAGCCGCTGCCAGAGCGAGCGGCTGCGATGTGGATTCCGATTTCACGGCGGCTGGGGTCGCGGCAGCGGATTTCGCAGCAGCTTTCGAGACGCGCGTCAAAACCATTTCAAATTTGTGCAGGAATTCGGCCACGTTCCGCTGCTTGATGATGAACGGTGGGAGCAGCCGGATGATGTGGTCGTGGGTGCAATTAATCAACAGGCCCTGGCGCAGGGCTTCAGCAACAAACGGAACGCCATCGATTGAAAGATCGATGCCGATGATCAGCCCTTCGCCGCGAATTTCGCGGATGAAATCGAAGCGATGCGCGAGCACTTCCAGCCCCATGCGCAACTCGGCTCCCCGAGCGCGAACATTGTCGAGGAGATTGTCGTCCTCGACGATCGTGAGGAATTCGAGCGCCACGGCACAGACTAATGGACCGCCGCCGAATGTCGAGCCATGGAGGCCGGGTGTGAAAGCCGACGCAAATTCTTCGTTGGCGATAAACGCTCCGAGCGGCAGGCCGCCGGCGAGCGGCTTAGCGACGGTGACGATATCGGGTACGGCGGTGAATTTCTGGTAGCCGAAGCGCCGGCCGGTCCGCCCGAGACCGCACTGAATTTCATCGGCGATCAACGCTGCGCCATGATCCAGCGTCAGCGCACGAGCGCGGCTCCAAAATTCTTCACTGACCAGGTTCACGCCACCTTCGCCCTGAATCGGTTCGATAATCACGGCACAGACGGTGTCATCGAACTTGGCGTCTAGGTCCGGGACATCATTGAAGCGCACGAATTCGACGCCGGGAACGAGCGGCTCAAACGGCCCGCGATACTTGGCCGTGGACGTGATCGAAAGCGCGCCCATGGTGCGTCCGTGAAACGAACCTTCCAGCGCCAGGAAGCGGGTTTTCAGCCGCGCGCCGGTATTGGCTTTTGCGTGCGCGAAGGCGCGCGCGAGCTTCAGCGCGCCTTCGATCGCTTCGCTGCCGCTATTGGCGAAAAACACCCGATCGAGGCCGGACCACTGCGCCAGCTTGCGCGCCAGCCGCGCCTGATATGGGTTGTGGAACAGATTTGAAACATGCGTGGCGCGCCCGGCTTCGCGGCGAATCACGCGGACCATCCGCGGGTGCGCGTAGCCGGTCGCGTTGACCGCGATTCCCGCCAGGAAATCGAGGTATTCCCGTCCGCTTGAATCGTACAGACGGCAGCCTCGCCCATGCGTGAACACTTCCGGCGGCCGCCGGTAAGTCTTCATCATGTAGCGCGCTTCGTCGGCGCGGATTTTCGCGGGCGAAACGCGCTGGGCCGGCGATTTTTTCCTTTTCTTAGGCATGGCTATTGCGCGGCTCCATGTGCGGCTTTGGCATTCACACGAATCACGGGCAGGACCCGGGTTCCGGCGCCGCGGCCCGTGCTGGCGGCTGTGAGCAGCGCGCGTGGCTTGGATCCGCCGACGATACGCACTTCGGTCACGCCGCCTGCCAACGCGCGTTTTGCCGCTTCGAGCTTGAGGATCATGCCGCCAGAAACTTTGTGCAGGCGAATCAGGTCCTCGATATCGGTGCCCTTAAGCACGTTGACCACTTTTTCGCCGTCGAGCACGCCGGCGACGTCCGTGAGGAAAATCAATCGCTCGGCCTGGATGAACTCCGCAGCTGCGGCGGCCATGTGGTCGGCATTGATGTTGTAAAGCTCGCCATCGGCGCCTAGGCCGAGGCACGAAGCCACGGGAACAATCCCTTCGCGCCAAAGCGAGCGCAGAAAGTCGACGTTTACTTCCGTGAGGTAGCCGACAAATCCAAGGCTTCCTTCGCGGTCTTCAACCTGCATCGGTTCGGCCAGAAAGCAGGCCGCGTCCGCCGCGCTGATCCCGACGGCCGGTTGGCCGGCTAGGGAAATCGCGCCGGCGAGCCGTTTATTCAGCAGCCCGGCGAACACCATCACGGCCGCGTCTCGCGTCTCGCGATCGGTGACACGCAGTCCGTTGAGGAAGCGGCTCTCGATGCCCATGCGCGCCAGCGTCGCCGTGAAAATCCGACCGCCGCCGTGAACGACAAGCAGCTCATGGCCGGCGCGCGCGAGCTCCGTGATCTGGCGCGCCAGAACCTGCACGTCTTCATCGCGCTCAAGCAACGCACCGGCAATCTTGATCACCATCCTCATAGCAAACCCGCCGTTTCGGGATAACCGCGCATCCCATTGAGATTTTGTACCGCCTGCCCTGCCGCACCTTTGCCGAGATTGTCGAGGCACGAAACGACCACCAGACGCTCGCCGGAAGGATCGAGCGCAAAACCTATATCGCAGAAATTTGTGTGCGTTACGTGCTGCAACTCAGGCAGCTGGCCCGCCGGCATCACGCGAACCATCGGTTTTCCCGCGTAGAATCTGCGGTAAAGCGCTTCGATTTCATCCATCTTGCGCGCCGGACCGAGCCAGACGTACAGCGTCGAAAGAATGCCGCGATCGACCGGCAGCAGATGAGTCGTGAACACGAAATTTTCCGGCGCGAGATCCAGATGTTCGGAGACTTCGGGCGTATGCCGGTGTGTGAAGAGACCGTAGGCTCGGAAATTTTCGTTCACTTCGACGAAATGCGTGTCCCGCTTGGGCTCTTTGCCCGCGCCTGTGACTCCGGACTTGCAATCGGCCACGACGCCGCGCGCCATGTTGATCCAGCCCGCTTCGATCAGCGGCTTCAGGCCCAGAATCACGGACGTGGGATAGCAACCCGGATTTCCGACCACGCGCGCTTTCGGCAGTTTGTCGGCATATAGCTCCGGCAGGCCGTAAACGGTCTGCGCCAAAGCGTCGGCGTCCGGCGCAGGGAGCTTATACCACTTCGAAAAGGTTTCGGGCTGACGAAAACGGAACGCGCCGCTCAGGTCCACGATTCGCAGCGAAGGATTCGCAGCCAGAAGCGCGGGGACAAGCTCGAGCGAAGCCTCGTGCGGAGTCGAAAGGAAAGCTACTTCGGCACCGCTGGACGCAATCGCTTCCACGGAAAGCGGCTTGCAGGGCGCATCGCCCCAGCCGCGCAGCTGCGGGAAAAGATCGGCGAGGCAGTGCACATTCGCGTGCGCATCGCGGAGGTAGAAGGTCGGTTTTTCGATGTGTGGGTGCCGCAGCAGGAGCCGGGCCAGCTCGTAACCTGCGTAGCCCGTGACCCCGACGACGGCGACCCTTGACGGGTCGATCATCGGAGCATTTCCTCCACGCGTTTCTGCACGGCGCTGCAGCCGGTGCGCGAAGAACAGATCACCAGGACGGTATCGTCACCCGCGAGCGTGCCTGCGACTTCCTTCCAATGTTCGGCGTCAACTGCGGCCGCCAGAGGCTGCGCGCCGCTGGGCGGAGTCTTCAGGATCAGCATGTTTTGCGCCGGGCGCAGGTCCAGCAGAAAATCCTTCAGGGCGCGCGCGAGAGTGGGCATCGGCGAGGCCTCTTCGGCTGCGGCGGAAGCCAGCGGCCGGTAGCCGGCGGACGTCTTCACCAGGCGCAGCTCGCGCAAGTCGCGCGACAGCGTCGCCTGCGTCACCCGCACGCCGAGGTGGCCGAGCTGGCGGCGCAGTTCATCCTGGCTCGCCACGGGCTGCCCCGTGAGAACCTTCAGAATCTGCCCCTGTCGAAATCGCTTCTGTACGCCCATATGCTCCCACATGCTTGATTATGCACACTACTGCATAATCATACACCCTGACACGCGCGCCCTGTCAATAAATAATGTGCCGCGCAAAAAAAGTTTACGAATACGAATCGAGGACAAAGAAACGCACCCGAAGAATCAGCAATGACTTAAAACCAGCCGCTGCGATACGCCAGCCACCAGCTGAATGCGGCAACAGGGATCGTGGCGACAAGCGCCCACCACAGAGGCAGGAAAAGATCGCAGACAAGACCGAGCACGAAGAAGCTAGCCCAGAAGATCTTTCTTTCCATGCGGCTATTTTAACTCGTTGCCCTGCTGGCAACGAATCGGCACCCTCAGGCGTTTCGAATGTGACATTGCGAAAATACTGACGGGAATCAGCCGAACCACTCTCGAACGCCTGCGTTTTGAATCGAGCTAGGCTCGCGCGATAATGGTACGCATGAACTCAACCACAGCATTCGCTCGGGATTCATTTCCGCAGACGCCTGAATTCGCACGAAAACTTGATCGGTTGGCCGAGATCGCGGTCCGCGCCGGCCTCGGGCTAGGTTCGGGACAAGAGCTTCTCATCACCGCCACTCTCGACGCGGTGCCGCTCGCGCGGCTGATCACCGAGCACGCCTACAAAGCGGGCGCGTCCCTGGTCACCACCTTGTTTTCAGACGAGCAGTCGGCGCTGATTCGTTTTCGCCACGCTGCGGAGTCCAGCTTCGACACCGCGCCTTCATGGCTTTACGAAGGCATGGCCAAAGCTTACCAGAGCGGCGCCGCCCGGCTGGCGATCGCCGGCAATGATCCTTCGCTTCTGTCGGCCGAAAATCCTGAACACGTCAGCCGCGCGAATCGTGCGACCTCCAAAGCGTATCGTCCGGCACTGGAGCTGATTGCGGGCCACGCGATCAACTGGACCATCGTCGCCAACGCAACTCCTGCATGGGCCGCAGCCGTGTTTCCCGATCTGCCGCCAGACGAAGCGCTGGCAAGGCTCTGGGATGCCATCTTCGCCGCGTCGCGCGCGGACCAGGCTGACCCGCTGGGCGCGTGGAAAGCGCACGACACCACATTGCACGCCCGCGCCAAGCTCATGAACGAGAAGCGTTACGCAGCCCTGCATTTCCGCGGGCCGGGCACCGACCTTCGCGTCGGTCTCGCCGCCGACCATCTGTGGCTCGGAGGCGGCACCACAGCCAGGAACGGAAACTATTGCATTCCGAATATTCCCACCGAAGAGATTTTCACGACGCCGCACAAAGATCGCGTGGAAGGTCACGTGACCAGCACCAAGCCTCTCTCTCATCAGGGCACGCTGATCGAAGGAATTTCCGTGCGCTTCGAAGGCGGCAGGATTGCGGAGGCGCACGCCGCGCGTGGCGACCAAGTCCTGCAACGCATGATCGAGACCGACGAAGGAGCGCGGCGCCTCGGCGAAGTGGCTCTGGTGCCACACTCGTCGCCGATCGCATCAAGCGGCCTGCTTTTCATGAACACGCTGTTTGACGAGAACGCCGCCTGCCATATCGCCCTCGGACAGGCATATAGCACGTGTGTGAAAAATGGCGACAGCCTCAAGCCCGCAGAGCTAGCCGCGCGAGGCGCAAACACAAGCCTGATTCACGTCGACTGGATGATCGGATCGAATCGCATCGACGTGGACGGCGTAAGCGCCGCAGGCAGCCTCGATCCGGTGATGCGCGCAGGAGAGTGGGTCTAGCAGAGAAATGGCAGGCCCGTGCGGGCCCGAACCGCAGACCTCCACCGTGTCAAGAGAGGCTGGAGCTTATTACCAATTCCGATATGATTGCCATACGATTGACCTCCCTTCACTTAGAGAAATCAGTCAAGATGGATGAAAGAGCAGAAAGATCGGTACCGCTACGAAATCCGCTACTGAAAGGGCGAGGAGACTGAGGGCTCGATACCCGTCACCCGAACACGCCTAGGGCGCAAGGGCTATCTCGTCCCAATCGACATCGCCTCTCAGTCTTGAAAATGTTATTCGAGGTCATCTGCACGAGTGCGTGTCCTCTCAAGACGCCTGCCTGGGAGAGCCGGGGTCGCGCTCCCCAACACGGCTGCTCGGCTGGGTTTGTTTTGTGTGGTCAGCGGTCTCAAGAGTGGCCCCCGGAACCGCTGGAACTGGTCGATTTCGCAGAGCTACCTTTGCTTCCAATTCTTGCTGATAGCTGAACTGAAGGTATCAACGAAGAGCTTCAGGGTTACTTCTACAATCCTCTTGCGCAAGCCTGGATCAATGTTCCGGGGTCAGTGGCTGACCTTTTGCCGATTATTCGGTTCTAGCGGTCGTTCCCGGGTGGCGGTCTTGTCACCTACACATACATCTCCGGCAAAGGGATGAACCTCTTCACGCCAACCGCACTCGCGAAGGTTCCGATGGAAACAAAGACCATCGTCATTGACCAGGATTCCCCCGATACCCCATCACTGCGGTTTCGGCTTTTCACCTTGCTGTTCCTTATCAGGCGGGGTCTTCGGTTTCGGCTTAGGTTTGGGCTCAGTCTTTGGCGCCGGATGTTGTGCCGGCTTTTCAGCAGAAGGCGGGCTGGCCGGCTTCGGTGTCTCGCGTTTCGCGGCGGGCGGATGCGCGGCCGGTTCAGCTCGCCGTTCCGCAGGTGCAGGCGCGGGTTTGGCAGCCGGTTTCGCGGCGG
>Ga0209007_1000720_pt1 | contig 11230 bp, 5 predicted proteins | sample JacPinW_OM1H0_O2_FD_187961 | JGI IMG/M metagenome (GOLD analysis project Ga0209007, IMG submission 187961) | Forest soil microbial communities from Algoma, Ontario, Canada - Jack Pine, Ontario site 1_JW_OM1H0_O2 (SPAdes) (version 2) | ecosystem: Environmental > Terrestrial > Soil > Boreal...
CCGCCATGCGTTTCGACAATCGTGCGGCTGATCGACAGGCCAAAGCCGATTCCTGCCTGCTTTGTCGTAAAAAAAGCCTCGAAGACATGGTCGATCAATTCTGGCGCGAGTCCGCTGCCGCAATCGCGGACACTGATCAGAATTTGGCCTCCTTCGGTTGTCTTTGTCGCGATGGAAAGCTCTCGCGGCCGTCCCGTGACTGTACTCATCGCCTCGATTCCGTTTGCGATGAGATTCAAGACCACCTGCTGCAATTGCACGCGGTCGCCGAAGACGAGGGGAAGGCCAGGCTCCAATTCGGTTTCCAGAAAGATATGATGTTTGGCCAGCTCACCGCCGACGAGTCCGATGACTTCAAAAACCAATTCGTCGATCCTCAGCGCGTTTTTTTGCGGTGTGGCCTTCTTCGCGAGCGCGCGAATGCGTGTAATTACTTCCCCGGCGCGGGCGGCTTGTTGAATGATCGAAGCCACAGATTCGCGGACCTTATTCAGGTTCGGAGGCTCCGCTGCAAGCCATCGCAAGCAGGCATCGCCGTTTGTCACCACAGCAGCGAGAGGCTGATTCACCTCGTGGGCAATGGAACTGGTCAATTCGCCCAAGGTCATCACCCGGGAGAGATGAGCCAGCTCTGTCTGCGTTTTCAGCAGGGCCCGTTCGAGTTGCTTGCGTTCCGTGATGTCCTGAGTCAAGCCGATCATTCGGATCGGTTCATCGCCATCGCCGCAGTGTGTCCGCCCCTTGCTGACGACCCAGCGTACTTGGCCGTCTGCCCGGCCAACCCGGTACTCCACATCCAATTCACCACTCGGTTTCAGAGCGTAGTTGGCTTCCGACTCTAGGCGGGCGCGGTCTTCCGCATGGACAAGCTGAAGGAAAGACTTCCACGGGCGATCTCGCCGGCCGAGTTCGACTCCAAAGATTCGAGAGTGCTCTTCCGACCATGAGACAACCCCTGTTCGAGGATTCCAGTCCCAGACACCCGAGCCGAACACCTTCTGCGCAAGACGAAGCTGTTCTTCGCTTTCCCGAAGGGCCTCCTCAGCGCGCTTGCGCTCCGTTAGGTCTCGCGTGATCTTCGAAAAACCAAGTAGATCGCCATCCCGGTCGCGCAGGGCCGTAATAACGTGGTTGGCCCAAAAACGCGACCCGTCCTTGCGCACCCGCCAGCCATCCTCTTCAAAGCGGCCTTCCGCGGCCGCGACCCGCAGCTGCATTTCAGGCTGGTTGATAGGTAAACTTTCGGGCGGATAAAAGCGAGAGAAGTGCTGGCCCATAATCTCTTTCGCATCGTATCCCTTGATGTGCTCAGCCCCCACATTCCAACTGACGACGCGGCCGCTCGGGTCTAGCCCGAAGATGGCATAGTCTTTAACCGTCTCGACCAGCGAGCGCATTCGATCCTCGCTTCGGCGCAGCTCCTCTTCCGCAAGGTTGCGCTGCACGATTTCCGCGAGCAAGTCCGCATTGATTTTCCGAAGCTCGGAAGTCCTCTCTTCAACCCGCCGTTCCAGTTCGTCCTTCGCTTTACGGAGATCCTCCTGCGTGCGTTTACGCTCAGCAATTTCAACCCTCAGTGCCTCCGGGCTGGGTGTCGCCAGTGCCTTGGGAATCAGCCCTACAAGCAGGAGGGCGGTCGGGACCGAGGCCAACGCGGTGAGCCAATAGGTCGCGTGCCAGAGAGTCCACACTTCCATGGCATGTGTGGCGCCGCACGTCAGCATGAATACTCCAAAACAAACGAACACCCAGTTGAAGGGGACATCCCGTCTTTTGCGGATGAAGTAGATTAGCGTGAGGGGAATCGAAAAATAGGCGAGCGCGATCAAGGTGTCCGAAACTACGTGAAGCCAGATCAGCGCAGGTTGCCACAGGTAGCAATACCCGTGCGGCATGAAATCGCTAGAAGAAAACAGCTTCCTAAGAAACTCCACGGTCCTCCTCGCATCTCGCTGGGAATCCAGGAGAGCACCAAGAACATTACCGGGGAAATAGCGCCAGCGTTTCTGCGGCACCGGAAGGAAATCGGAGCCTTGCACAGCAAACGTGCCAGGCAGTCAACTGAGAGACTTAATGTTTGCGTTACTTGTGGGTACGGGCTTGATCACTGAGCCCCGCCGATGCTCACCGCTACTGTACTCGTTTGTATGCGAATCGCAACGTAGAAAGTTTGAAGTCCTGGCGGAGTTTTCTTCAGGGTATTGCAGATGTTCTGTCGAGCAACTGTCAGAGGTTCGACGCCACCTCGCTGTCCTAGCCGTCTGAAGTAGTTCGCGCGAAAGCCGCGCGCCAACCAATTCATTGTACAGATATTAGATCGAGGTTGCTGGGTCTGGCGACCTGCAAGTTTTAACTGCAACTGCTCGTCCAGTTCTGACTCTCATTACCCGCTTCCCGTTTGCTCATAGCGGGCCTGCGCCAACAGATTCGTCGCATGCACGTCAGATTTCATCCACGGCCAAAGAGGGCTGCGAGTTTTGCGATTTCCAGGAAGACGAACGTCATCCAGTCGTTAATGCGAAAATAGCGAGGCCGTGAATGATGGATTTAATGCGTGTGTGAGATCCCAACGAATCCGTTCACGCAGCCGCCGTCAAAACACTGTCGAAAGACTGACGTAAATTCCCCGCGGTGACTCGCCCAAAACCTCGCCCGCTCCGCACATCCTGCGCTAATCCATTGCGTACAGCGAAGATACCAAGAGTCCCAAGACTGTCATCGCGTTGGAACAAAAGATGCTTCGTTAGACCAGCGTCGGCAAGACTCCAACATTCAAATCGGAGAAACACTCTGTGGCGACGAAGCAGCATGAGAATAATTTCGGATTTGCAGTCGCCAAATGAATGGGCGGAAAGCCATATGAGAATCACGCGGAGACTTCCAATCGAGTCTCCTCGTCAAAGAGGTGAATTTGCGGCACGGCGAGGTCCGTTGGCCGGACCGGACTCCGGCAAGCGTGCAGGCCCCGCGCCAATCTAAGTGACAAAGGAGAGAGGGCAATGAATGATCTGGAACTGAAGCGAAGTGTGGAAACAGAACTCAACTGGGAACCTAGCATTGATGCGGCCGAGATTGGCGTGGCGACGAAAGACGGTGTCGTCACACTCAGTGGGCACGTCAAGAGTTTCTGGGAAAAATGGAGTGCGGAGCGCACCGCTTCCCGCGTGTCTGGTGTACGAGCGATTGCGAACGAAGTCGATGTTCATCTGCCGACCTCGAGCGAACGCACGGACGAAGAAATCGCCAAGGCCGCGGTGCACGCCTTGGATTCGTCCATCTCGGTGCCCTCGAAGCGGATCACGGTAAAGGTCTCCAAGGGCTGGGTCACCTTGGAAGGTGCGGTGGACTGGCAATTTCAGAAGAGGGGCGCCGAATCGGCCGTGCGTCATCTGATTGGCGTCAAAGGCGTCATCAACTTGGTGGAGATAAAGCCAAGTGCCAGCGCCGGTGAAGTGAAGGCGTCGATCGACGCAGCGCTGAGGCGCAGTGCCGAACTGGATGCGAGCCGGATCAAAGTCGAGGCGGATGGCGACAAAGTCACACTTCGCGGCTCGGTGCGCTCTTGGGCCGAGCGAGACGTGGCGGAACGCGCCGCGTGGGCGGCTCCGGGCGTCCGCGCTGTGGACAATCGCATTACCGTCGGGGCGCTTTCAGCTTCGGCATAGCATTGACTGCACAGCCGATTCGAACGGGTTTTTTTTAAAACACGATGGAAAGTGCGTGGGAAACACTCAAGGAGAATGACAATGGCAAATCTAGCTAGAAGGGAAAACATTTTCGATGGGTTGTTCGATTTCAGGCGCGACTTCGATGGATTGTTCAACCGTTTGCTGGCTCACTCGTCGCAAGGGACACAAAATCCGGCAGCGCTTTTTGCCACGGTTCCGGCGATCGAGGCCCGCGTAGATGCCAAAGACAGCCAATATCACCTGCGCGTAGCCCTGCCCGGCGTAGATCCAACCGAAGTCCAAATCAACCTTCAGGGCAAGGACTTGACGATTAGCGGCGAGCATAAGAGCGAGCAGGAGAAAAAAGAGTCGGATTACATGCGTAAAGAATTCTCCTACGAACATTTCGAGCGCACGGTCACGCTGCCTGAAAGCGTCGATACGGAGAAAATCAACGCTGATTTCAACAACGGCGTGCTCGAAATTACGGCGCCTCTTAGTTCCAGTGCGTTGCCCAAGCGGATCGAAATAAAGAGCCTGCAAAAGGCCAAAGGCGCAACAGCCTAACAAGCATTCAGGACACCCTGCATCTCAGAGAAAACCGAAGTCGAGGCGTGCAGGCGTCCACTTGCACGCTTCGATCGATTTGGAGCGTAAGGTGGCGACCAGACAACTCATCGATAGTGATGTTGCTCCCGTCAGACGCTTCGCGTTCGGCAGTTTGCCTGGACGCGCGCTGACCCTATTACCAGACCGCAGCCGGCTGCGGAATCGAACATGCGGGTGCGCGCAATTACAAAGGCAAAGAAAGAAGATTCGGCCACGCGGACGGCGTTCGACGACAAGGAATTGAGCGAATGGGTCATGGCGCCCGGCGAGGAATGCTCGGGGCGTTTCCTCTGTGCGCTCGCCGAGGCCGTGATGAAGGCGGATGCCGAAGACTATTCCATCATCAGGCCGGCACTCGTGAATCTAAAGTGCAAATATCCCGACGCAAACTCGGACCGCGAGCGAGTTGCCGCCGTAATCACCGACAGGCGGCAACCGAAGCGAAATTCGCCAAGCGAAAGGAGAATAGAGCTATGAACATTCTGAAGCGATTCGGCGTTGCCGCGCTTCCGGTCCTCTTCTCTGTCTTGATCAATAGCGCCGGGATCCTGGACGCACAGGAACCTTCCGTCGCAAACCAGCAATCCGGGCAGGAAGCACCGGTTTCCGTTCCCAGTAGAGCCGCCAGCCCACTCCACAAGGGAGAACAAGGCACTCAAAAATCCGAGGTCGAGTTCGCTCCACTCAGCCGCACCGTAACTGTCAAATTTCAGGTCGAAGACCCCAACGGGTATTTTTTGCCAAACATCCGACCGGACAACTTCGCCGTATATGAGGATGGGGTGCGGCAGAAAAATCTCACGGCGGATGTCGAGCATGCGCCCGTGACCGTGGCGCTATTGCTGGAATTTGGCGGCCGTTACTACGAATTGAACCAAGCCACCGGACGCGAGGTAACGCAAGTCTGCCGGCAGTTTCTAGACCGCCTGCATAGTGACGACAAAGTTGCGATCTTTGCATACAACGGGAAATTGGAGACGCTTGCCGACTTCAATCAGCCCCGGCATGCGGATAACAGCGCTCTCGATCAGTTAGGAACGCCGCCCGAATCGGAACTGAATTTCTACGATGCTCTCATCGAAACATCGAATCAAATGCGGAATGTCAGCGGGCGCAAGGCACTCATTGTCGTATCGAGCGGGCTGGACACTTTCAGCAAGGCGAGCTACCAACAAGTGCTCGGCGCGGCTCGGGAATCCGCGACCACGATTTACACGATTGGTTTGATTCGACTGATACAACCGGATCTCTCCATCGACGGGACTGCAGCGCCCTTTGCGCGCATTGATTGGAACCGCGCGGAAAATCAACTGGAAGCGCTTGCGAAAGGGTCAGGGGGCCGCGCTTACGTTCCGGGCTCCGATGGGGAGATAGGCGCGATTTACGACGATCTCATGGAGAACCTGCGAGTCCGCTATGTGATCACGTATGTGTCGTCCAACACAGCGACATTTGGACCGCCGCGGAATCTTCGCATCGAGCTGATTGACCTAACCACCGGTGGCGTACTGAAAATCCACGACGCCAGTGGCAAAGTGATCGAGGCAAGAGTCTATCTTCAGGCTAATTACGCACCGAAGAACGCAAAAGGCGATTGACACAACGATTTTGTACGTGCTCGGGGCTGGCGGTGCGACGGCCGGCAGGAAGTCTATGGCTAAATTCCTTCGGAACCACGACGGTGATCGGCGACCTGTCATTGGGCCAGCGTAGGAGGGGAAAATACGACTCGTAAGAATCATTCTTGGGCTGTTATGCCTCGACAAGCTCGAAGAGGTGGTCGAGAACGATGCCAAGTGGGCCTACGAAGTCTGCCGCGACTACGACCGCAAGACCAAAGACCCCTTCGATCTCTACCTGGAAATCAAGGAACGCGAGAAGCCGGGAGGAAGAAGGAGCTGCCTCCCCGCGCCGTCTATTCTGTTTTCTGGTACGTATTTCCGGCAGTCGAGACGACTGATTTCAAGTTTCGGAATATGTTTGCATCTACCAACGATCACGAGAATGTTCCTCGCAGGCCCCGCACAAAACGGAGGACAGGCGCTCGCCATGACCGTCCTCCAGAACTGAGCCGTTTGTACGGGTTCGGTGCCGCTGGGTGCATCACCTTTGCATGATTAAGCGTCCGTAACGCGATTCCATAGTGACTTTCACCTTTCTAATCCTCGTTATGGATTCCAAACCTCAGCTCGGTCGCTCAAGTTTGAGGCCGCTCGGTTCTATTCACACTTTGGTGGATAGCCCAGTGGTTAACTCTTAGGGCCATCGATTTTTCTTTCGGTTGTTACTCCAGGCGCAACCCGTCAGGATTAATTTCAGGAAGAGCTAATCCCTTCTTAACGCTTCCCGTATTCCCCCTCAGAACGCTTGACAGCTGATGCGGAACTTGCGAGCGGAACCAGGCAGCCCGGGTTTCGCGAGTTGGCTCACGGAGCGAAGCCTTTCGTCGCGCTTCATAGAGGAGAACCCATGAAGCTTCGGACGGCGTGGCTTTCCATATCCGCCATTCTTGTGTGTACTTTGATTTTCGGAGGTTGCGGCGGCAATGGCACCGGTAGCGGCCCCGCCCTGACCGTCAAGGACCTCGGAACCGGCACCGGCACAGTGACAGACAATTTGTCGGAAGCGAACTGTGCAGATGCAAGCGGCATAACAACGGGAACCTGCACGCCAAGATACGCGAGCGGGACGATGGTTATCCTTACCGCCGTGGTAACCGCGCCTTCCACGTTTGCCGGCTGGGGCGGCGCGTGCGCGAGTTCCGGCACGGCGACCACCTGCACCGTGACCGTGAGTTCGTCTCAAACGGTTACGGCAGATTTTGTTCCGCCGCCGGCAATGCAGAATGTGACGTTCCCGGCGGGAACGAATCCTCCGGCGCAGCAAGCCACGTTCGATTGCCCGTCAAATACGAATCCATGCACGGATCCGAACGCGCACTCCTTGCAATTGCAGATTCCACAGGTAGGCACAGGTTTCACCGTCACAGTTATGGCTGTAGAGGTACCGCCAGGTCAGGGAGTCGGACTCTGCGAGGCGGGCAATACGGTGTTGAATGATTTCGATTGTCGCTTTGCCACGTTCTTGAGTTACGGTACTGATGGGCAGGGGGACATTACCGTGCCCCTGTGCTACCCGTACGCCAACGGCAATTGCGTGCACTATGAGGTGTTTTCAGGGACGCCGGGTACGGAACCGGATCCCAACCTATACAGTGGCGGGGTCAACTGGCAGATTGCCTGGAACGATGACACCTATGTGCCGCCGGCGCCGTATACCGGGAACCAACCGCGTCTGTACGACGACCCGGATTATGCGCCAACACCGACCTCGGCTGTCGGCTCGCTTTGCACGCAGCCGATGACAATCAACGGGGTGAATCAATCCTATTCCTGCCAGTTCGAATTCGACATAACGACATACTTTAATGCCTCGCAGCCTGTAGATGCCGGAATCGGTGGGAAAACAAAACAATTGAATGATGTGGTGGTTGGCTTCCCGCCGACGATAGCCGGCACGGGGCAATTGAGCGCGAGTACCACGCCGGACTCGACGACGGTGCCCCCGGGCAGCCCCATCGGGTTCACCATCAACGTGAGCAACGCCGGACCCGGAACGGACAATGGCGTAACGTTAAGCGATCCGCTGCCGAGCGGGGCGGGCGTCACATGGTTGATCAGCCCGGCATATAGCGGCCCGGGAACGTGCTCGATTACTGGTACGCCGGGGAGCCAGGTGCTGAGCTGCGCGTTCGGGAACTTGGCAGCGGGCACCAACGCCGCTTTGCATGTGAGCAGCGCGACGGCCCCGGCTGGTACCTACACGAATGCGGCGACAATCACGGTAAACAACCAGCAATATCTGACCATTACCACAATCACCGTCTCCGCGAGTGCGGAGAGCACTGCGTTTACACCGGCGCTTCCGGCTTCAACCGTCGCGGGCAGTGCGCTGGACGTCAACGCAAGCGTCTCGAATGATTCCGGTAACGGAGGAGTCAATTGGACGGTCACTTGCGGCTCGACTGGAGCTTGCGGCACATTTACGTCGGCGCATACGGCCAGCGGCGTTTCAACAATGTATACCGCTCCCGCGAACATCCCGGTGGGGAACACGGTGACAATCACGGCGACCGCGGTCGATGCTCCGTCGCCGCAGGTTTCAGAGGCCGTGACCATCACTCCGCCGCCCATTCAGGTCACTTTTTCGCCAACGCCCAACCCCAATCTGGTTATTGACGGCACGGCGCTTCTGACCGCGGACGTGGCTAACGATGGAACGAATGCAGGTGTGGATTGGTCGGTCACATGCGGAAGCGCACAATGCGGCTCGTTCACCTCCAACCCGGCTCACACGGCCAGTGGGGCACAAATTGGATACGTCGCACCGCCGAGTATGCCCACGGGCCAAACGGTGACGATCACAGCTGAATCCACGGCGAACCCTGCCCAATTGGCGCAGGCAACGATCTGGATTACCAATATCGGCGCCGGGAATTGCCTTGGCGCACCAACCGGCAACGAATCCATGCTGAGCGGGGAGTATGCCTTCGTCGCGCAGGGCTTCGATGGAAGTGGCACGGGGACCCCACTGGCGTATGCAGGCAGCTTCGCAGCCGATGGGCATGGAAACATTGCCAATCTTGGCGGCGGCTTGGGTGGAGAAGTCGACATAAACGATGGCGGCTCGGGTGCGAACCCAAGCTACAGCTATCAGACCATCAATGTTACAGGCAGTTCCTATACCCTGGGCCTCGATCCCACAGGCACGGGTAATCTGGCTTGCCTTACGATCTCTACCAATATGGGGTCAGCGACATTTCAGGTGGCCCTGAACGCAGTGTATCCGGCCATTGCTTCTAACGGACGGGTCATCGAGTATGACGACACCACAGGTACGGGATCCCGCACCTCGGGAATCTTGCGGTTGCAGGACCCAACCGCCTTCTCCACTGGCGACACCACCAAGCTCATGTCGAACTATGCGTTTGGATTCGACGGCGTGGATTTCACAGGTGGCCACTGGGCAACGGCAGGTTCATTCGTTTTAAACCCGGCTACGGGCGCCATGAGTAACCTCGGCTGGGATAACGATGATGCGGGGTCGCTAGACGCTAACGTGACCGGAGGGACCGGGAGTATCACCTCGGTTTCCAGCACAACGGGCCGGGCCCTTATCCAGACCACCACGAACGGCCAAACGAGCAACGACGCGATATACATCATCAACGCGAGTGAGATTTTCGTCGTTGAAACCGATGCATTCTCGGGTGGGGCCAACGGCTATCCTATATCGAGCGGCCGCGCCCTTGCGACCGCCAGCTCGTTCACCGGGTCGTCGCTCTCGGGAAACTTTGTCGTCCACTCGACCGGAAACCAAACCTGCACCGTAAACAATGTGACCGTTCCCTGCGCAGACGTCGTCCTCGGGCTCATAAATCTCACTGGAGGAGTCCTCAGCGGCACAACCTACGAATACAGGATAGGGAACACGACCACCCCAAACACGAATAATGGAACGTATTCGTCTCCGTCACCGGCGGGGCGCGTTACCATCACACAGAGCGCCGGCAATCCGCCAGTTATTTATATCGTTTCGCCACCTGTTGACGGAATCTCCGCCTTCTTCGTCGGGACAGACAACTCCGCCGGACTCGGTTTTGCCGAGGCCCAGCCGCCCGGAACCTACACGACGAGTGGTTTGGCAGGCAAATATTTCTTCGGCACCGAGGATCCGGGCGACAATATGGTTACAAACCATGATGGGTCGGTGACAATTACAACCTCGGGCACTTGTAACGGAACCGTAGATGCGAGCGGGCAGAGCGGCCTTTCATCGGGTCTTATTTCCAGCGGCGGCGGTAGCTGCGCCTTCACAATCACGAATTCCAACGGAATAGGTAATTCAGGCGGCAATAACGTGGCGATCACCGACGGGACGAAAATCTTCTTCATCGATGGAGGCGGGAATACGTACAGTATCACCGTTCTCGAGCCACAATAGCTAACGGAACACCGCCGTATGGACCGGAGGCGGATATTACGGGATTGTTAGAGATATTTGATCAGGACAACCTGATTGCGCGCTTCGTTGTAAATCGGTTCGTCGGACCAATGACTTGGTCATCATGAAGCCCAAGCCGCCGGGACGAAGGCCCTTCTCCTCGCGCGCCTGCGTGTGGGCCAAAGGATCATCTTCCTAATGGCGATGGTAAAGGGCCTTAAGCGCCAGCCGAAAAGTGGAATCTCCACGAGCGGCGGGAAACACCGAGCGACACAGCGGGTCTTGCTATCTCCACTACATTAAGCCCGCATCCGTCCCGTCACCGACAGGATTCTATGCCGAATTCACGGTCCCGCGCATATATCGAATGTACGTAAGAGAGACCGTCACGTCATCCCGGGAAGAAACCCCCATCGTTCTCGCAGTGGTGATTCAAGGCGCGGGCATCCTTTCCGTCGGAGTGGGGAAGGCAGTTTCGCGACCGCAGCCCTCCGAAGAAACACGCCCCGCTCTGTGTCCAGTTCGTATAGGTCTGAAACGCGCAATTTGAAACACTGCGGGCAGCGGGCGCGTAATGCGTTTCAGGGGAAAGGGGGCAAGCCATGGTATTTGTCGTCCTCACCGCAATCGGACTGATTTTCGGTGTTCTTTCCGTCGCGATTCAAAAGCAGCCGCGCACGAAACAGCGAGTCGCAAACGTGCTGCTAATCTACCTCTTCGCATTCCCCGTCGGGCTCGGCGGATTGATAGGGTTCGCCGGGCACACGTTTCGAGCCGTTCCCGTTGCGGCGTCGATTGGATGGGCGGCGGGAAGCCCCTTCCAGTACGAGGTTGCGGTAGCCAACTTGGCGTTCGGGATACTGGGAATACTCTGTTTGTGGAATCGCGGCGGCTTTTGGACTGCGACCGCCATTGGCTGGAGCATCTTCATTCTCGGAGCGGCGGGAGGT
>Ga0209007_1000721_pt1 | contig 11216 bp, 14 predicted proteins | sample JacPinW_OM1H0_O2_FD_187961 | JGI IMG/M metagenome (GOLD analysis project Ga0209007, IMG submission 187961) | Forest soil microbial communities from Algoma, Ontario, Canada - Jack Pine, Ontario site 1_JW_OM1H0_O2 (SPAdes) (version 2) | ecosystem: Environmental > Terrestrial > Soil > Boreal...
AGTTCCGAAGATTGTCGGACGTGATTGACGGTTCCCTGGTTCAGGCGCCGACAACGATGCCCTGGGGAAACCGTTCGCTCTTGTTCCGGGATCCGGACGGTAACTTGATCAACTTCTTTACCCCGATCAGCGCGGAGGCAAACAAGAAGTTCGCCCAGTAACCATCGCAATATTGATAGCGGGCCGGATCGGACAGGAGTTTCCCCTGCGCGGTGAGAGGAACCGTAAAACCTTGAGAATCATTGGTGGTCGCGGCCAGCGTCACGAGGTATTGCGCAATCATGCGTGTTTGTGCATGATTGTGCATGATTAGGAGGCACCTAATGACGCCAACGCAGGCGACCACAGTTCGACCTGGGTCGGAAGCCGGTATTCAGGCCGTTGTATTCGATTTAGGCGGCGTCCTGCTCGACTGGAATCCGCGCTATCTCTATCGCTGGCTCTTCGGTTCCGACACTGCGGGTATGGAGCAATTTCTGGCAGAGGTCTGTAACCCGGGTTGGAACGCCAAGCAGGATGCCGGACGCTCTTGGGACGAAGCGATCGCTGAGGCAACTGCGGCGCATCCGGAGTACGCCGCTTTGATCAGGGCATACCGCGAGCAGTGGGAAGAAATGCTGGGTGAGCCGTTCGCCGATTCGGTCGCGGTGCTGGATGAATTGAGGCGCACCGGCGTGCGGCTCTACGCGCTCACCAATTGGTCGCAAGATACCTTCCCCTATGGGCTCGCACGTTATCCATTCCTTCAGTGGTTCGACGACATCGTGGTCTCGGGAAGAGAAGGTGTCATCAAACCAGACCCGGCCATCTTCCGGTTGTTCCTGTCGCGGTTCTGTCTCGCAGCAAGCGGCTGTGTTTTCATCGATGACACGCCCAAGAACGTTGAGGCGGCCACGCGACTCGGCTTTCACGCCATCCATTTTCGTAACTCCCTTCAGTTGCGGGGCAACCTGTCGAGCTTGGGCCTACTGCCGGGGCAGCTGGCCAGGGCCAACACATGAGTTCCGCGCCGAGCGAGGCCCTGCCAGAAGAGAGGCAGCGCGAAATCTTGCGCCGCTTGAATACTCGCGGGCGTGTGCTTGCAGCGGAGCTCAGCACGGCCCTCGCGGTGTCGGAGGACTCAATTCGTCGCGATTTGCGGGAGCTCGCCGCGCGAGGGCTCTGCCGTCGCGTTTACGGCGGGGCGCTTCCGATTACACCGAATCTGCCGCCGGTCAATCTTCGGCGGGAGTTGCAGGTAGAGAAGAAACTGCTCCTCGCGCGTAAGGCGGTGAGCCTTGTCCGCGCGGGCCACACCCTCCTGATCGACGCCGGTTCCACCAATAGCGCCATCGCCGATGCTCTTCCAGATCGACTCGGCCTCACCATTGTCACGACCGCGCCCGACATTGTTCAACGGCTCATGGATCGGCAGGGCTTTGAGATTCTGATGATCGGCGGCCGCATCGATCAGCGCGCCGGCTCGGCGGTCGGTATTCAGGCTGCGCTCGAGATTCGCCGTATCCGCGCGGATCTATGCTTCCCGGGAACCTGTGCGATCGATGCCGACACGGGAATCTGGGGCATGAACAATGAAGAGGCGCTCGTGAAGCGCGCAATGATCGAGAGCAGCGGGGAAACCGCCATCGTCGTCACCACTGATAAATTTGCTGCCGTCGCCGCTCACCAAATCGCTGCGCTCGATCAGATAGATCACCTCGTCGTTGAGCACGGCGTTGACAGAAATATCCTGGCCGCATTTAGGGCAAAGTCAATCAACGTTCACCGCGCCGATAAAGGCTGATGGGGGCCGTGGTCTTCGTTCCCGAGGCCGCGCGCCTTCGCGGGAGCCTCCCTTGAGCGTCCTTCGTGAAACCGCAACGGTCGGAAGTCGAGAGCGGCGTGCCACCCGCATGCTTTTCTTCATCGGCGGGATCAGCGCAGCGGCCTGGGCGGCATTAGTGCCATTCGCAAAGTCCCGAGTTGGCCTCGATGACGGTGCGCTTGGGTTGCTGCTGCTTTGCCTGGGTGTCGGCTCGATTCTCGCAATGCCTACGGCCGGCGCACTCGCCGTCAGATACGGTTGCCGCAAGGTGCTCACCGTGGCCACCGTGATACTTTGCGCGGCCCTGCCGCTGCTCGCGGTGTTATCGACTGTCCCTTCACTCGCGGTGACGCTCTTCGTCTTTGGCGCAGCCTTAGGTTCTGCGGATTGCGCCTTCAATATACAGGCCGTGATGGTAGAGACCGAGAGCAAGAGACCGCTGATGTCCGGCTTTCATGGCTTCTTTAGCTTGGGCGGGATCGTCGGAGCCGTAACGGTAAGCGGGATGTTGAGCTTCGGTGCGACGCCTTTGATCGGCGCGCTCACGGCTGTCGCAGCCATGTTGATATTGCTTGCGGTGGCATATCGAGGGCTTCTGCCCTACGGAGGCGCTTCAATGGGGCGGCTATTCGCCCTCCCGAGGGGCATCGTGCTGTTTTTGGGCATGCTGTGTTTTGTGGTCTTTCTGGTTGAAGGTGCCATGCTCGATTGGAGCGCGGTTTTTCTCACCGAAATACGGGGCATACAATCGGCCGAAGCGGGCTTCGGGTACGCCTGCTTTTCTTTAGCCATGACGCTTGGTCGGCTCACCGGCGATGTGATCGTGAAGAAGCTCGGCCCGAAACTCATCGTGGCGGGTGGTGGGTCGCTGGCAGCGCTGGGGATCATCGTCTCGACCGTGGTCCCCTCATGGCAGATCTCTCTCGGGGGATATGCGCTGATCGGAGTAGGGTGCTCCAACATCGTGCCGGTTCTTTTCAGCGCGGCCGGCCGCCAAAAAGCGATGCCGCAGGCGCTCGCTGTGCCGGCGCTGACGACCCTCGGGTACGCGGGGATACTCGCAGGCCCTGCCGGCATCGGAATCATCGCGCGCCATAGCAGTCTCGCAGCGGCATTCTTGTGGCTCGCCGCACTCATGGTGGGCGTCGCGATCAGCAATCTGGCATTGAAGCCAACTGCACGAAATTGATCCAGCAAGCAAGCATGGCGGCGCCCGCCGGAGCCGCAGAAGCTCGCCTCGGGCAACGACGCGCAGGTTGTGCTCGCAAATAAGATCACATTATTCGGAAGCGTACCTTGTGATTGGTTTGAAGGATCCAAGTGTCGCGCGTCAGATCTATCTCACGCGCATGCGAGCGGTGAACGCATAGCTGCAGGGTCGCAATTTTTCTAGTATTGGTGCAGCGCCATCTGCATAGAGAAGTTCCTTGCCAACTAAACTGGACGGCGAACTGGCCGAAGCACAAGCGCTGATTCACCATCTGCTCGCGATTGGCGAACGTAGCAAGGCGGCCCTCGCTCGAAAATTGCATGATGAGATCGCCGAGCTAATGGTAGCGGCGCTCATGGACCTGACCGCCGCGATTCCGCGTCTTCCCGTCTTCGAGGTCGAAGCGCAGCGACAACTGGCCCGCGCGAAGGCCACCCTAGGCGCAGCGATTAGCCAGAGCCGGCGGCTGGTGGAGGAACTTCGACCGAGTCTGGTCGAAGAAGTTGGGTTATTTACCGCTCTTAAGTGGCGGGTACAGGAAGCGACTCGCGGCAGGAACGTGATTTACACTGAGTGGTATCCCGAACCTGAACCGACGCTGCCGGCGGACGCTTCGATTGCTTTATTTCGAGTTGCAGAAGAGGCGCTCACGATGACGTTCAAGCGCGGTGCAGTCCAGGTCGCAGACCTGCAAGTCACAGTGGATGAAAATGTTTTGCATATGAAGTTCACTGATAATGGCATTCCGATCATGCGCGATGGAGCGGAGCTGGGCGCGGATATCGCGCTGGCAACGATGCGCTATCGCTTGCGACTTCTCGGCGGCAGTGTCGACATCGAGCGTGCCCACAGCGGTGACACGATACTGAGTGCGCGGCTCCCGCTATAGATCGTCTGCGCAGCTGGACCTTAGCGCAGAGTAACTCACTTCAGCTCGCGTAATGTCTCGGGAACAAGATCCGAAACGTCGTGCCGTGGTTCTTTATCGATTCCATCTCGATCGAGGCGTCCAGCATGTCGCACAGGCGCTTGACGATCGAAAGACCGATGCCTTCGCCCGCATCGCCGCGCAACGTCTGCATATCCGATTCTTCGGGATTGGTGTGGCTGCCAGCCACGGGTTTCGCCTCGTTCGCCGGTTTGAGCGCGGCGGCCAGCGGCTGTGCGGACGCTGTATGGAAACCGGGTCCAGTGTCTTGGATGCTCAAGATCCAGCGTTTCGAATCATTTGGAGCGCTGTCGCCCCAGCTAACGCTAATGCCCCCGGCGTGGGTGTACTTGACGGCATTGAGGATAAGGTTTTGGGCGATGCGCCGGATCTTGACGGCATCACCGTCGGCCGCGAGGCCGTCGGGGCCTGCGCAATTCAGATACAGTCCCCGCTGCAGCGCTATCGGGCGAATACTCTCGCATAAAGACTGAAGGAGCGGCGTCGCATCCAAGGGCTCGATCTGGCGCACCTCACGGCCAGCCTGAAGTCGGGCCAGGCTCGTCACATCATCAAGCAACTGATGCAGCGAGGTGACATTGCGCATCAGAATCCGGATGAACTCGTCCCGCGAGGACTCTTCCTTGCCGCGGCGTGTAAGGCCGACCGTCACACTCGCCACGACACTTAAATTGCCGCGCAGGTCATGGGCTGCTTCGCGCCATAGATCGCCGCGTTGCCGCTCGAGAACCCGAATTTCTTCGAGCGCCCTTTCCAGGTCCTTTACCTGTCCCTCGGCCTCCTGTTGTTGGAGGCTGAAGTACTGATTCACGCTCTCCTCGATCGCGCTACAGCAAAGCGTCGCCCAGGCCTGTCGGGCACGGATGAAGGCCTCTGCCGAAACCTCGGGGTGCGCTTTGGCATACGTATCGAGTTCGAAAATAACGCAGGCGTTAAGTTTTCCCAGCTCGCGCGTGACCTCGCGCAAATCGTAGCCCTGCAGCCAGCGTTGCAACCCATGCGCCGCGGCCGGTGCCTGGCCGGCCGCCTCGGCGAGCGCTTCACTCGGCGCATGCAGCAAACTCCGTTCGAATGCGTAGAGCAGCGCCGGAATATGATCCAGGAGTTCTGCACGGGGCAACGCATCGCCACCGGTGAGATTCGGATCACGTCGGATGGCGCTTTGCCAGGCACCGAGCAACGCGTCGCGGCGGTTCCTCATGTGGCTGGCCAGGTCGGCCATTTCGTCAAGAACATTCGCCATGTCTATGTCTTCCAATGGCGAGGCATTTTTTGGTTCGTGACTCGCCGTCTGTCACAGGGAATGCACAAGCTGTGCGCTTATTCTAAGACAGAAGTGGTTTCCCATTCTGTCTATGTTTGCATCGGCCGTTGATGTTCAGAGACAACCATTTGGCGGCGCCTGTCTGGGGACATCGCCGGGTCGGGTCGATTTGTTGATTTATAAATCAGTCGCTTATGACGTAAATGTGGTGGCTAGACGATCGCGGAGATTGACGATGCGGAGGGGGGCGCCCTTTACCGGAATTGGCTCCAATTATTATTGCGTGTGGACCCTGTGAGTTGTCGGCCGCGAGAATATTTAACGAAATCAATGGTCTGTGTACCAGCATTTGAACCTGCGACTCCCACTTCCCGAAGCTTGCGTTGCAACGCTCAGTCCACAATTCCCAAGGATGTCGCCTGGTTGTCACCGGTGTTATATTACTAGTTACTGTTACGGTACGGAATCGGCATATGGCCAGGAAGCTTAGCGCGGCTCACGAAAGAGTGCGGGTGTATCGGGCGAAGATGAAGCAACAGGGGTTTCGGCAAATCAGCATTTGGATCCCGGACACCAAGTCTCCGAAGTTTCGCCAGGAATGCCGACGTCAATCGCGGCTCGCGAGTGCTGCCGATCAATCGGTGCGGTTGGACGACTTACTCAATGTTGCCGCGGGCTCCGTGGAAGGCTGGACTTGAAGCGCGGCGACATCGTGACCATAGCGGCGCCGGGCGACTACGGGAAGTCTCGGCCAGCCTTAATTGTTCAGGCGGATGTCTTCAACGATATTCACGCCAGTATTACAGTCGTGCCGCTGACGAGCACGATCATCGACGCGCCACTTTTTCGGATAACTCTCGATCCGAGTCGGCAAAACGGCCTCAGTCGGGTATCTCAGATTATGGTCGACAAAGTATTGACGTTGCCACGCGAAAAGATCGGCAAGCGGCTAGGGCACCTGGGCAGTACTCTCATGATTCGGGTCGGACGCGCCCTCTCTGTTTGGTTGGGAATGTCCTAACCGGCTTCGAGATCGAAGTGATTACGCCGGGCGTTTGCTCCTCCAGGCGATGTAACGAACGAATGCTTTCACTCTGTTGTACAAAAGTCATTCGAGATCGCTTATGCCTGTCAGCGCAACTTCCTTCGCCCGTTCAGCCGAGCACCAGACTCGGCAATTGGTATGTGCACCTCGCGCGATTCGGACACCAACAGATTGTGATCGCAACTAGCGAGCGTTCCCTTCTGACTGTGCTGTTGCCAGCACGTCAGTTGCGGGAAAGCATTGAAATCAGATTTCAAGCGGCGGTTGCTGAAATCTTGGATGCGCTCCAGCTGCCGACAAAAGTCGTGAACCGCGAGCTAGCAGCTGTGCAGCCCATATCGTTTGCTGCGGCCTCCAACCGGCGTGTGATTGGTTCGATGAACGAGTTCGCACGGCAAATCGAAAGTGACCTCACGCGGATTCGTGACCCGCTTCATCTATCGCTTCGGCTCGCAGAAACACCAATGTCGGCAGTGGGATCCAAGGCCTGCTACGGTTTGCCCGGTGAAGTGGCCCGGGATCTGGTCATGAGCTGGGAGCACTAGCGACGGAGCAAACGCAATCTTTCCGCAGTGTGACAGGATTGGCCCGCGACCTCTTAGTTTCCAAACTCTAAGTCCGGCTTATCCGCGTCCGATGTTTCATCCGGATTACCGAACATAAATGAGCGCACCGCTCGCCTAGCTAGGACCCAAAATGATCAGGCGGGGTGACAGGGTTTGAATCTGCGACTTCGAGGTCCCGAACATAGTTGGATCGTTCTCGGCCCCGCTCGATCATGTGTCACATTATGTCATATTTGTGTAGTTGCCCATTTTAGCTAAAATAGCCAAATGTCAAAGAAGATATCCGCCAGCGATGCTAAGAACAATTTCGGCGGTCTGCTGGACGATGTTGCGGCATTGGGGCGTGTGGACATCGTGAAGCATGGGCGGCTCGTCGCTGTGGTGCTATCCCCGCGCGCGTTCGAGTCCTCGTTGGCGGAGAGCGTAGCGGAGGCAAATGACATCCAATGGGGCAAAAAACACATGATTCCCCTGGAGCATGCCCGCGCCGCCCGGATGCTGAATCGCGCGAGCACCTTCGATGAAGACTAAACGCGACGTCGAAGCTCCACTGACCCCCGAGGATGTTCAGAAGATCCTGAGCATATGCTCACCGCGCGGCCTTCTCGTCGGCGGTCAGGCGCTTGCCTTCTGGGCCGATCACCTGCGGGTCGAGCGCCCGGCGAACCTGGTTTCCGGCGTGACGGCTGATGCCGATTTCATCGGAAGTTCCGCTCTCGCCAAAGATCTCGCCAGGCACCTCGGCTGGCAGATATGGATACCCGCGCTCGATGATTCGACTCCGCAAACTGGCAAGGTAACTCACCGCACGAAGAGCGGGGGCGTCAAGCAAGTGGATTTTCTCTCAGGGGTTGTCGGTCTTACCAGTAAAGACCTTGCTCGTCGTGCCATTGAGATGGAAGTGCCGAATATCGGTCACCTGCGAGTGATCCACCCCATCGACGTACTGGACAGCCGCATCCAGAACCTCCACTTGCTACCCGAGAAACGTACCGATGCTGGAATCGCCCAGGCTCGGCTCTCCGTCGATGTCGTGCGCGCATTCATTCGGCAGGAGGTAGCCACGAGAGACGAAAGAGCGGGCCTCAAACTTCTCGAGCGAGTCGCCGACATCGCCGGTGATATGGCCGCAGTCCGTGTATTTCTTCTATTTGGCGTCGATCCCTTGAACGGCGTTCCGCTCGACGACTTTCGAACGACCTCTGCGCTCCACAAAGCGCGCTGGCCCCAAATCGTTGCGGAGGTTGGTGAGAAGAGGGAATCGCTGCGCAGGCTGTCGCCCAGGTCAACTCGATCTGCGAGGTGACAGCTTGCGGCTGGTTTGCTGTACACGGCTAATTGGAACCGACCGTGTGAAGTGGTCGGGGTGACAGGATTTGAGCCTGCGACTCCTACGTCCCGAACGGAGATCCAAGAAAGACGCCGACTGCCAGCCAGAATCCGGAATTTGCGCGATCCCCGTGCATCGAGCCTTCCCATGAGATGTGACATCCTATAGGATGTCTACATATGGATATGGCGCGTGTCGTGCTGGATACGTCCGTGATTGTGGCAGGACTTCGGAGCCAACTTGGCGCGAGCAATCGCATTCTCAGGCTCGTTGCCGAGCGACAGCTCGTACCCTTGGTGACAACGGCTTTATTTCTTGAATACGAAGACGTTCTTAATCGGCCGGAGCAGCGATTGGCGACTGGCATGGCAAAAGAGGACATAGTGGGTTTTCTGGCTGCCTTGGCAAGCGCCGCGGAACCCGTCGATGTTCACTTTATGTGGCGGCCGCAATTGGCTGATCCCGCAGACGAGTTAGTGCTGGAAGCGGCGGTGAACGGTCGGGCATCGGCCATCGTCACGCACAATTTCCGCGACTTTCTACCAGCGGCACGCGACTTCGAGATCGAAGTGATTACACCGAGGGCTATGCTCGAGAGGATGAGGAAATGAGCAGGAACACTTATCCATTGAAACTTCCCACGTCAGTGAAGAAGGCGGCCGCAGAATTGGCCGCCACTGACGGCGTATCGTTAAACCAATTCATCGCGGCGGCGGTCGCGGAGAAGGTAGGTTCCTTGCGCGCCGTGGATGACTTCCTGCGCGCGCGCGCCGGAACGGCGAAGCCGAAGGACATGCTCAAGTATCTGCGCCGCGCACCGAAGGTTGCGCCGAACGCAGACGACATGCCATAGGACTGCGATTGCGATCCGGAACCGAGGATCGGAAGTCTATGCGCGGTTAGTATTCATTTCCGTTGAAACTCATACAGACGACCGGCACAAACAATGCCGCGCTCTAAGACGCCGGGCTCGGCATCGGAGCCAATGTCCTCGGATAGGACGCTGATGCAGCAATTCGGCGCCGGTAAGTAGTCGTTGGCCATGCCAACGGGTTGAGCTAAGTGCTCGTCGCCGCCGGTATCGAGCCTCTGATCACTTCAGATGTTTTCGCCGCATGTGACCTTCGCGCTTGCGTTTTGTCGGCCTCAGACGCTTTGCACGCTGCGCCCGCGAGCGTTCGGAAACATTCGGGCGCCGCTCATGCAGTGTCAGAGAATCCGTTTCTACCCCTGTGAGCTGGACGTCGGCGAGGGGTGCACGTGCCGTCGACCGATGTCGGATCACTTGCGGCGGTGCGCCGTAGGTGCGAAGAAAGGCACGACGCATTCGATTTCGATCGCCGAATCCGGTTTGCTGTGCGACGACATCATTGGTGTGGTTGGTGTCCTCCATCAGCGCTCGCGCGCCCTCCAAGCGCAGATTCTCCACCGCCTTTGCCGGCGTCTGGCCTGTCTCGGCTCGGAAGGCACGGCTGAATTGGCGTGGCGAGAGATGCGCGACGTCGGCAAGTTCTTCGACGCTTAGCCGGCCAGCCAGGTTCCGCCGAGCATAGGTAAGGACGGCCTGCATTCGGTCCGATTTTGGTTCCAGCTCGAGAAGGGAAGAGAACTGCGATTGGCCACCGGCGCGGCGATGGTACAACACAAGCCGGCGTGCAACAGAGCGCGCCGCTTCCGGGCCGAGATCCTCTTCGATCAGCGCAAGCGCGAGATCGATGCCGGCTGTCATGCCGGCTGAAGTCCACACCGGTCCGTCCGCGATGAAGATTCGGTCTTCTTCGACCCGCACTTTCGGGTAGCGAGATCGAAGCTCACCGGCACGAACCCAATGCGTTGTGGCCCGCCGTCCGTCGAGAAGGCCCGCCTCCGCCAGCACAAACGCCCCATGGCAGGTCGCCGCTATCCGGCGGCAATGAGACCGCACGTGGCGGACGAATTCGACTGTCTCCCGGGATGGAGTCTCCCAGCTCGCACCGACGATGATGAGATCGTACGACTCCTTCGCAAAACGCTCGGTCAACACGTGGAAACCGATTGAAGTGCGCACGGGGCCGCCATCCTTGGACAGCATTCGGATGTCGTAGACCTGTTCGGGTGCTTGTCGATTGGCGAGCTCGAAGGCGCTGATAAGGGCCAAGCCCATCGTCTGATAGCCGGGGTAGACGACGAAACCGACTTTGCGCATCTTGGCTCTCGATGTCTGAAATTGACGCGAAGATGACATTTCAGTCACGGCCTGGCAAGCCTAGATTAACTGCCTCGACGATTCACTTGAGGAGCTTGCTTTCATGGTCAAGAGTGCGCTTTGTGCTGCGATTGGGTTCCTCGCGATTGCCTCGGTAGCGTGCGGGGAAGACCTTTCCTCGGCGACGGCTCCGTTGCCTCCCGGGACATTCACTACCTCCGCCCACTCTGATGAGTGGAAGATTGCCAACGCGCTGAGCGCGGGTCCTGCCACTATCACGCAGCACGCGGCTGTGACGGATTGGCCCGCGAATCCAAAGGATGGAATGTCTCAGGGTCGGGTGATTCGCAAGGGAACCAACGGTTGGACCTGCATGCCCGACATTCCTGGAAGGCCGCAGCACGACCCAATGTGCGTGGACGAGACCATGATGAAATGGCTGATGGCCACTGAGGCGGGTACGAAGCCGGATATCGATCGCGTAGGGCTGTCCTATATGTTAATGGGCGAGGCGAGGCAGGGGCAGGGCGCAACGGCGGCGAAGGACCCCCGCGAAGTCAAAGAATGGTTCTATGTCGGCCCGCATGTCATGGTCGTGCTTCCCGATTCAGCTAAGGCTGCGCTTCGGGGCATCAATCAAGATCTCTCCAATAATCAGCCCTATATATCGCTTCTCAGTCCCGCGGATGCGGCAACGCCAATCTGGGTCATACCCGTGGCAAAGGGAGGCGATGTGATCAAAGAGCAGCCCGCGAAAAAAAATTAGTGGTCGGGGTGACAGGATTTGAACCTGCGACTCCTACGTCCCGAACGTAGTGCTCTACCAGGCTGAGCTACACCCCGAAATCGGCCGCAGATTCAGT
>Ga0209007_1000722_pt1 | contig 11211 bp, 10 predicted proteins | sample JacPinW_OM1H0_O2_FD_187961 | JGI IMG/M metagenome (GOLD analysis project Ga0209007, IMG submission 187961) | Forest soil microbial communities from Algoma, Ontario, Canada - Jack Pine, Ontario site 1_JW_OM1H0_O2 (SPAdes) (version 2) | ecosystem: Environmental > Terrestrial > Soil > Boreal...
CGCGGAATCCATGTCGCCCACGATCATCGTGGGCGTGTAGCCGGCCTCCAGCAGCGCGTCGGCGCCGCCATCGACCGCGACCAGTACGGGGCGCGTGTCCCTGATGAACGAGCGCAACGCGCGCAGGTCGCGCTGATGATCCACGCCGCGCACCACCACGAGCGCCGAGCGATCGCGGAAGTCGGTGCGAAAGCGCGGCAGGTCGATCCGCCCGGCGAGCAGCTCGCGCTCCTCGCGCATGTGCTCGATCGTGTTGTGCGCGAAGCGCTCGAGCGCCTCCCCGATCTCGCGCTTGCGGGCCTCGGTGTCGGCGCGCACACGCGCCAGGTCGAGCACCTCGCCGGAGGCAAGCGGCTGTCCCCTGTAGAGCACTTCGCCGAGCGCACCGATGCCGGTCGCGCGCACGCTCACCGGATCGCCGTCGCTGAGCGACTCGAACAGCGAGTCGTCGGGGAGGTCGAGCAGCAACACACCGGCTTCCACGAGCAGTTGCGGACCGAGATTCGGATAGGACCCGCTCGTGGAGGCACGACAGTTGAGCACGGCCTTCGCGCCCGCCGCGATCAGCTCCTCGGCCGAGACGCGATCGATGTCGAGGTGGTCGATCACGGCGATGTCGCCGGCCACCAGGTGTCTGACCAGCAGCTTCGTCTTGCGCCCCAACCGCACCGGCCCGGCGACGTCGCGCGACGGCGCGGCCAGCGCCCCGAAGACCGGCACGCTCCCACCTGGCGGCTGCCGGGTTGTAGCCATTGAAACCGAGAGTAACGCTCACGGTCCGATCGCGCGGCGAGTTCCTACCGGATAGCCCCTATGCGGCTCTACGCAGGTCGCGGGCGTGACGTCTCGCGGCGGGGTCTTTGTCCTCGGCGCCGAGCATCCGCACAAGCTCGGTTACGACCTCGCGCTCGGCGAGCTGAGCGACACACGCGACGGTTGGCTCGGCGGAGGTGTCCTTGCTCACGGAGAAGTGGCGAGCGGCGAGCGAGGCGATCTGGGGCAGGTGCGTGATGCACAGGATCTGTCGGCCCTCGGCGAGGCTTTGCAGCCGCTCGCCGACGGCACGAGCGGTGTGGCCGCCGATGCCCGCGTCGATCTCGTCGAACACGAGCGTCGACTTGGACGGGGCGCCCTCGACTCCAGCGCCTTCGCCTGCGGCGCTGGCGAGCGCGAGCATCACGCGCGACAGCTCACCACCGGAGGCGATCTCTCGCAGCGGGGCGGCCGCGACGCCCGGATTCGGAGCGATCGTGAACTCGGCCGCATCTCCCCCGCTTGCTTTGGGCTCGACCTGCTCGAGCGCGATCTCGAAGGTGGCGTCCGCCATCGCGAGCGCGGCGAGCTGCCCACGTACCCCATCGGCCAATCGTGTGGCCGCTTGGCGTCGGCGCTCGCGCAGCTTCTCGACGTGCTCTCCCAGCAGCTCGCGCTGGGTTGCCAGTCGCTCGCGCACTTGGCGCTGCTCCACCTCGGCCCCGACCAGCTCTTCGCGTCGCGCCCGCGCACGCTCCGCGTATTCGCTCACGCTGGCGAGGGTGCCGCCGTGCTTGCGCATAACCCGCTCGACGCTCGCGAGCCGCTCTTCGACAGCCTGCAGCGAGTCGTCCTCGGCCTGTGCTCCCTCCAAATATCCGCGCAAGCCGCCGGCAAGATCCTGCGTCTCGATCGAAAGCGCCACACAACGCTCGGCGAACGCGTCAAGCTCGGGATCGATTCCCGCCGTAGCCTGGAGGCTCGCCGCTGCACCCGCGGCGAGGTGGGCGGCGCCCGCACTATCCGAGGAGTCCGGCGCGAGCGCGTCGGCCGCCGCACCCGCCGCGGAGCACAGCGCTTGGAGGCCACGCAGGCGGTCGCGACGCGTGAGCAGGCCCTGGTGCTCCTCCTCGCTGGTATCGAGCGCGTCGATCTCCGACAGCTCGTGCTCAAGCAGCTCCAGCTCGTGCTCGCGATCGCTCGCGAGCTGGGACAGGCGCTCCAGCTCGGCTTCCAGCTCGCGCGTTTCGCGGTAAGTGGCAGCGCAGGCATCGAGTCGGCGGGCGTGCTCGGCCCCGCACACCTCATCGAGCAGCTCCAGTTGCGCGCTTGCGAGCGTCAGCTTGCGGTGCTCGTGCTGACCGTAGAAGGAGATCAGGCGCGCGCCCAGCTCGCGTAGATCGCCGACGGTGGCGGCGCGACCGCAGAGATACGCGCGAGTGCGCCCATCGGCGAGCACGCGCCGCGCGAGTGTCAGCTCGCGCGGGTCCGTCTCGGCACGGACCGTGTCGGGCAATAGCCGCGCGATCTCTGCGCGCAAGCGCTCAGGCACGGCGAACGTGCCCTCGACATAGGCCTCCTCGGCACCGGGCCTGACGATGCCGGTGCGCGAGCGCCCGCCCATCAATAGGTCCAGGGCGTGCGCGAGCACGGTCTTGCCCGCACCCGTCTCGCCCGTGAGCACGTTCAAGCCGGGCCCGAAAGCAAGCTCGGCCCGCTCGATCAGCAACAAGTTCTCGACACGCAATTCGCACAGCACAGCGACAGGTGTACCAGCGAGCACCGACGGATCCCGTCGGCGGAGCGATGCGCATGGCCCGCCGACCGGGTGGCGCCACGGATGGGATGGGTCCATAATCTGGGGACAATCCGCAGAGATCGGCCACAGAGGGCTATTCGAAGCGCATCTCCTTCGTAGACAGGCATGGCCGCCATCGACTCCCAGCACTCCCAGAACTCAACGCGTGCCGCACGGGCTCCACACGACCCTCTCGCCGCGCCACAGCTGGCCGCGCGCTTGGAGGAGGAGGTCGCTCGCGCCGAGCGCCACCACACCGCGCTCAGCTGTCTGCTCGTAGGTCTCGACGAAGTCGAGCATCTGGCCCAGACGCATGGCGCGGAGCTGCCCGCGCAGGCGCTCGCCTACTTCGCCGCGGCGCTCGCGCCGGAGCTGCGACGCTTCGACCGCGTCGGGCACCCCACCGAGGGCGAGCTGCTGGTCGTGTTGCCCGGCGCGGACGAGCGGCGTGGGGAGATCGTCGCGCGACGCGCGCTCGGCAGGCTGCACGCGATCAAGCTCGACATCCAGGGGCGTCGGCTGCCGTTGCGCGTATCGATGGGCATAGCCGCGTGGCACGACGGGCTGACGGCCGAGCAACTGCTTTCGCTGACGCGGCTCGCGGCCAAGCGAGGCGAGACCTCCGGAGAACGCCCTGCCGAGCAGAGTCAGCAGCCGCATGGCACCGGTGAGGGGCAGCCGGTACGCCGCCGCTAGGACCATAATCCCACGCCGTGCTTTCCGGGTCCGAGTTGTGGTTGCTGCGCTTGATGGCCGATCGCGGCCTCGCGCTGCTCGACGCGTCGACGCTGCTAATGGTGGTCGAGGAGCGTCGCGAGCTGCGTGTGGCGGCCTCCAGCGGACGGGTGTCGGTTCGGGTGCGGGTGCTGCCGATGGAGGGCAGCGCGCTCGGAGCGGTGTACACGTCCGGCAAGTCGCTGTCGCTCGAGCGACCGCGCGGACAGGAAGCGACCTGGCTGCACGAGCTTGGCCTGGAAGCCCGCTCGGTGCTCGTCGAGCCGTTCAGCTTGGAGGGACAGGGAGGTGGGTTGGTTATCGCGGCGCGCGAGGACAGCAGCTTCCGCGAGCCCGACCGGCGCGCGCTCGGCGCATTCGCCGCGAGCGTCGCCCAACGCTTGGCCGCGGAGCGCTCGGTCGAGATCGAGCGGCTGCGCTTCGGCATGGAGGCGCGAGAGCGTGAGCGCACCCGCTGGGCACGGGAGATCCACGACGAAACCGTGCAGGGACTCGGAGCCCTGCGCCTGCAACTCGCCAACGCGCGCGACCTCGGCGATCAGGAAGCGCTGAGCACCGCCGTCGACACGGTGCTGGAGGGCTTGGGCCAGGAGATCGACGGGTTGCGCCACCTGATTACCGAGCTTCGCCCCGCCGCGCTGGACGACTTCGGGCTCGTGCCGGCGCTGGAAGCACTCGCGCGCCGCGCCCAGGCGATGGACGGGCTTGAGATCTCGACGGACATCGGGCTCCCAGACGATGCCAGGCGCCTGGACCCAGAGCTTGAGAGCACCATTTACAGAGTCGTGCAGGAGGCGCTCACGAACGTAAGCCGTCACGCCAAAGCGACACAGGCGAGGATCAGTATCGTCGAGGAGAACGGCACCGTTACAGCAGCCGTCACCGACAACGGCGAGGGCCTTCCCGAAGGCGGCGCTTCCCGGCAGCGCACGCCCGAGCAGGAACTGAAGGGCGGCTTTGGCGTATCCGGGATGCGCGAGCGCGCCGAGCTTGTGCGCGGGGAGATCGAGCTGGTGTCGGCTCCCGGCGGCGGCGCCACGATGCGCCTGCGGGTGCCTTTGGCCGGCCGTCCCACACCGGTATAGCCTTCGTGGAAGTCAGCGGCGCATGCGCCGCTGACCCGGACGGTGCATGCACCGTCCGGCTGGGCCGCACATGTGCGGCCCACAGGGAGGCGCGCATGCGCGCCTCCCCAGGCGGCGCATGCGCCGCCTGAACAACACAACAACGTTTCTACTCGACGAGTCCGAGCTTACGTGCGTAGGCGGTTATCTCCGCCCTCGAGGAGAACCCGAGCTTCTCGATCGCGCGCGCCCGGTAGGTCTTCACCGTGCGCTCGGCTACATGCAGCTGCTCGGCGATCTCGGGGTTGGTGAAGCCCAGCGCGATCAGGCGCACAACCTCGCGCTCACGCTCGGAAAGCGCGATCCCCTCCTGGTGCTCGCCCTCGCCGGTAACCATCAGCGCGCCAAGGCGCGGGTGCAAGTAATTGCGTCCCGACACCGCCAGGCGGAACGCTTGCAGCAGCTCGGCCGGCTCGGCCTCCTTGAGCACATAGCTGCGCGCGCCGGCACGCAGAGCCTGGCGCGCGTACTCGGGGTCCTCGCGCATCGTGAGGATCGCCACCGCGAGCGTCGGGTGCGCCACGAAGCAGGTCGGCAGCGCCGCGAGGCTGGAACCGCCGGGCATCGTGAGGTCGAGTGTGAGCAGGTCGGGCTTGAACTCTCGCACGGCGCGAATCGTCGAGGGCACGTCAGCCGCCTCCGCGACAACCCGGAACTCGCCGGTCTCGCGCTCGAGCACCGCGCGAATACCGTCGCGCACGACCGTGTGATCGTCGGCGATTATCACGTCTATTGGCCGGTCCACGCCGGCAGCTTCAGCCGCCATACAGGGCTAACCGTACAGGCTCCCCTGGCGGCATCGCGAAGCGTATCGTCGGCATCAAGGCTCAAGCGCGCGCCAGCCTACCTTGCAATAGCGGGCAGATTGCCCCTTTGGGACGACGCGCGCCGACACCTTTGGGACGACAACATCGGCACCACACGCTCTACAGACAAGCGACCTTCCGGACATCATCATTGCACGAGTGATGCCACCGCTTCATCGACGTGTCGCTTCCAGCGACCGTTCCTGCCGCGGTGGTAGCGCGCATCGTTCCCCAATGACAAGGAGTCGAGACGATGGTTGATTTCGGTGTCGCGGTCGCATGGATAGCGATCTCGGCGGCCAGCGCGAAGGGGCTCACCGTCTTCGGTCGGGCCGCGGCGGCGAGTTGCCTCAAGGACGAGCTGGCGTGGCCGGGGGGCGAGGGCACGCTCGTGCACGACGGTTTGCTGGCGCACCTCAACGCTCCCACCTCTCGATTGGGCGAGCTGAGTTGAATCGCGGCGGCGGCTCGACGCACGTGTCGCCCGAAGCGCGACCTCAGCTGCGTTTGGTCGCAGGAGACGGCCCGCTCGAGGATTCGTGTTTACCGGCGCACACGGAGCCAGACCGCGATGGCGCCCATGTGCTCGTCGTCGGCACCGACGCTTGCGCGCGGGCGAGCGTGCGGGAGGATCTGCGCACCGTGCTGCCGGCCGGGACCGCGTTCGGCGAGGCCGGCGAGACGTGGGAGGTGCTGGCCAGCGCAGCGAACAGCCGGATGGTCGTGCTGATCGACGATCTCCGCGACGTATCGGTCGAGTCGCTCGCACGGCTGCTCGGCCGCCGACACCCGACCTTGCCGATCCTTGCGGTCGGCGAGCAGACTCGCGCCACGAGCATTGAGAACGTACCGGCGGATGGCGCGGCGCTTTAGGTGCCGCGGCGGGTGCAAACCGGCCGAGAAATCGCGTCACCGTGGCGTCCCGTCGGCCCTCCACCCTAGAATCCCGCCCATTCGGCCGTCGAGAGCCGAGCCCCAGCCAGCGTCGAGAGGCATCCTTGCTTGCCAAGTCTCCCCGACTGCGGAGAATCCTGCTTGCATACACGATCAACGAACTGGGGACCTGGTTCGGGTATGTCGCGCTGGCTTTGGGCGTATACGCGAGCACGCACAGCGCGTTTGCGACTGCCGGCCTGTTTGTCGCGCGCGGCCTGCTGCCGGCACTGTTGGCGCCGGTGCTCGTCGCCCGCACCGAGCGCTCGCTGCGCGGCGGGCGACTGACGCTGCTGTATCTGCTGGAGGCACTGCTCACCGTCGCGCTCGCCGCATTGCTATGGCACTTCTGGCTCCCGGGCGTACTAGTGCTCGTTACGATCGACGGCATCGTTGCCGTGGCCGCGACGGCCCTGGTCCGTGCCTCCGCGGCGCGAGTGGCGGTCGAGGAGGCGCTCGAGCGAGCCGGCGACGCGGTCCTCGACGCACAGACGCGGGAGGCGACTATCGAAGCCGCCCAGCGACACGCGAGCGCGGCGCTCAACTTCGCCTTCATGGGTGCCCTGGCGATCGGGCCGGCGCTTGCGGGTGGGCTTGTGCAGGTCGTCGGTGGGCCGGTCGCGTTGCTCGTGGACGCGTTCACGTTCCTCGTCTGCGCGGGGCTCCTGCTGGGGCTGAGCACTCATGTGGCGGAAACCGGCGGCGATTCGATTCGTGCGCGGCTGCGCGCCATTGGGCGGCACATGCGGGCCGTGCCCACGCTGCGCGCCCTCTTTATCACCCAGGCGATAGCGCTCGTGTTCTTCGCGTCGGTGGAGCCGGTGGAGGTGCTCTACACGAAGTCGACGCTGAAAGCGGGCGATCTGGGATACGGGCTGCTGATGGGCTTCTGGGGCCTTGGCGCGGCATTCGGGGCGATCGTGTTCGCGCGCTCGGGACAGCGATCGCTCGGGCCGATGCTCAGCTTTGGCACGCTGCTTGTGGGCCTTGCCTACTTGGGTTTCGCGGGGGCGCCAACGATCGAGCTTGCGTGCTCAGCGGCGGTGGTGGGCGGCATCGGCAACGGCATCCAGTGGCCTTCGCTGATCAGTGCCGTACAACAGTTGACGCCGGCCGGGCTGCACGGCCGCCTGATGAGCGCCGTCGGATCGCTGAACGCGCTGTGCCCGGCGCTCGGGTTCATCCTCGGCGGCAGCATCGCGGCGGTGAGCTCGCCGCGAGTCGCGATGCTCGTGGCGGGCGCCGTTGCATCGCTGGCGACGCTCGCGTTCATGCGCCTGCCGATGCACGGGCTGCGATCCACAAGCGAACCCACAGTGGCCATCGCCGGCGAGCCGGAGCTGGCGAGCGCGGGTCAATAGCCGTCGCGGCGACGCACCGCCTATCCGCGCGCACACGAGGTCCAACCGTCCTTAAGTACGACGCCCTGTCGGCCGTTAAGGACTACAGAGCAAGCGGTACGCAAAGATGAGCATTCTCAGACGACACCTATACCGGCTTTATCTCGCCAGCCAGTGGATCCTGCTGGCGGGCGCCGTCGCGGTGGCGGTGCTCACCTCCCGCTCCGCGCAGTGGCATCCGATCGAACTCGTCGGGCTGCTGCTCGTGCTGAGCGTGATCGGCGAGTGGCTGACGATCACGGTCGGCAGCCAGAGCGTCTCCTCCGGGTTCGTGGCGCTCGTGCTGGCGATGATCCTGCTCGGCCCGGCGCCGGCGGTCGCAATCGGCGCGGTCGCGATCGCCGCCGATTCGCTGGCGCGACGCCCCGCCCCGATCGTGTGCCTCTCGAACCTGACGACGTACTCCGTCTATCTCGTGCTGGGAGCGCTGCTCAGCCGGCTGTTGATCGGCGGCGGCCACGTACAGACCGTGATGCTCTCGCTGATCGTGTTTTGCGTGTTCATCGCGACGAACCTCCTCAACTTCGCGCTGATCGCAATCCAGAAGTGCGTGCTTCAGGAAAAGTCGTTTCTGCAACAGGTGCGCGTGGTGCTCGTACCGATGCTTCCGGGGCAGATCGCCGCCGACGTGCTCGCGGTGATCCTCGCCTTGGCGTACACGAAGATGGGCTATCCCGTGCTGCTCAGCCTCGTGCTCGTGCTAGTGATCTTCCAGTACCTTGCGCGCGCGCTGCTTCGCTCCGAGGACCGCGCCGAGCAGCTGGAGGCGCGCTCGGTGAGGCTTGCCTCGATGCAGCTCGGCGTACTGGTGACGCTCGTGGAGACACTTGCGCTGCGAGACCGCATGACGGCTCGACATGCGGCCGCGGTCGCCCGCTACTCCCGCGCGCTGGCACGCGAGATGGGCTGCGACGAGGCCGACCAGGACCTCGCGCATACCGCCGGACTGCTGCACGACATCGGCAAGTTCGCGCTTCCCGATCGCATCCTGCACGCCGAGATCCTCTCCGACGAGGACTGGGCGGTCGTGCGCCGACACCCGCAGGAGGGCGCCACGCTCGTGGGACGCCTGGACGGCTATGGCCCCGTGGCCGACGCGATCCTGTACCACCACGAGCACATCGACGGCAGCGGCTACCCCGCAGGGCTGATCGGCAACGAGATCCCGCTGCCGTCGCGCATCCTCGCCGTGTGCAACGTGTATGACACGCTCACCGCGCGCGACTCCTATCGCTCGCCGATGACTCCCCAGGACGCGATCGCCGAGCTGCGCCGCGTCGCGGGCCGTCAGCTCGACGCCGAAATCGTGGACACGTTCATCGCGATGATCGAGCGCGAGGGACCCGTGACTTTCGCCCACGGCGACGACGCCGACTTCGAGGCCGAGCTGGCGTTCGAGCGGCGCACCCGCGCGCTCGCCCAACCCGCGGCGCGGTAGCCAACCGGAACGCCGGCCACATGGGCCGCGAGGATCGCTCGGCACATGGTCCGGACAGTTCCTCCGCAGACCGACGAGCCACGCCACGCGCCGGTCCTTAACGACCAGGGACGCCTCCATTTGGCGACGTCCCTGGGGACCGACTCGCCTCACAGAGGGCGTCGGTGTACTTGCAATCAGCCTTTATAACCCATTGAATGCTCCTTCCGTCGCGCGGGCGGCTCATCCCTACGTGCGACGGCCTCCATCCTCGGCCAAGCGCATTGAGGGTTGAGTAGGTTTGCGTAGCATAGTATCTGGGTTGGACGATTTGTCCACCTTGTACAAGCGATTGCACGTTTCCTTGCAATCGGAGGGCTTCTCCCCCGTCGGGCGACGGTTTGTCCGCTCCAATAGGCGGATTTCCCCGCTTGTGCGCCCGCGCGGCGCTCGACAAATGGGACGCCGGGCAACCTAAAGAGACCCGCGGCGACCCGCGGCTACGGTGCGCTTTTGCCCGTCAAACGTCCACAAAGCTCCCGCACGCTCAACCAATGCCTGCAAGTTGCCGAATCTCTATGCATCAGGGACAATGCGATGCTCGCTGACTCCCAAACACGAGCGCCGCCAGGCGAACACCGACTAGACGAGGCCAAAATGTCCAGCACCGTGGACCCAAGCCACGAGCACCAGCTCATCTTCACCAGCTCACAGGCCGCACGCTATCTCGGCGTGTCGCTCGCGACGATCCGCCGCTGGACCGACGCGGGCTACCTCAGCGGCTACAGGACGCCGGGCGGCCAGCGACGCTTCTCGCGTGCGCAGCTCGACGGGTTCGTCGAGTCGCTGCACCGCACCGACGAGACGACGCCCAAGCGCCAGGGCCGCAACGTCGCCTGAGCGTCCGGCTCAGCGCGCGAGGCGACCGAACTTCTCGCGCAGGCGGCGATAGAAGGAGGAGTCAGGCAGCTGCGCGATAATTCCCGCGTCGTTGACGAACTTGGCGTCGATTCTCGCGCCCGGCGCGATCGCGCACACGGGACGGCCGTCGACCGAAACGTCGAGCGCCTCGCGAGAGCGGTTGTGGATCTCAAGGCGATCGTTGGGAGCAGCCACGAGCGTGCGGGCCGTGAGCGAGTGGGGCGCGATGAACGACACGACGAACCCCTCCACCCCCCACGCCATTACCGGACCGCCGTTGGCGAGGTTGTAGCCAGTGGACCCCGCCGGGGTCGCGACGACCAGCCCGTCGCAGCGCACGCTGCCGAGTTCCTCGCCGTCGAGCACGTAGGCGATCTCAGCCACACGCTCCCCAACCTTGCGGTGGATCGCGACGTCGTTGATCGCCCGCTCGATTCCGGTCGGGGCGTCCAGCACGATCCCGGGCAGGCGCAAAAGCTCAAAGTCGCCATCGAACGCGCGCGCGATCCCCTCGGCCAGCTCGTCCGGCTCGATCGTCGCGAGAAAGCCGATGTCGCCGAAGTTGATCGCGAACACGGGCACCCCCGTGCCGGTGTAGCGGCGCAACGCGCGCAGGATCGTGCCGTCGCCGCCGAGCACGATGCAGAGATCGACCGGGTCGCCCTCAGGCGTGCCCACAATCACTCCCTCGCTCGCAATCAGGCGGTGCTTGTCGGTCTCGTTGCGGTCGAAGCACAACGTCACCCCCGCGCTTGCCGCAGCGCCGATCAGCGCCTGCAGCGCATTGGCGGTTTGAGCGGGACGATTGTGGGTTAGCACCGACACGCTGCGCACCTGACGCGCAGCCGATGCGTCGAGCTTTGTGGCGAGCTGCTCGCCGCCGCCGCTCATGGCTCCACCCCTCGCGCCATCCGCTCCAGATCCTCCACCCCACCGGCACCACCCTCGCGGGCGGGCTCGGCGATCCACACAAACGACTCCAGATTGCCCTTCGGGCCCGGCAGGCCAGAGGAGCGATAGCCGAGAACGCTCGCACCGAGCGCGAGCGCGGCAGCGCCGACATCGACGAGCGCGGCTCGGCGGTCCTCCGCTGAGCGCACCACACCGCCCTTGCCGACCCGCTCGCGGCCAACCTCGAACTGCGGCTTGACGAGCGCGAGCGCGTCGTAGCGATCGGCCAGGCAGGTAAGCACAGCCGGCAGCACCTTGACGAGCGATATGAACGACACGTCGAGCACCGCTAGGTCGGGCGCGTAGGGAACCGCATCGCGCTCGAGCGAACGCGCGTTCGTGCGCTCGAGCAGGGTTACGCGCGGATCGGTGC
>Ga0209007_1000723_pt1 | contig 11208 bp, 9 predicted proteins | sample JacPinW_OM1H0_O2_FD_187961 | JGI IMG/M metagenome (GOLD analysis project Ga0209007, IMG submission 187961) | Forest soil microbial communities from Algoma, Ontario, Canada - Jack Pine, Ontario site 1_JW_OM1H0_O2 (SPAdes) (version 2) | ecosystem: Environmental > Terrestrial > Soil > Boreal...
GCCGTTTGCCTAATTGTTGCCACTACGATGGCGTACGGGACGTCGTAGGAGGTCCAAATGTCTAGATCAACCAAGAAAGATCAGCAGCAGTCGGACCGCTGGGAACGGGCCTATCAAGAGGTCGAGCACTCACGCGAGCAGAACTCACGACCGGATACCTCGCAGTTCGCGGATCTCACGAAGTCTTCGGGCGGACGTAAGTAGCAGCCACGGCACCTCTGCGCTCGCTGAGCGAGTGATCCGCGCAAGAACTTGCTGCTCGCCAATTGCCAAACTCCATCCAGCAAGCCTGAGGGGCGTCGCAGCGAACAAAGTGCTCAAAGATGTGGGCACCGGCCTGCGTGGGCTGTGTGAAAGGCTCGGCGGGTGCCCGAAGCAGCGGCCGACGGCGGGGACTCGGTAAATCGCGGCCGGCAGCGCGTGGCGCTTGACGCCACGCCGCTGTTGGGCCAGCCGACCGGAGTGGGCAACTTCTGCGCTGGTGCACTGCTCGGCCTCGGCGCCCGGGGCGATCTCGATGTCCGCGCGTTCGCGGTGAGTTGGCGCCGCCGTGGCGAGGTCGGGGCGCGGCTGCCCAGAGGCGTCCGATTCGAGCAGCACTCGATGCCGGCGCGGCCGCTGCACTGGTTGTGGTCCCAGGGGTCCTTCCCGCCGATCGAGTGGTTCATCGGCTCGGCCGACGTCGTGCACGGCACCAATTTCGTCGTGCCGCCGACCCGGGCGGCCGCCCGCGTCGTGACGGTGCACGACCTCACCGCCGTACGGTTCCCCGAGCTGTGCGACGCCCCCTCCCTCCGATTTCCGACTCTCATCCGGCGAGCGGTCGCGGCCGGCGCCTGGGTGCACACGCCATCGGCCTTCGTGGCCGCCGAGGTGATCGAGGCATTCGGTGTCGCGCCCGAACGGGTGCGGGCGGTGCACTCGGGGATACCACCGCTCGAACCCTTGTTGGATCCGCTGCTCGCCGAGAGCGAGCGCCCCGCCCGTGCGGGTCTTCCGGCTGGCGTTCGCCGCTATCTGCTGGCGGTCGGGACGGCCGAGCCGCGTAAGGATCTGCCGGGGCTCGTCCGGGCGTTCGACGCGCTCGCGGCGGACCGTCTCGACCTCGGCCTCGTGCTGGTCGGCGCGGACGGGTGGGGTGCGGCCGCTCTCGACGAGGCGGTCGCCTCCTCACCGTTCCCGGCGCGGATCGTGCGCACCGGTTGGGCGACCGATGCCGCTCGCGCCGGCCTCCTTCTCGGGGCGGCCGTGCTCGTCTACCCGTCGCTCTACGAGGGGTTCGGCTTCCCGCCGCTCGAGGCGATGGCGGCCGGCGTCCCGGTGGTGGCGACCCGGGTGGGCGCCCTGCCCGAGGTGTTGGGCGACGCCGCCGCACTGGTCGCCCCCGGTGATGTCGACGCGTTGGCCGCGGCCATCGCCGCCGTCCTCGACTCGCCCGAGCGCGCCGAGGCGCTTGTCTCGAGCGGCCGGGGGCGGGCCGCTCAGTTCAGTTGGGACCGCTGCGCCGACGGTCTGGCGGCGCTCTACCGCGACGTGGTGGCGTCTCGTGGCTGACGCCACCGCCGGTTCGGTCCTCCTCGTCGTCGAGCAGCTGCGCCGCCGCGTCCCCGGTGGGATCGGCCGCTACGCGCGCAGCCTGCTGCGAGGGCTGGCCGACGACGGGGCGACCGGCGTCACCCTGTACGCGAGCCGCGTCCGCCAGCATGCGGCCGGACCATCCGCACCCGGCGCCGATCCGCTGTTCGAGTGGGGGTTCCCCGTGCGGACCGCTCACCTTCCCTCGCGGCTGCTCACGCGGGCCTGGGACCGCGGCCTGGTGGCCCCGCCGGCCGGCTTCGACCTGGTGCACTCGGTGTCACTGGCGGTCCCCCCCGTGCGCTCCGCCGACACGCGACGGGTGACAACGGTCCACGACCTCTCCTGGCGCACCCATCCGGACGCCACCACGGCACGCGGTCGCCGCTGGCACGAGGCCGCGTTGCGGCGGGCGCTGCGGGCGTTGGACGCGTTCGTCGTCCCCTCCGCATCCGTCGCCGACGAGCTGGTGGCCGCGGGCGCCCCAAGCGCCGCGGTGGTCGTCATCCCCTGGGGCGGCGACCACCTGCCGGCCCCGGACCGCGTCGGCGCGCGCGAGGCGCTCGCCCGTGCGGGGGTCGCCGGGCCCTACCTTCTGTCGGTGAGCACGCTCGAGCCGAGGAAGAACCTGGCGCGCCTGGCCGCCGCCTACGCCGAGGCGCGGGTGCGGCTCCCCGAGCCGTGGCCCCTGGTGGTGGTCGGCCCGCAGGGATGGGGAGGGGCCGTGCTGACCGAGGAGCCGCCGTTGGGATTGGTCCCCCTCGGCGCGGTCGACGACGCCGTGCTGGCCGGCCTCTACGCCGAGGCGCGCGCCTTCGCCTACGTGCCGCTCACCGAGGGGTTCGGGCTACCGCCGCTCGAGGCGATGGCGCACGGCGCGCCGGTGCTGGCGAGCGACGCCGTGCCGAGCGCCGCACCGGAGTCCGGCGCACGGAGCGCCTGGTGCGTCGACCCGTTCGACGTCGCGGCGATCGCCGAGGGACTGGTCCGCGTCGCCACCGACGATGTCCTGCGGGCCGAGCTGGTCGCGAACGGTGGCGCCCGCGCCCGCTCGCGCACATGGCGGACCGTTGCGCAGGATCATCGGGCCCTGTGGCGGTCGCTCTCGTGAGCGACGCGGCGTCGAGCATCCGGGTCTCGATCGACGTGACTGCGGTGCCGGTGCACCCGGCCGGCGGCGGCCGCTACACGATCGAGCTGGTGGGGGCGCTCAGCCGACGGCGCGACATCGACCTGGTGCTCGTCGCGCGAGCCAACGACGAGGAGCGCTGGCGGGATGTGGACGGCGCGACGGTGCTCGCGACGGCACCCGGTCCGCGCCCGTTGCGGATCGCCTGGGAGCAGGCGGTGCTGCCCCGGCTGCTCGCCGGCGCCGCGGTCGACGTGCACCACGGGCCGCACTACACGATGCCCGAGCGCGCCCGGGTCCCTGTCGTCGTGACGGTGCACGACTGCACCTTCTTCGATCACCCCGAGTGGCATCAACGCACCAAGGCCCCGTTCTTCCGGCGGGCCATCAGGGCCGCCGCCCGCCGGGCCACCGTCATCGTCTGCGGCAGCGAGGAGACCGCCGAGCGGCTCACGAGCCTGTGCACCGTCGCCGGACCGGTGATCGTCGCCCCCTACGGGGTCGACACGACCCGGTTCTCCCCCGAGCCCCCGGGCGAGGGTGACGACGTCGCGCTGGCCGGTCTCCGTCTCGACGCGGCCCGACCGCTGGTCGTGTTCCTGGGCACCCTCGAGCCGCGCAAGGGGGTCGTTCCCCTCATCCACGCCTTCGACGCCGTGGCGGCTTCCTTCCCCGACGCGCTCTTGGTGCTGGCCGGACAGGTCGGCTGGGGGAGCGAGATCGGCCAGGCGCTCGACGCGGCCGCCCACCGGGACCGGATCCGCCCGCTCGGCTACGTGGCCGAGGCGGCGATCCCCGCCCTCCTGCGCCGCGCCGCCGCCGTGGCCTACCCCTCGCTCGGCGAGGGGGGTGGGCTCCCGGCCCTAGAAGCGATCGCCTGCGGTGCGCCGCTCATCACCACGGTCGGCACGCCGATGGCGAGCACCGCGGCCGGTGCCGCCCTCCTCGTCGCGCCCGGCGACGAGGAGGCGCTGGCCCAGGCGCTCGAGTCCCTCCTGTCTGGTGCGGATCCCGCCGGCCTCGCCGAACGCCGGCGGATCGGCCTGGCGGTGGCCGCCGCCCGGTCGTGGGAGGCCAGCGCGGTGGTGCACCTGGAGGCCTATCGCCGGGCGGCGGGACGGAGCTGAGCAGTTGCCGCAGCCCGGGGCGGCCCGGGTCGACGGCACGACTTCCACGAACGCGTCGGGGTTCCACCGGTCAACAGCGGTATTCGGGCGCCTCGTATCCGAGGGATGCACCGCTCGCGCGAGCGAGTAACCCGGGGGCGGATGAGCCAGAATGTGCCCCTCCCGACCGGCGATTTGGGCGGGCCTCCGTGCTTTTGAGCTTCCGATCCAGGAGGGACCGATACCTGTGGAGGGCATGACGTTCCAACCAGGCGACGTGGGCTTGGCTCACGGTTCCGGACTGGTCGATTGGGCCATCCGCTTCGCCGAAACTCGGCGTTACGGCAAGAAGAGCCAAGAGGCTCGGTGGAATCACGCGTTCATGATCACCGATGCCGGTGGCGGGCTGATCGAGGCTGCGGGGAGGGGGATGCAGCGCGACACGATGGAGAAGGAGTACGCACACGGCGACTTCATCGTGCTGCGACCTTCGTACCCAAGCGGGGGAGCAGATCGGGCTGTCGCGACAATGACGACGCTGTTCAACGACAAGGAAAAGTACGGATACCTGGAGATCGCGAGCGAGGCTCTCGCCTTTCTCACCCAGACGAAGCTGCGTTTCGGCTTCGCCGGTCAACAGATCTGCTCGGGAGCGGTCTCCTACGCCCTCGACCAGGGCGGCATACCCATGGGTGAGGACGAGGAGTGGAATTCGCCCGCCGACGTGATGCACATTGCCATCCAACATGGTTGGCAGTGGGTGGCAGGCGCTCGTTTGTCGTAAATGCCCGCCGGGCCAGCAGGCGCCCCAAATCGACGGAGTCCGGACGTCCCTGCGCTGACCAAACCCGAGTACGGAGTTACCCAACCGCCCTTTGAGCGGTAATCGGGCGCATCGGGCCGGCCGTTCCGTTGTCGCTCGTGGTGCGGACTCGTTTGGTCTGAAGAGTTGGCTCACGGTCGCGCGGGTAAATCGTCACGTGGAACTCACGCTGTGTGACGACGGCGACACGGGCGATGGTCTCAATTGCTGGGCTGTGCGTTGCCGCCTCGATACGTGCGACCTGCGACATGCCGAGCCGTTGCGCCATGGCTCGTTGGGACAGATTGTGTTCAGTCCGATACGCAAGCACCTCTACGGCGAGAGCACGAGCCAGGGCAGTCCGCTCCCACTCTGCCCGGAATGTCGGGTCACGCATCTCGTTGGAGAGCACCTCATCGCTCGTTTTCAGGTCACTGAGCTTCATGGGCTGCCCTTGGTCGTCCGGTCACAATGCCCCCTCGCGATACCACACGTGGTATCAGTTCACTCGTCCTCCGGTTCAGAAAAGTGCCTCTGAGCAGAGGTTCAGTTCCATGCCCCCCATTCTGACCCGGGGGGTGTGACATCGAAAGCCCTGGTCTAAGACGGCTTATGGCAGTCGAAACTCCGTCTCCGGTGGGGGGAATCGGCCGAGATGCACCACCCTTACCGTCTCGGTTGTGTCATCAACGGCGTAGACCACGAAAGCCTCTGCGGACATCAGAAACGCGCCCCGCAACTTGTCCTGTGAGTGAGGGAGGTGGCGCTCCGATTCGCGAGACGGAGATTGCTCAGGATCGTGGGCTAGGCCGTCGAGCCACTTCCGAGCCGCGGTGAGCTGCCAGGTTTCTGGGCTGTCGCTAACCCGCCAGCGGGAGAACCACCCTCCCTCGTCAATCCGATATGGCACGGCGCACGAGCTTAGGAACCCACCGGGCGCAAGCCCAGGCTTTACCTCCCTAGATCGGCCGTCCGTTTGAGAACCGTCGGATTGTCAGCAAGCTGTTTGGAAAACTGACCGGAGATCAGGGTTTCCACCAGTTCCTTGACCCGTGTGTACTCCCCGCGCTGCCAGGCCGTGAGGGGGGTCATCTTGTCCAGTTCGGAATATGCGCACTCACTCCACCAGTACGTCACGTGACTCGGTGACAGCCCAAAGTTCCCCAAGAGAACATTGATACGGGCGGCTTCCAAGTGAGCCTCACCTGGGGTCAACTGGTCGTCAGGAGCGGTCGCCACTGAGGTCATCCTGGTCTTGATCGTCCTTGATGGGCTTGGTCGCCAGCGCGGCCTTGATGGCCTGCTCGAAGCTGAGAGGGGCGAACGACAGCCGCTCGGAGTTTTTCGACTCGTGCCGGTGGGCTCGGCGATTCAGGCGCGTTGTGCTCATCGCCCAGGGACCGCGCGTAGAGAGCGAGAACCCGATTCGCAACGGTTTAGACCTCCCGGGTCATGTGGCGCTTCACCCAGAGCCTCTCCTGGTCCGAAGGCCAGGAGAGTAAACCCGCCTTTACTTTACCCATCCGTAGTACCCACGTCCCACACCCTGCGACGCCACGCCACTGCACACGACGCCCTGCGACGCCACGCCCCGCGGACAGCCAAAATTATGCTGCCGCGATTGGCACGATGCCGAAGCTCATTGAGACTCTTCAGGCGCTGCCTCGAACCGCACTGCTGTGTGGGGACGGAAGGCGCCCGACCGCTTTCAGCTTCTCTCCTGCGTGGACTATCGCGACGCGCTCGCGCGCGTCCTCGATGCTGCCAAGTTCCTCTTCGGCTTCCGAATGCCAGAGCACCGCGAAGGACACATCAGCACGCTATGGGAGTCATTCCCCGGGTCGATCTGTAGGGTTCTCCCGTGCGCGCCTTCATCACCGGCGGCGGGGGATTCGTCGGGAAGTGGCTCGCGGAGCACCTTCGCGCGCAGGGCGACGACGTCGTGGCCGTCGACCTCGAGGTGGACGTGGCCGATGCGGCCGCCGTCACGCTGGCACTCGAGGCCACCGCGCCCGATGCGGTCTACCACTTGGCGGCGATGACCCACGTCGGGCAGTCCTGGGAGTCGCCGGCCACGGTGCTCTCGGTCAACGTGCTGGGAACGGCCTGCGTGCTGGCCGCCGCCCGGCAGCTCGCCCACTCGCCGGTCGTGCTGGTCGTGAGCTCGGCCGAGGTCTACGGCGCGGTGACCGAGGGTGAGCTGCCCCTCGCCGAGTCCGCGCCGGTCGCGCCGCTCACCCCGTATGCCGCGAGCAAGGCGGCGGCTGAGCAGGTGGCCCTGCAGGCCTGGCGCGGCTACGGGCAGCCGGTGATTGTCGTGCGACCCTTCAACCACATCGGCCCGGGCCAGTCGCCCACCTTCGCGGTGCCCGCACTCGCCTCCCGCATCGCCCAGGCTGAGCACGACGGCACCAAGACCCTGGCGGTCGGCACGCTCAGCACGCGGCGCGACTTCACCGACGTGCGCGACGTCGTGCGCGCCTACCGGCGTCTGGTCGAGGTGGGCACGCCCGGGACGATCTACAACGTCTGCTCGGGGGTCGACGTCGCTATGTCAGAGATCGCCGGCCGGCTCCTGGCGATGGCCGGTGCCGATCTCACGCTCGTGACCGATCCCGAACTGGTGCGCCCGGTCGACGTGCCTGCGCTGCGCGGGGACCCCACGCGCCTGCGGGCGGCCACGGGCTGGCGATCGGAGATCGCGCTCGAGGCCACCCTGCACGACGTGCTGGAGTACTGGCGTCACCGCGTGCGTTGAGCGCAGGCGGCTGCAGCGTCAGGCGACTGCGCTCTCAAGCGACAGTGGAGAGGACCTTGCTCACCTGGCCGTGGAGCTGGCGGGCAGTGGCGTGGGCCTTGGTCGCGAGGTCACGGGCCCCCGTGGGGAGCTGCTCCTCCAAGGGCGCTAGCGAGGTCTCGACCTTGCCGAGGGCCGAACCCACGAACTCGTCGAGCTGGCGGACCTGACGGCCCATGCCGGCGCGCAGGTCGGCCATGCGCTCGTCGCTGATGCCGAGCTGGGGGATCCGCTTCTGCAGGTTCACCCGCTCCGCCTGCAGCTTCTGGAAGCCGAGGACCCCCAGGCCGACGGCGATGTAGGCGGCGTCCTTGGCGAAGGTCGCTGCCTCTTTGGTCAGTTCCTTGGTCCGATCCGTCAGGTCGTTCATGGGTGCTCCTCCGGTAGTCGAGTGGTGCTCGGGACGGTGGTGTTGCAAGCCATTGTATAGGTGTTGATAAACAGTTGCAAGCACCCACCCTGCTCCCGGTCCCTGGTCGGAGGATAAGCCAAGGGGGGGTGATTGGCCGGAGCGGCTCCGATCAGAGCGAGTGGCCAGCCCGTTCGGTCACGCCGATGCCGCCACGATGCTCGGGGTCTACGCCCAGCGGCGAGGCCCTCGCCGGGTACCGGCGCCTCGGCTGTGGTCACCTTGTCGACCCCGAGAGGTTGCCCGGCGACGCGGCGGTCCATCAGATCGCTGAACGCAAGGAATCGCCCCACCCGGCGAACCGGATGAGGCGGGAGTCTTTGCTCTGCAGAGGGCGCAGAGGTCCGCAGATCGCTACGAGGTCAGCTTGAATCGAACCGTTCCGACGGCGGTGTTCTTCGGCGCCGGGATGGTTGAGGCGGTCGCGGCTCCGGCCCCCGCGCCCCGGTTCCAGCCACCGACCCCCGAGGGGGAGCGGATAGCCTCGGCACCCTGATGGACGCCCAAGCGCCGGCGGTGGTGGCGGTGGTGGTGACCAGGGATCCGGGGCCCTGGCTCGAGGAGTCCCTCACCGCGCTGGCCCAACAGGACTACCCCGACCTGTCCGTGCTGGTGCTGGTGGCGGGGGGTCGGGAGGATCCGACGGCTCGCGTCGGCCGGGTCTTCCCCGACGCCTTCGTCCGCCGCCTGGACGACTCCGGCTTCGGGGCGGCCGCCAACGAGGCCATCGGCATGGTCGAGGGGGCCAGCTTCTTCCTGTTCTGCCACGACGACATCGCACCGCGGCGCGACGCCCTCACCGCGATGGTGGAGGAGTCGCTGCGGTCCAACGCGGGCATCGTCTCGCCGAAATTCGTGCGTTGGGACGACCCGCTCATCCTCCTGCACGTCGGGATGAGCGCCGACAAGACGGGCGCCATGGTCGAACGCCTGTCGGTGGGCGAGATCGACCACGGCCAGCACGACAACGTGCGGGACGTCTTCGTGGCCCCCGAGGGATGCACCCTCGTGCGCGCCGATCTCTTCGTCGAGCTGGGCGGGTTCGACCCGGTCATCGCGGCCGTGGCGGCCGACCTCGACCTCAGCTGGCGGGCCCAGGTGGCGGGTTCGCGCGTGGTCGTCTGCCCCGAGGCGACCGTGCGCCACCTAGAAGCGGTGGCCGGCGGGGTCCGGCCGGTGCTGGCGGCCGACGGGTCCCTCCTGCCGAGCGACGAGGCCCTCCTGCGGCGCGACGAGCTGCGCATCGTCCTCAAGTGCTACAGCGCCTTCCACCTCCTGCGCGTGCTGCCGCAGATGGCCGTCCTCGGCGTGGGCGAGATGGCGGTGGCCCTCGTGGCCCAGCACCGGTCGCGGGCGCACAACGTGTGGGAGGCCTGGCGCTGGAATCTCGCGCACCGTGCCGAGTTGCGCGAGGCGCGCCGGCGCGTCCAGAAGAGCCGTCAGGTGTCCGACTCGACGATCCGGCGCCAACAGCGTGCCGGCAGCGCCCGCCTGTCGGCCTACTTCTCGAACATCGCGCACCTGGGCGTCGACGTCACCCACCGCCAGATGACGGCGCTGGCCGGCACCGTGGCGGCCGAGACCGAGGCGCAGGCCCCCGAGTTGACTGGCAGCGTCGGCGGCGCGTTCTCCGAGGACGCGGACTTCGACGAGCTCGACGACCTCGGCCGGCGCGGCCGGCGCTCGCGGCGTCCCGGCATCCTCGCCAGCCGCCGCTCCCGGCTGACCGCCATGGTCATGGTGGCGATCCTCCTCCTGCTCGGCAGCCGCGACCTCCTGAACGGCCGGCTGCCGCTCGTCGGCCAGTTCGTCCCGCTCCTCAACTGGTCGGGCACCTGGCACCAGTTCTTCTCGGGCTGGCAACCGGCCGGCGTCGGCACGACGGCGCCGGCGAGCGGCGCCTTCGCGGCGCTGGGTGTCGTGGGCACCGTCCTTTTGGGCGGGATGGGGCTGGTGCAAAAGGTGTTGATCCTCGGGTCCCTGCCGATCGGGGCCTGGGGCGTGTCGCGCCTGGTGCGGCCGCTCGTCTCGCGGCGCGCCAGCCTCGTCGCCGCCATCGCCTATCTCGGGCTCCCGCTCGCCTACGACGCACTGGCCGCGGCCCGCGTCGACGGGCTGGTCGCGTTCGCGGCCACGCCCTGGCTGCTGGCACGCCTGGCGCGGGCCGGCGCGCTGAGCCCGTTCGGTGCGGTCGCGACGGACCGGGCCGAGCGCAGCACCCGGCGGCTCCAGCTGCTCTCGCTCGGGGTGCTGCTCGCCCTCAGCATGGCGTTCGCACCGGCGATGGTGATCGTCGTCGTCCTGTGCGCCATCGGTCTCTCCGCCAACGTGCTCGCGCGCGGCGAGGGGCGGAGCGGACGGCGCCTGGCCACGGCGACCGCCGGCGCCATCGTCGTCGCCCTGGCGCTGTCTGCGTCCTGGGTCGTCGGGACGGCGTTCGCCGGCTCGCGCGCGGTCGGTGTGTTCGGGCTGCCGCTGTCGACCCAGGCCCCGCTCAGCTGGGCGTCCCTGGTCCGGTTCCACGTGGGGCCGATCGGCGGCTCGCCGCTCAGCTGGCTGCTGCTCGTGGCGGCGCTGTTCCCGTTGCTCATCGGTTCGGGCCCCCGCTTCGCCTGGGCGGCGCGCCTGTGGACCATCGCCGTGCTCTCCTGGGCACTGGCGCTCGTCGTCGAGCGCGGCTGGAGCGGATCGTTCGCACCGTCGGTCGACGTGCTGCTCGCCCCCGCCGCCGTGGCGATCGCGGCCTGCGTGGGCCTCGGTGTGTCGGCCTTCGAGACGGATCTGGCCGGCCACCGGTTCGGCTGGCGCCAGGCGGCGACGTTCGTGATGGTGGCCGCCGTTGCCGTGGGCGTCGTGCCGGTGGTGGCCGAGGTGGGCAACGGGCGCTGGGGCGTCGCCCCGAGCGGGTTCGAGATCCCGCTCAGCTACCTGAGCGCCGGCGCCAACGAGGGGCCGTTCCGCGTGCTGTGGCTCGGCGACCCGCGCACCCTGCCTCTCGGCGGGTGGTCCGCCGGCCGCGGCCTCGCCTACGCCACCTCCGAGGACGGCCTGCCGAACGCCCGGGACCTCTTCGCGCCGGCCGCACCGGGTCCGGCGGCCACCCTGGCGAGTGCCGTGACGCTGGCCCGGGCGGACGACACCGTGCATCTCGGGCGCCTGCTAGCCCCGGCGGCCGTCCGCTTCGTGGTGGTGCTCGACACCGCCGCCCCCTCGGTTCCGGGAGTCCAACCGGCGCCCGCCTACCCGCCCCCGCCCGGACTCATCGGTGCCCTGAACGCACAGATAGACCTGCGTCAGATCCCCGGCGGTGAGGGCTTCACCGTGTTCGAGAACACCGCCGCGCTGCCCGAGCGCGCCCAACGAGGGCCGACCCACCCGCCGCTCCCTCCG
>Ga0209007_1000724_pt1 | contig 11198 bp, 12 predicted proteins | sample JacPinW_OM1H0_O2_FD_187961 | JGI IMG/M metagenome (GOLD analysis project Ga0209007, IMG submission 187961) | Forest soil microbial communities from Algoma, Ontario, Canada - Jack Pine, Ontario site 1_JW_OM1H0_O2 (SPAdes) (version 2) | ecosystem: Environmental > Terrestrial > Soil > Boreal...
CAAAGAACCAGGACGACGGAAAACGCTCTTCGGGGTGAACGGAAAAGTGCGCTCAGAAAACGATTGACGGAGCCGACATTGTTAGAGATACCGGTAATCCGGGCGGTCGGGAGTTAGCGAATAAGAGCCCGTGAACTTCGGCGGCTCGACGGCAGCTCCCGCACCCCAATTGCCTCCGATTTGGCCGTTACTCATTGATACGGATGTTCGACGAAAATATCGGAGCCGACGCCGGCGACGAATAAAATTTACACTTGGCAGTCAAGATCCATTGACCATGACACCGAAAGCTCAAGTCCCCCGAAGGTATCCTCGCATCCGCGCACCCGAGGGGATGCTGGTCGGCTGGAAATCGGCCGGTCAAACGACGGCCACGCGGCTGGAAATAATGGGGCTCGGAGGTCTCTATCTGCGCGCCGCGAACCCTCCGAGTGTTGGGTCCACGATTGAATTGATTTTTGACCTGCCGGCCGGGGAAGTTCGCGCACGCGCGATCGTGCGCAGCTCAATGCCGCGGAAAGGCATGGGCATACAGTTTGTCCAGATGAGGCCGGAAGACCGGGCGAAGCTGGATCGATACCTGTCCCGGCAGAGCCCTGCCCCGGACGCTTGCGTGGTCACCGCGCCTGCAAATTCACGCCCCGCTAACTGGCGGCTCGCTATTTCGCCCCTCAGGTCGGAAGAGGCCCAGCGTAGATTTGAGCAGGAAGTCCGACATCTGATCAAACTCACCGGCAAGCGCACCTACTACGAACTATTGGGAGTTACAGCTGAATCTCCGAGCACTCAGATCAAGAAAAACTATTACTCTCTCGTACGCAAGTTCCACCCGGACAGTAATGTAGGCCGTGGCGAATTGACTGGGCCACTCAGAGACCTGATGGTCGTCATTGCCGAAGCTTACAGAACCATCGGAAACCAGGACAAGCGAGCCGGCTACGATAAGTCCCTGGCGGCCATCGGCGGTTTTAGCTTGCACCGCGAAAAGACAGAGACCGAAGAATCGATCGAGGCCTGGCTGAAGCGCGCAAACGAATGCTTGCGCGCGAAGAACTTCGTCGGCTCGATTGTCTGGTTGCGCAAATCCGTCGAAGCGGCGCCGGAACACGCTTTGTACCGTGCCATCCTCGCACGCAGCCTCGGAACCATACCCCAATACCGCAACGAAGCTATCGAACACTTCCAAAAAGCGATCGAGCTCGATCCGTGGAGGGAGTCGATCTACACGGCATTCGGCGAACTCCTGGAGATCATGCAGCTCCCGGGACGCGCACGCACGATTTATTCCAAGCTGCTCGAAATCAGTCCGGCACATGCCAAGGCTCTAGAGCGAATTGCCGCACTGGACGCGCAGGAAAAAGCCGAGGAACCTTCGGGCTTAATTTCCCAATTATTCCGCAGGAAAAGCTGAATCCGGCAATTTATTTGACGCGAAAACTTAGAGGTACTGCACCTCTCCGGTTAGCGTCAATCAGGAGTTGGCCTTAAGAATCGCTCCGATCTCGCAGGGCTGCATCGAATGCCCGAAGTTGGTTAAGCGCGAACCTCTCGACCTCAAGCGAGCCAAAGCCGTACCCGCTCACTTGCAGCAAAAGTCGCACTAGTGCGGTGTTCCCGAAAAATAGCAAGTCGTAAATACCCTTCACGTTATACTGTGCCGTCTTCAATCGGTACGCAGACTGGCGCCCGAGCCGCTCGGAGCCACGTCTCCGAGCGCTATACGAAACCCGGCGAAGAACGTGACTTCCGCTTGGAGAGGGCGGAGAAAATCGGATTTGGGTTCGAGCTGCCCCAGCCAATTGGGCAACTCGGGCAACTGACCGTGATAAGAAAATCGGCCTAGGTGATTGAAAATATGGTGGACGTGGCCGGGATCGAACCGGCGACCTCCTCGTTGCGAACGAGGCGCTCTCCCAGCTGAGCTACACGCCCATCGTATTAAACTACACGAAACAAAACCATTTCGCTACGCCGTCTGCGCATGTTGAATCTCAGAAATCCCCGAAAAATCGTTTGTGGCGGTTTTTGTGGCGGTGCCGCTCGTGGTTGTTGCGGTCTTCCCGACGACGAACGTTTCGGAACGAGCGTTTCGACCGCTTCGCGCAGCATTTCCAGGTCACCATGGACATATCGAAGTGTGATGCGATCCTTGCTCGATGTCAGATCATGGCCCATTAAAGCCTTGATGTCTTCGAGGGGCGCGCGGTTCTTGCGCAGCCGCGTTCCAAACGCGACCAGTGAATCCGCTTGCCCGATTCCGCGTTCGGCCGTCCATTCTTCACGCGATCCAAAAGCGTGGCGCCGATTTCCTGACTCGTCATAGAAGCCGCTGACCGAGTTCCCCACCAGCCTAAGTGGAGCACCCTTTATCGTGATTGAAACTCTGAGTGGGCTTTTTCTTAAACCGATACTGGGCCAAATGCGATAGCGGTTCAAGAGTGGCACGGAGGACATGGCACTTTGTCTTGCGAAAAGCGTTCCGAGCCACATCGCAAGGAAAAGACTTGCCACTGCCCCTGCTACGGGTTCAAAACGCTTCACTCAAGTGGTCGATTTGAAATGTGCCCAGCGTGCTGGTGGGAAGACGACGGTCAAGATGACCACGATGCAGACCAAGTGCGTGGCGGACCGAACGGCAACCTAAGCCTCACGCATGCACGGTCGAACTTCCTGAGTTGCGGAGCGTCTGACCCTGACTTCGTCGGCAGCACTCGAAAGCCGCAGGACAATGAAATGACCGTCGCCGATTGACTTGAAGCACTTCTGCGGACTGCGCGGGAGCAATCTATCAGATTGCAGAATCGCGGGCGGCCCGCCACGCGAAGGCCACGCCCACCAGTGCCAGTCCCAATGCCGCCAACAGCAGGGTGCTTGGCTCGGGAGTTTCTACCGCCCATCGAGTGTAGCTCAATGACGTAATCCCGGCCCACCCGAAGCTAGCCGGATTCTCAACCCAGAATATTCCCGTCACATCTCCGGGAAAGTCCACGGTTTCGGTGCCATCGCCGATCGGGAACTCCTCAGTCTCGTTGCCGCTGGGGCTGTCGAATGTCGCATCGAAGGCAGCCTGAGATGTGTAATCGAAGGTTATGCTGGTGATCGGCGAAGAGAAGTCGATGTCTCCAACGTCGCCATCCACAACGGGATCGTATGTTACTCCCGTGCCGTCCGCGAAGGAGTAATCAAGATATTCGTAGAACTGCTGCGGATAGCTTGAAGTACCCACCGCTGCGAACTAATCCGACGCCGCGTCCCTCTTAATCTTTTCAGTCAAGTCGAGGATTTTCTCGCCGTAGACTCGCATCTTTCGAGCCCCTGCCGGTGCGGATATCCAAAATATCGGCAGTGGACCGGCAGGGACACGCAAACTGATATTCCGATGCGCCTATCCCGCCGCCGAAAATGCGTCCAATTTGGACGCGCACCCGAGCCGAATTATGCCCGCTGCGAACCCCGCAACGATACTCGCACGCTACAATGGAAGCGTGCCCATACAACTGATTGCGATGGACCTTGATGGAACGCTGCTCCATACCGAAGGGCACGTCCCGGCGGCGAACGCGCGCGCGATCCGAGAGGCTGCTGCGCGCGGCGTCGAGATCGTGATTGTCACCGGGCGGCGGTTTACATCCGCGCGCACGATTGCCGCCGAGATCGCGTGCGACGTGCACTTGATCTGCAGCAACGGCGCGCTAATCAAATCCTGCGACGGCACAACGCATTTCCGCCAGCTGCTGCCGGCCCCCACGGCGCGGGCAGTTCTCGAGGCGACCGCCGAATTCCGCGGCAGCGCCGGAGTGATCTTCGACCGGCCGCGCGAGCGTCAGATCTATTTCGAGCGTGTCGATTGGGAGGGCCCGTTCGTAGGACCGTATCTGCGGCGACACCGCGACCAGGTCGCCGAAGTTTCGCCCCTCACACAGTGCCTAGACGGTGAAGATCCTGTCGAAATTCTCTACCTCGACACCTGTTCGCGGGTCACCCGTGCAAGCAAGCTGCTCGAATCGCTGGCACCGGAACGCAAGTTCACGCTTGCGCTCACCGAGTATCCACATCGCGATCTTTCGATGCTCGACGTGCTCGCTCTCGGCGTCAACAAAGGCACCGCGTTGGCCGAATGGGCGCGCTTGCGGGGCGTTCCACGCGAGAACGTGATGGCCATCGGCGACAACTGGAACGACCGGGAAATGTTAGAATACGCGGGTCTTCCGATTGTGATGGGCAACAGCATCCCGGAATTGAAGTCGCTCGGGTGGAGCGTAACCGGGACGAACGACGCCTGCGGCCTCGCGGAAGCGATTCACCGGCACGTTCTTCGAGACGTCTCACGACAATCCAAGGGGGGAATGTCATGAACCTGCGTACGGGAATGGGAATTGTGTTGTTGTCGTGTAGTTTCGCCGGCAGCGCCGCTGTGGCGCAGCAGCGCGGACAGGACGGTCCTCCGCCGGGACCGCAGGGTCCGCCGACGCTCACATCCACGCTGCAATTTCAACTTTCGATTGTGGAGCGCGAAACAGTGAGCATCGCGGAAGCCATGCCTGAGGACAAATATCCGTTTGCGCCGACGAACGGCAATTTCGCCGGCGTTCGGACGTTCGCGCAGGAACTGAAGCACGTCGCCACCGCGAATGACCGTTTCTTCGATTCGATCCTGGGCAATACGCCACCGGCGGCTCCCGACGAAGGCGTCGGATCCAACGGCCCCGACGCCATCGCGACCAAGGCGCAGATCGTGCAGTATCTGAAGGACTCCTACGCAATGGGCCACAAGGCGATCGCGACAATTACGGCGGACAACGCCGTCACCCCGCTTCAGAATTCCGCGGTTCCGTTCCTGAACACGCGGATGGCACTGGCCATGTTTGCTTGCACGCATGCGATGGATCACTACGGACAAATGGTGGAATACCTGCGCGACGTCGGCGGCACGCCACCGATGAGCGCCAATCGCCCGCCGGCGAATCCGCCCGCCGCGGCCCCGAAGCAATAGACCAGTATGAACCGGCAGAGCATCGCATTTACGGCTTACATCGCGCTGGCATGCGGGTGTATGTGTGCGCCCGCAGCACGAGCCGACTATGCGGTGCTGCGCTCGGGGGCACGGCTTCACGTGACGAGTTATCAGGTCGATGGTAATCAAGTGCGGCTCATCGTAGCGGGTGGAACCATCGAGATTTCCTCGAGCGAATTGATCGACGTCGAACCCGAGGACCAGTTCCCCTCGCCTCCCGCCGCGGACGTCGACTTTGGTGTGCGCTACGCGACTTTCATTCGTGCGTCGGCTCAAAAACATGGCGTGGACGAAAAACTGATCGCCGGCGTCATCGAGGCGGAATCGAATTACGATGCGAAGGCTGTCTCACGGAAGAATGCGCTAGGGTTAATGCAGCTCTTGCCGTCAACGGCGGCGCGCTATGCGGTGACGAATATCTTCGACCCGGCACAGAACATTGAGGCTGGCACGCATTATCTGAAGGACCTCCTCGAGAAATATCGCGGCAACGTCAAGTTCGCGCTCGCCGCCTACAACGCCGGCCCCGAAATGGTTGACCGCTATGGCGGCATTCCGCCCTTTGCAGAAACCCAGCACTACGTGCGCTCGATTACCGCGAAGCTAGCAGCCGATGGCGTCGTTGCCCCAGTAAAACCCTAGCGCGCTGGCGCCATCGGGCGCAGGGGCCGTCAAACGTTGAAGTTGTTGATTATCTCTGGGAGAGGCGCAATGGCACTTGCCCCTATCCATCTGGGAGAACATTTGGCCGGGGAAATGTAGGTGTTGAATATGAGCGCCGCGGGACTGGCGCGAAAGCTCGGCATGCCCACGAACTGAGTGACGCAGATTTTGAACGGAGGGCTCTGTAACGGGCGATACCGGTCTGCGACTCGGCCATTTCCTCGGTACGAGCGCCGAGTTCTGGCTCAACTTGTAAAGCCTTTACGACTTGCGCATCGCCCAGCAAAAAGTGGGCAAATCGATCAAAACGCTCCCCGCGTTCAAGCGGTCCGAGCCACTGCACGCCTGGACGTTCTCAAACGATTAAAGATCGAGCGACACACCCTTCGGCTTCGGGCAGGACAGGCCACCCTTATTGAGTTGCGGATTTTTCGCCGAGGCGGCGCATGCGCTCTTGCAGCTTCTTGCGGAGCGGAGCTGGAGCGTTGGGGTTGAATGCCACCAGATACCATAGCGGCTGCGAACGGTCGCGGCTGAGGCGCGAGAGTGTCGACGCGTCGCTATTGGGATGGCGCGCGATATTCTCGCGGATCGCGGAATAGGGATGGTGCGAAAGACGCGCCAACGTTTTCGCGGCCACTTTGGGATGTTCGCTGATCAGGCGCAGGAGATAAAAATCCTCCTTCGGCGCCTGGCGCGAGAGCTGGTCGAGCGCGTCTGGTTTCACTTCCGCACTCAACACTACGCCGACTTTCTCGTCCCAGCCAACGTTGATGCGATTGAGCTCCTGCGTGCGCGCGTGGATCAACTGCTCGATCACGCGGCGCTCCTGATCCAGGCGAGCGGCCGGCAATGCGCTGCGCTCGACGGAATCGAGCACCCGCAAAAGGTGCTGGCGTTCGCCGAAAACGATCTGGGACGTTCGAATGGCCTTGCCCTTGGTCGAATGTCGGACTAAATCGGAACGTCTCATCTCTAGTTCACCCCGCAAATTGGATGGCGGCCCACCGCGAAACGATGCTCTCCCGCGGCAACGAACCTGGGACGGAATTCTCGCGCGAACGGATTACGCTCAATTGCGAACAGTATAGCCGAGAGATGCAACTCTCCCGTCCGATACTGTAGTTCCAACCAACCAGAGACGCAAGCTGGCGCTGCCGCATTGGGACGACCCGGCGTGATTATCATTCGCGAGCGCCAGTGAGTAAAGCGAAGCCGAGCGGCGATGTTCCAGAGCGCACAACACGTAGTCCTAGAACTATGCCAAATTGGCGGGAATTCTGGATGCCGACACGAAAAAGATCCCCTTGGAAATGACTCCCCAGGATGCGGTATTTCGCGCGATATTCATCGCACATGATGCCCATCTCGCGCTCAAATATCGTGCCGCTGAATCCGCATTTGGCAACTAGTCAGAGCGAATGCGGTCATGCGCAGATGCGGTCGAGTATCACGTCTGATCCGGTATCAGTCGCGCGCCTGTGACACGCGTGATTCTTTACGTGCGAGACGTTCGAAAGGTGCTGATTTTTATGGCCGTCACTTTGCGATGCGTGAGTTGACGGGGGCAAAGGGTGGATGGATCGAGCTGGAGAGCCCCTCGGGTGGCTGCACGATTGCGCTGGACAAGGCCGCTGCCATACAGACGAGCGGGCCGACCGTAAAGATCGTGTTCAGCATTGCGGACGTTCGCGCGTTCGTAGCAGCCAAATTGCGCGGGGATTGAAATTCAGCGCCGTCCACGAAGCAGACGGCATCGAATTCGCCAACGCCAAGGATCCTGCTGGCAACTCCATCCACATTTCAAGGAGAGGCATTCCGCGCGGACGCGAACGCGGCGCCGCTTCTATTTGGTCGCCGGAGGCGGGGCGGAGTTCCCTACCGGGATGTCATTGACTGCGATGCGCTTTTTGAACTTCCAGTGACCGCTCTCGCGCACCAGCGTGTCGTCGTAGTGCCCGCCGTACATGATTTTGGGCCTATTGTCCGCGCCGGTGATCACGAAATTCCAGCGTGACCATGCGGTGGCTGTGTCGCCGTGAACGTCGATCAGGAAATTCGTGAGTAGGTGATAAGTCGAACCGGGACGGTTCGCGGAGGTAGCGCCCAGATTTTTCTGCATCAGCGCGAGGACCCCTGCCGGGCCTTTGCCCGTGCCGAATCCGCCGACCCATTCGCCGTCTGTGGCGAAGAGATTCGAATAGGAGACCAGATCATGCGCATCGAGATAGCGGCCGTAGTCGATCAGGACGGTGCGGATTTCCTCGATATCTTCCAGGCGCTGGATGCGGGCGGTGGTGGATTCCTGGGCGGGGGCTGGGAACAACAACGCAGCTGCGAGCAACGTCAGAATCATCGTTCGGAGGGCTTTCATAGAAGGATTCCCTTCTTGACTGCCATTTCGGGCCGCGCGGACGATAGCATCGGCGTCGGACGAATTCAATGAAGGCTCGATTGACCACAGAGGACACCTAGTCAGAAGAGATGATGTCAGCGCAGGAATGGGTTGAACTCGCGCTCTTGGCCTATTGTCGTCCGCTCGCCGTGACCTGGGATTACGACCAGCTCGTCTGGTAGCGTCAGAAGCTTTTCGTGGATTGACGCGATGATCTGTGGGTAGGAACCACCGGGGAAATCGGTGCGGCCGATAGAGCCCCGGAACAGCGTGTCGCCTGCGATGAGGCGGGCGGCGGTTGGCTCGGAGGCCGCTTGCGAATACGATGCTGTTGCCTGGCTCGGATTCGCACCTACGACCAGACTGATGCTGCCCGGCGTGTGGCCCGGGGTGTGCAGCACCTGGGCGTGGTAACCGCCCCATCGGAGATTGTCGCCCTCTTTCACGAAATCTTGAATCTGCAACGTCTCCGGCATGGGGATGCCAATCATCTCGGCCTGCTGATCGAGCGCTTTATACAGTGCGAGATCGGCTTCGTGGATCAGCACCGGCGCGCCTGTGGCGCGATGGAGCGCGGGAAGACCGCCTACATGGTCGATGTGAGTGTGGGTGCTGACGATGGCGCGGACTTTCAGATTGTGGCGGCGCAGGACTTCGAGGATGCGATCGACTTCGTCGCCCGGATCAATGACGATTGTATCGCCCGTTGTTGGATCGCCCAGAATCGAGCAGTTGCACTGAAGCATTCCCACGGGAATGATTGCGTGGATCAGCTTTGCCGGCGGCTTAACGCGGTCTGCGGACATCAGTGACCAGTATAGCAGCCTGAGCTAGGGCCTAGATTCAGCCGTCGCTTGCGGCTGCGCCGATGCATCGAGCGGACGCTGATCCGGCGGAAGGCCTGCGGCGACGAGCGCGTGAACGCGGGCCTGCAATTCCGCACGGCGATCGAGCGTGTAGGCTGCGGAATTGACGGCGGGACCGAAACGAACTGTGACGTCGCCGGCGCATAGTTTCCAACCGCCTTTGCGGAGCACGTGCTGCGTACCGGCGATTGAAATCGGGACGATCGGCGCGGCGGCCTCAATCGCGATCGAAAAACCACCGCGTTTGAAGGCGCGCAGGCGCCCGTCGGCGCTACGGGTTCCTTCCGCGAAGATCGCAAATGAGATTCCTTCCTTCAGGTAGCGCACTGCGATATCGATGCTGCCCGCCGCCGACTCACGATCGGAGCGATCCACCGGGACAAACTGCGCGCGGCGCATTCCCGCGGATAGAATCGGGATGCTCATGAGCTCTTTCTTGATCAGGATTGCGACGCGCCGCGGAATCGAGGGGATGCAGGCGAGCGGGTCCGCATTGGAAACGTGGTTTGCGACGAATACGCAGGCGCCTGGCGGAACGTTTTCAACGCCCTCGACGTGCACGCGAATCCCGACGATACAATTGCCGACGCGAACGGCCTTCATCGCCATCTCGTACATCAGATCGGGTTTGCCGGTGAGCAGCGTCCAGAGAATCAGCCACGGCAGCACGAGAACGATGCAGAGCGCGAAGAACGAGCCGAGGAGCAGCGTGCGAATCATGTGAGCGGCGCGTCAGTCGGTTGAGCCATGGAGCACGCCTTCACGTATGCGGCGCTGGCGGTCGGTCGGATGCGGTAACTCGTTGATCGAATAGCCCGCATCGGTTCTTAGCTCGAGGCCGGCGATGGCGAGGATTTCGTTGTAGGGTGGCTCTTCCACGCCGGAAATGTAGCGCTGGAAAAAGTCCTCGAAGCTTTTGCCCGCGACCTCATTGACCGAGGTGCGGATGTCGACGTTCTCGTCGTAGAACTTGCCCTGTTTCGCGAATTTGTCGTTCATCAGGCGGAAGACGTCGTCGAGCGATTTGTGATTGTCGGTGGCGTCGCGGATTTCAAGATCGATGAGCTCTCCGAGGATTTGCCCCTTGTCGTAGTACGAAATACTGCGGTCGGGCACATTGTAGCCGTCGTATTTCTCAAACCAGGCGTCGAGGCTGGATTCCTCCGCACTCTGCCAGGCGTGCGCCGGGCGTGTCTCGATGCGTTCGATCTGTTCGGCAAGATCGTCGTAGAACTGTTTCTTCGACCAGAGGCCAGTGCGTTCGAGCGTGTAAGACGTGTAGGCGTCGGTGAAACCCTCGGCGAACCAGAGGGAGCGCGTGTACTGCTCCTTCGTGTAATCGACCGGCTCGAGCGACTGCGGCCGGATGCGCTTCACGTTCCAGACGTGGAAGAACTCGTGGGCCGCCAGAGCCACGTCGGCCTCGACTGACGGCCCGGCGATGGCGGTTGAAAACATGTGCTCCATACCTCCACCGCCCATGGCGGAGTCGGCCCCTGTATGGACGAAGAACGTGAATTGCTTGAACGGTGCGCCGCCCATCATGTGGATTTGGTACGCGGTGATGCGTTCGAGCGCGCTTTGCAGCCGGCCGCGGTTCGTGCTGCCCGCATCCATGACTACGCGGAAATGGCCGCCGGCGCTGTCGAATTCGAACGAATCGATCTTGCCGGCTTCGACCGGTGCGTCGACCAGCGCGTCATAACTGGGAGCCGCGAACGAATTCGGATCGTGCAGCGCGGGAAGCTCCACGGCGATACTCCATCCGGCCGGCATGTCGTCAAAAGCGATTTCAGTGGGTTCGGCGCGACGGGTGGGAACATACATCAGAATCTCGGCGAGATTGATGAACCCGTGATGCGCGTTGAGCTGCGAATTGAAGGGCCCGGGCTCGTCCCAATAGACTGAGTAACTCAGTGACGTCCCACCGTTGCCCCCGAGAGTGAAGCGCCAGGTTTGTTTATCGAGCTTTTCGGGAAGCCCGCGGTTGATCGCGCTCAGATCTCTTACCCTGTAGGCGAAGTCCCGAACCTGATAAAGCGTGTTCCAGGCGGGCATTTGGACGGCGAGCTCCCGATCGCTTTCCGCGATCGGAATCATCATGGTGACGTGGAACAGGTGCTGCTCGGGGTTGGCGAGCGAAACACGGTATTTGATTGTGGCGTCCGCCGGGCGGGCGCAAACCAGCGCGACCGCGAACGCGAGAAAGAACGCCGCGAAACTCCGGGACCGACCAATCGTCATGCCCGGGCACCGGCTC
>Ga0209007_1000726_pt1 | contig 11184 bp, 12 predicted proteins | sample JacPinW_OM1H0_O2_FD_187961 | JGI IMG/M metagenome (GOLD analysis project Ga0209007, IMG submission 187961) | Forest soil microbial communities from Algoma, Ontario, Canada - Jack Pine, Ontario site 1_JW_OM1H0_O2 (SPAdes) (version 2) | ecosystem: Environmental > Terrestrial > Soil > Boreal...
CGGAGCCCTTCCACACCTCGAGATAGGCGTTCATGGGCCCTCCAGCGTCAACCGACACTGAGACCCTATCCCCGGGGGTGGGATGTCCCACCTCATTGGCCTGGGCAAACGGTCTTCGCGGGGCTGGGAATGCCAGGAGGCAGAGGGGAAGGTAGGAGGCGGACGTGCCCCTCGGTGCCCTCGGTGCCGGCGTCGACGATGTGAGGTGCAGGCAGTGCCCAAGCGCTCGATTCGGCTGATGGCCCTCCCGTTCCTCACGGTGACTGGTGCGGCGACCACGATCGCGCTGGGCGCGACCTCGGCGACAGCAGATCCCGCCATGACGGCGACGACCCTGGCGCCGGCGCCAGGCGGCACTGCGCCGTCGCTGACGGGCATGGTCTGTCCCGGCCCGAGCTCGTGCACCGGTGTGGGAGACCAGAGCCTCACGGGGACCGGCATCGGGCAAGCGGTGATCGCGACGGAGACGAACGGAATGTGGGCCGTCACTCCGGCGCCGCTTCCCACCGACGCCGATCAGAGCTCGCCTGCGGGCTCCGCGCTCGACTCGATCGCCTGCCCGGCGATCGGCATCCGTGTCGCAGTCGGGTTCTACGCCACCACCGGGGACGACGCGCTTCCCCTCCACACCGAGCTCGCTGGCACTTGGTCGGGCGCGTCCATGCCGGCCTCCGCGATGCCCGTCCTCGCCTACCTGTCGAGCACCGCTCCACCCATCACGGGGGGCTATCTGTTCGGGGGAACGCTGGCGGTCGGCGACGACGTGCTCTTGGAGCTCGGGGAGGCCGCGTGACGTCGGCGCTCCGGACCACCCGCCCGCCGACCAATCTCCCAGCCCGGGCCGGCACGACGTGACCCTCACGCCCGTGGCCCCTGACGTGGCGCCCACGTCAACCGACCTCGTCCCCGCCGCGCCGGCCGGCCCGGTGACCCTGTCCGCGGAGGCGGCGCGGCGGCGGCCGGACGCCGACCCGCCGGATGTGGCCGGCCTGGCCCCCCCGGGGGCCGGTCGAATCAACAGCCTGGACGTCGCACGAGGCCTGATGCTCATTTTCAGCGTCGGCGTCAACTCCTGGCCGTGGTGGGCGATGCCGGCGTGGTTCGATCACGCGCCCTGGATCGGCATTCACCCGATCGACTGGTCGTTCCCCATCTTCGTGACACTGTCGGGGTGCGGCCTGGCGTTCGCCAACGCCCACCGGGTGAAACTCGGACCCCTCCTACAACGCGTCGTCATCCTGTTCGTCGTCGGACTCATCTACAACGCCGTCCCGGTCGGAGTGCCGTTCAGCTGGGCCACGCTGCGGATACCCGGGGTGCTGCAGCTCTACGCGTTCGTCGTGCTGGTGATCGGCCTCGCGCACTACGTGCTGAAGAGTTGGAGGGAGTGGGCGATCATGACGGTATTGCTCGCCTTGGCCGACTCGTTGCTCATCGCCACGTGGGGAACCAAGTGCGCAGCCGGGCATGTGACGCGCATGTGCAATCCCTCCCACGCCATCGACTTCGCGGTGTTCGGGGCGCACCATCTCTACGTCGGGGGGATCTTCGGCTACGACCCGGAGGGGATCCCCAGCATGTTCGGGGCGCTCGTGAGCGCCAGCCTCGGCGCCACGATCGGCCACATCCTGCTCGCCCGTCGCCGTGACCCCGACAAGGTGCGGACGGGGCTCACTATCGCGTCGGTGGCGGCCGGCGGGCTCCTCCTCTCTTCCCTGCTCCACCGCGTCGTGCCGGAGATCAAGAAGGAGTGGACCGCCCCGTTCGCACTATTGATCTCGTCATTCACGGCCCTCGGTCTGCTGCTGACCCATCTGGCGGTCGATCGTCCCCACCTGCCGCGGCTGCAGCGCATCGTCCAGTACCCGTTGGTGGCGCTCGGGCGCAACAGCCTCTTCGTCTACTTTGGCTCGCACGCGCTGACCGACATCCTGACGAGCCACGGAGGCACGGACAACTGGTTCCTGCGACTGCAACGGGACGTGACGATGTTCGGCCACGTCCAGATCAGCATCACCCTGTTCTTAGAGGCGCTCTGGATCACGCTGGCCTGCGTGTTGCACCGTTGCAAAATCTACCTGCGGCCTTAGGCACCGGCCTCGCCGCGGGTCGTAGACTTTCGCCACACACGGCGCGGCCGGTGGATCGTTCCCGGTCGTATGGAGATACACGCAGTCGGCGGGGCAGTAAAGCGTGATTTCGCTGACGCAGTGATCACCAGCCCGACTCTTGACATTCAGGCCGAAGTTCGTGGCGGGAGACTCCTCCTGGTGATCCGACCGGGCATCGAGGTCGATGTCGATGACGTGGCGGAGCGCGGGGGACGGGTCAAGGTGCGTCCAGAACGCGGGCCAAAGGAACCTGTACACCTGATGATCAAGGTCTCCGGCGAGGCCCATGGCGACACCGTGGTCGTGCGCCCCCACCGGTCGTTTTGGCAATGGGCGCTGCGCAGACCCACGGCGTAGGGCATTTTCGGCCCGGGACAGGTCCCTTGGCGCCCTGACCAAACGTGCCCTTCCTATGTTCATCGACCTGAGGGAACAGGGTCGCCGGGACGGTGGGGAACTCGGGGACTTCGGTGACGCAGCTGATAGCAGACGAGACAGGTTCTCCGAGATCAACCTTCGGCAACTGGCTTGTCGAACAACAGAATCTCCTCCTCGTCGGGAGGTTGAAAAATCGTTGCCCATCTTTCAAAGTGAGCCCGTGTCATAGGCGAGGCTGTCCACTCGCCCGACGCACTGCGACGTTCAGCTCGCTCGATTAGCTCCTCCAAGGGCGCATCGAGGAAATGCAGTTCGACTCCCACCCCCAAAGCTCGTGCTCCGAGTCGTTTCTCATCCCGTTCAACTCGCGCCCAGTGGCCCCACTCCAAAATCACGCTCTGGCCCTGGGCGAGGAGATCCTGGGAAAGAACCCACAGCTGATGCTCGAGACGAACTCGGAATTCTTCATCCCACACATCGGCGCCCAGTTGAGTCGCCCACCCGTCCTTATCCAACCTGATGGCGGGGATTTTGGGTGCGAGCTGACGAGCGAGTGTCGACTTCCCTGAGGCTGGAAGTCCACAGATCAGGACGAGCCGCGCCGATGGCTTCGCCATGCACGATTTCTAACATCGGTTGGCCCCGCGGGTGCTCCCTATCGCCGGGTCGGGCCTGATAGTTAGACGGTCGCAGCGGAGGGTGTCAGCCACCCGGCGTAATCTCGGTCGTGTGCAGCGCCGAAGTCGCGTCATTCTTTTTGTATCGCTTGGCGTGGTCTTCGTCGGCACTGGCTTAGGGGTTGGGTTGGGGTTGTCAGAAGCACCCGTGGACTACGGGCACCTGTCGCAGAAGCTGGTCGAGGCCGTCCACTACAACTACCGGGAAATGGCTCCGACCTATGCCATACGCCTGGTCAAAACCCGTGCCATACCGGATGTCTCCGAACAGCAGGCCGTCTCTCTCGTCACAGGCTCCTGTGGCAGCCATTCAAGGATTCTGGCGGTTGGGCTTGTGAAGGCCACCTGGGCCTCAGGGCTCCAATGGGCTGTGTTCTTTGACCCACCCGGAAAGCACGTGGGTATCTCTGGAGGCATGATCCCTACTAGACCCCGATTGAACTGGTACGCAGCCTTCGTGTCAGCCAGTCATGCGGGTCGCCCATTCTGTACGTTCGGTTACTACGGGGGTCTGCCGACCTTGCCCGTCTTCTTAGGACCCCTGGTCGTCCCTGCCGGCCGGCGGCTGATGCGCTCACAGCCACCCGGAGCCGGATCATGAGCTCCAAACTTTCGGGGGCTCGCGTGTCGTACCGGCGCAGTCATTGGGCCGGACAATCCTCTCGAGTCTTCGAGTGGTGAGCAACCTTTCGACCCCCCAAAACGTGAGATAAGAGTGGGAAGCGGAGTCGCTCGAGCGACATGGGAAAATATGCCGAAAGCAGGGGTTCGTCCCGGCAGAGTGGCACGGTTGCACGCTCGCCATTTCGTGCCCGCGCTGACAGTCGCAGGACTCATCTGCGGCTGCGTGATCTCCGCATCACAAGGAGCTCAAGCAGCTGACTCCTCGTCGAAGACGGGTTCTCGAGGGTCCTCAGGAGGACCTACCGGTGTGCTCGTGCCATTAGTCCTGCGTCCCGAGGTCGGGCTGGTCGCTGTGGACGATGAATCCAATGGGTGCTCGACGCTGTACTTGACCACGAACTTCTCCCGTTGGCGAAACGTGTCACCGCCAGCGCCGCACGCCGCGAACCGAGCGTGCCTCTATGGGTGGGGAAGTGCCTCATTCGTCTCGAAGACAGCTGGCTGGGTGCTCGGACGAAACGGTGGGGGAATCAACACCGTCCTCCTGCATACCGATGATGGTGGCCGCAGCTGGGTTGAACAACCGGGCGGGACTGTCGGTAGCAATGGTGGAGAGGAGGTCATTGGATTCGCCAACCACCAGGACGGATGGCGCCAGCAGTTCGCGATCGGGTCAAACCAGCCCTACACCTTGGAGATCACCCACGACGGTGGAACCAACTGGGATCAGGCGCCACCACCCGAATCGGCTGGCGGCTGCCCGTTCGCGACCGATGTTTTCGCCGATGCCCAAGACGGCTTCGCGGGAACGTTCCTTCCCCCGACGAGCACGTCAGGACCGAACCCGTGGCTGTGGCACACGACCAACGGTGGAGAGTCCTGGGACGAGTTGACCGTCTCGGCACCCGCCGGGTTTTCGGCGGCAGCGCCCGTCTATGGGCTCCCCACGTTTTTCGGAGCCGCGAGCGGGGTCATGCCGGTCATCTGGACGACGGGTGCCAAGGCGGCCGTGGTCTTCTATGGGACCACCGATCTTGGAGCCACCTGGAGCGTTCGAGGCCTGGAGCCGATCGCCGCTGGTTCGGTCTCGACTTCTCCCTCTCCGTGCTACCTCCTACCGGCTTCGAATACCGGGCTCCCTGCGGTGGCCGTCGCCAGCCCCACGACCTGGTGGGTGGCAACGACCCGTCCCTCCAGCGTTGCCATTACGACGAACGCGGGAGCAACCTGGGTCCATCGGACGACTACGTCTATGCCGAACTTCCAGGTGGCTGAGGTGGGGTCCGTGCAACCCCCGGTCCTTTGGGCGGCCAATCGGAGCCTTGCGTGGCTCGATTATTTTCCCGCGCCGGGAAATCCGGTCGTCTATGAAACAACTGATGGCGGGGTCATGTGGCACCCGCTACAGATCCATCGCGACTCTGCACGTTCATCAACGCGCCCTGGGGAATGATTGTTAGTCAGGCAAAAGCTTCGGTGAAGCGAAGTGATCAGATCGTCCGGTAGAAGGACAGCATGGCTTGCCATGTTCGTTCTTCTTGCCGCCAGTGGAGCTGGCGCGGCGATCACCGTGCCAGCCACCGCAAATGGACTATCGGCTACCACCGGGGCCTCTCCGTCGGCGTCATCATTTGAGCCGGCCCTCGTTGCGGAGGCTGGCGACTCTTCCACGATCTTCGTCCTCGGCACTGCCAAGTGCGGCAAACGACTATGTCCGGAGCTGTGGCGCGGTACGACCGGGCTAGCGGGCACCACGGAGAGCTTCACGAAGGTGCGGGCACCGACAAACGCATCTCTGCGGCATGCGGGTACGGGATCGATCCAGATGCTCGTGTTCGCCAATAGCTCTGACGGATATGCCGTTGAGGACAGCTCGGGGGTATCTGTGGGCGGATCGTCCGGCGGCCCCATCTTCGCTACGACCAACGGAGGCCGGAGTTGGCACTCCTTCAGATTCGGGCCGCACGTCTTCGTCTCGGACGTGGTGACGTCGGGGTCGGAGTTCTACGCGGTCCTATTTCAGTGCAACGGGAGCCTCAACGGCGGACAGACGTCCCATTGCGGGAATTTCAAGCTCGCCAGGTCTGCGGCTGGGTCAAAGAAGTGGACGAGTGTGCCGATCCCGGGGAATCCATGGATCAATGGGTCCCCGGTACGTCTCGGGGTCGAGGGATCGGCGGTGTGGTTGAGCTACCAGAGCCTCTCGAACGGCGTCTCCTACCCTCATCTGCTCGAGTCGACCAGGGGCACGGCGCCTTTTGTGGACACGCCCGAGCCCGACCTGGGCGGCGTGGTCGCTTGTGGGGTAGCCCCGATGCCGGGCGGGGCGATCTGGGCGGAGTGCCCCACCGGAAACTTGGTCTCCTATCGACGTAGCGCCGAAGCGGGACAAGGTTTCAAAACGATCTTGACAGTCGCTGGGACTATCGGCGCAGCCTTCGACCCAGTGGCCGCTGATGTCGCCTTTGCTTACCTTGGCGATGACTCTCGGATGCTGGAGCGGACGACCGACGGTGGGATTGGGTTCGTTCCGGTCTCGCGACTTCCGTTCAACGGGGGATTGGGGCTTCAGTTGCTCTTTTTGAACCAACAGGACGGATTTGCCCTGGGCTCCTTCGTGATGAACCAACGTGCAGGCACCGAGACCATGGAGCTTCTGCAGACCTTTGACGCCGGTACCACCTGGACAAGACTCGGGTTCTGACGGGCGGGCGGGGAATACTGACCCCGCACACGGGGCAGGTGGCGGACGGCGCCTGCGGCACCGCAGCATCGTGTCGGGACCCCACAAATCGGACAGTCACGGCGCTCACACTCACCACGGAGTGACCGTTACGCCATCAGCCGCAGCTCGACCGGGCCAGCTAGCGTTCCGCTGTCGTTGCTTGGCGCAACATTCTGTCAAGCGTCCCCGGCTAGCCGATGTAGGGCGTCGGGCTAGGGCCGATTGACCGACATGAGGATCTGGGAGGCAAGGATGGCGCAGCGCAGTGTCGAGGTCGTGACCGAAGACGGGAAGTGCCCCTGCTCGTTGCACCTCCCTGACGGGGAGGGACCTTGGCCGGCGGTGATCATGTACCCCGACGCCGGAGGCTTGCGGGACACTTTTCGGGAGATGGGCGAGCGGCTGGCCAGCCTGGGCTACGTGGCGCTCGTGCCGGACTTCTACTACCACGCCGGCGAATACGAGCCGTTTGACCTGCGCACGGCGTTCAGCCAACCGGCAGAGAGGGACCGGCTCATGAGCCTGATGGGAAGCGTCAAACCGGACATCGTCGTGCGCGATGCCCGCAGCTACGTGGACTACTTGACCTCCCTGCCCGAAACCTCCGGCGGCGCCGTGGGCACTACCGGCTACTGCATGGGGGGCCGGCTCTCTCTGATCGTCGCTGGCCACCTGGGCGACCGGGTCGCTGCTGCCGCCTCCTTCCACGGTGGAAACATCGCCGCGGCCGACGACCCCGACAGCCCGCACCTGCAGGCTGGGAGGATGAAGGCGACGGTGTACGTCGGCGGGGCGACCGAGGACGCGAGCTTTCCACCCGAACAGCGCGACCGCTTGGACCAGGCGCTCACCGAGGCCGGCGTACAGCACACCATCGAGTCCTACCCGGCTGCCCACGGGTTTGCCGTTCCCGACAACCCCACCTACGACGCTGCTGCCGCGGAGCGTCACTGGGAGGCCATGGCCAACCTGTTCAGCTCGAGTCTCGGGTCCGGCGGAGGTGGCACCACCTCGTCGTAGCGCACTCCATCGAGCGACGGGTGGTGCCTGGGACTGTCATGATGCACAAGATCAAGAGGGCAGCCGCGGTCGCTGTCACGGTCGGATTGACACTTTCGCTTCTCGACCTGGGCACCGCCGGAGCGGCATCCGCACGGAGTGATCGGATCGCGCCATCCACGGCCGTTGCCGTCTTACCCGTTGTGCCCTGCTCGACCAGCTACGGGGTTGGGAGCGGCTCGAACCCCTATGTACCTCGTCAACTTCCAGCAGCGACCTCTGTACGCGGGCTGAGCTTCTACTCGAATGGGCTGATCACCGTCCTTGGACCGGCCGGCTGGACGTGCGGCGCATTGGTGGCCGCCGCCGGAGGGCAGCGTCTCGACGTGTATCCGGTAGGTCAGCCGGACTATGCCGCCCATGCAGCACCCAAAGGCACGGCGCTGGTACAGGTCGATCTTGACTACACGGGTCATGGGCCCGGGGCCGAGGATGTGCGCGCACTATTCCCGCACTCGGGGGCTGCGTCGTTCGTGAACTCAAGCGGACTCCCATGCCCGAAGCCTCCGGCCCGCGAGTCGCATGTCCAGTTGACCGACGATGTCTTGACCTTCAGCGACCCATCTGGTGTAGGTGGCACGGGTGCCGGATTCGGCGGCACGCTGGTCTCCATGGGTGCGGTGGTCTACCCGCAAGTCGGTTCCGGGGCTGGGAGCGTCAACATCGCCTTGCTGTCGTGCACCCTTCCACGGCGATATTCCTCCGTCTGTGATGCGGTCCAATCCGACTTCCTCATTCGCAACCCGCCGAGCCAGACGGGCTCTGGCGGATGATGGCGTAACAGCGGCCGATGTAGAAGCCGCAGGCTCAATCGGAGTCCACCCACTCGAATCGGATCACCTGATCGCCCAAATCTCGCGTGTCGATCCGATGAACTCGAAATCCAGGAAGGGCGGCGGTTCATTCAAGCAGTCCGACGGCTAACGGAGGCTGTTGGCAACTCCTTGGCAACAGCTCTCTCTAGGAGTAGACGGGACCCGAACTGCCCGACCCGATCAGGAGGCCGTGGAGGCCGATCGTTGTCGGAGTATCTCAAGTGCCTCGTCGGCGTGCTGGTCCATCCGAGTCTCGCTCCGCACTACCCCGAGGACCCGCCGGTTGGTGTCGATGACAAAGGTGACCCGCTTGTTCGGCAGAAAGGCCAAGCCCCGTTTGACCCCCATCACCTCTGCCACTTTGCGCTCCGGGTCTGAGAGCAGCGGGTAATCGAAATGGTGCTTGTCAGCGAAAGCACGCTGCTTGTCGACGGCATCGGCACTGATGCCCACTCGCTGCGCGCCGAAGGCCTCGAACTCGGCCTTCAGATCCCGGAAATGACAGCTCTCTTTGGTACACCCAGCGGTCATGGCCGCCGGGTAAAAGAAGAGGACCACGGGGCCGCCCGATAGCAGCTCGCTCAACTTCCGCGGCTGGCCGTCCTGGTCTGGCAGCTCGAAATCAGTGACGATGTCCCCTGGCTTCATGCGCGGAGTGTATCCGCTCACTGGTAGATCCGAGCAAGGTTTGCGGGGGATCAGGGAGTCCGAGCTCGTCACCGATCGAGTGGTCGCGAAGTCTTTGAACCCTTTGAAATGGCGGCGGGACCTGGCGGTGTTGGACGCTTCCATATCAGCACCTGTTACATCAGGGCCTTGGCCCGCTTCGGGCGCTCGATGAGGTAGCCGCCGCGGTCGAGTGAGGATTTTTCCTTGGTTGCCCATGAGTCGACGGCGGCTGTGAGCGGAACGTTCCGAGTTCTCGAAGAGCTCGGGCCTCGAGTGGCCCATGTTGAAGCATTCATCCAAGCGTGGCCGTCCGGACGCGGATTGAGGGGCCGAGGTCGCCGCGCCAGCTTCTTACTTGCGGCCTGGTGCTGGGCTGTCCTTATCCCAACGATGAACGGCCCCGCGACGCAGTCGGCTTCCTGACCTCGCCTACCGGTGGGATTGGCGCGCGCAGTTGGCAATGGCCTCAAAAGTCGATGAGGTCCCATGCTGGACCCCCACCGGCGGGGCGACCACGTGCACAGGTTGGCCGAAGGATCCGAGCTTCAGCGTCGTCTCCAGGACCTCCGCTCCTGAAAACTTCCGTTGAAATATGCCTTGGGCTCTCCCGTGCGCCGCTGGAAGCGTCACGGTCATGCGCGTCCGGACCTGGCGCAGTCGGCCCTGTCGGTCGACCCATATTTCGGTGTCGACGTTTGGACGCCCCGAACGGTCAAGGGGGATCCCTGCGGCGCAGGCTGCCTGCCGATCGGTGAGCTCGACCCAGTACGCACTGACCGACACGCTCCCGAGCGTGGTCGTGCCGCTCGCCAAGAGTGTGACGGCCTGGTTTGGAGCGTCGAGGAGTCCGAGTCCGAAGGCGTCGAGAGCGACCAGGGTACCGACCAGTCCTCGATCGTTGCTCTGACCGCCTGGAAATCGGATCCATACTGGATGGCCCGGTGTCGCCCCATCCAGTGTGGTGTAGATCCTTCCGCCGACTACCCGTCGTTTGGTGGTCGTGATCTCGACTTCGCGCACCAGTGGAGCGGATCCCTCCGCGGAATATCCGACCGAACGATCCGTCATGACCGATGACCCGCTGCCGGTCGCAAAGTTGACGACCCCTGTGGTCGACGTCCTACTCCTGAGATCGGGGTTTGCGCTGGAGGAACGAACGCGTAGCTGAAGCGTGCCGATCGTGCGGCACCGGTAGCGGCGAACACTTGTGCAACTGAGAGGGGACTCCCGCTTTGGAGCAGGCCGAGAACAGCCGCGCCGCTGACCACGATTGCGGCGAGGAGCAGAGGCAGCCAGGTGTAGACCGTGCGAGGTCTGCGCACACCCCAATCATTGCCTACGGCGACTCTGTCTCGGAGCGCCGGCTTGTCGCCCCAGATGAGCGCATCAGCCCGCCCAACTTCCGGCAAGATGCTTGGAGATCGTCCACCCGATGCACGAAAGGATCTTCGCCGCCGACGCTCGGATAGCAATCGTCACCGGTCAGCCGCCAGGTGCGCCTTCCGTGATCGAGTACACATATCGCGTCGACGGTGTGCCCGGCGGGTTCATAACTCCGGGGACCGCGTCAGGGTTGGCGACGCAGACCTCCCCCTCCAACCCATCGGGATCCAGAAAGAACATCGATAGGACCGGCCCGAAATCCGTGACAAAGTCGTCACTGGCCCCGCGGCCGATGAGTCGGCGTCGGATCTCCTCGAAGGCGTCCAGCGAAGCAGCCTGCAGCCCGAGGTGATCGATGCGGCCCCGACCGAACATGGGTGTCTGGCGTTGTGCCTCCGAGTTACCGTAGACCTCGAACAAGTTGATCTCGGCCTGCGCACCGATACGTACAAAGGTGAGTAGCCCTTCACCCCCCATCGCCATCTCACCTAGGACTTCGGCGTCGAAGACCTCTCGATAGAAGCTCACGAACCTTCTGGAGTCCCCAGTCAAAATCGCGACGTGGTTGAAGCCATCCAGAAGCATGCAACCTCCTCCGTGCTCTACCCCGATCATTGTCCATCTCTCCAAGGCGCGCCCGACCAAGCAGGACAGGCAGCATTGTTTTCTGGTGCGGGAGCCCACCGCCCAGTCCTCAAGAGCGCGGCGACGACCGAGAGGAAGAGACGGTTTTGCGCGTCAAC
>Ga0209007_1000727_pt1 | contig 11159 bp, 14 predicted proteins | sample JacPinW_OM1H0_O2_FD_187961 | JGI IMG/M metagenome (GOLD analysis project Ga0209007, IMG submission 187961) | Forest soil microbial communities from Algoma, Ontario, Canada - Jack Pine, Ontario site 1_JW_OM1H0_O2 (SPAdes) (version 2) | ecosystem: Environmental > Terrestrial > Soil > Boreal...
GCTTTGCCTTCGTCGACGATCTTGGACTGGACGAGGTGCTCGTCTATAAGTTCGACGCGTCGAAGGGAACGCTTACGCCGAACGATCCTCCATTCACCAAACTTGATGCGGGAGCGGGACCGCGGCACTTCGTGTTGCATCCCTCAGGGAGGTTTGCTTACGTCGTCGCCGAGATGCAATCAACCGTGACCGCTCTCTCCGTCGATTTGAAGGCAGGAACATTGCAGCGCCTGCAAACTCTGTCTACCTTACCCAAGGATTTCAAAGGCGAGAACGACGACGCCGAGGTTCACGTTCATCCCAACGGGAAATTCCTCTACACCTCGAACCGCGGGCACGACAGCATCGTTGTCTACGCTATCGATCCCGCGAAGGGCACTCTTACCGTGATCGACGACGTTCCTACTCAGGGCAAGATCCCCCGCAGCTTCGAGATCGATCCGACAGGCAAATTTCTCTTCGCGGAAAATGAGAAATCCAACAACATCGTCATCTTCCGCATCGACGAGAAGACCGGACGCCTGACTGCGACGGGCCAGAAACTGGAAGTATCCGAACCGGTGTGCGTAAAATTTGTGACCGCTCAATGACGCATGGTGTCTAAGGACTTATGCGACGCTCGGGATTTGGCGTCTGGTTGTTGCTGCTGGCTCCCTGTTTGTGCGGACAGTCGCCCTCTGCCAGCACTCAGGAGAAAGCCGCCCTGCTTACCGCGAAACACCTGCTCGTCTCGTCATTCGATCGCGGATTGCCCAGAGTGAGCCTGGAGTTCTTTCTAAACTACGAAGCAGACGGCGCGCCGGTGAATTGGGACGCCACCGAATGCGACGAAGCGCCCCCGACCTCAACCATCGATCGCGGACGTGACTCGCAGTTGTGTGTGAGGGCTGAATTCGATCTCGATCACAGAGTGGGGACGGTGCTCGTATTAGTTGAAGCTTCGGGAGACTTGGCGTCGACTGCTTCAAAGCTCGTTGGCGTGCGGGTGAAGGACCTAAGCGGTACCATTCGGTCCATTCCGTTGAGAACCTTACCGATGGAGATGCATCACCCGCCGGAGCGATTACCAAGAGATCGAGATTTCCACTTGGCTGTGAGCCGATCCGCACCTATCACTTCTTCTGAATGAATCTGCGGCGCACCAAGTGGGTATTCGCGTCAGGTTTGATTTCGTCGTACTTCAAGCAACTGATTGATCCATCGACTTCCAGCACCGCCAGCGCAGTTTGTGCGATGCAACTGATTCCGTGTTCGCGAAGAGCCCGCTCCAATTCATCCACGCTGACATGCTCTTTCGCCATGTGCGACTCGATCGTCTTGCCATCGTGAATCAGCAGAGTCGGCTGCCCCTGGATCAGCCGCCGGAATCGGCGATTCGCTCCCGACACCTCGGCGATCAGATAGTTCAGAATCAGAAGCGTGCCCGCCGCAACCGCGCCGCCCATCAGCGACGTGTCGGGTCCGGTCATGGCATTTTGTACGGAGTTCGACAGCAGGAGTAAAAGGGTAAGGTCGAACGGTGTCATTTGGCCGACCTCGCGCTTACCGCTGAGGCGCACGCCGATCAGCACAACCATATAGATCACGCCTGTCCGCACGACAATCTGCAGCAGGACAGGCGCGCCTGGAAAAACCACTCCCGACATCGGCTAGTTTGCCGTGACCGGCACGGGTGCCGATTTCGGAGTGCTCAAATATCCTGTGGCTTTGTTCTTGTCCACGGTCCACACGACCAGCTCAAACAAGAGATGATCGCGGCCGGAATAAAACTGGATCGGCTCTGACACGTTGCGATCCTTCTTTTCGATGGTCTTGTCGTCGGAGGTGACGTTCACGGTGAATTTACCCTTTTTCACGTCCGACTTTTTCAACTGCAGGCTTACTGTGGAAACCGGCTGCGGCTTGGCGCCTTTCAGCAACGTGAACTCGTAATAATTCCGATCGCCCTTGTGCTTTAGAACTTCCAAATCCGAACGTGTGTTGGCGATCAACCCACTTTGCACTCCAAGGTCCCCAACCGTGCTTTGCAGTTTTGCTTTGGTCGCTTCAAGATCGGCTTTCGTCGACGCGACATCCGTCTTGACGCCGCCAACGTCGGTCTTCACACCCGCGATGTCACCGGAAACGGCGGTGATCTGCTGTTTCTGCTCGGCCTCGAGACGGGCCTCGGCCGCTTTCTGCTGGGTCTGAAGTTCGGCCGCGCGGCGGGCCAGTTCCTTCTTCGTCATGCCCGCCTGCTGCGCCAGCGTCTCTTCTTGGGCCTCGGCGGTCTGCATCCGGTTCTGGAGCTCTTTCACTTGGGCTTGGCTGGCGGTTAGATCGCCATTCAGTTTTTCTATATCAGTATGCGTGACATACTGCGCGTATCCGAAACCTGCAACCACCAGAATCGCCAACACAATCAGAATCCACTTCCCCGCGTTGGACTGACTCTCAATTACCTGATCCCCTTCATCGGCCATACCGTCTTCCTCCTCAGGAAGCTGAAGAATGAATTGCTGGAATAGTTAATTGTTTAGCACGAGCCCAGCGGTGTCAATTGGCTCATCGGATGCTGAAGCGTTTCGAAAAGATGCCCTCGAACGAGAATCGAAGAGAACGCCAGCGCTAGCAAGTTACGATCACGAATCGAAGGGAGGAAAGCTACGGCCAGCTGGGACTAAGAGGATTGCCGGAGCGGCAGAGTGCGAAGCAGGTTAGCGCGATGATTGCTCCGGTGCCGGCTCCGATGGCCCACGGAGAGTTCATGATGGGTCCGACTCCCGGTGGCAGGTCGGACGGGTTCAGATAACCACCGCCGCATTTGTCCTCGCGTGATTTTTGCTCGGTCTCGCGCACACGGTCGCGGCTCTTGTTTGCGGTCGGTTTCGGCTCTTGCGTTTTCTTCGTGTGCTCGTCGATGTAGACGTCCAGCTTGAGCGCGGAAACCGTTACTTTGCCGTTCACGTCGACGACGTCGTAGTGCGTCCAGTTGCCATCGTCCACGGGCGTGATGGTCAGGCAACCGATGCGCACTTTCATCCCGCGGGTGGTGTTCACCGACAAGCTGCCGTGATCCAACACCAGTTCGTCGCCTTCGAACTGCACGATCGTTTCCGCGCCAATGTCGGCGCTGGACCCGGTGGCTTCGATCCGTGCGGCCGCGTTCTTCTCCGTTCGGATGACGTCGTCGGAGAACAATGCGGTGGATGAGGGAGCAGCGGTGTCATTGACGAAGACGCCGACACCGTCGCCTCGCAATATCGCACCCGTAGTCTCTTGCGCGTAAAGTGACACTGGCACGATCAGGACCAGGCTGCTGCTCACGATATGTCGCCAACTGGACAGACTTTGCACCAATCCGCACTCTTCCGCTGGTTCTAGCGTAGCTGAGGCTCGATTGGGCTGCTATTGGCTGCTTTGGTGACCGGAACGCCGGAAATACCGCGACCAGCGGGGCATTCAGGCGCGGGCGAAGTCGATGTATCCCTTCTGCACGTCGGTGCGGATCAGCTTGGCGCGGAGCCTGTCACCAACATCGAGTCCATGCTGGCCTTGAGCCAGCATTCCGTCAATGTGCGGCTGAAGTACGCGAACGAAGGTTGCATGATCCGTCACTCCGGTGACGATCGCGTCGAACACCTGGCCGATCCGATTTTGCATGGCGACCGCAGCAAGACGCTTCGACATCTCGCGCTCGACCTTTCTCGCCGCGTCTCCCTTCTGAGTGCAGTTGGCAGCGACCGCAGTCAGCTCGTCGTCGGAGTATGGATTCGCCTTGCCGGCGAGCATGGCTTTGATCAGGCGTTGCGTGACGACGTCAGCGAAGCGCCGATTCGGAGCCGTCGAGTGTGTGTAGTCCTGGACAGCGAGGCCGAAGTGTCCGGCAGCGGTTTCGCCGGGGCGTTCGAGAACGTATTCGCCAGGACCGATGAGCTTGATCACGGCGAGCGACAGATCGGCGAAGTGATCGGGGTCGGCAGCTTTGCGGCGCAGCAGGAGATCGTTCAGGGCCTTGGAATCCGGTTGCGCGGGCAGTTTCTCGCCTTTGCTCGCGGCGAGTTGCACGATGCGGTCCCAACGCTCGGGAGTGCGCACGATGCGGCGCAGTGACGAAACCTTCTCGAGCATACGCGCGACAACGCCGTTGGAGGCGATCATGAAGTCTTCGATGAGATCGGTGGCGTGGTTCTTCTGCTGCTTCACCACATCGACGACTTTGTCGTTGAGCACCAGCGGGAGGACCTCGTCGGTCTGCAGATTGAGCGCTCCGTTTTCCACGCGCTGCTTCTTGAGACGCTGCGCGACTTCATCCTGCAGCTTCAGTTGCGCTTGCAGTTCGCTTGACGCGGCGACCTTTGGCGGCGCAGGCGACTTCCCTTCCAGCCATGCTCCAGTCGAGTTGTATTGCAGTTGAGCCTTGTTGCGGACGACGGCGCGATAGACATCCGAGGACTTGAGATTGCCGTCGGGACCAACCACGAACTCGGTCACCACGCTGAGGCGGTCGACATTCTCGAGCAGCGAAGTCACTCCCGTCGAGAGTTCTTCCGGGAGCATGGGGAAGTTTCGGATTCCGGTGTAGACGGTCGTGGTTTCGCGCGCGGCGTGCTGATCGATCGGCGTCAGCTTAGGAACGAAAGCATCGACGTCGGCGATGCCGATCAGGATCTTCACGTCACCGTTCGAGACGCCATCAGCAACTTCGATCTGATCGAGATCGCGCGAGGTGTCGTTATCGATCGACGACCAGAGCAGATTGCGCAGGTCGCGAATGCCGTCGGCAACGGCGACTTGCGGAGGATGCTGCTTCAAGTCGGCAAGCTGGGCGGAAACTTCGGGGGCGAAATCCGGGGCGAAGCCGTGCTGCATCATGACTTCTTTAGCGGTGGCTTGCAGATCGAGATGCGACGGATTGGGAGCTGGCATGAATCTCCGTGAGAGTTGGATTGGAATTCAGGCTACCATGCGCGGGGAATGGCTCACGACCTGCGGCGAGGCCCTGTGGAAAATCTTCAGAAAAAAATTGTGATGAGTACGGAAAATGGCTAATTGAGGCAGTTTCGTTTCGGGAAATCGAGGCTAAGATTGGGGTACCCCCCTCCCCCCACCCCCTTCAAAAGCCTTGACTGGCACGGGTTCTGCGAAAATGGCCCGCAAAATCTTGAGCGCCTAGGGGTTAGAGGTCAAAATCTTGAGAACAAAGGAGTTGCGCGTATTTTCCTGATCTCCTCGCATACCGCCTTTGCCTCGGCCATGATGGGGCAACCGAGCTGTGGAGCGCAAGGTTAGATGTCACATCGGCGTACCCCCTGCAGTGGAAAATTATCTATCGCGCACTTCTAGCGATACAGCCTTCGAGTGGTTACGACAAAAGGGACGAGGGTAACAATTCGTGGCCGCTTCCTGTTGACCAAGCCGCGGGTTTTCTTAGATGATTGTCGCGCATGGATGTGGAACGCATCATTCACGAGATTGAGCAGCTTCAGGAAATGTTCGAAGCGCCGGATATTCGTCCGCTCAGCGCCAGCGACATCTCGGCTGCCAATCGAAGACACGATGAGACGCTTGCGAACAGTCCATGGTTCAAACTGTGGCAGAGTTACGGCGTGTGTTGCCGACCGGGGTCTCCCGAATTTCATTTGGGCGATACTGAACGCCAATAGCGCCCCGATCCCACGTACTTCAAATCCTCCAGGTGGAGACAGCCCGCCTTGAAGGGAGTGTAGTCCCCTGTCAGAGGAACGCAAGACGCAACGGTAGTGGGTGTAATATCGGCGGTTACGTCAGGTATCAATCCGCTCACGTAGAAGAAACGTAGGAACCGAAAACAACCAAACCCCGCCCCAGCGCAAGTCGCACGAAACCGCATAGCGTCAGGTCGCCAGAGCACGATCTTGTGTAGCGCGTGGCGCGGGCTCGGGCAATCGCTGTCCGCAATGCGCGCAATTCGCCCAAGTCGGGTCTACGGGCTTACCGCATTTCGAGCACGTTGGCTGCAACAAAGTACCGCAGTGCGGACAGAATGGAAATCCTGCCTTTTCGATATGGCCGCAGCCGGGGCACGGCTTCGGCAGAGGGTCGCGGAGAATGAAGTACAAGATCATCCCAATCGCATTCGGAACGAAGATCGCCAGCAGCGTCCACATTACGTACCGCATCTGCCGCCGCTTCGCGTCGCCGTAGACGTATCCGATCAGCGCAACCCAAGCCACCACGAACAGGAACATTGCGCACACGCACAGCGCTTGTCCCCAGCGCGGCCATTTGCCTACTACCGGATCCGTTGGTGCGACAGAGATGAACATCGGCAGTGTGAAGCACAAATTGACGAGCCATGCAACGATCCACGCTGCCTTTGGAATCACGCGCAATTCCTTTGTGAAGCGGCTCATGCCAGCCTCCTTTCGCCGCGCTGCCGGATTGCCAGCATCACTGCGGCCACCCCTCCCGCGAGCCACCCTAGCGCGGTGAACGCGGCAAAACTGATCCATGTTTGGCCGAACTGTGTAGGGCTGAACTGCGGCTCGAGCAAGCTGCCGAAACGTCCGCTCACAGAGTGGAAAACCGGCCAGCTCGCAATCGTCAGCAGCCACGCAAACGCCACGACAGCAATCATCACGCGGCGGTTCCAATCGTGCTCGGCCTGTTCGGTGAGCTTCGCCTCCGCACGCGCCAGCGTGGCCTGCACCAGCCACGAAGAAGGCTGTGGCGTCGGCAATCGGCGGAGTTCGTTCGCAATCGGCTGCCAAGCCTCCAATTCGTTCGAGCAGGCGATGCAAGACCGCACATGCTCCGCAACCTGCTTTTCTTCCGCAGCCGTCAACGCATTGGCTGCGGCCAGCGCCAGCAGTTCTCGAATTCTGTCGTGCTCGCTCATTGCCATGTACCTCCGGGATACCGCGCTTCGAGCGCGTACCGCAATTGTTCCAGCGAACGTCGCAGCCGCGACTTCGCCGTTGATACCGGAACAGCTGTAACCTGCGCGATTTCCTCAATCTTCATCTCATCCTCAAACCGCAGTGAGAGGACTTCGCGATACATCATCGGCAGCCCCGCCATCGCTTCGCTGATCTCCGTTCGGCGCTCGGCCGCGAGCGCGTGATCGAGCGGCGTGTGGTCTTTGCACGGAATCCGGTCCGCCACGGTTTCGCTATGCCAGCTGTTGGCGAGCGGCTCGTCCAGACTCTGCGGACGAATCCGGCGCAAATGATCGATCGCCAGGTTGCGCGCCAGCGTGAACAGCCAGGCGTCGAAATTGCGGCTTGCATCAAAGGAACGAATCTTTTCGACCACTCTCAACCATGTTTGCTGGAACAGGTCTTCCGCCTCGGCGGGCTGCCGCACGATGCGCAGCAGGTACCGATACAGCCGATTCTGGTACCGGGTAATCAGTTCCGAGAGAGCGTTAAGGTCGCCTCGGCGAAGCCGGACCACATCCGCATCCACTGCCACAGGCCCCTCCAGCGATAGTGCGGTCGTCCCCACCATACTCGTAATACGGATGAGTGCCCAAAAAAGACGCAAGAGATGCAGTTGCTAGATTGGTGTTGCTAGGTATCTCAATGACAGAAATTTTCGGAGACTCCCTCCTACCTTGCATCCTTTTGAGGTTCTCGCCCGTATTTCCCAAAGTGCTCAAATCCACAGTACAAGAGCGCAGGAGCGCAACTCAGATCCTGCGTTGCTCTTTCGTAGGAGGTTGACATGCATGACACAAAGGAGCGGTTGTCTCAATTGTGGCTCTTCGCGTTACTCAACTACCTGTATGCGGACGTGCTTGCCTTGTTCGATATTGTTGGCTCGCAAGATCCAGCCCCACGTCTCCCACACTGGGCTCTGCTGGGTTCAGCGGTCTTGATGGAAATACCCATCGCCATGATTCTGGGGTCTCGACTGCTTCCGTTTAGGGCGAACCGGCTGGCGAATATCATCGCCGGTGCCATTGAGACGTTAGCCGTCATTTCGATGCAATTCGTTTACCCTTTGGCCAGCGGTGCCTGGCACGAGCATATGTTTGCATCGTACATTTTCTTCGGGACGATCGAAACGGTATGCACCTCGGTCATCATCTGGAAGGCGTGGGCTTGGTCAGGGGTTGAAGCCGCCGCTAGTGGGGATAAGGTACCGGAAACGCTAGCGCCTTTCAATCACCACTATGTCGTTCTTGGCCAAAAGATCCAGGCTCTCGAGGGCAAACCGCCAAAGGGCGACATCGTGATCATCGCTTTCGACAGCATGGAGAAAGCGCGTGAGTGGTACGATTCGCCATCCTATGCGGCGGTCAAGCCGATCCGACAGAGCGCAGCCAATATCGTACTGGCCGTTCGCGGCGATCGTCACCGGGGGGAAGGTTAAAGATTGACGGATCGCGCTGGTGAATAGACTGCAAGCCAACTGCAGAACGCTGACAGGCATTCTTGCTCACTCACTTGCGGCGCTTTGGGCTGCCACACGGATCAATCCAGAGTTATCCGCAAGTGAGCTTGCAAGGTTTAGAGTTTTCCGAACCACTTCCCTAGTTCACTGTATGGGTCAAACGGGCTGAATCTTCGTCCCGGGTAGCAGCGAAATCCTCGTTCCCCTCGTATACAGCCTTGATCGAGTGTGTGCCGAAATCCAGCGTCGAGGTTGTGAAGTGCGCAACGCCGCCCCGCAACGTTCCACTTCCCAGCACTTCTTCGCCTCTCATGAACAAGACCTTCCCACCATCCGGCGGGGCGCCATCCCCTGACGTCACGACCGCGGTGAATCTTACTGGTTGGCCATAAACCGACGAAGTCGGAGTGGAGCGGATTTCAGTTGAGGTAGCTGCAGCGGCGACGGTCACCGTTTTGGTGGCACAGCTCGTGCCACAACTAGCGCCCAATGCGCCACCGGAGGATTGCGCATTCCAAATCTTGATATCTTCCTTATTGCCTACTGCGAGCGTGAAATTCTGCGTGCCCCACTTACCGGCAAAGCCTCCCAATACGATCTTCGTGTTGGTCCAGCTATTGACAATGAGAGTGACGGTGTCCAAGTCCGGTGAAAATCCTGCTTCCCACTTTTTCGTCTGGTCATCGAGGCTGATGAATTTGGTCGTACCCGTGTAGGCGCTGTGCGTTCCAAACCCGGTGCCTGTGATGGTAATAGTTTGGTGTTCGGCAGTTGTAATTTTGCTGACCGACGTAATTTTGGGAGTTGTTGCTGGGGATTGCGCAGCAACCAAGGATGCTGCAGCAATGATACCCATCAAGATCACGGAGCGGGGGCCCATAAGGCTGTTCGCCATGTTGTACATCTCCTTTTAGGAATTTGTTTGGGGCCTGAGAACAGAGGCCGCTGATTGTGGGCAAAAACAACGGGGTCGTCAAGGATGAAGGATTTTGCACGGTGTCGCTGTTCCGGCGCCAAACAGCAAAGTTGGGTGGACGTGAAGGGATCTAGCCAGGTGAACTGTTGAAACATCGCCTTTCACTCATTGATCCTGGTCGGCCATCCTCAATGAGTGAAATCGCGCGATTCAAACAGTTAGATCAAAAATGTCCTATGTAACCGGTGCGGATAGCCGATCGACTGACTCTTTTGCCGGAGCCAACACGATCAGGGCTATGCCGATGACAACCAGCACGGCCGAGCCGATGAGTTCTCCGCGAGCGATCAATCCAGCGAAAGATTGCCCCGCCATAAGGATTGCATGGACGAAGCTCGACCATGCCGTGAACGCGATGAGGCTGCGATTCGCCGATGGGTTACGGGACGCGAGGAGCAAGAAGATGCCGAGGGTGACATACACGCTGAACTGCATCGCCAGCGCAGGCGCTTGCTTCACAAACATAATCAAGGGATAAGCTAGAGCGCAAAAGATCAAGCCGACCACGATCAACACAACCTTCAGCGTTGGTTCCCGCCACATGGTGGTGCCCCTCTTTGCGAAATTGCGTTATTGGAGAAAAGTCGGGTATAGGACGCTTCGTGCCGGAGTGGGCTACGTCCATTCCAACTCACGAACCGCTCTGGTGTACTCGTCACTCGCGCACTCCAATTCCGAGCGCAGGCAGGTCGGTTCGTCTGCTTTGGCTGTCTTGAGAGCGTCCTGAACCCTTTTCAACTTCGCCTCGGCTGCTCTCACGTCTCGAATGGTGGACATTGGTCGTGCTGCTCCTTCCATGCCGTTACGGTTAGACATGATGCGACCATCTGCAGATTAAAGAATGGTCAATTCTGCACAGTGACCCGGACAACTGGCGAAACGGCGCCATTCACCCAAGATTCTCCAGCAGCCGGATCCGGCACAACTTGCCGTTAGTCGCGCGGCCGCAAGTTCTCATGGTTCTCGAGGATTCGCATCAGCGCTCGCCTTCCCGGCTTGGGATCTCCAGTGACCAAGAATGCGAGAACCGCTCCCTGGAAAGCCTGCAGCACTTCTTCGACGGTCGGACGATCGGGCAAATACCTCATGAGGAGCTCGGTCCACAGCCTTTGCTGCTCGGCATAAAACAGCCTCGCGCGTTTCGAACCCGACCAGGCGCGCTTGGAAAGATCCATCACCAGCAAGAGCACACCTCTCGATTGAGGAGCGATTGTGCGGTCCCAAAGAGCACTCACAACTGCCTGGACTGTAGCTCCGGGCGGAAATGTCTCAGGAACAAATTGGGCGCGCAGCCGGCTTTCGAGGCGCGTAATCGCTTGCTCCTCGATCTTCTCACGCCCGCCGAAATAATGAACGAGCATGCGCTTGCTGCTCCCGGCCTTGCGCGCCAATTGGTCGAGGCTTAAGTCGAGGGTACCCGCTTGGACGAATGCCTCCAGGCACCGATCGAGCAGCACGCCTAAATCTGGTTTTTTGCGACGACGCATCTTGTCTCCCGATGTACCGCGTGGTACATTGTATGTACCAAGTGGTTCATCTTAACATGTCAGGAGCGTTTATGAAGATCCAAGAAAGCATGCTGTTGCTTTCGCTCGGTCTCATTATCTGGATTTTGGGGACCATCTACTACGGCTACGCGGGTCACCGGGTCTTAGAGACGACACCGGCACGATACTGGGTGAGCTTTGCGATGTCTCCCATCATCTCTGCCGCGTTCTGCATCCTCATTCTCCGCTGGCGTCACATCGCCCCGTCCAACTGGGCCGTCGCCATGCTCCTTCTCGCCATACCCGGAATGATCGGAGAAGCGGTCGTGCTTTCTCAC
>Ga0209007_1000729_pt1 | contig 11150 bp, 11 predicted proteins | sample JacPinW_OM1H0_O2_FD_187961 | JGI IMG/M metagenome (GOLD analysis project Ga0209007, IMG submission 187961) | Forest soil microbial communities from Algoma, Ontario, Canada - Jack Pine, Ontario site 1_JW_OM1H0_O2 (SPAdes) (version 2) | ecosystem: Environmental > Terrestrial > Soil > Boreal...
GAGTATCCCGTACACGGTGGCGAGGCCGAGCCCGGTTCCCCGGCCGGCGGCCTTGGTGGTGAAGAAAGGCTCAAAGACGTGTTCGATGACGTCGGCGGTCATGCCGGTGCCGGTGTCGCCGACCCGCAGCTGGACCTGACGTTCGTGGGCCCTCTTGGGGTCTGCGCCGACAGGATTGGCCCGGGTGGTGATGTCCTGGGTGGTGATGTTCTCGGTGCTGATCGTCAGCGTGCCGCCGTCGGGCATGGCGTCGCGGGCGTTGACGGCCAGGTTGACGAGGACCTGCTCGAGCTTTCCCGCGTCGGCCAGGACCGGCCACAGGCCGTCGGCCAGCGAGGTGGCCAGCTCGATGTGCTCGCCTATGGCCCGGCGCAGCAGTTCCTCGACATTGGCGATGACCTCGTTGAGGTCGAGGGCCAGCGGCCGGATCGTCTCGCGGCTTGCGAAGGTAAGCAGCTGGCGGGTGAGGGCGGCTGAGCGCTCGACCGCCTGCCGGATCTGAATCACGAGGGCTCCATCGCCAGTCCAGCGGGCACGCTCACCCGCCAGGGCCTGCTCTACGCGTTGAACCTCTGGCCCAACCGCGCCTGGGACCTCATAGGCCCCCGCACCGATATCTTCCACACCACCAAACTGCTGAACCCGCCCCGCCGGCCCCGCCTCACCGCCCACCTGCACGACCTGACCTGCTGGCTCCTCCCCGAACTCCACCAACCCCCCAACGTGGCCGCCGAGAAGCTCTTCGCCGAGCGCATCTGGAAACGCGCTGTCGGTCTGATCGCGGTCTCGGAAAGCACCCGCCGCGATGCCGTCCGCATCCTCGGATTGAACCCTGCGATCATCCAGGTCATTTATCCCGGCGTGCCGCAGCCGTTCTTCGAGGCGACCGCCGAAAGTGCCGCCACAACATGCCGTAAATACGGGCTCGCGCGCCCCTACGCGCTCTACGTGGGAACCGTCGAGCCGCGTAAGAACCTCGACCGCCTGCTGGACTCCTGGCAGGATCTGCCGGCTTCCGTGCGCGATCCATTCGATCTGGTGGCTATTGGTCCAGAAGGCTGGCAATCCGCCCAAACCATGGCTCGCCTGCGAAGCCCCACCCCCGGCCTGCGCTATCTGGGCTACGTGCCGGAGCCCGATCTACCCGCGCTTACCGCCGGCGCCGCCGTCTTTCTTTACCCCTCGCTATACGAGGGTTTCGGCTTCCCCGTCGCGCAAGCCATGGCCGCGGGTGTGCCCGTAATTACTTCCAACCTTTCGTCGTTGCCCGAAATCACCGGCGGCGCCGCCTTGCTCGTCGATCCGCACAGCGTGGCCGAAATCCGCGCCGCGCTCGACCGCCTGCTCACCTCGCCGGCCACCCGCGCGCAATTATCGCAGGCCGGCAGAGTGCAAGCCCGGCGCTTCCATTGGGACATCTGCGCCCGCCAGTCGGTCAAATTCTTTGAGCAAGTGCTGGGGCGCGGTTAGCTCTACTTGCTACTATGAATCCCGTGACGAAAATACCATTCCTGGTGTTGGTTTGCGGCTCTGCGCTCCTGGCACAGCCGTCCCCTGACCAGCGCAAGCAGCAGCTTGAATATACCCGCGCGCACTATACCAAGTTCGATTACCGCATCCCCATGCGGGACGGTGTGAAGCTCTTCACCAGCGTCTACGTGCCCAAAGACACCTCGCAACCGTATCCGATGCTCATGCAGCGCACGCCCTATTCAGTGGCGCCTTACGGCATCGACAACTACCGGCCGGTGCCGGGGCCGTCGGAGGTATTCACCAAGGAAGGATTCATCTTCGTCTATCAGGACGTGCGCGGTCGATACCTGTCCGAAGGCACCTTCATCGATATTCCTCCGCACAAGACACATTTTGACGGCCCCAAAGACACCGACGACAGCACGGACACCTACGACACCATCGACTGGCTGGTGAAGAACGTTCCGAATAACAACGGAAAGGTCGGTATCTGGGGCATTTCGTATCCCGGTTTTTATGCTGCGTTCAGCCTCATCGATTCGCATCCGGCATTGAAGGCGGTCTCCCCACAAGCGCCCATGGGCGATGTCGGAAACGGCGACGACGCATTTCACAATGGTGCATTCTATCTGGCGGCTAACTTCGGCTTTTATACAAGTTTCAAGCCCCGCGGCGACGAACCGGAGCGCCCGAAAGAGTCCGTGCCGTTCGATTTCGGAACACTCGATGCTTACGATTTCTACCTCCGCATGGGGCCGCTCTCCAACAGCAACGAGAAATATCTGAAGAACACCAATCCCTACTGGACCGACAATCTCAAGCACGCCCGCTACGACGAGTTCTGGCAAAGCCGGTCGCTGGTGCCCCATATGAAAAACGTCAAACCGGCGGTGATGTTCGTGGGCGGGTGGTTTGATGCCGAGGACCTGTCCGGACCGCTAAAACTATTCCACGAATTGGAGAAGAATGGTCCCTCGGCGCCGGACACCCTGGTGATGGGTCCCTGGCGGCACGGCGGGTGGGCGGGCATGCCTGGGGACAAACTGGGCAATCTGGATTTCGCGTCGAAGACCGCCGAATACTTTCGCGAGCACATCGAGCTGCCCTTTTTTCTCGAGCACTTGAAAGGCAAAGGCGACGGACTCAAGCCCAAGGCGGACGGCGCTACCCCGAAGGCCTGGCTCTTTGAGACGGGAACCAACCAGTGGCTGCGGTTCGATTCATGGCCGCCCAAAAATGCCGTCGCTCGCGAGTTGCATTTCGACGCGGCTGGCAAGCTCTCCACGGCGTCTCCGGACGTTGGGTTCGACGAGTACGTGAGCGATCCCCAACGGCCCGTGCCGCTGATCGGCGTGATCGGTCCCGGCATGCCGGGCGACTACATGACCTACGACCAGCGCTTCGCTTCCCAACGTCCCGACGTGCTGGTGTACCAGACCGAACCGCTCGAACATGACGTGACCATCGCCGGGCCGATCACGCCGCTGCTCTCGGTCTCGACCACCGGCACGGATTCCGATTTCGTGGTGAAGCTGATCGACGTGTACCCCAGCGATTATCCGGATCCCGATCCGAATCCCACCCGAGTTCACATGGGTGGTTATCAGCAGCTGGTGCGCGGCGAGCCGTTCCGCGGAAAATTCCGCAACAGCTTCGCCAAGCCCGAACCGTTTACGCCGGGTAAACGCGCGCGCATCGAATTCTGGATGCCGGATGTCTGCCACACCTTCCGCATGGGGCATCGGATCATGGTGCAGGTGCAGAGCTCCTGGTTCCCGTTGACCGATCGGAATCCGCAGCAGTTCCTGGATATTCCGTCGGCCAAGGCTTCAGATTTTCAGAAGGCCACCGAGCGTGTCTATCGGGGCGGAGCCGACGGGTCGGGAATCCGGGTGATGGTGTTGGAATAGGAGCCACATTTCAGTGCCGGGATCAAACGACAGCGCCCTTACTTTTACGTGCTGTCTTCAATCGCCGCTCGGAGCTTGTAGCCTACGGCGGATCTCCCCAAGGAATGCGACTGGATCAAGAATCTGCAGCTCAGGAGCCTGCTGCCGAAGACGTTTTCCATCGGGGGGTGGCCACATTGGCAAGATCCAGAATATCGTTGTCCCGGCTCACGAGGTAGCTCACTCTCGCGGTGATTGCCAGATTGATGTACGGCTCATCTTTGGGATCCCGGTCGAATTGAAAGATGCGCGGGACTGCGGAAACGACTATAGCTCGTTTTTCGAGTGCCACAAGGAATCGATCGACAATCTGGTCTGTCAGTGCGGGAAACCTTTGTCGAACCCGGGGTCGTGCCAGCACGTCGCGAACTTCGGCCAAGATTTCTTCGGACACACAGAACTCGATCGCATCTAATTCAACCAAGAGGAGGCACGCACCGACGGCGCTCTCGCGTCTGGCAGCACCTTGAAGAAACACCATGCAGTCGAATACGGCGCGAATCTTTGGAGGATCAGGGCTCATCGATTCGACGCGGACATCGCTCCCGGTAAGATTCATCGCGGGCTTGGGAGAAGAGGAGGTCTAGCTCCTCGTCACTGATCCCGCTGCCAGCCACCTGGTCACGGAAAGCGGCAAGAATGCCACTTACGGAAGGTTCACCATTCACGTCCTTTGAAAGGACCGCGTGAATGTACGCTTCCCGCCGAAGTCCGGCAGTCTGGGCTCTTTCGTCCACAAGGCGCAGGAGTTCTTCAGAAATCAGAAGTTCGATTGTTCGCGTCATGGTACTCGACGGAGTCCAACCATCATTTTGCCACAGATGGTGGGAATGCCTGACATCATCGGCGAAGCGCCCTCTCAGGTCGCCGCGATTCGCTGCTTGCTGCTCCACCAGCGAATTCGTCATGGAGAGTTTCCTCGCGGCGCTGTCTGCCCCGCCCCGGCCGGTCCCGCGGCTTGCCAAGCCTCTCTAGAAACCCAGCGTGTTCGAGCGCGGCGGCACTTAAGGTGACCGCCAAGTCCTTTTATGAGCACTTCGACTTTGTCGCATCGCCCAGCGACCCCTACCATCTGTTCCGCCTGCTCATGGACATCCGCGCCGCCCTGAAATCGTGAGCGCCCCAACCGTGGGCGGCCGATACCAGCGGCCGTGGAAGGTTCACGCTTCCTATCTAAGAGCGTCTTTGTTAGGCGCTCATTAATGCGGCTTCCTACCCCATTGGGGCCACTCCGCATCCGTAGTCATCCCGCTAACTCGCCAGGATAATCGTCCGCGCATCCCCGAAACGCTCGAATCCTTTATCGAACGTAACCACGTGCAACCCATGCGCCTTGGCGAATGCCATCAGGTAAGCATCGGTCCAGGCGCCCGGCCCTGATGCCTTCATCAAGCTCTTCCAGATCGCTTCGAACCCGCTCGGTTCGTCCACGAACCGCATGCGCGAATCCCTCATGATACCCTCATATGCCCGCCATGCCTCGCCCGGCCGAAGTACGTCTACTCCCATGACATGCTTATTGGTGAGCAGCCGCAACAGCCCCATTTGCGAAACACGGCAGAACGCCAGCGGATCTCCGCCGCATTGTGCCAGCCACCCAACGGCCACGCGATTATGGATGTGCCGCATTGAGATTAATGCCAGCCACACATTGACATCAGGCAAGAAGATCTTCGATGTCCGCATTCGTCAAGTCGAGTTTTCCCGGCTCCTTCGAACTAAGCACTGGGAATTGTACCCGGTAAGGCTTCGCCGGCCGCTGTGCCAGCGCTAGTTGGGGTCATGCCGAGATCAGTGAGTTTTCAGGACATTGCCGCATAAAGTACTCCGTGCTTTGGGGCCAGTCATCCAGTGTGTCGGATAGTCTCGTCGAATCGGAAGCATGATACGCTGATTGCACCTCCCCCGGTCTTTTGATCGCGAGGAGGAAGTTTGGCTTCAATCGAACGTACAGCCTATCCGCGTTTCAGTGATGCGGTCACGGCAGCCGAACTGCACCATTCATTCACGCCGACTGAAGTGGAGCGGGGTCTGGCCCAGGAGTACACCAGAACAGATCAGCACGCATTGTGTTTCGTGATTCTTCTGAAGAGTTTTCAGCGCCTTCACTATTTCCCCGCCTTGGAGCAGGTTCCAGCCAGTGTCATCGCGCACGTGCGGACCTGCCTGCAACTAGGCCCGGAAGTGGTGCCCGGCTACGAGTCAGGACGGACACTCTATCGTCATCACATGGCCATCCGCGCATATCTCCGCGTGCAGCCGTTTGCAGGCAAACAAGCCCGCCATCTGGTTGTGGAAGCGACGTATCGAGCAGCGCAGGTGATGAACCCGCAAGCAGATCTGATCAATGCTGCGATCGAATCGCTTATCCAAGGCCGGTACGAGTTGCCATCATTTTGGACGCTAAACCGCATAGCCCAACGGGTACATGCCGTGGTCCAACGTCAACTGGTGGCCCTGGTCTCCAGCCGCCTCACGGCGGAACAGACCGAACGATTGGACCGATTGTTGGTCATCGAGTTCGAGCAGAGGCAGACCGCATTCAACGCGCTGAAGCGCTTGCCACGCAAGCCGTCGCGGCAGCATCTGGAAGAGTTGGTCGACCATCTGGAATGGTTGGACTCGCTCGGCGATACCCACGCGCCGCTTGCGGGGGTCGCGCCGGCGAAGGTGCGTGACTTGGCCTACCAGACAAGAGTTCTAGACGCATCGGAGTTGAAGGATTTTGCTCCGGCCAAGCGGCACGCCTTGTTACTCTGCCTGATCCACCGGATGCGCGTCCGCACCAAGGACGCCCTTGGAGAGATGTATGTGAAGCGGATAACCACGATTCACAAACGGGCCAAGGAAGAACTGATCGAACTGCAGTTGGGCCAACGGCAGAAAACCGAGCAGCTTCTGGAGAAGTTCGGAGAAGTCGTCGAGATTGCCGCGAGCAAAGTCAGCGATCTCCAAACGGGAAGACAGGTGCGGGCTTTGCTGGCCGCCCATGGCGGGATTGCGAAGTTTCAGGAAGAGTGCGCGTCAGCGCGGCTGTGGAACGGCGATAATTACCTGCCGCTTCTCTGGAAGCACTTCGTTCCACTTCGCTATGTCATATTCCGGTTGGTCCGCGCGGTCGCCATGGAATCGACGACTCAGGACCGGATCCTCCTCCAGGCCCTTGCAGTTGTCCTGAACCATGAGAAGAAACGGGCAGATTCCATCTCCGGTGAAAACGTCGACCTATCGTTTGCCTCAGACCGCTGGCAGAATCTGGTCAGAGGGGAAATTGAAGACCGGCTCAATCGGCGCCAGTTGGAGATCTGCGTGTTCTCCCATCTGGCCACCGCGCTGCAATCTGGCGACATTTGCATTACGGGCTCGGAGTCTTTCGCGGACTATCGACAGGAGTTATTGCCGTGGGAAGAGTGTAAAGCGGAGCTAAAGGACTTTTGCCACCGCGTCGGCTTACCCGAGACGGCCGCCGGCTTTGTGAACGAGCTCAAGACCAGGCTGACGGAAACAGCGGCAGAGGTGGACAAGAACTACCCGCAAAATACCGATCTGACCATCAACTCGTCCGGCGAACCCGTACTCAAACGCGTGGCGGCAAAGGATATTCCGGACTCGGCGATCACGTTACAGACAGCCATCACGCAGCGGATGCCGATGCGAAACCTGCTCGACATTCTGATTAACATGGAGCACTGGACGAACTTCACACGCCACTTCGGACCGCTTTCCGGAACCGACCCCAAGCTCGACCGGGCCGCGGAACGTTATCTGCAAACCGTGTTCGCGATTGGCTGCAACCTGGGTCCCACGCAGGCCGCGCGACATATGGCTGGTGCGGTGTCGGCACACATGCTTTCGTTCGTGAACCGGCGGCATTTCACCGTCGAGAAACTGGAGGCAGCCCAACGCGAGTTGATTGAGCTCTACCTGCTGCTCGATTTGCCGCGGGTGTGGGGAGACGGCCGGACAGTTGCCGCCGACGGGACACAATACGATTTTTACGATGAGAATCTGCTCGCCGGGTATCACTTTCGCTATCGCAAGATGGGAGCGGTGGCATACCGCCATGTGGCCAACAACTATATTGCTGTTTTCAGTCATTTCATACCGCCGGGCGTGTGGGAAGCCGTTTACGTGATCGAGGGATTGATGAAGGAAAGCCAGTTGAGCGTCCGGCCCGACAAGGTACATTCCGACACGCAAGGGCAGTCGGTGACGGTATTCGCCTTTACCCATTTGCTGGGAATCAACCTGATGCCGCGAATTCGAAACTGGAAAGATCTACAGTTCTTTCGCCCGTCGCGCAAAGCTCGCTACCAGCACATCGATTCTCTGTTCACTGTCCAGATTGACTGGCATCTGATCGAGACGCACTGGAAAGACTTGATGCAGGTCGCCCTTTCCATTCAAAACGGCAAGATCTCTTCGGCGATGCTCTTACGAAAACTGGGCAACGAGAGCCGCCAAAATCGCCTATTTCTGGCGGCCCAAGAGGTCGGACGCGCTGTACGGACAATCTTTCTGCTCGAATGGATCTCGAGCCTGCGATTGCGCCAGGAGGTGACCGGGACGACGAACAAAATCGAATCTTACAATGGGTTCTCCAAGTGGTTGTCGTTCGGTGGAGACGTGATCGGAGAGAACGACCCTGACGAGCAGCAAAAACATTTGCGGTATAACGATCTGGTGGCGACCGCCGTGATCCTGCAAAACACCGTCGACATGACGCGCATCGCTGCGGACCTGCAACGTGAAGGATGGAAGATTTCTGCGGCGGATCTGTCGTTTTTGAGCCCCTACCAGACCAGCACCGTGAAACGTTTCGGCGAATATGCGATGAATCTGAGCCGGCCCCCGGAGCCCTGGATCAAAGAGGTAATGCAACTCAAGACGGCCCCCTCTCAGACCTTGGTGTTGCCATTGGCAAAGGAAGCCTGAACATGGCGGAGCGCATACGCAAAACGGCTTTCGGATCGGTGAATGCCGCGGCCCTGGAGCGTATCGTGGAGTCCTTCGAAACACAACGCCTGCTGGATGCTGTCGATCAGGTGGATCGTCTGGCCGAGTGGATCGGCGATTTCTTTCGCAAGGATCTGCTGGGGCTCCATGGCATGGCCAACACCATTATTAATAACGCGCCGAAGACCATCTCCTCGGACCAGGAGAAATTTGGGAGCTGGCAGGCTCTCTGGCGATGGAATTGGAAGAAATGGTGGAGGACCTCGGCGCCACCCTTGAGGGTCTCCATGAACTGGCCAAGTTGGCTCCCGAGTTCGCTGAGGGAGACGCACAGGAAGAGGATTCCTAACGCCTTTGTTTTCCGTAAACCGGTTCTTCCGATAACGCGATCATACGTGAACTGCGAACGATCGTTCGCTGACATAGGGGAAGGCCGGAGGCCCTTTCATGAATGCTTATCCGTCCTGGATCCATAGGATTCCAGAATTGATTGAAACCCTGGCCTTGATTGACCAGGAGCGCGTCGACCGGCAAACCGTCGAACAGCTCTTCGACCTGCGCAAGACGGCCGCCTTCGAACTGCTACGCCGCATGGGTGCCGAACCGGTCGGCCATTCTCTCGTAATCAGCCGTACCTTATTGATGGCGCGCTTGCGGGAAGTACAAGAGCATCCGCAATGGCGCTGGGAAAGGGAACGTCGAATCCGCATCCGTGACCGCATTGATTCACTTCGGGTGAACAACCGTAAATCGCTGGTGCCTATCGATGCGGCGCTTCGGCAAGCGACGGAGACGGCGAAGACTGACGGCCTGCCAGCAACCATTCAATTATCCCGAGGCCTGTTGGCCATCCATTGCTCGGATATGCAGGACCTCCTCGGGCAACTTGGCCTGCTGGCGGAAGCGGCAGACCGAAGCTACGAGGACTCCGGAAGCAGATCGAAATGCCGATTCAGCGACTTCCAGCGGGCTCGGCTTCCTTGTCACGATCGAAGAATTCCGCTCAGTCCGCATGAAGGGCAGAGTACTTTACGCAGCAATGTCCTAAAAACTCACTGATCTCGGCCTGCACCCTTCCCGGCGCATCGCGGTGTGCCTCCGTCAGGTAGTTCTGGAGAAGGTGCGCCATGTCTGGCGTATGCTCTTCCCAAACGTCAAGGTCCTTGAATGCCGTCGCTAGCGCCTCCACGACCAGTTCATCGCGCGACCCGAAGTGTTTGTAGAAACCTCCAACCGTCACGCCCGCTTCCTTCATCACGTCGGCGACGCCGATGCCTTCGAGGCCACGTTCACGAAATCGCTTGGCGGCCACCTTGACGATCCGAGTGTGTGTCTCCGTTTTGTCACTTTTTGAATAACCCATCTGCCATCACCATTTCTTCTAGAATCCGCATGGATCGCTCCATGCAGATAGGACCGAAAGAGTATTGTCATACTCTATAGGATCTAGATGCAAACCATCTAGTTTTGGATGGAAACAAGATCATAGCCTCGCTAGTAGCCACTGCGCCGGATACGAACAAACGAGGAACAGCCTTACCCCCACTTTTAAATAAAATATCTTGAAACTTTTGGATGATTGTCATACTCTACAATAGTGAAAAGGGCAGCTCAACGCCCGCAAGCACAGGAGAGGCAATGAGCAAGTCGTCCCCAGAACGAAATAAGGCAATCGTGCTCGAAGCATTCGAGACGCTCTTTAACAAGCGTGACTACGTTGCGGCGGAACGTTTCTGGTCACCGAACTACATCCAGCACAGCGCCCATATACCACCCGGGCGCGAAGGACTGTTCAATCTCGTCCGCTCAGTGCCGGAGACGTTGCATTACGAAAACCAGCTCATCATCGCAGAAGGCGATTACGTCATAGCGCATGGCCGCTTTACGGGGATGGGCCGGCCCGCCGCCTGGATCGCAGCTGACGTTATCCGGTTCGAAGACGGTGTTCTCAAAGAGCATTGGGACGTCTTACAGGACGAAGCGACGAAGGCCGAATCTGTGAGCGGCCTTCCCATGTTCGGCGACACATTCCCCAAGTGACAGCCGAAGACAACACGATGACCCTGAAAGCGTTCGATGCACCTTTAACAAGACCAAGGAGATAGTAACTATGAGTTCACCCGTTGTTTCGAATGAAAAGTATGTGATTTTAGGGGCGACCGGCCATACCGGCTCGATCGTCGCCGATTTCCTTCTCTCGAAGGGCCAGAAGGTGCGCGTCATTGGGCGCGACGCGGGACGACTGCAGCGCTTTGTGGACAAAGGCGCGGAGGCGTTCAGGGCTGATATGAGCGATGCCGCTGCGCTCGCCAAAGCCTTCAGCGGTACGCGTGCGGCATACCTGCTGTTGCCGCCCGCGAAATCCCCCGAAGAGCAGGAGCGAGATAGCGATGCGGTCGCCAAGGCCGTAAGGGAATCTGGCCTTCGCTACGCGGTGCATTTGAGCAGCTACGGCGCACAGGTTGCGAAAGGCGCGGGTCCAGTTTCAGGGCTGCATTCTTCGGAGCAAAAACTGAACGCGATCAGCGGTTTAAACGTTCTGTACGTGCGCGCCGCGTATTTCATGGAGAACAATCTGGCGGCGATCGGCATGATCCATCACATGGGAATTTTCGGAAGTGCACTGCTGCCCGACTTGAAGTTACCCATGGTCGCGACGCGCGATGTAGGCAACTGCGCGGCACTTTTCTAAATACAGACGGCAGTTCGAACCACGAAGAGCGTATCAAGGTGACTTGGCAAGCCTTTTTCGAAGCCATCCGCTCAACAGGA
>Ga0209007_1000730_pt1 | contig 11128 bp, 8 predicted proteins | sample JacPinW_OM1H0_O2_FD_187961 | JGI IMG/M metagenome (GOLD analysis project Ga0209007, IMG submission 187961) | Forest soil microbial communities from Algoma, Ontario, Canada - Jack Pine, Ontario site 1_JW_OM1H0_O2 (SPAdes) (version 2) | ecosystem: Environmental > Terrestrial > Soil > Boreal...
CGGCGACGCTGTCGAACGGCCACGTCGCGCTGCTCGCCGACCTGCTCAAGTTCGGCGACCTGCGGTTCGACGCAGTGCTGTCCGCACAGCTCGCCGCCAGCTACAAGCCCGATCCCGCCGTGTACCTGACCGCGCTGGACCTGCTGGAGTGCGAACCCGGCGACGCCGGGATGGTCGCAGCGCACGCAGGGGACCTGCAGGCCGCGGCGGCGCTCGGCCTGCGCCCGCTGTTCATCCGCCGCCCACTCGAATGGGGCCCGGACGGGCCAGCCGAGCAGCCGCCGGTCCTCGACGGCCTGGTCGAAGCCGACAGCCTGACCGCCCTCGCCGACGCCCTGGGCTGCTGAGCCAGCAGCTCCGCCGGAACCAGATCACGCAGTCATTTCACCAGCGCTGGCGCACGCTGATCATCACGTCGGAGGACGTTGCCGAGATCGACGTGGCCCCGGAGGCGACCCGCACCGGGTAGCGCACGTTGCTGGTGCCTCCGTTGCCCACCTCGCCGACCATGTTGCCGCCCCAGGCGTAGACGTTCCCCACCGTCGATACCGCGTAGGAGGTGCCGCCGCCCGTTGCCAGCAGCCGGTACCGGACGCCCCGCGGGGCGAAGATCCGCACCGGGGACGGCTGGTTCGCGGTCGTTCCGGTGCCGAGCTGGTAGGCGCTGCCGGCGCCCCACACGTAGAGCGAGCCGTTGGCGAGCAGGGTGATCGTCTGCCCGTTGCCCTGCAGCGAGCCCCCTTGGGCGAGCTGACGCACCGCGGCCGGCAGGGGCACTCGGAACGGCACGTCCGCTGGCCTGCCGAGGATCCCGTTGCCAACCTGGCCCTGGCGGTTATAGCCCCAGTCGTAGTACTTGCCGTTCGCGAGCACGGCACCGGAGTTGGCGAACGCGGCGACCAGCGAGGTGACCTGGCCGCGGCCGAGACCGGTGACGCGCACCGGGACCTTGCTGGACCTCCTGCTGCCGTTCCCCAGCTCACCGTAGGTGTTGTTGCCGCACGCGTAGACCCTTCCGCGGGAGTCGAACAGGGAATGCCCGCCCGCGCCGGCGAGCAGCGTCACGTGGCTGAGCGGCAGCCGGACCGGCGTGTTGTACTCGGTGCGGTTGCCAAGGCACAGCTGCCCGAATGTATTGAAGCCCCAGCCCCACACGTGCCCAGTGGTGTCCACGGCCAGCGCGGTATCGAAGGGCATGGCGTCAATGGGGATCGAGGCGATCTTCACCCCGGCCGGGAAGCGCACCCGCACCGGCCTGGTGAACGAGTTCCCGGTGCCGCCGTCGCCGAGCTGGCCGTTCCCGCCCAGGCCCCAGGCGTACAGGCTGCCGTTGGTCAGCAGTGCGTACTGGCTCGAGTTGGACGTCGCGATCTCGGCGATCCGGCCGGGAAGGCTCAGCGGAACCGGCGACAGCTGCAGGTCATAGGGAGTGTGATCAATCAGCCCGCCGATGAACGCCCCCCAGTGCTTGATGGTCGCGATCGCCGGCGGGCTGGCGGACGCCACACCCCCGCTCAGGGCCAATGGCAAAATCACGGCACACGCCCCTGCTGCCACTCTTCGCACTGAAGTGATCACACTCCGTGAGCAATCCATGCGCCGCACGGTAACACGGCAGGTCACGGGGGGCTGGGATGCCGCGGCTGCGCCAGGAAGGGCATAGTGATCATGTGGCGAGCAGTGTCATGTGGCTGAGCGGCAGCCGGACCGGCGTGTTAGGGCCCGCGCCGCCTGAGCGCCGCGTCCCCCGAGAGGGAGGGATTGTTGACCAGTGTCCGCCGGCCCGCGATCGTGCTCGCGGCCAAGACGGTCCGGCCAGACTACGTCTCGGGCGATTCGTTCAGGTTCCTGGTCATCAGCGACGGCAAGGTGACGGCCCTGGCGAAAACCGCAGGTGAGGCGGGTCGGGCGGCCGGGCCTTCGGCGCGCTGGCCTGACCTGGGCGACGCCTGCGTGGGGCCGGGGTTCATCGACACTCACATTCACGCGCTGCAGGCGGCTGCGGACGCCCGTCTGGTAAGCCTGCGCGACGCGGCCACCTTGGACGGCCTGCTCTCGGCGGTCCGCGAGGCAGGCCTCGGCCGATCGCCCGGGGAGTGGACCATATCCGGCCGCAACTGGCATGAGTCGTGGCTGCGCGAGGGCCGCCTGCCGAAGCTGGCCGAGCTCGACGCGCTCGGGCTTCCCGGGCCGGTCCTGGTGCGGCGCGGAAGCCACATTGCCGTCGCGAACTCCCATGCGATCACGCTGCTGGGGGCTGCGTCGCTGCCGGCCGGCGCCGCCGAGACCGGGCAGATCCACACCGACCCGCTGATCGAGCGGGCCCTGGAACTCGCCGGTGAGCCCACTCCACAGCAGCGAAGCGACGACCTCGCGGGGGTGCTGGCGCGGTTCGCCGCCCGCGGCATCACGACGATCAGGGAGGCCGGGGTCGACGGCGCGGAACTCGGGCTGTTCGAGGCCCTGCGCGACCAGGGGCGGCTGCCGATGCGGTGCGACCTGCTGTGGCGCATCCGGGAGGGCAGCGACGCCGACACGGCGCGCCAGCTCATCGCCGCGATGCCGCAGCCCGGCCCGGCGGACGACCCGTGGCTGCGGCTGACCGGCGTGAAGGCGTTCGTGGACGGGCGGATCGCCGACGCCGCGATCGGCGACGACCACGACCCGGATCACCTGAGGATCACTCCCCCGGACCTGCAAATGATCGTCGAGGGCGCGCTGAGCCGGTCGGCCGGAGTGGGCTGCCACGCGGTGGGCGACGCCGCGGTGCGGATGGTCCTCGACGCCTACCAGCGGGCGCTGGCCGCCGGGCTGGCGACGGACCCGCGCCGCCTGGTGGTTGAGCACGCGCTGAGCTGTACCCCGGAGACGATCGCCCGCCTGGCCGCGGCCGGCGTCGGCGTGTCGGTGCACCCCGCCATCGTGTACGAGTTCGCCGACGACGTACGGCGGTACTGGGGCGCGGAGCGGACCGCGCGCGCCGCCCCGGTGCGGGACATGGTGGCGGCAGGCGTCCGGATCGCTGCGGGCAGCGACGGGGACGTGCCGCCGTTCGACCCGCTGCGCGGCATCTCGTTCATGGTGACCAGGTCGCCCAGGTCCGGCGGACCGATCGGCGAGGGCCAGGCCGTGGACCCCGGCGTCGCGCTCGATCTCTACACTCGCTGCGGAGCGGCCCTGCTGGGGGCCGGAACGCGCCGCGGACGGCTTCGGCCGGGCATGGACGCCGACCTGGTGGTGTTCTCGGCGGATCCGCTGTCGTGCCCGGCCGCGGAATTGCCGGATGTCGAGGTCCTGGCCACGATGCTGGGCGGGAAGCCGGTCCACGACCCGGGTCGGCTGATGGAGGGGATCGGCGGTGCCTGATACCAAAGTCCTGATCAACTGCAACGTGTTCGACGGCCTCAGCCCGCAGGTGCAGCCGGATCGCTACGTGCTGGTGCGGGACGGCGAGATCGCCGAGATCGGGCCGGCGGGCTCGGCGCCGGCGCCGGACGGCGCGGCAACGGTCGACCTGCAGGGCTCGTACCTGATGGCCGGGCTGTTCAACATGCACACGCACTTCTCGCTCGCGTTGCCGGGACCGCTGGCCGAGTCGGTCCGGGCCATGTCACCACACGAGCTGGCGTTCTACGTCGGCGACGGCGCGCGGCGGACCCTGCTGTGCGGGGTGACCACGGTCCGCTGCGTGGGGGAAATGGACCACGTGGACTTCGCGCTGCGCTCGGCCATCGCGGCCGGGCGCGCCGAGGGGCCGCGCATCCTGACCGCCGGGCGCGCGCTGGTGTGCACCGGCGGGCACGGGCACGAGTCGTCGAACACGCTCGAGTGCGACGGGCCGGACGGGTTCGTGCGCGGCACCCGCGCGCAGATCAAGGCCGGCGCCGACCTCATCAAGGTCATGATCTCCGGCGGAATCGCCGGGCTGCACGAGACCATGGACACGGTCCCGCTCGCCCCGGACGAGCTGTCGGCCGTGATCTTCACCGCGCACGCCTGGGGGCGCAAGGTGGCCGCGCACGCGGGCCCGGCCCGCATCATCGGGCCGGCGGTGGAGCAGGGCCTCGACTGCGTCGAGCACGGGTACCAGCTCACCGAGGCGGTGGCCCAGCAGATGTCCGACCGCGGGGTCGCCCTGGTGCCGACGCTGTCCGTGACCAGGTGCAAGGACTTCTTCGACTCGCTGGGCGTGCCGGCCTGGATGCAGGAGCGTTCCCTCGGCGCGGCACCCGAGCACGAGCAGTCGTACCGCCTGGCCCTGGCGGCGGGGGTTTCGGTGATGCTGGGCAGCGACATGCCGCCGTTCTGGCCGACCGACGGCACCTCGGCCACCGTGCGCGAACTGGAGCACATGGAGGCGTTCGGCCTGCCGCCGGGTGACGCGCTGCTGGCCGCCACCCGGGTGCCGGCCGCCTGGCTCGGCATCGACGAGCAGGTAGGTTCGGTGGAACCGGGGAAGCGGGCGGATCTGATCGCGATGAGGGAAGACCCGACGGCAACCGTGTCCGCGCTGCGGACGCTGCACTGGGTGATGAAGGACGGGCGCGTCTACCGAGATGACTCATGGGTGAGCTGACGAACGGCATGGAATCGGCGTCCCTTTACGACCTGCGGGTGGTCGTGGAGCGGATCGAGGGGCGCTCGGTGTGCGGCATGCGGGTCGGCGACTGGTTCGAGCTCACCGAGAGCAGCCACCTTCGCACCTGCCCGGGCCGGTATTTCTGCGTGTACGCGCTCGCCGCGGTGCTGCCGCTGCTCGCCGCGAAGCAGCGCGAGCTCAGCCCGGGTGACTGGCTGGAGAGCGACAGCCTGGTCGCCTGCCCGGACCCGGACGAGCGGCTGATCATGCGGATCGAGCGCAGCGGCCGGAGCGAGGTCGTGCTCGACGACGTCACATGAGCCGCGAGCTCAGCATCGCGCTGCAGTCCGATGAGGATCCGGCGACCTACACCAGCCTGGCATCGCGGATCGAGGAGCTCGGGTTCGCCGCCATCTCGGTGTACGCCGACCTTGGCTACCCGTCGCCGGTGCTGCCGCTGATCATCGCCGCCCAGGCCACGCGGCGGATCCGGCTCGGCCCAGCGTGCCTGAACCCGTATCTGCTGCATCCGGTGGAGATTGCGAACCAGCTGCACATGCTGGACAGCATCTCCGGCGGGCGGGCCTATCTCGGGCTGGCCCGCGGGGCGTGGCTGGACGCCGTCGGGGTCAGCCAGGACCGGCCGGTGCGCCGGCTGCGCGAGGCCGTCGACGTGGTCCGCCGCCTGATGCGCGGCGACGACACCGGCTACCAGGGCGAGATTTTCCGGGTGGCCCCCGGCGTCCGGCTGGCGTACCAGCCGGTGCGGCCGGACGTGGATCTGCTGCTCGGGGCGTGGGGCCCGCTCGGGCTCGCCCTGGCGGGCGAGCTCGCCGCCGAGGTCAAGATCGGTGGCACGGCGAATCCGGCGCTGCTGCCCCGGGCCTGGCAGGCGCTGGCCCGCGGCGCGGCGCGGGCGGGGCGCCCGGCCGCCGACGTCGGCCTGGTGTGCGGCGCGGTCACGGTGGTCGACGACGACGGCGCCAGCGCCCGGCGCCTGGCCAGGGCCGAGGTGGCCACGTACCTGCCGGTCGTCGCGGCGCTGGACGGGACGGCCGACCTCGGCGCGGCCGGGCTCGGCGCGGCCGAGCTGGCAACCATGCAGCGGCTGGTCCGCGCGGGCGACCACGACGCGGCGGGCCGGCTGGTCCCCGACGCGGTGCTCGACCAATTCGCGTTCTCCGGGACGCCCGGCCAGGTCGCCGCGCAGGTGCAGGCGCTGCTGCAGGCCGGGGCCACCCGCGTGGAGTTCGGCACGCCGCACGGCCTGACCGCGGCCCGCGGCATCGAGCTGCTCGGCCGCCGGGTGCTGCCCGCCGTCCGCGGCGGATAAGGCCAGGCTCAGAGTTTGCCGTGCCGTGCCGGGTCACTGCCCGACAAATAGCTGCAAATTAGCTTTCTATGCACTGAACACGCGCCGACCAGGCCTTATAGGGATGCCCGAATGGGGCTGGCTTGATGTGATCTGTCTTCACATCGATGGCAACTTGTGACAATATTCGCCCCAGATCGAACCATGGCCATCCATATGCTCGCGTAGGCCCGCTAACTAGCCAGGATCTATGGCAACCCGCGGGCCCCGGGATGATTGCGAGGAAAGCCGATGACCAGCTCGCGTCGGCCGAGAACGCTGGTGGTGTGCGTCGCCGCAGCAGCCACAATCGCGGCCATGGGCCTAGCCGCCTGCTCAGCCGGCAAGTCCGGCGGATCTATCAACTCGTCGAGTGGCGCGTTCGGCACGGTGCCCACGGCCAGCGGAACGCCGACGGCCGGCACGATCACCTGGGCGGAGCCACCGGGCTCGGCGCCGACCTGGATCTTCCCGATCACCCCGGGAGCCGATTTCACCGTCTACAGCACCGACGACTTCTCCTACGAGTCGTGGCGGCCGCTGTACTGGACCCAGAGCGGGACAAGCCCCAAGATCGACCAGGCCCTGAGCCTGGCCTACCTGCCGACGTACTCCAACGGTGACAAGACCGTCACGGTCCGCATGAAGACCAACTACAAGTGGAACGACGGCCAGCCGGTGACAGCGAGCGACTCGCTGTTCTTCCTCGACGAACTGAAGGCTGCCGTCAAGGAGAGCGGTTCCAACTGGGGCCAGTATTCTCCGGGCGTCGGCATACCCGACCAGGTGGTCAGCGCCAGCGCGCCGAACGCGACGACGCTGGTGCTGAACCTGAACAAGCCGGTCAACCCCACGTGGTTCACGGAGAACAACCTCGCGCAGATCCAGCCGATGCCGGTGTACGCCTGGGCTAAGTCCTCGGCGACCGGGCCGGTCCTGGACTTCACCAACCCGGCCAACGCCAAGGCGATCTACGACTTCCTGGCCAAGGCGTCGGGCTCGACGGGCACCTACGCGACGAACCCGCTCTGGCAGGTGGTAAACGGGCCGTACCGGCTGACCGCGTTCAACAACACCACCGGCGCTTACACGATGGCGCCGAACCCGAGCTACGACGGCCCGAAGTCGAAGGTGGTCCCGACCCTGCAGGCGGTGCCGTACACGTCCGACACCGCCGAATTCAACGCCGTGCTGTCCAAGAGCGTCGACATCGGCTACATACCGCAGACCGACGTGCCGCAGATCTCCCGGGTCAAGTCCTCCGGGTACCACGTGTTCGGCTACCCCGACTGGGGCTTCACGTACGTGAACTACAACTTCGCCGACAAGACCGGCGACTTCAACAACATCATCAACCAGCTGTACGTCCGGCAGGCGCTGGCGCACCTGGAAGACGAGGCCGGCTACGTGAAGGCCTTCTTCCACGGAGCGGGCGGGCTCGCGTACGGGCCGGTTCCCGCGGTGCCGACGTCGCCGTACAGCCCGGCCAACGCCGTGAAGAACCCGTACCCGTTCAGCATCACCGCGGCGGCCAACCTGCTGAAGTCGCACGGCTGGAAGGTCGTGCCCGGCGGCGTCAGCACCTGCGCCAAGCCCGGTACCGGGTCCGGCGAGTGCGGCAGCGGCATCCCGGCCGGCACCAAGCTCACATTCAACGTGCTGTACGTGAACGACCCCGCGATCACTGGTGAGATGCTCACCGACTGGGCGTCGGACGCCAAGAAGGTCGGCATCGGGGTCACGCTGCAGGCCGGCACGTTCAACCACGTCGTGGACGTGGCCGACGACCCGGGCTCGCCGAAGACCATCAATCAGTGGGCGATGTCCGACTACGGCGGCTTCACCGACGAGCCGTACCCGACCACGTTCGGGATCTTCAACACCGCGGGCTCGGACAACGGCGGCTTCTACAACGACGCGGAGGCGAACAAGCTGATCAGCGCGTCGGTGACCGGCGGCAACCCGAACGCGGTGAAGGCCGAGGCCTCCTACCTCACCGCGCAGCAGCCGAGCCTGTTCCAGCCCAACGCCGACTTGATCATCGTGTGGAAGGACAACGTCTCCGGCCAGCCGGGCGCGATCCAGGCCATGACGCAGTACTACCTGAACACCGAGCTGATGTACCTGACGAAGTGACGGGGTCAGGGGTAGGACGTCTGCTGAGCAGAGGTACGGGACGTGTCGGCTTACCTGATCCGCCGGTCGGCAACGGCGATCGTGGTGCTGTTCGGGGTTTCGGTGTTCATCTTCCTGATGCTGCACGTGATCTACCCGACGCCCGCGATCGACGTGCTCGGCCCGCATGCCAACAAGTTCTCGATCGCGCAGTGGAACCGCCAGCACGGCTTCGATGATCCGTGGGTCGTGCAGTACCTGCGGTACATCAACCAGGTGCTGCACGGGAACCTCGGCTACTCCTACAAGCTGAACCAGAGCGTGGCGTCGCTCTTCCACGAGCGCTGGGAGCGCAGCGCGTGGCTGTCCGGCGTCACACTGGTGCTGTCGGTCGTGATCGCGGTCCCGCTCGGCATCTACCAGGCGGTCCGGCGGAACACGCTCGGCGACGGCATCCTGACCACCGGCGCGTTCGTCACGTACGCGATGCCGGACTTCTTCCTGTACCTGATCGCGATCGACCTGCTGGCGATCTCGTTCCCGATCTTCAGCTTTGAGGGCCCGCAGACCACGTCGATGATCTCGATCATCTTCGATTTCCGCGCGATGACGCTGCCGATCGTCTGCCTGACCCTGCTGAACCTGGCCGGCTACTCCCGATACATGCGGTCGGCCGCCATCGACACGCTGGCGCAGGACTACATCAAGGCGGCCAGGGCGAAGGGCCTGCCAGAGCGGCTGGTCCTGCTGAGGCACCTGGTCCGCAACGCGTTCCTCCCCATGATCACGCTGATCGGCCTGTCGATCCCGGACCTGCTGGCCGGCAACCTGATCTGCGAGGCGGTGTTCAACTTCCCCGGCCTCGGGCTGCTGTTCTACAACAGCCTGGGCAACGCCGACTACCCGATCCTGCTCGCCTACACGCTGGTGGGCGCCGTGCTGGTCGTCGTGGGGAACTTCGTCGCCGACATCGCGCTGACCGTCGCCGACCCGAGGATCCGGCTTGTCTGACCGCAGCCCGCAGCCAGGAGGCCGCCGATGACCAACCTCGGCACATCGCCGATACCGCCCGAGCTGGCCCGCATGCCCGAGGGCGGCGTCATCGGACCGGTCCAGAGCGGCTGGCGGCTCGCGGCCCGCGAGTTCGCGCAGAACAAGCTCGCCGTCGTCGGCCTGGTCGTGCTCGTCTTCTTCGTCGTGTTCTGTTACCTCGGGCCGCTTGTGTACCACGGCCCGCTGAGCTCGAACCTGGAGTCCACGAACCTGCCGCCGGGGGCCGGGCATCCGATCGGCACCGACAACCAGGGCTTCGACGTTCTCGAGGAGCTGATGGTGGGCGGCCGGGCCGCGCTCGAGATCGGCTTCCTTTCCGCGGTCATCGGGATGGTCTGGGGCGCGGTCTGGGGAGCGGTGTCCGGCCTGGCCGGCGGCCTGCTCGACGGCTTCCTGATGCGGATCGTGGACGTGCTGCTCTCTATCCCGTTCCTGTTCGTCGTGCTGATCGTCGCGGTCAGGTACGGCGCGTCCGTGCTCGGGCTCAGCATCATCATCGGCATCTTCACCTGGCAGGTCCCGGCCCGGCTGGTCCGGGGCGAGGTGCTGACGCTGCGGGTGCGGGACTTCGTCTCCGCGGCCCGCGCCGCCGGCGCCGGCTGGTTCCGGCTGATGAACCGGCACCTGCTGCCGAACTCGCTGGGCGTCATCATCGTGACCGCGACGTTCAGCGTGGCCGACGCGATCCTGGCCGTCGCCACCCTCGGGTTCCTCGGGTTCGGCCTGCAGTTCCCGACGTTCGACTGGGGGGACATGCTCAACAACGGGATCTCGTACCTGCAGGACGGCTACTGGTGGCAGGTCTACCCGGTGGGGATCTGCATCATCGCGGTCGTGATGGCCTGCAACCTGCTCGGCGACGCACTGCGCGACGCGCTCGACGTAAGGCTGCGCCGCAGATGAGCCCGGTGCTGGAGATCACCAACCTGTCGACCCACATTCAGCTCACCAAGTCGGTCGTGCAGGCGGTCGGCAACGTCGACCTCGCGATCGACGCGGGCGAGACCCTCGGGCTGGTGGGCGAGTCGGGCTGCGGCAAGTCGATGACCGGCCTGTCCATCATGGGCCTGCTGCCGGCGGGCGGCGAGATCGTCGGCGGCTCGATCAAGCTGGCCGACCGGGAACTCGTCGGGCTTCCCGATTCTGAGCTGCGCAAGATCCGCGGCAACGACGTCGCCATGATCTTCCAGGACCCGCTCACCTCGCTGGATCCCACCAAGACCATCGGCTACCAGGTCGCCGAGCCGGTCCGGCTGCACAAGGGCGCCAGCAGGTCGGCCGCCATGGACCGGGCGAAGGAGGTGCTCGCGCTCGTCGGCCTGCCCCGGCCGGCCGAACGGCTCGGCGACTACCCGCACCAGCTCTCCGGCGGGCTGCGCCAGCGCGTGATGATCGCGATGGCGCTGACCTGCGAGCCCAAGCTGCTGATCGCCGACGAGCCGACCACCGCGCTGGACGTCACTATCCAGGCGCAGATCCTGGCCCTGCTGCACGACCTGAAGGACCGGCTCGGCATGGCGATGCTGCTGATCACGCACGACATGGGCGTGATCGCCGGGCACGCGGACCGGGTCCAGGTCATGTACGCGGGCCGGATGGTCGAGGCCACCGACACCGGCACCCTGTTCCGGCACATGCGCCACCCGTACACCCACGCCCTGCTCGCGTCGATCCCGCGGCTGGACCAGGACAGCAAGCAGCGGCTGCTGAGCATCGGCGGGCTGCCGCCGGACCTGTCGGACCCGCCGCCGGGCTGCCGGTTCGCGCCCCGCTGCAGCCGGGCCACCGACCGGTGCCGCACCGACGAGCCGCCGCTCACCGGCGAGACCTTGGCGCACCTGTTCTCCTGCTGGCACCCCGTCGACGGGCCCTCCGGCGCCGGGGCCGCGGACGGTACGGCCCCCCGTGCTCAGGCGGTCGCCGACCGGCCGTACGCGCCGCCCACTGCCCCAGACGGCACGGACGGCGTTGCGGCCGAAGCGCCGCTGCTCGAGGTGCGCGAGCTGGTCAAGGAGTTCCCGGTCACCGCA
>Ga0209007_1000731_pt1 | contig 11125 bp, 7 predicted proteins | sample JacPinW_OM1H0_O2_FD_187961 | JGI IMG/M metagenome (GOLD analysis project Ga0209007, IMG submission 187961) | Forest soil microbial communities from Algoma, Ontario, Canada - Jack Pine, Ontario site 1_JW_OM1H0_O2 (SPAdes) (version 2) | ecosystem: Environmental > Terrestrial > Soil > Boreal...
CACATGAGTTTCTCCTGTGACGCCGCCCTAGATCACAAGAGGCGAGTTCTCACCGCTGCCAGATGATCGGCCAGACCAGCCACAGAAGTCATTCGAAGTTTTGGGGGAGTTTCACTGCACAGCGGACAAATCCCCAGGCGCGCAGGTCCCGGTAATCGAGCGAATTCGCGAGGTTATCGGAGTTTCGCTGAGAAACTCCCTATGAACTCAAGATTCGCGACTGGACGCGTCCGGTCATACTTGTCTCACGGGCGTCAGCCTGGCGCATAGGCGTGCACCCTGACTAGTCTCCCTCGCCCAATCCAGTCGATACGGTGGTCAGAGACGCGGCAGTGTCTCGATCTCGTATGCGATACCGGAAGAACCTGAAGTTGGCTGCGGCGGCAGTCGCAAACAGAACATAGGCGCAACATCGACTTCACCTGAATTGCTTGCTGGCATCAATTGCTCACATACTGAGTGCGGTCTTCGGCGTTTTCCATCCAACCTCCGCCGAGAGCCTCATAAAGATGTACGGCGGCCTGGCAGTTTGCCAGTTTCGTTTGCGCCAGCGCAGCCTCCGCCGAGAACAAGGTCTGTTGTGCCTGCAGAACAGTCAGCAGATCGGCGACACCTTGTCGGTATTGCAACTGGCCGATGCCAAAGGCGTCTCGAGCTGCGTCCACCTCGCGCACAAGGTGATCTTGTGCCGTCTGCGTATTGGCCACCTCGATCAGGGCGTCCTCCACGTCCACAAAGGCGTTGAGTGCCGCACTTTGGTAGTCGGCAATTAATTCCTTTTGAATACCGGTTGCCAGCGCCCTTTGTCCGGAGAGTCGTCCTCCATCGAAAAGCGTTTGTAGTAGACCTGCCCCAAAGTTATCGCCGAAGTTCGAACCATGCAGCAGCGCGCCGATCGCAGTGCTAATGAAGCCCCCCGCTCCGGTCAGCGATAGCTGCGGCAGAAAGGCCGCACGTGCAGCATCAACATTGGCATGAGCAGCCGCGAGGTTGGCTTCAGCCTGGGCGACGTCGGGTCGGCGCAGCAGCAGATCTGACGGCAGGCCCGCGCTCACCTCGGGTCGCGCAATGTGATCCAGATCGTGCCCGTCGACCTGAAAGCCCTCCGGCGGTCGCCCCAACAACAGCGCTAGCGTGAATAGCGCCTCCTGTTCAGCCGTTTCCAGACCCGGCAGCTGAGCCTCAACAGACTCCAGCTGCGCCTGCTCCTGCGCCAGATCCAGGTGTGAGATCGACCCCGCCTTTGCGCGCAGTTTGATGATTTCGAGTATCCCGTTGATGGCATCGATGTCTTCGTGCGCGATCGCCAGGTTCCGGCGAATCGCAAGCAACGTGAAATACTGATTGGCGGTATTGGCGGTTACGGCGAGCGCCACGGACTCGCGCGCAAAGCGCGCTGATTTCAGCTGTTCTTGTGCGGCGCGCCAATTGTCGCGCGCCAGCCCCCACACATCGATCCCGTAGCTGGCGTTGAAGTTCATACTGGACGCCTTCACCTCATCGTACTGCAGGCAGGCGCCTCCACTGCACGCGCCCGCGGAGTACGCCGCTTGCCCCGTGAGCTGCGGAAAGAGTGCAGCGCGCTGGATGCGGCTCTGCGCTTCAGCTTGCGAGACTCTGGCGGCCGCAGCCGTGAGATCGAGATTGTTCGCCTGCGCCGCCACCACGAGACTCGCAAGCTGCGGATCGCCAAATCCCCGCCACCAGCTGGCATCGGGCCAGAGCGGTGCTGTGGGTGCCGGCGGACCCGTGAACTTCTTGGGCGTCAACCGCGCATCGAGCACCTGCGGCACCGGCGTCGCGCAGCCCGCAACGAAGAAGGTCGCGAGGGTAACCAATACAGCGGCCGCTCTATTCGTGCCGCAGCGCATGGATCGGGCTTGCGCGCGCAACGCGCAAGGCATGCATGCCGACCGTCGCCCAGGCGATGATCAGTGCGGTGACGCCGACAGCGATGAAGTACAGCGGATTGAGCGCGATGCGATGGGCAAAGCCCTCAAGCCACCCGTGCAAGTAGTAGCCCGCCACTGGCCACGCGACGAAATTGGCGACCAGCACCGGAATGGAGAACTGCCACAACAGCAGCAACGTCACATCACGCGTGCGCGCGCCGAAGGCCTTGCGGACGCCGATCTCCCGTGTTCGCCGGCCGGCGGTGAACGCCGCGAGCCCGAATAGGCCGAGGCACGCGATGACGATCGCAATGCCCACGAAGACGCCGAACATGGTGCCTTGACGCTCATCTGTGCGATAGAGCGCACTGAAGCTGTCATCCAGAAAGTATCTCCGCACTGTGGTGTTGGCCGCCAATGAGCGCCATGTCTTGTCGATGAAGGCGAGTGTCTCTGTTAGGTCCTGAGGACGGACGAGAACGGAGATCATCACCAAAGCCTTCGGGTCGTAGACATAGACAGCTGGTTTCACCGGCTCCCGCGCTCCGCGAAACATGAAGTCACGCAGCACGCCTACGACTTGCATGTGGATGTTGTCGAGCAGCATGGTCTTGTTCACCATCTGCTGCGGCGTGAAGCCAAAGCGGGCGGCGGCGGCTTCGTTGATGACAACGCTCTGCCCCGCGTTGGCCGGATTCAGACCGCCCTGGAACCTGTCTTCGCCACGCTTGTCCGAGAGCATGCGGCCCGCAACGATGGGTATGTCATACAGGCGTGGAAAGTCCGGGCCGATGGGGAGCCGATTGAGCGTGACGGTGTCGGGTTGTCCGGCAAGCTGCCCGACGTCCAAGGACTGATTGGTCGTGAAAGCGACATCGTTGGATTGCGCCGTCGCCAGCACGCCCGGCTGAGTGCGCAGCAACTGAGCGAAGCTGTCCCGCTCACTTGGCGTCAGGCGACCGGCATCCACGACGATGACGTTGTCATGGCGAAAGCCCAGATCGAGCTTGCGCGCGTAGTCGATCTGGCGGAACACTACCGAAGCTGCCGTGCCCAGACCGATCGACACCGCAAACTGCGCGACGACGAGGATGGTGCGCAGACGGCCCGATCCACCCGGCCCTGCCCCGCCGGTGCGCAAGATCGATGCAGGCCGGAAACCAGAGAGGATCATGGCCGGGTAGCTTCCGCTCAAGAGACCCGCCCCAACGGCAATCACCAGAATCAGCGCCAGGGGCCCCCAGTCAGTCAGGTAGTTGAATGCGATGGGGCGCTCGAGAAAGCCGTCGAAAGTGGGCAGGAGGATCTCCACCATCGCGAGAGCGAGCGCCAGGGCCACCACGGCCATGAGCACCGCCTCTCCCAGGAACTGCGCGACGAGTTGCCGGCGGCGCGCGCCGACGGTCTTGCGCAGCGCGATCTCGCGCGCTCGGAGCGTGGCGCGCGCCGTGGCGAGATTCGTGAAGTTGAAGCAAGCCACCAGCATGAGCAGCACGCCGATCGCCATAACGCCCTCGATGGTGGCCGAGCTTCCCGGCGGCGTAAGGTTCAGGGAGAAGCGCGAGGATGCCAGGTGAACCGCCGTAAACGGGGTCAGCGTGACCCTCTCGACTTGGCTTCCGCGCAGGTTGATATTGACCTGCCTGAGCTGTCCTGCGAGCGCCCGGTCGAGGATCGGTGTGAGCTTCGCGAGTACCGCCTGCGGGCGGGCGCCAGGAGCGAGGGTCACGTACCCGTAGTGATTGTTTGTAAGCCAGTGCTGCTTGTCGAACTGGCTCATCTGGTCCGCAGCCGATGTGTTGGGGATGACAACCGCCGCGGTCAGCTGCGAATTGTGCGGGATATCCTTGAACACGCCGGTGACGGTCAAGGGGATTGTCCCGTCGCGGCATACCTCATCGGTCGGCGCGCAGCTGGCCTTGGCGACGCTGAGGATGCGTCCGACCGGGTTGGCGCTACCGAAGTACTTGCGAGCCGTGCTTTCGGACAGGACGACGGACTCGGGATGCGAGAGTGCCTGCCCCGGATCTCCGGAGATGAACGGCAGCCTGATGATACGAAAGAAGTTCGGCTCCGCGACCAGGATCGTCTCGAAAAACTGGCGGCCGTCTACGTTGATGGTCGTGGACTGCCGGCTGAAGCGCGTAAACGCGCTCACCTCGGGGATCTGCTCGTGCATTGCCTGCGGTAGCAGGTAGGGCACAGTCGCGAAGCCCTGGGGCGGTCGACCTGGTGCCAGAACCGTGAGTTCGAGCCGGTACAGATCTTTTGTACCGGAGAGCCATTTGTCGTAGGAGAGCTCATCGCGCACGAACAGGACGATGAACAGGACGCAAGCAAGCCCGACCGCCAGCCCCCCGATGGTGATGGTGCTGTAGAGCGTCTGACGGATGAGGTTACGCAGTGCGACGGTGAGGTAGTTGCGAAACATGACCCCGTTCCTAGAGAACCTGACGGATGTTTTCGGTTACCAGCGCTCCGTCCAGCAGATTGACGATGCGATGGGCGTTCTCGGCATGGCTGAGGGAGTGGGTCACCATGACGATGGTCGAGCCCGCATCATTCAGCTCGGTCAGCAGTTGCATCACCTCTTCGCCGTTTACGGTATCCAGGTTGCCGGTCGGTTCGTCGGCGAGGATCAGCTTCGGCCGTGCAACCACGGCACGAGCGATGGCGACGCGCTGCTGCTGGCCGCCTGAGAGTTGCGCGGGCATGTGGCGGGCGCGATGTCCGATCTTCACGAGTTCCAACGCCTCGCGGGCACGCTGCCGGCGTTCGCTGGCTGATACTTCTCCGTGGTAAAGGAGCGCGATCTCGACATTTTCCTGGACATTTAGCTCATCGATCAGATTGAAGCTCTGAAAGACGAAGCCGATGGCGTTCTTGCGCAGATCGGTCAACCGCCCTTCGGACTCGCCGGCGATGTTCTGGCCGTCGAACCAGTACTCTCCCGACGTCGGGGTATCGAGCATCCCGACGATGTTAAGGAACGTAGATTTCCCGCAGCCGGAGGGTCCCATCATCGCCACGAACTCGCCCTTCGAGACCTCCAGGGTGATATCGCGCAGCGCCGTGGTTTCCACTTCATCGGTGCGGTAGACCTTCGTCAGATGCTTGAACCTGATCATTGCTTGCTCGCCTTCAGGGATTTGCGCTGCTGTTGACGAATTCAATCCGGTCCATTTTCTGGTAGGCCTCGTAACCGGAAACGATGACCTTCTCGCCCGGCTTGAGACCGTCCACCACCTCGACGTCATCGGTGTTGCGTCGCCCGAGCCGCACATTGCGACGCACGGCCCCTCGGCCATCGGGTGTGACCACGAAGACCCAGTTGCCGCCGGTATCCTGGTAGAAGGGGCCGTTCGGAACCATTACGGCGCGCGTGGCTCCACCGAGCTCTACTTTCAGATCGACGGCCTCGCCGACGTGGATCTCCGGGGGTGTGGCGCCATCGAAGTAGAAGTCCGTCTTGAATGTACCGCCACTGACTTGGGGGTATGCCTTGGCGACATGGGCCCGATAGTCACGGTCGTCGATGCTGAAGCGGGTCTCCTGGCCCGCGGTGACGCGGCCGAGATAGAACTCATCGACCTGCGCGGTGAGTTTGAAGCGATCGGCCGAGTTCACCTGACCGAGTACGGCGCCCGCAGCTTTTGATTGGCCCACTTCAGCATCGAGCGCCGTTAGTTGGCCGTCCATCGGCGCACGGATGGTTAGGGCTTCGACCCCGGCATTCGCGATGTCGGCGTTGCCGGTCGCATCTCCCGTCAACTGGGTGGAGCGTACCCGTTGCTCGACGCCGCGCGAAGCGATGGTCGCGGCACGCAGCTTTAGGTTGTAGTCGTATTCTTCCTGTTCCTGCTGATAGGTGCTGGGAGCAATCGCATTGCCGTCCAGCAGAATCTTGTCGCGTGCCAAGTTGCCGCGCAGCGTACTGATCTGGTGCTCGATGTTGAGCAGGTCCTGCTGATACTTGAAGCGGGTCTGCTCGAAGATGAGCTGCTGGGCGGCGACCTGCAGCTGCAACGCCGGGTTGGATAGGATGATCAGCGGCTGGCCTGCTTTGACGCGGGCGCCGTCCTCCACCAAAACTTGCTTCACCGTGCCGCCCTGATCCGTCGTGAGGTAGGCGGTGATCAGCGGCGCAACGGTGCCGCGCACCGCCGCGTAGTCCTCGAAAGGTCCGTCGCGCACGGTTCCCACGGTGATCTGGCTGAGCTGCGCGCGATAGACATTCCCGCCCTTGGCCATCAGGAACCACGCCGCGATCGCAACGGCGAGCAAACCCAGCCATGCGAACGGCCAATAGCGCAACCAACGCGATCTAGGGGCGATGGGGCGATCCTGACCTCCGTGGTCGGTGGCGACGGTCAGGTCTGAGGTAGCCGTGGCGCCCGGACTCAACAGCCGGCTGGGCGTGCGGGAATTGGAAGGGGCACGACTCATACCCAATACAAAGCAAGCGGAATGCCAGAATCTTCTCCTAGTAATTTCAATGGGATAGATTCTCAGGCTGGCGCCTATATGTCCGTTTTCGTACAGTAATGCGAACACCTGTTCGTTTCCGTACATGGCCAGCCAGCCTCAAAATGCTCGCATCCTCGTCGTCGATGACGACGAGGACGTCCTGCATGCTGCGCGGCTATTGCTCAAGCGTCATTTCACCGAGGTCCACACTTTGAGCCAGCCGGCCGCCCTGGCCGACTGGGCGCGCCGCGGCGCTTTCGACGTCTTGCTGCTCGACATGAATTTCACCGCCGGCGCCGACGATGGCGCCGAGGGCCTGGCCCATCTGGCCCAAGTACTGGCCACCGATCCAGAGGCGGTGGTGGTGATGGTAACGGCGCACAGCGATGTGGGGCTGGCCGTCGAGGCGATGAAGGGGGGTGCTGCTGATTTCGTCGCGAAGCCGTGGGAGAACGAGCGCCTCGTGGCAACACTGACGGCAGGACTGAACCTACGCCGCTCGCGCCAGGAAGCCACCGAACTGCGTCAGCGCAATCAGGGTTTGGCGGCGGCCACGACGCGTGGCGAATCAAACCTGCTCGGCACGGCCCCCGCCATGCTGAAGGTATTCGGCGCCGTTCGCCGCACGGCGCCGACCGATGCCAATGTGCTGATCCTGGGCGAGAACGGCACCGGCAAAGAACTCGTAGCGCGGGAGATTCACCGCCTCTCCCGGCGTGCCGACGAAGTGTTCCTGCGTGTGGACTTGGGCGCGCTTTCGCCGCAGCTTTTCGAAAGCGAATTGTTCGGCCACCGCCGTGGCGCCTTCACCGACGCCAAGCAGGATCGCACCGGCTACTTCCGTGCGGCGACCGGTGGCACCTTGTTCCTCGATGAGATAGGCAACGTACCACTGCACCTGCAAAGCAGACTCCTCACCGCCCTGGAGCGGCGCGAGGTGGTGCCCGTGGGCGCCGAGAAACCCGAGCCCTTCGATGTGCGCCTGATCTGCGCCACCAATTTGGATCGCGCGCGGCTCGCCGATCAGAACTCCTTTCGCCAGGACCTGCTGTATCGCATCAACACCGTGGAAATCCCCCTACCTGCCCTGCGCGAGCGCAGAGAGGACATTCCGCTGCTGCTGCAGCACTTCACCGCCCTCTACTCACAGAAATACAATCTTCAAGCCAAGCGCCTCTCGGCAGCTCTCATCGAGCGGCTGACTGAGTGGGATTGGCCGGGGAATGTACGGGCGCTGCGTCATGCCGTGGAGCGCGCGGTGATCTTGAGCGAATCGGACGTCATGGGGCCCGCGGAGTTTCCGTTCACCGAGGACAAGCCGACGCCCGAGGGCGCTGCGGAGATCTCGCGGCTGGATGAGGTGGAGAAGGCCGCAATCGCGCGAGCACTGCAGCGGCACCAGCACAACATCAGCCGCGCTGCCGAGGCGCTCGGGCTGACACGTACTTCCCTATACCGTCGGATGGAAAAGTATGGACTTTAGCCGCTTCCATGCGCGCATAGCGTTGCAGGTGTGCGCTCTGGTTATGAGCCTGGCTGCGCTGACCTGGATGATCGGCCATACGCGCTGGTACGTGACCATCGCCCTCGTGCTCGGCATCGCGATTCTGCAGATGCTGCAGTTGATCCGCTTTGCCTCGCGCTCGGGACGCGAGGTCACCCGCTTCTTGAATGCAGTCGCCTTCGATGATCCGGCCACGAGCTTCAGCGGCCTGGCCAACGACACCGCTTTCGCAGCCCTCGGCACGGCGATGACGCGCGTCCTGGAGCAGCTGCGCGCCGGGCGGGCGGAGCGCGAGGAGCAGACCCAGTATCTGCAGACGATGATCTCCCATGTGCCGGTGACGCTCATCTCCGTGGATGAGCACGGCCGCGTACAACTTCTCAATCTCGCGGCACGCCGACTCTTCGAGAGCGCCTGCTCTGATGCCCGGGAGTTTGCTCGCTACGGCACTCCCTTCGCGACCGGCCTCGAAAATCTGAAACCTGGCGAGAGCTGCGTTGTCCGCATGGAACGCGGCGCAGGTCCGCTGCATCTGAAAGCCGCAGCAACTGGCATCACCCTGGCAGGCACGCGCCGGCGGTTGATCTCGCTGCAGAACATCGAAATCGAACTAACCGCACACGAACTCGCCGCCTGGCAGGCCGTGATCCGCGTGATGTCGCATGAAGTGATGAATTCGCTGACCCCGATATCCTCTCTGGCCGGTACGGCGCGGGGCCTCGTGACCGACGTGCTCACCGATCTGCCCGCCGAGGATGCGCGTCGAGCCGCGCTAAGCGACGTCGGCGAAGCCCTCGAGACCATGGCCCGCCGCAGCGAAGGTCTGCTGCATTTCCTGCAGAGCCACCGCCGTCTTACACGACGGCTGGAAGCGAAGATCGAGCTCCTCTCCGTGAGCCGCGTCTTCGCCCGCTTGCAGCGCCTGCTGGCCGCAGAGCTGGCGACGCGCCACATTGAACTCATTTTGTCGGTCGAGCCAGAGACCCTCGAAGTCACGGCCGATGCCGACCTGCTTGACCAGGCGCTGATCAATCTGATGCGCAATGCCATCGATGCGGTTCGTGACGAGCCAGCTGCGCGGATTGCTCTGTCCGCTCACCAGGACCCGGGCGCTCATGTAGTCATCTCGGTGGACGACACCGGTCCCGGCATCGCACCCGAACAGCGGGAAAAGGTGTTCGTGCCCTTCTTCACCACCAAGCGCCAGGGCAGCGGCGTTGGACTCACTCTGGTACGGCAGATCGCCACCGCACACGGCGCGACCATAAGCATCTCCGATGCGCCGGACGGTGGCGCCCGAGTACGCATCCGATTCTAGAGGCGCGCCGAAAGCGGTCACCCTCACTTGCTCAGGGTTCACGCTTCCGAAGCACCTTCCCGATTGTAAGGGTTGTTATTCATGTGACTGCGCCTCTGTATCGTGACGTAACGCACGGGGCCTGTGATGATCGTGAAATATGTACTCACAGATCTGTCGGGTTACTCCGTCGCGCCGGAGAAACACAGCTAAGTGATTGTCCAACGCAGGCACTCGAGCACGGTTGCCGTAGAAGTCTGGCCAGCCTTCACCGTGGAAAAACGTGTCGAAATAAGTGACACTTCGATATACGAACACGCTGATGGAACTTCCGACAGGTACGAAACCCAGGGACCCTGAAACTACCGCGGCACCGTGTGGACTGCCGAACACCGCCAAGGTGCGTGCGTCATCCAGAGTTCGAGTGTCTGGGTCGCTGCTGATAAGGCCAATCTGCTCCACGCGCAGACCGGCCGAGAGTTCTGTCCCGCTCGAGGTTACCGTATTGCCACACGCGTCTGCATCGACGTCGAGTGGCGGCCCCACCCAGATCACTACGTTGTCGGGCCTTCCGTCGTTTTCGATATCCACCTTGGGGTCGTAGCGCCAGGCAATTATTCCCGGCCCAGACCCGCCCGACGCCGCCAACCTCGCTTCCGTAGCACCAAGCACAGGAGGATGGCTCGAATCGCGAGCGTTCCCAAAGGACTGCAGGTGCGGGTACAGCTGAGCCGTTTCTGCACCGGTAAGGTAAACGCGGTGCAAGCGCGAAAATCCCGGTACCCGACTATCTTCTGGTCGTCCACAGTAGGGCGGTCCCCAGTATTCAGTCTCGTTTAGGCGTTGCAGATATGCGTCGCAAACTGGGATACCCCGACCCTCGGCCAATTGGAATCGGTAACGTTCAGTGTGGTCATTCTTGGCGAGTTGAGCCGTGTCATGATCCCGAGTAACCGGAGGTGAAATAGGCGGCGGCGTTGGCAGTTCGGTGAGCGCTGAGGCAGCAGTCCATCCCACAGTGATGCGGTCCGCGCCGATATATTGCACGTATGACCAGTCCCCGCAGGTTTTGCCGACTGCAACCGCATCCCCAGGAACGATGTATGGGCCAGTGCTGCACGATTCGCCTTCCGATGAGGAGCAATGGCTTGGGAACACAGCATGTAGGTAGACTCTCGAGCCGCTCTCTCCGGTTACGTCCGCGTAGCGTAGCGGCGTGATCCCGTCGAATTTGACATCGCGCCCTATACACACGTCAGTAGTTCCGGAGGGCGCCGCGATGGCTGACGCCATCATCAGGAGAGGGGCAACGATCCCCAGCGCTTGTCGAAATGGGTCGCTCATTCGTTCCGGTCGGACAGGGAGATCTGAGTGACGACGGCCCTGTCGGGCATGGGCCCTTAGACGGATTGCAGTGTCGCAGCGGATGCAACCTCCCATTCCAAGACGTCACCGCCTCTCGCCCGTAGCAAACCCAGTTCCTCGTTGCTCCAAGTTTTCGCTATTACGCCATCCAACAATAGTGCGGCTCGGGTGGAATAGCGCATCACCAGATCAAGCGCGTGGGTGGCCAGCAACACGGTGCAATGCCGATTTGCCACACGGTCTTGCAGGTCGCGTTTCACGAGTAGCGCGCTGGCCGGGTCCAAGCCGTTAAAACTCTCATCCAGAACAATCAGCCTCGGGTCGTTAACGAGGGCGAGCAAGATGCTCAGCTTCTGGCGCATTCCCAGAGAATAGGTCTCGACGGTCCGGTCTAGCGCGTGTTCAAGTCGCAGACGGGCTGCTAGCTCGAGCGTGGGAGCGCCGATGTCGGGCAAGTCGTGCGCACCGGCGTAGACCTCCAGACACTGTCGGCCCGTGAGCAGTTCGGGCAGTTGCTCGGGCGGGTGTGCAAACCCCAAGTGACGTTTAGCAACGTCAGGCGCCTCGAGTACAGGATGCTCGCGAATAAGGACCGATCCG
>Ga0209007_1000732_pt1 | contig 11122 bp, 11 predicted proteins | sample JacPinW_OM1H0_O2_FD_187961 | JGI IMG/M metagenome (GOLD analysis project Ga0209007, IMG submission 187961) | Forest soil microbial communities from Algoma, Ontario, Canada - Jack Pine, Ontario site 1_JW_OM1H0_O2 (SPAdes) (version 2) | ecosystem: Environmental > Terrestrial > Soil > Boreal...
TGAAAATCTCGAAACACAAATAATCGCCAACGTGGAATCCCTTCTCGCGCCTTCGTTGCGCCGCGTGATCAACGCCACCGGCGTGATCCTGCACACCAACCTCGGCCGCGCCCCGCTTTCCGCTGAAGCCGCTGCGCGCATTTCGCAAGTTGCCACCAGCTACTCGAATCTCGAATACGATCTTGAAACGGGCGAGCGCGGCCAGCGCGACGTCCACACCTCGCGCATGCTCGCGAATTTGGTCGGCGCGGAATCCGCCATCGTCGTCAACAACAACGCCGCTGCTGTGTTTCTGGTGCTCAACACTCTTTCTAAAGGCGCCGAAACCATCGTCTCGCGCGGCGAATTAATCGAAATTGGCGACGGCTTCCGCATCCCCGACATCATGTCCGAAAGCGGCACGATCCTTCGCGAAGTGGGCACCACCAATCGCACGCGCATCCGCGATTACGAACGCGCCATCACCGAGCGCACCCGTTTGCTTCTTCGCGTTCACCCGTCCAATTTCCGTATCAGCGGATTCACCGAGCAGCCTTCGCTCGAAGATCTAGCCGCATTGGGCCAACGCTCACAGCTTCCCGTATTCGAAGATCTCGGCTCGGGCTGCCTCGCGGATCTTTCAGCGTACGGTATTTCTGAGCCCGTAGTCGCGGCAAGTTGCGCCGCCGGAGCCTCAGTCGTTTCATTCAGCGGAGATAAATTGCTGGGAGGCCCCCAAGCCGGAATCATCGCAGGGAAAAAAGAAATCGTCGAACGCGTCCGTCGCAATCCACTCTTTCGCGCTCTGCGGGTAGATAAACTAACCATCGCGGCCCTAGAAGCTACTCTGCGAGCCTATCTGCGCAGCGCTCCCGACGAAATTCCCGCCTTGCGAATGATTCGCTTCAACGCCGACAGCATTGGCGAACGCGCCAAAAAAATCATCACGCAATTGCAGTCCGCAGTTTCGAGTGATGTAACTTGCAGGATGGCTTCGGGCTTTTCGGTAATTGGAGGAGGTTCTACGCCGGAGCAGCAACTTCCAACCAATCTGATCACAATCATCAGCGCCCGTCATTCTGCCGCCGAACTGGAACAGCGCCTCCGCAAACCAGCCGACGCAACCCCGGTAATCGCGCGCATCGAAGACGATCAGCTAATTCTCGATCTCCGCACTGTATCGCCTGGCGAAGAATCCGAACTCGCCGCCGCGTTAGCCGCTGCACTCAATTGAGCGGCGCTAAAGAATCAGGTTCGGCTGAGCACCGTTTCAAGAGTTAAAGTTTGGTGGAGTTGACCGAACGATGTTTGTGGTCGTGGCTTCAGCCACGACATTGGGATTTACAATTATGCGGCTTTAGCCGCTGAAGTTCCGCCTTCGTAGCTACCGAACAAATTTACAAACGATTAATCACGCTGGCCACGCAACCCGCGCCAAATCCATTGTCGATGTTCACCACGCTCACATTCGAAGCACAACTATTCAGCATGCCCAGCAGCGCCGTCAGTCCTCCAAAGCTCGACCCATATCCCGTGCTGGTCGGCACCGCAATCACCGGCACGCCTACCAGTCCCGCCACCACGCTCGGCAGTGCGCCTTCCATTCCCGCCACGCAAACAATCACGCGCGCTTCAGAAAGTTTCCCGCGATGTTCCAGCAACCGGTGAAGCCCCGCGACGCCCACGTCATAAACCGCTTCCACTCGATTTCCCATGGTTTCCGCGGTAACCAATGCCTCTTCCGCGACGGGAATATCGCTGGTCCCCGCCGTCACAATCAGGATCAAGCCTTTTCCGTGGACCGCGCGCGAGCGCCGAATCACGATGGCCCCCGACAACGTATGAAATTCCGCCCTACGAGCAATCGTTTTCACACTTGCAAAAGTTCTTTTGTCGGCGCGCGTAATCAAAATGTTATGCGACGCTTTCGCGCGCAACATTCGCCGCGCGATTTCGGTCACCTGCTTAGGAGTCTTGCCTCGCCCGAAAATTACTTCCGGATAGCCCTGCCGCAGCGAACGGTGGTGATCGATCTTCGCGAAGCCAACGTCCTCGTAGGGCAGCCCACGCAATCGCTTCAGAGCCGCTTCCAAGCTGACTTTCCCGCTTCGCACTTCCGCCAGAAATTTCTTAACGTCGTGCTCATCCATGGATTTTTTCCACTCGACTGCGCATATAAATCTTGAATTGCACCCTTCGCATTCTAGCATCTCCCCGCACGAGCATTCTTTTAGCTCTCCGCTTCCACCTGTGCTAGAGTTGCGCCCAGTCGGCGTCCGCACCCCACCATTGGAGGACGCCTCTCAGACATCCCATTCAATTTGGAGGAACGCTATGTGGCTGCTTTGGGAAATTTTGATCGGTATCGTTGTCGGTTTCCTCGCGGGACAAATCGTAAAAGGCCGCGGCATGGGCGTGCTGGTTGACCTGATCGTGGGAATCATCGGCTCGCTGCTCGGAGGCTGGATATTCGGCCTGCTCGGCCTCGCCGCTTACGGATTGATCGGACAGCTGGTAATGGGAGTCGTCGGCGCCGTAGTTTTGCTATTGCTGATACGTTTGATCAAACGCGCTTAGCAGAAAAAATGAAGGGCATGCACAATTGCCGGTGCATGCCCTCAGACCTCAGCCGCGCAGTATCTCGCGACCCCTAGTTTTCCGCCTTTCCGTTCACATCCACCGCCGTAACCGGCCCGTATTTCGATAACTTATCCTGAATCTGCTTGCGGTCGCCCACAGCCACCCATTGCATGTGATTTAAGTCCACAAATCTCTTGGCTGCCGCTTGAACGCCTGCTGCATCCACTTCGGAAATCTGGTCCGGATACTTGTCCCAATAATCGACCGGCAATCCGTAATACTGCACCGTGAGCCAGTCGCTCAGGAGCTGAGCAGGTTGCTGCAACGACAGCGCAAAGCCCGCGATGATCGCGCGCCGCGCTTCTTCGAGTTCACTTGCGGGCACTGGTTCGTCATTGATGCGCTTGAATTCGTATACAAAGCGTTCCATCGCCTCACCGGTTACCGCTGTTCGTACCGGCGCTGACGCCTGCCAGTCGCCGGGATATATGTCGCTATTGAACCGGCTGAACGAGCCATAGGTAAGGCTATGCTCCTCGCGAAGGTCCAGGAAAAGACGCGCCTGCGGCCCGCCGCCAAGCACCTGATTCATCACCACGAGTTTGTAATAATCCGGATCCACGCGCCGAATTCCCCGGTTGCCTCCCACCATATATGTTTGCACCGAGGCCGGCCGATCCACCAGCGTGATTTTCTCGGGTTGTGGAGTTACCGCGTCTGGAAAAGATAACGGCGCTTCCGCCGCGCCCTTCCACCCGCCAAAATATCTTTCCACTAGCGCCCGCATATCGGCGCTCTTGAAATCGCCGGTTACACCCAGAATCGAATTGCCCGGAACATAGTGCTGCCCGTGGAACTTCTTCAAGTCCTCCACGCTTAATTTCTCGATGGATTCTTTCGTCGGCGACGCAATGGCCATGGGTGTATCGCCATAAATCACATGCCGAAACTCCCGTTGCCCAAGAAAATTCGGGTTTCCCAGGAGCTCTTCTAGGCTCGCCTCCTCGCGTTGCTTATATTTATCAAGTTCGCTCGTGGGAAAGGCCGGATGCAGCACCACATCGCTCATCAAGTCCAAAATTTCTGCCGCGCTGTTGATCAAGCCCGACGCGTTCACCGATGAAAAGCTGGCCCCAAATCGCGAGCTGGCGTCCAAACTCGCCCCCAGCTGGTCCACTTCTTGCGCAATTTGCGCGCTCGTCCGCCGCTCCGTTCCTTCGCGCAGCATTTCAGCGGTAAATGACGCCAGCCCGGGCAAATTCGCCGGGTCCGCAAGCTGTCCCGGGCGTATCCACAAGGTGAACGCAATTGTTGGCAGCTTGTGATCCTCTTGCATTACAAGAGTTAGCCCATTCGGCAGTTTTTGCACTTCCGGTCGCGGCAGTTGAACCCGCAATATTTCCTTGTTCACCGGTGCGCGATTCAGCCGCTGTACTTGGCTCAGCGGCGCCGATTTGTCTTGTCCCTGTTGCGCTCGCGTGACCGGAGCCATAAAAATCAAAGCGGCGAATGCTGCGGTGACCACGAACGCAGACCAAGGCTTCGAACCATCTTTTCTCATGATGCTTTCTCCCATCTTCATCTCGCCCTTGAATAATCTCGTCAACAACACTGTCGCTCCGCTCATTTTCCCGCCTTTGGCGTCGAAGAGGCGTCTTCTGCCGCCGGCAAGGTGATAACCACTGTACGCTGATCGCGCGCCAGAAATTTCTTCGTCGCTGCATTTACCTGCGCCAAGGTCACCGCATTCTCCTTGTCCAGCGTGGTGTTGATCAGGTTCGGGTCGTTGAAATAAACCGTGTAACTGCCGATCAGAATCGCGGTGTATAGATCCGACCGCCTGCGCTCGATGAATTGCCGCAAAAGCTGCGTCTTGGCTTTCGCCAGTTCCTGCGCGGTAATCCCGTCTTTCACCACTGCATCGATTTCCTCATCCATCGCTTTTTCCAGGTCTTCCAATTTCACGCTCGGCCGTGGGTTTGCGGAAAAATATAGCTGGCTCACGCCGATGCGCGCGTCAGCCTGCACCGAAACGTCCGAAGCCAATTGTTTTTCCTTTACCAAGCGCTGGTAGAGACGCGAGCTTTCGCCTTGTCCCAGAACGATGGCCAGCTGCTGCACCGCGTAGTTATCCGGCGTGTTTCCCGGGGGGATGTGATAGGCGATGTCGATTTCCGGCAAACGCGCCAGTGGGTCGTAAATGGTCTCGCGGCGCTCGCCATAATGCGGCTCTTCATCTAACAGCACTTTCGGCGGCGTGGGCTGCGAAGGAATCGAGCCAAAATATTGCTTCACCTTCGCGAGCGCTTCATCCGGGTTGAAATCGCCCACCAGCGTGAGTACCGCGTTATTCGGCGCGTAGTAAATTCGGAAGAAGTCCTTCACATCCTGAATCGTGGCCGCATTCAAGTCCGTCATCGACCCGATGGTGGAATGTTTGTAAGCGAAATTGTCGTAAGAAAGATTGTCCAAATCCAGTTCCGCGCGGCCGTACGGCTGGTTGTCGATGCTTTGCCGACGCTCTTCCTGCACCGCATTGCGCTGATTGTCCAGATTCGCTTGGGTGATGTTCAGCGCCCGCATGCGATCGGATTCCAGGAATAATCCCAAGTCCAGCTGATTTTTCGGCATCTGTTCAAAATAAGTCGTGCGATCCACGTTCGTTGTGCCGTTCATCCCGCCGCCGTTGTTAAACACCAGCGAATAATGTTCGCCCTTGCCGACATTTTCCGAGCCTTGAAACATCATGTGCTCGAACAGATGCGCAAATCCTGTTCGCCCCGGCCGCTCGTTGCGGCTGCCTACGTTGTAGCAAACGTCGATGGCATACACTGGCGCGCTGTGGTCCGGCACCAGAATCACGCGCAGGCCGTTGTCCAGTTTCACGTCTTGAAACTCCAGCTTCGGTACTTTTAGATCGCTATCCGCCGGCGATGCTTCCAGCGCCGCACTCATGCCCACCATCAGGGCCATCGTTGCGACAAAAGTCGCAATCGCTTTCCGCCTCAAAAACATTTTCTCTCCTCCCCAATTCGGGGTTTCATTGTCCACATTTCCGCTGCCCCTGGCAAACCACACCTCTAGTAACTCAATTTAGACGCATTTCCACCGCAGACGATAGCTCAGGGGACAATTACGAGGCGACAACGTGGCAAAAAAAACGCCGCCGGTAAGCCGAAGCTAAGCCGGCGACGCGTAATGTGAGGGTTATTTAGTTTTCGTATTGCACTTGCAAAATCTCGCCCGCCAGCCGAGGCATTCGCCCGTTCCTGGCGCGCATCGCTGCTTCCATGCGTCCCATGGCGGCTGGTTTATGCTTGAGTTGCGCCGGCACCGGCTCATCGGCAAGCTGTATCCGCTCCATGCGAATGCCAAGCGTGCGCTCGAGCTGTTGCAACTCCAGGCGTTGTTCACGCCCGAAAATCGTGGAAGCAATTCCGCGTTCGCCCGCGCGTCCTGTACGGCCGACACGATGAATGAAATTCTCCGCGATGTCCGGCAGGTCGTAATTAATCACGTGCGCGATGTCCTGCACGTGAATGCCGCGCGAAGCCAAATCCGTCGCGATCAACACGCGAATGCGTCCCTGCTGGAATCCAGCCAGGGCCGCGGTGCGTTGCGATTGCGAACGTCCGCCGTGAATCATGGCGGCAGCAATCCCTTCGCGGTTCAAACTTTTCGTCAAACGCTCGGTCCCGTGCTTCGTGCGCACGAAAACCAGGCATCGCCCTTTTTCTTTCGCCAGCAAGCGATGCAGCACTCCGAATTTCCGATCGCTCGAAACCTCGAACGCCTGCAATTGCACATTCTCTGATGGCTTCAGGATCGACCCAAACGCCAGCCGCACCGGATTGCGCATGTAATCGTGGACCAAATGCGCTACCGACGCTTCCATCGTCGCCGAAAAGCACATCGTCTGCCGTTCTTTCGGCAGCACCGCTGCAATTCTGCGAATCGCGGGAAGAAAACCCATGTCCAACATGCGGTCCGCTTCGTCCAGAACCAGCACGCGCAGCGAACGGAAATTCACTAGCTTGCGTCCGAGAAAATCTTCGAGCCGCCCTGGTGTAGCCACTACCACGCGCGCACCTCTGCGCAGCGCGTTCAGTTGCGTCCCTTCGGACAATCCGCCCACCACCAGCGCCGCCGGCGAAAGCTGTTTGCCGCGCAACGCGTCATACTGCGCCACCACCTGCATCGCAAGCTCGCGCGTGGGAACCAGCACGAGTGCCGCGATCCCCGGCGTGACCTGCTGCAAGAGCTGCTCGATCATCGGAATCAGGAACGCAAGAGTCTTGCCCGTCCCCGTTTGCGCGGTGGCCAGCACGTCCTTGCCTTCTAATGCCTTTGGAATGGCCGCTGCCTGCACCGGAGTCGGTATCGAAAACCCGGCTGCTGCCAGACGCTCCTTGGTGTAGGCGGAAATCGCCATGTTTGAAAATACTTCTACTTCTGAAATCACTTCTGTGGAACTTTGCATCATTTACCTTTTTGTCTGGCAGGCTGTCGCCGCGCACACACACCATTTAGGCGGGGCACGACGATCAGCTCATATCCAGTTCTTTTGTTTTAAATTACGCTGAAGACTTACGGAGAAGACTGATGGCGGGTGTTCTCAGATCAACTACTCAACCAGAGGAACCGCACAACACAACCGCGGTATTAAGCGCAAACGCAGTATAACACACATCGCGCCCTCGTGCCGCCTATTTTTGCCAGGTTTCCAATCTCATATCGGTCGTGCTGTTGGCTTTCCACGTTGTCTTCGATGCAGCTTTCGTAGCCCCGGGCTTCAGCCCGGCATCCTTCTATTGGTTGCGTGGGCCGTGATCTATGATCCTTAAGTTTCCTGCGATCGTTACGCGATCCGGGAGGTCGAAGGTAACTTTGATTATCGGATGATCGCCATCATCACCGGGAAACGACTTGTCAAATTCGTAGTCGTACACAATGGTTTGGAAGTACGGCGCGGCAGGCGGCTTTGCGAAAGTCCAATGGCGAATGTTATCAATTGCGCCGGGTTCTAGGGGCGCGATTGATTTGCTGTCATTCGTAACGTTGGCATCGGTGACGTTCCCTTCCGAATCGATTGTTAGCGTGAGAATAACCTTTCCAGTGATGTGAGCCGTGCGCCCGATTGGGGGGTACGACGGCGTTTCAATGTGTTTAGGGCAAAGCGCAGCGGGCGTCTGTCCGGAGCAAGCCCCAGTTACTAAGAACGATAAGAATGCGCCTACTAATTTTCTCTTCATAACATCCTCTGTTCTACGGGCAGAAGTATTTTCTAACCAAACCAATCCGTCCGGTACGCAAACCACCAACTCGCAATCCCAATCGGAATCGTAGCCGCTAGCGCCCACCACAACGGCAGCGCCATGTCCGCGATCAGCCCTAACACGGTGAACGTGGCCCAGAAGATCTTCTTCTGCACCCCTCCATTTTATCCCTGCGCTTTCCTCACGTCTCTCGCAGCGAAAACCGAAGTTCCATGACCGCTTGTTACGCCAGCGATGGCAATAGCTCCGCCAGCCTGTCGTAACTCATCGCCGCGCCATGCTCCATACCGGTTTTCAGCGCGCCATCGCGGGCCGCCTGCGACGAATACAGCACCGTCTGTGCCACCGTGGTCTTACTAGCGTCCTCGGCAAACACCATCGTCACCAACGTCTCGCCGCCCGTCCAGTCCTCGTCCCACAATTCCGTAAACACCAGTCTTTCAGGCACCACGACCTCGCGACACACGCCGGTCAGCCCCATACCTTTCCCTTCGGAATTGCGCCATTCAAAACGAACTTTGCCGCCCACCCTCAGCTCGAACTCGCAGACCGCCAGCTTCCATTCCTCCGGCCCGTACAGCCAGCGCTTCATTAGCTCCGGCGTGGTCCATGCTTTGAACACCAGCCTCCGCGGCGCATCAAACACGCGCGTCATCGCCACTTCCCGGTCCGACGGCGTAGTCACTTTCAACGTTCCGCTGTTTTTCTTAATCGGCGCTCTTTCGCTTTTTGCTTCCACGTTTCTTCTCCTTAGCTTTTAATTCCTCCAGCACCGCGTCCAGTCGCTGAAAGTTGGCTTCCCAAATCCGCCGGTACCGCCTAATCCACCGCTCCAGTTCCCGAAGCGGCGCCGCGCGCAGCCCATAAATCCGCCTCTGCGCGTCCACGCGAACATCCACCAGCCCCGCCTCGCTCAGCACCCGCAGATGCTTCGACACTTGCGGTTGCCGCAGCCCCAGCCGCTCCACCACCTCTCCCACCGGCCGCGGCCCTCCGCGCAAAAACTCCACAATCCGGAACCGGTTCGGCTCCGCCAGCGCTTGCAGTGTCTCTATCATAACCAAGCATAATATGCCTTACACAGAATATGCGTGTCAAGGACTATTCTATGAAAGGCATATACTACCGCCTTCCCGAGAACCTATTTGCGAAGCACGCGACAGTCGCCTAACTTTTGGCTGGATCTATGCCGAGCTCTTTTTTGACTTCGGCTAGATTGTCGGAATTTGTCGCGAAGAAGTCGATGTACTCGTCGTGGCTAAAAAACACATTGACATAATCTGCTTCCATCAAAACGTAACCGCCCCAGCCGTTCAAAATTGCAATCTGCAGAAACGACGCAAGATCTTCTGACTCGTGCTCCAGAAATAGGTGTCCGGGTGCCTCGTGCAGCAGACGTGCATCCCCGTAGGTCTCACGCAGCCTGTAATACAAATGCCAATTCTCGCTGCTTGGCCAAATGCCCCACTCCGTTATGTAAAGCAAAGTTGGTTTGCGATAAGTGAGTGTCGAGGCGATCCAGTGCGCGATGAAAAAAACACGATGAGGCTCCGACTGGTATTGAATGCGGACCGTATGGGCACTTGGCATCAAGTCGGGTTTGCGCCGTTGTAAGTCCGATAACCACGTTTCGCATTCTTCTTTGGTATAAAAGCGCAAGCTGCCCTCGGAAAATGAGGCTATCGTAAGCTGAATAGTGATTCGCGGCAATTGTCGCGTGGATTTCCAGATCACTCTTCTTTAGAAGAAGGGATCGGAAATCGAACTAGTTCGACGGTTTGTCGCCTTCGCCTTGACTTTGCAGAAACCGCCCCCCTAGACTCGTTGATTCGGCTATACCCATGGCGAAAACCAGAGGAACCCACATCACGGTCGGCGTCACTGGAGCCAGCGGCGCCATCTACGCGCAAACCGTTCTGCGCTTGCTCGACGCCGACCCGCGCGTCGAACGCGTCTTCCTGGTCGCCACCGACGCCGGCCTGCGCCTGCTCGCCACCGAGCTCGATATCGTCGCCGCCGACGGAAAAAAACTCGCTCCACTCCTCACCGGCACGCCCGCAAAAAAAATCGAGTACCTGCCCAACAAAGACATCGGCGCCGCCATCGCCTCCGGCAGCGCACCGGTTGACGCCATGGTCGTCATCCCCTGCTCCGCCGGCGCGCTCGCATCCATCGCCACCGGCATCGCCAACGATCTGCTCTCCCGCGCCGCCGACGTTTGTCTGAAAGAGCGCCGCCCCCTCGTGCTATGCCTCCGCGAAACTCCCCTCAACCGCATTCACCTGGAAAACATGCTCCGCGTCCACGACGCCGGGGCCACCATCATGCCCGCCATGCCCGCCTTCTACTACGTGCCCAAATCCATCGACGACATCGTCACGCAATTCGCCTACCGCGTCCTGGCCCAGTTGAACCTGCCGCAAGAAAAACAATACCGCTGGCGCGGCAGCAAAAATTCCTAACGCCGCACGCTCCGTTTTCTAAAGCGTACGGTTTTGCCTTTAGCTTGTTGTAGCGCCGGGCATCCCGCCGGCTCTTTTTGTTGGACAATGGCACCGAACCGCGCGGCGAGTTTCTTCACTTTGTCATCCCGAACCGCGCATTCCGCGGGCGACCTGAGGGACCTGCTTTTGCCGTGCCGTTTGCCTCAATGTTGCTTCTAGAGGTGATGCTCTCGTAGCGCCGGCATCTTGCCGGCTCTTTCTGTTGGACGATGGCACCGGGCCTGGTGCGACCTTTCTTTACATTGTGATCCCGAAACCCCGCATATCGCGGGTGGTTTGAGGCCTGCCTGTCGAAAACAGGGATCTGCTGTTGCGGTGTCTGATGGAAGCAGACGGATTCCACCACCAACAGAATCTCGGTCCGCCAAGAATGTTATTGGGGTTTCGTTCTAAGCAGGTTCAACAACGAAGACAATCTTTGCGCTGGACGCATCGAACACAAAATAATCACCGGGACGGCTCTCGATCAAGTTCGTGAGCCGCTTCTTGGCATCTTCCAGATCTTGCACCGTCTCCACCCACATCGGCCCGCCAGGAAGTCTCCTGAAGATATCGTAAGTCACCTTCATGGCTCTCCTCCCAAACCAGAATGTCCAGTTACATGCCCCCGGATAACTCGGCTATCCGGCAATCCACCACAAATAGCAATCCAATTGCCAGCCTCAGCCTTGTCCCTCCCTGCAGCATTAAGCAAATGCGCCAGTTACAACACGCTTTTCAGCCACACCTGTCGCCCGCTAGTTCCACCACGTAAATTTTCGCACTTCCACGCACATATTTCGG
>Ga0209007_1000733_pt1 | contig 11098 bp, 8 predicted proteins | sample JacPinW_OM1H0_O2_FD_187961 | JGI IMG/M metagenome (GOLD analysis project Ga0209007, IMG submission 187961) | Forest soil microbial communities from Algoma, Ontario, Canada - Jack Pine, Ontario site 1_JW_OM1H0_O2 (SPAdes) (version 2) | ecosystem: Environmental > Terrestrial > Soil > Boreal...
CCCGACACCGGTCACCAAGCCGCTGGCGCGCAGGAAGCCCGCTCCGGCTGCGCCCGCCGCCGGCGGCGGTTCGATGCTCGACACGATCATGAGCTTCTGGTGGCTGCTGGTGCTGGCCGCGCTCGTGCTGCTCGCGGTCGTGGCATTGCGTTTCGTGCGCTCGCGGCGCGCCTCCGAATTCGACAGCTCACTCGGCCGTCTCGCCGTGGCCGGTGCCACTGCCGCCGACGCCGGCCGCGGGCTCGCCGCGGAGCGATTCGATTCCGGCGAAGTGCAGGAGCTGGATGTGCCGGCCATGCGCGCACCGGCACCGCATCCCGAGCCCGAGTTCACGGTCGAGGAGACCGGCTCGCATGAGCGGCCGCGCTTTGCCGCGGCCCCGGGGGCAAGCCCCGCGCCGCCGAAGCACGTGACGGCGGACGACACCATCAGCAGCGAGACGGCGATCAACCTCGACCAGGGCGACCCGCTCGCCGAGGCCGACTTCCACATGGCCTATGGCCTGTACGATCAGGCGGCCGACCTGATCCGCATCGCCATCAGTCGCGAGCCGGCGCGTCGCGACCTGAAGCTGAAGCTCCTCGAGGTGTTCTTCGTCTGGGGCAACAAGGAGCAGTTCCTGCAGACCGCGCACGAGCTCGCCGGGTCGCGCGCCAACGCCGCACCCGGCGAGTGGGAAAAGATCCTTATCATGGGCAAGCAGCTCGCGCCCGAGGATGAGCTGTTCTCGAGCGGCGCGGCGGTGACCGGAGCTGCGGCCGCCGGCGTGGACCTGAACCTCGAAGGCGGGCAGAGCCGGGTCGACTTCGATCTGCTCGGCGAGCCGTCCCCGGCCGAAGGGCCGCAGGGCGTGGACCTCGACATCGGCGCGGCCGTTGGCGAGCACGGCGGGGGCGCGACCGAATCGACGACCAACGTGACCGACCGCAACATTGCGCTCGAGGCCTCCGGGATCAGGACCGGCAGCACGCGCCAGATGACCGCCAACCTGCGCCAGCCCACGGGCATGGGCGGCGGCGAGGCGGAGGGACCGACCGTCGAGCAGCCCGCACTGGTGCGGCCTGACAACCCGACCATCCGTAAGAAAGTCGAGACCGCGCTCAAGCAGAGCGGGGGCGAGCAGACCCAGGAACTCGCGCTCGATGACCTTGGGCTCGATCTCGGTGCCGCCGACACTGTCGACCAGCCCTCGCTCGCCTCGGCCAACGAAGGACCGACGCTGGTCGCCAACCTCGACGACCAGACGCGCAAGAGTCTCGAGGATACCCACACCTCGACGCACGTAAAGACGGTGACTACCGGACAGTGGTCCTTCGATCCGGCCGAGCTCGAATCTGCGGTCACGCAGGCCGGCCCGGTCGGCGGCGGGGACGGCACGCAGACCTCGCGCCTGCAGGCCCTGCGCGAGGGTCACGTCGATGTCGACTTGAGCGGCGAGGACACCGGCACACACGCCGCGAACGGCGGCGATCTCGACGTCGATCTGAGCGGCACCGGGTCCACGGGCACTCACGCGGCGGCCAACGGCGAGGGTCTTGATCTGGACGTCGGCACGGCCACCGTGCCCGACACCGCGTTCGCGGCCACGCAGCGTCTGCAATCCGAGGATCTGGCGCTGCCCGACCTCGAGCCCGTCACCATGAGCGAGGTCGGCACCAAGCTCGACCTCGCGCGCGCCTACATGGACATGGGCGATCCCGAGGGGGCACGCAACATCCTCGAGGAAGTGCTCAACGAAGGCTCGGCGGCCCAAAAACAGGAAGCCCAGCGGCTGATGGAGTCCTTGCCGGGGTGATGCGCTCGGCTTGCCCTGACCGGCCCGTCACGTAGCGGCCAAAAGTCACACCCTTTGGCCGCGGGCTCGAGTCCACCGCAAGGCTGGCCTGCGGAAAGCGCCGCAGGCGCTTTCCGCCAATCAACAATAAGAATCGCCGTCGGGCTCGAGTACGACGGCTCGGCGTACTCCGGTTGGCAGACGCAGCGCGCCCTGCGGACCGTACAACAGGTGGCCGAGCGCGCCCTGAGCGGGGTTGCTGCCGAACCGATCAGCGTGGTCGGCGCCGGGCGGACCGACGCCGGCGTTCACGCCGCCGGCCAGGTGGCACACTTCGACACCACGGCGAGGCGCACCATGCGCGCCTGGGTGCTCGGCACCAACAGTGCGCTGCCGGAAGACGTCGCGGTCGCCTGGGCAGTGCCCATGCCGCAGCACTTTCACGCGCGCTACTGTGCCGAGGCGCGCACCTACCGTTACGTGATCGGCAACCGCATGGCGCGGCCGGCCCTGAGCGCCCGCCGGGCCGCGTGGGTATGGCGCGCGCTCGATGCCAGCCGTATGGCCGAAGCCGCACAGCTCCTCACCGGAGAGCACGACTTCAGCGCGTTCCGTTCCGCGGACTGTCAGGCCGCATCGCCGGTGCGGCGCCTCGAGCGCCTGGAGGTCGTGCGGCACGGCGACTGGATCGTGATCGAGGCGAGCGCCAACGCCTACCTGCACCACATGATGCGCAACATTGCCGGGCTCCTGATCACGGTCGGAAAGGGCGAGGCGCCGCCCGCCTGGGCGCGCGAGGTGCTCGAGGGACGCGATCGTACCCGCGGTGCTGCGACCGCGCCGGCCGCGGGGCTGTATCTGTGGGAGGTGCGCTACCCGGCAGCGTTCGCCCTGCCGCCCGCGTCTGCGCCGCGGGTGTTTCCCGCCGATCGGCTATGATCGACCGCTGAACGATTTCCCGGCGCCCGAGCCTGGCGGCCCCCGGAGGAAGACCCTCGCGATGACCTGGTTCGACAAGATCATGCCCTCGCGCATCAAGACCGAGCGGCGCACGCGCTCGGTTCCGGAGGGCCTGTGGATCAAGTGCCCGGCCTGCGACGCGGTGCTGTACCGCGCCGAGCTCGAGCGCAACCTGTACGTGTGCCCGAAATGCAGCCACCACATGCGCATTCGCGCGCGCGAGCGGCTGGAGCGCTTTCTCGACCCGGAGGGCATGGGCGAGATCGGCGCGACGATTTCGCCCGAGGATCCGCTCAAGTTCCGCGACAGCAAGCGCTATCGCGACCGGCTGGTGCAGGCCCAGAAGGCCACCGGGGAGAGCGACGCACTGATCGTCCTGGAGGGCACGCTGCACGGCCTGCCGATCGTGGCCTGTGCCTTCGAGTTCCAGTTTCTCGGCGGCTCGATGGGCTCGGTGGTGGGCGAGCGCTTCAAGCGGGGGGTCGACTACTGCATCCAGGAGGGCCGTCCGTTGGTGTGCTTCACCGCGAGCGGCGGCGCGCGCATGCAGGAAGCGCTTTACTCGCTGCTGCAGATGGCGAAGACCGCCGCCGCGCTCTCGCGCCTGGCGCAGGCGCATCTGCCGTTCATCTCCGTGCTGACGGATCCGACCACCGGCGGGGTGTCGGCGAGTCTTGCGCTCCTCGGCGACCTCAATCTCGCCGAGCCGCGCGCGCTCATCGGCTTCGCGGGTCCGCGCGTCATCCAGCAGACCGTGCGCGAGACGCTGCCCGAGGGCTTCCAGCGCAGCGAGTTCCTGCTCGAGCACGGCGCCATCGATATGATCGTCGATCGGCGCGAAATGCGTGACCGGATCGCCGCTCTGGTGCGACTGCTGCTGAAGCTGCCGGCCGCGGCCTGACCTGAAGCTCCCGCAGCGGCGGACCGCAGGCCCGATGCGCACACTCGCCGAATGGCTGGCCCTGCACGAGTCAGTGCATCCCAAGGCCATCGACATGGACCTGACGCGCGTCACGACGGTGGCGCAGGCGCTCGGGCTCACGGCGCCTCCCTTCCGGGTCATCACGGTCGCCGGCACCAACGGCAAGGGCTCGACCGTGGTGCACGCCGCGGCGCTGTTGCGGGCGCTGGGGGCCGCCACCGGCACGTTCACCTCGCCGCACTTCGTGCGCTACAGCGAGCGCATCCGGGTCGACGGCGCCGAGGTCGGCGATGCGGAGCTGATCGCCGCGTTCGAGCGCATCGAGGCGGCGCGCGCTGCGACCACGCTCACCTTCTTCGAATTCAACACGCTGGCGGCGCTCAGCGTGTTCGCCGCGCGCCGGGTTGACGCCGCGGTGCTGGAAGTCGGGCTCGGTGGCCGTCTCGATGCGACCAACCTCGTCGACGCCGACGTTGCCGTGCTCACCTCCGTCGGCTTCGATCACCGCGATTATCTGGGCGACACGCTCGAGCTCATCGGCGCGGAGAAGGCCGGCATCTTTCGCGAGCAGCGTCCGGCCGTGCTCGGCACGGCCGACATGCCGCCGAGCGTGTTCGCGCGAATCGCGGCGCTCGGCGCGCGCGCGCTGATCGCGGGCCGGGACTTCAGCTGGCAGGTTCGTGCCGACGGCTGGAGCTACCGCGGCATCAAGGTGCGGCTCGGGCAGCTGCCGGCTCCGCTGCTCGCCGGCTCGATCCAGTACCGCAACGCCGCCACGGCGTTCGCTGCGGTCGAAGCGCTCGGACTCCCCGCGGAGCTCACCGCAGAGCGCGCGAGCACGGCGCTCGCCGACGTGCGGCTTGCGGGCCGCATGCAGATCGTCTCCGGACCGGTCGAGTGGATTCTCGACATCGCGCACAACGAGCCGGCTGCGCGGGTGCTGGCTCAGCACCTGCGCGAGCGGCCGCTGCCGGCGGCGCGCGGGCGCACCTTCGCCGTGGTGGGCGTGCTCAGGGACAAGGACGCCGCCGGGATCGCCGCGGCGGTGGCGGGCCTCATCGATGCCTGGATCGTGTGTGCGTTGCCGGGCGCGCGCGGCGGCAGCGCCGCGGAGCTGGCGCGGCGCCTCGAGCTCCCCGACTCCAGTCTCACTATGGCGACCTCGGTGGAGGCGGGCTGCGCGATGGCCGCGGAGCGCGCCACGCCCGGGGACCGCGTGGTCGTGTTCGGCTCGGTGTACACCGTCGGGCCGGCGCTGCAGTGGCTTCGGATATACTAAAAGCCCAGGTCGGTGGCAGCTCACCGGCCGGCGGTCGTGATGACCGCAATCCGCTCTGCTTGCTTTGCGCGCATTTGCCCCCACTGTGGATGCTCTGGTGAAAGAACGGCTGACGGGCGCAATCATCCTCGTGGCCCTGATCGTGCTGTTGGTGCCGGAATTCCTCACCGGCCCAGTCCGGCACACGGCGCGGATGCCGGGCGGCGCGCAGCCGGCGGAGGGACAGCCATTCCACTCCTACACAATCAATCTGGACGAGGACGGGCGCGCGTCGCCCGCGGACTCGCCCGCGCCGTCAGCGCCGGCCGCACCGGCTGCGGAGCCGCCCGTGCCGCAGGCACACGTGCAGCAGGCGGTGCCGGCCACCAGCGCGCCAGCGACGCCCGCGCCGCCGGCAGCGTCCGCGGCTTCTCCCCCGGCGGCACCGCAGGCGACCCCCGTGACCGTGACCAACAGCCCCGGCAAGGGCTGGATGGTGCAGCTCGGCACCTTCGCAGAGCACGCCAACGCCGAGCGACTGGCGCAACAGCTGTCGGGGCGTGGCTTCCAGGTGAGCCTCATTCGCGGCACGACCGGTCGCCGGCTCTATCGAGTGCTGGTCGGGCCGACGCGCGATCGCGCGGGGGCGCTGCGACTGGCAGCCAGACTGCGCGCCGCAGGTCATTCCGGCTCGATCGTGCCGCGGTAGCTCGTTCCGGGCCTGAGTGTGAGGCCTGCATGGGCGCCGGCGGCGCTGCTCTTGTACAATCCGCGCCGCGCGGGGCGACCGTGCACGCAGCCAGCCGCGATGAATGCGACCGACTACCTGATCATTGCCGCCGTCCTCGTGTCCGCCCTGGTGGGGGCGGCCCGTGGTTTCCTGCGCGAGGTCATCGGGTTCGCAGCCTGGATCATCGCGCTGTTCGTCGCCTGGCACTTCTCGGATCTGATCGAGCCGCACCTGGGCGGACTGCTCGCGGCTGTGACGGTGCGGCCGTGGGCCGCGCGAGTCATCATCGTGGCGCTGATCCTGGTGTTCGGTGCGCTGTTCGGCGGCATCGTCGGGCACTACGTGCGGCTGTCGATCTTCAGCGGCATGGACCGGCTGCTGGGCTTCACCTTCGGTGTACTGCGCGGGCTGGTGCTGGTCGGGGTTTTCGTGATCCTCGGGCAGCTGCTGCGCCTCGACGGCGAGTCCTGGTGGCGCTCCTCGCATCTCATGCCCTATGCCGAGTCGATCGCGCAGGGCTTGCGGACGCTGGTGGGCGCCGAGCGCGTGCCCCACAGGGACGTACAGGTTTGAGAGGCTGACCACCACAAATGTGCGGCATCGTCGGCATCGTTGGCGCAAGTCCGGTAAACCAGCGTCTCTACGACGCGCTCACGGTGCTGCAGCACCGCGGCCAGGACGCCGCGGGGATCGCCACCTCGGGCGACGGCGCGCTGTACGTGCGCAAGGGCAGCGGCCTGGTGCGCGACGTGTTCCAGCAGCATCACATGCTCGAGCTCAAGGGCAACATCGGCATCGGGCACGTGCGCTACCCCACCGCCGGCTGCGACAGCGCCTCGGAAGCCCAGCCCTTCTACGTCAACGCCCCCTACGGCATCTGCCTCGGACACAACGGCAATCTGACCAACGCGGCGGAGCTCGCCGAGATCCTGATCCGCGAGGATCGCCGCCACCTGAACACCAGCTCCGATTCCGAGGTGCTGCTCAACGTGTTCGCCTCCGAGCTGCAGCGCGTCGGCACGCTGCGCGTCACGCCGGCGGACGTGTTCGCGGCGGTGACCTCGGTCTACCGCCGCTGCCGCGGCGGCTATGCGGTGGTCGCGATGGTCATCGGCCACGGGATCCTCGGCTTCCGCGACCCCAACGGCATCCGCCCGCTGGTGCTCGGCGAGCGGCGCACCCCGCGCGGCACGGAGTGGATGCTGGCCTCCGAGAGCGTCGCGCTCGATTCGCTGTCGTTCCGTTTCGTGCGCGACGTCGCGCCCGGCGAGGTCGTGTTCATCGACGAGGCCGGGAGGCTCCACTCGCAGCAGTGCGTCGCCACCTCGCGTCATACGCCCTGCATATTCGAGTACGTGTACTTCGCCCGGCCCGACTCGAAGATCGACAACATCTCGGTGTACCGGGCCCGCATGCGCATGGGCGACCGGCTCGCCGACAAGATCCTGCGCGAGCGCCCGGACCACGACATCGAGGTGGTCATCCCGATCCCCGACACCAGCCGCACCAGTGCGCTGCAGCTCGCGCAGCGCCTCGGGTTGAAGTACCGCGAGGGCTTCATCAAGAACCGCTACATCGGCCGCACCTTCATCATGCCCGGACAGGACGAGCGCGAGAAATCGGTGCGGCGCAAGCTGAACGCCATCGACCTGGAGTTCCGCGGCAAAACGGTGCTGCTGGTCGACGATTCGATCGTGCGCGGCACGACTTCGGCGCAGATCATCGAGCTGGCGCGCGAGGCCGGCGCTGCCAAGGTTTACTTCGCTTCCGCTGCCCCGCCGGTGCGCTTTCCGAACGTCTACGGCATCGATATGCCGGCGGCCCACGAGCTGGTCGCGAGCGGGCGCACCGTCGATGAAGTCGCGTCCCTGATCGGCGCCGACTGGCTCGTCTACCAGGACCTCGAGGACCTGATCGCGGCCTGCAAGCACGAGGATGCGCGCATCGAGGAGTTCGACACCTCGTGCTTCTCCGGCGAGTACGTTACCGGCGACGTCACGCCCGAATACCTGGAGCGGCTGCAGCGCGAGCGCTCGGATGAGGCCAAGAGCGAGCGTGGGGCGCGGCGCGGCACGCTCAAGCTGGTGCGCGGGAGCTGAAAACTCCGGGCGACCCGGTGAGAGAGAACGCCTCAGACCCACGGCGCGAGTTGCTGCTCGGCCTGCTCCAGGCGGCCCTGTCGGCCGTCGACGGGCGGAGCTGTGTGCGCGCGGCGCTCGGATCCGCTGCCGGGGACGGCACCTTCCCGGGGACCCCGGTGTGGCTAGCCGCAGTCGGCAAGGCGGCCGCCGCCATGACGCTTGGGGCGCACGACGCGCTCGGCGCGCGCATCGGGCGCGCGCTGGTCATCACGCGCGCCGGACACGTCCCGCCTGAGCTTGCCGCGATGGCCGGCGTCGAGATTGTCACCGGTGCGCATCCGGTTCCGGACGCGAGTTCGCTCGCTGCCGGACAGCGTCTGCTCGAATGGGTAGAGGCGCTGCCGCCGCAGGTGCAGCCCATGTTTCTGATTTCCGGTGGCGCCTCCAGCCTCGCCGAAGTCCTCATCCCCGGCATGACGCTCGCGGACCTGGAGAGCTTCACGGCCCGGGCGCTGGCCTCCGGCATCGCGATCGGCGAGCTCAACGCGCAGCGCATCGCCCGCTCGGCGATCAAGGGCGGCAAGCTCACCGCCCGGCTGCGCGGCCGTCCGGCGCGGGCGCTGTTCGTATCGGACGTGCCCGGCGACGACCCCGGTGTGATCGGCTCGGGACTGCTCGGGCCGGCGAGCACGGGTGCCGACGAGGTTGGGCGCACGGTCGTGGCTTCCATCGGTCAGGCGGTCGAGGCCGCGCGGGACGCGGCTGCGGCGCTTGGACTGCGCGTGCATGCGCCTGCGGGGCGCTTCGATGCGATCGCCGCGCGGGTCGCGGCGCGTTGCGCGCACGAATTGCTGCTCTCGGCGGCGCAGGCCTGCGTGTGGGGAGGGGAGTCGACCGTGCAGTTGCCGCCCCACCCCGGACGCGGCGGCCGCAACCAGCACTTGGCGCTCACCGCCGCCAAGCTGATCGCCGGGCACGCCGAGCTCATGTTGCTGGCAGCCGGCACCGATGGCACCGACGGCGTGACCGAGGACGCCGGCGCGCTGGTCGATGCTGACAGCTGCGCGCGTGTGGCGCTGGCCGGCCTCGACGTCGACCAGTGTCTCGCGCAGGCCGACTCCGCCCGCGCCCTCGCGGCCAGCGGCGACCTGGTGCACACCGGGCCTACCGGCACCAACGTCGGCGATATAGTGATCGGGCTCAAGCTCTCGGCTGCTGCGGCGCGCGAGCTCGAGGCGGCGCGTGGCGGCGCGCGCTCGCGCATGCTGTAATCGCGCGCCGATGCGGCTGCTACTGATCGAACAAGACGCGGGCCGTTGCGCTCGCATCCGCGAGCGTCTCGCCACCTGCCGGCCGCATGCGCAGCTCACCGTGCACCGTCCCGTGCAGCAGGGGGCACTGGCGCCGGAGTTTCTCGCCCAGGGGTTCGACGCCGTACTGCTCGCCCCTGAATGGCCCGGCGGCCGCGGGCTCGCCTGGGCACGCGAGCTCGCCGGCCGCGCGGGCTTCGCGCCGCTGGTGCTGCTGCGCAGCGAAGCCGACAGTTCGGCGGTGAGCGACGCCGCCGCGCTCGGCGCCTACAGCGTGCGCGACGACCTGGACGGCGAGGCCTTCCTGCACGTGCTGGACGCCGCCGAGCAGCGCCAGAACTACGCGCGCGCCGTGTGGCGCGCCAGCAGCGCCGGGCGCGACGCGCAGCGCTTCGGCGATGCGTTCATCCGCGGCTACCGGCGCATTCGCCGACTCGCCGCCGGCACGCTCACCGACCTGTACGTCGCCGAGAGCGAGCGGGCCGGCACCCTCGTGGCGCTCAAGGTGGCCTGCGACCGACAGGACGAGGACCAGTCGCTCGACGTGTTCCGCCGCTTCCTGCAGGAGTATGAGATCGCGCAGCGCATCGACAATCCGGACGTGGTCCGCATCCACGACCTGGGTGTCAGTGACGAACACGCCTGGCTGGTGATGGAGTACTTTCCGCTCGGCGATCTGCGCCGCCGCATGCGCGCCGGGCTCGCGCCGCGCGAGGCGCTGCGGGTCGCCGCGCTGGTCGCGCTGGCGCTCGCGACTCTGCACGGCGAGGGTGTGCTGCACCGGGATCTCAAGCCCGGCAACGTGATGCTGCGCGAGGACGGCAGCATCGGCCTGATCGACTTCGGACTGTCGAAGGACGCGGTGCTGGCGCTCGACCTGACCGACACCGGCGCGATCTTCGGCACGCCGCACTACATGAGCCCGGAGCAGGGTCACGCGGAAGCCATCGACGCGCGCAGCGACCTGTACAGTCTCGGCGTGATCCTCTACGAGATGCTCACCGGCCAGAAGCCCTACCAGGCCGACAATCCGATGGCGATCGTCTACATGCACCGCAAGGAGCCGCTGCCGCAGCTGCCGGAGCGTTTCGCCGCCGTGCAGCCGGTGCTGGCGCGGCTGATGGCCAAGCGGCCCGAGGAGCGCTTCGGCAGCGCGCGCGAGGCGGCAGCGGCACTGGCCCAGACACTCGAGCAGTGGCTCGCGCGCGGCGCGCAGGCCTGAGACCGCGGCACGGACCCCAGCGCTTCGGTCACAGCACCCGCCTGGCTCACAGTTGGTTACAAGCGCCCGTGGCAGCTCCACCGATCCTCAGATTGACGCCGGCACGAAATTGCGTGGCGCCAGTCTCACGGCCCGGTATCCTCCGCTGCGCAAGGGCTGCGCCATGAACGACCGTCCCCATCTCCTGATCGTCGATGACGACCGCGAAATCCGCGGCCTGCTCGCGCAGTATCTGGAGAAGCACGACTTCCGCACCACCGCCGTGCCCGACGGCAAGGAGATGCGCCGCGTGATGGAGCGCTCGCACGTCGACCTGCTGGTGCTCGACCTGATGCTGCCCGGCGAGGACGGCCTGTCCCTGTGCCGCGAGCTGCGCAGCCGCTCGCAGGTGCCGATCATCATGCTCACCGCGCGCGGCGAGGACGTCGACCGGATCGTGGGGCTCGAGCTCGGAGCCGATGACTATGTCGCCAAACCCTTCAATCCCCGCGAGCTTCTCGGACGGATCAAGGCGATCCTGCGCCGCTCGGCGCACGCACCCCGGGACCCGAGCCCCGAGAGTGTGCGCCGCTTCGCCTTCGGCGGCTGGCAGCTGGATACCATCACGCGAACTCTCACCGACAGCACCGGCAAGGAAGTGGCGCTGTCCGGCGCCGAGTACCGCTTGCTCGCGGTGCTGCTCGCGGCCGGCAACCGCGTGCTGACGCGCGCGCAGCTCACCGAGCTGCTGCGCGGCCGCGACGCCGACCCCTTCGACCGCAGCATCGACGTGCGCATCAGCCGCCTGCGCCAGATCCTCGGCGACGATGCGCGCGCGCCGCAGATCATCAAGACGGTCTAC
>Ga0209007_1000734_pt1 | contig 11078 bp, 3 predicted proteins | sample JacPinW_OM1H0_O2_FD_187961 | JGI IMG/M metagenome (GOLD analysis project Ga0209007, IMG submission 187961) | Forest soil microbial communities from Algoma, Ontario, Canada - Jack Pine, Ontario site 1_JW_OM1H0_O2 (SPAdes) (version 2) | ecosystem: Environmental > Terrestrial > Soil > Boreal...
GCTGGCGGTGAATTTCATCGGGGAAACGGTGGGCGTTGTCAGTCTCAGCTATTTTTTTTACAAGACCGGCCATCACAAGCTGGAACGGGCGGTTTCGATCGTCAACCTCGGAAGCTCCGTCGGCGCCGTGAGCTACGGGCTGATGCATCGGTAAGCAGAGTCGCATCAGGGAGTCGGCGGTGGCGTTTCCCAATTCTGTCTGCGCGTGTACTTTCCGCCGGAAAGGCCAGCACCGTTCCCGGCTCGGCCTATCTTGTTTGCTCCGCCTTTCGGCATTGGAGTGCCTCATTGGCGAAGGGCCCGGCCTGCGGTCGGGGCAAAGGCTTGCCGACTGCATGACCTACTTTGCCCTCTGCTGACTTCTGCGCCACGGTCAGGATGAATCGCTTCATCCTCAGTCACGATTCCGTGACATGCCGCTGATCTCCCGACGTAAGTTCGACCGCCTTCGACACGCAACCGCCGGATCTACCACCAGTGAGCTTGATGGATCGGGGCTTCGCAATCAATTGCCCGCTCGCCCGCCACCGTAGGCCTCCTATCCGGTTCTCGTTCATCGGCTCGCGTCTTTGCTCCGCGCTTCTTTCAGGCCCCGGCTCGCGACGAGTGTTATTTCACCTTTGCGCTTCGCTAACCCTTCACCTCCATCAGGTTGGGTAGAGGACTTTGGACCTCCAAGCTGTCGAACATGCTCGGCACACAACGAAAAAGCCGCGCCCTCGGGCGCGGCCTTTGATTTGAACGAAGCCGCCTTCCGCGGCCCCTTCCAGTTGATTCGTTTAGAAGCGGACGCGTGCGCCTAGTTCGATGTTACGCGGCGAAGCCTCGCCGCCGATGGCACCCCAGGTGGTGGGGCTGTAGAGACCAGGGAAGCCATCGAACATCTGATCGTGGTTCAACACGTTTGCGAAGACGCCTTGTAACTCCAGGCTGATGCTCTCCGCCACTCGGATATTTTTCTTGATGCTGAAGTCCATATTCCAGTAGGGAAGGCCGTTGACAATTCCATAGCCGCCGTCCCTGGTATCTAGCCCCAGAATCGGATTACGCCAGTTCGCGTACTCGAGCGCCCCGTCCTTGAACTCATTGATAGGGTACGAGCTCCCGGGCGCTTGACCGGGACAGGCGGCATAATAATTGCCATCTGACCCGACGGAGGCTGCGTGGCAGGCGTAGGCGTGACTGTGCGGCGCAACCGGACCAATCGGTACGGCATTCTCAGAGTCGTAGTCGGCGCAGGTGACGCCATCGCATGAACCGAAGGATTGGTAATCACCATAGGTCGTTACGGCCTGGATCGGAAGGCCGGATCCCGCCGTGAATATGGAGGCGAATGTCCATCCGCCGAGCACCCGCCCCATCAGTCCCGACTGCCCTTTGAAGAAGGGCGGCTGGTACACGAGGAACATGTTGTAGATGAATTTGCGGTCAAAGGCCTGTCTACCGTACATCTCGCTGAAATTGAAGGGATCGAGCGGAGCGAGTTCGCTGGAGGATTGCGCCTGCGCCCCCGTACCCAGAGCCTTCGACCAGGTGAAGTTGGACTGCGCCGTCAATCCGTGCCACTCGGCCATCTTGAGGGAAACGAAAGCACCGTTGTAGTTTCCGTAACCGACGCTGGCGTTTTCAAAGATTCCCGATGTGTATTGGCCGCCGGCCCCGCAGGGCGCTAGGGTGGTGGAACCGGGACATGGGGCGGTTCCCGGGATCGGAGTGTTCATCATACTGCGCGGGAAATTGAACCCGCCGTTATCCAAGTCACTCCAGATGCTCCATACTTGAGCATTGGTAAGGTTAGCGGTACCATTGACACCTTCATTCGCCACGAAGGCTGCGGTGCAACTCGTGTATCCGGTGCAGTAGCCCGTATTCGCCAGTGCAGCCTCGAAGAAGGGCTGGGGCGTGACCGCGCCTGCGCTGGGCCCGGTGCCTGGAGTCGGTAACGCCGAACCGCCGCAGCCGCCGCCGCCGAGCCCGGTGACGCCGCCGCAGTATTGCAGTACGACGTTCTTATAGGCGTTGGCGAAGGTCTGCCCGCCCATCGTCATCATGTACGGCACCGCGTTCAGTTGGACGGGCTCGAACTCTTTGGTGATTCTGCGCCCGATGTATCCCAGTTCCATCGTCATCCTGCGATTTAACTGACGCTGAATGGTGAAGTTGAACGAGTCAATCTGGTTGGGCCGGAAATTCGGATCCAGGGCCTCGGGTCCGGAGGAGGCAGGATTATTGACCCCGGGATAGACGGGTTGGGGCAGCGTCGCAGTTGCCAATGAAGATAGCGGCACGGTCGGGCCTCCACTTGAAGAGGCGTTTTGCCCAACGCGGAAGCCGCTCGACCAGGTGCCTGCACCCGACGCGGCACAGGACCAGCCCCCGGCGGCGACGATGTTCGAGTTGCAAGCTATTGGCTGTTCCAGGCCAAGACCCAGCAGCGGTACCAGCACCTGGGCCACACCGTTCGTGCGGCCGTAGCTGCGTCCATAACCGCCACGGATGACGGTATTCTCGTGCCCAAAGAGTTTGCCACCCAAAGAATCACTATCGAAATGCGGATTCCAGGCCAAGGCTACCCGTGGGCTGAATTCGCCGTAGAACGGATTGTAGGGATACTTCCGACCATCCCCGGTGTTGCCCACCAGTGCAAAACCGAGCTCGGGATTGTATACCTGGCCCGCGAGGGCCGCGCGACGGCGAGCCTCCAGGTAGTCCGCCGTGTTGATCGGCTCATCCGACGCGTCGACTACCATTGCCTGTTTCCCATTTTGCTCGACGGGCGGCATTTCCAGAGCCCAGCCCAAGCCGTAGGTAAAGGTGAGACTCGGCTTCATGTGCCAGGTATCGCTGAAGTAGACGTTGTAGTAAGGAATGGTGCTCTTGTCGAAGGCGTTGGAGAGTGGGGGATTCAAGGCCAGACTTGCACCGGTACGGGTGAAAAGCTGCGACGCGATGGAAACTACCCCCAGCGCTCCTGCGGCAAGGGCGGAGCAGTTGTTAATGCTGGTGGCCGTTCCGAAGCTGTTGGTTGCTCCGCAAGGCTGAAAACCTGAGTCGTTGAGTAACGATCCGTGAGCTCCGTCGCCCAGGGAATACACCGGATAGGCGTTGATCGTGCCGCCACTGTCATTGCGTTGATGGTAATCCCAGTTGTGCTGATAGGTACCGCCCAGCTGGAACAGGTGGTTGCCTTTCAACATGGAAAGGTCGTCGCGGAACATCTGATCGTGCCCATCCCAGAAGCGGGCGCGGATATTCTGATTGTCCGAGTTAAACGGGCTGAGGTCCTGGGTTTCCGACTGGCCGGCCATGATTTCGAGCGCGCCTCCCAGACCGGGGATCTGGGGCGGAGCTCCGTTTCGCGACCAAGACCACCAGTTTCGCAGCCAGCTGTAGTGAAAGTCGTTGGTGGTGTTGTTGGTAAGGTTGCTGGTCAGTCCCGCAACCAGGTACCAGTCTTGAACCGGATCGCTGGACCCGGAAGCTGGCGTGCCCAGTTTATCGCCGGGGAAGAAGCCCCCAATATCGACCTCGTCATCCGACGCAAGCTGAATGTTGTAATAACGATAGCTGGCCATCAAATGCTGTTTGGAAGAAAAATCGTGATCGATGCGCACCACGGCAAATTTGCTGCTAGTGGGAAGGCTCAGGTTGGCGGAAAACCCCAGGATGTTAGCCCCGTCGCAGAGGCTCTGACTGCAACCAGCATTTGCCCCTGGCTCGTACTTGCTCCATATCTGCGAAACCAAAGGATTAAGTCCCATCCCCAGGGGGTCGCAAAGGCCGGTACAGCCGTAGTTAGCCGCGTAAGACGTGCCGTTGTAGATCACAGGAGCATTGTTCAGGTTGTAATCGACCGCCCCAGTCTTGGAGTCGGTCAACAGCCCCAACTGCAACGCTGGCGAGGGCACGTTCCGATCGATGGTCTCGGAGTTCGGATACCGGAAGCCCTCGTAGTTGAAAAAGAAGAAGGTCTTGCCGCCGAGAACATCTTTCGGGATAAGTGGCCCACCAATGGCTCCTCCAAATCGGCTGTAATGGTAGCTGGGAAGTCCGACATGGTCTCCGGGTATGTAGTTGAGCCAATTATTTTGCCAGGTGTTACTGGACCAGTTGTTGTCCTTGTAATATTCGTAGGCCGTGCCGTGGAAGGCACTGGTTCCGCGCTTGGTGACGACCTTGATTTCGGCGCCGGCTGAACTGTTGAAGTCGGCCGTCTGTCCGGCAGTATTCACCTTGAACTCCTCAACGCTGTCCGCCGGAGTGGGCACCACACCTGAGGGAGCGGCGTAAGTGAGTTCCGTGTTAACACCTCCGGTCGGGTCGCCGATGACGAGCATGGTTTGCCTTGAGGTGTATACGCCGCCGCTGCCATCCATATCGTTGGTGTTGTTGCCGCCGTCCAGCGAGAAATAGCTCTGGTCGTTGACCGCGCCCCCCACGTCGCCACCCGTGCTTACGCCCGGTTGCAACTCGATGAACGTGTTGACATCGCGACCGGTACTCGGCAGGTTGTCAATGGCGATCGCGGTCACCGTGTTGCCCACGGTGGCGTTCATGGTCTGCAGTTCATTGCCGACCGCAGTCACCTCAATCACGACATTGCCGGTTCCGACTTGCAACGTCATATTCGCCGTCGTTGCCTGCCCCACTTGTACCGTGGTTTGCGTCCTGGTGGTCGAAAACCCTTGCTTCGTGATACTGATCTCGTAAGTGCCAGGAGCGACATCGACAAAGATATATCGTCCTGCGTCGTTCGTGGTGTCCGTGCGCGCAGTCTTGGTAGAGGCATCGGTCAGGGTTATCGTGGCACCTGCCACGAGGGCTCCCGACGGATCCGTCACCGTCCCCACCACAGTGCCGGTGGATGTCGATTGTGCCCAAGCGGCGGAAGGACTGACCAACCAGAGGCAGGCCGAACAGAGAAGAAAACAGACGAACAGGGAAGAAAAAATCTGGCGATGGACGCGCATTGCAAAGCCCTCCAGGAGCGAAGAGTGATCCCGCGAAGACGCGGAACAAATCTTTATGCCACTACATTTTCGTAAGAGGCCTAGGGGAATCGGAGACCAGCTCTAGCCGAAATCTCATAACATGGTGCAGCCCGAGCCCGAAACCTGCTAATAGGTCGGGAACACTAACATCATTGAATGCACAAAAACAAGTATTAATTGTATCGATTCAGTTTTCTGATTTGGTTCTGTCTAAGCCATTGATTACAAAAGGAATGTTTTGGTACTGTGGTGAGGCACCGGAGCCATCGCGGCCCGATGTTGAACCTTGTTATGTCCTTGTTATGTCCTTTGTTATGTGCTTCTGGCATTTTTACCTGGCGCAAATTTAGGACCAATTGTTTCGCCGCCGACCCAGACTCTTTACATCGCATTGAGCAGTCGTGAGTTCCCGGCTGATGCTTCCTCCCGTGAAGTGACTTTGGCGCGCCGAGCAATCTACCGGCAGGTTGGTGGTATGACTTGACGAAACAAACGACTACCATGACGTTCGTATGCGGCGCCTGTTGCGCTTTGCACGCTCAGGCTCCGCTCGCCGCAGTGGATCCTGACGCGCCGACTCCGTTCATTGAGCCTTCGACGCCGGTGGCGGTCACGACCCCGACCGCAGGCACCGAACGATTCTGGGACAAAACAGAATTTCGCGTTATTCGCCCCGGCTGCAGCTCTGAATACCGCCGACTTCTCCGTGACTCGCGCCAACCTGCACAGCAGCGGACAGGAATTGAATCCGGCAGATCGCATGTTTGGCGGGCACCATGCCAGGCCTGGCGGCGAACTTTATCGGGGAAACTGTGGGGTTGGTAAGTCTGAGCTATTTCTTTCACAAGACAGGTCGTCCTCAACTGGAACGAGTTGCGTCCCTGCTCGATATCGGAAGTTCCGCCGGCGCCGTCAGGTATGACCTGAGGCATCGCTAGAAAAGCCGAAAGGCTAACCTGGCTGACTGGGCTGCCGGCCCCGCATTGATTCGAGGCCTCAAGAAAGTAAAAGGCCGTGCTCGCTAGGCGCGGCCTTTCAAGAAAAGCAAGGAAGGTCATATTGTCAGCGCCTTCCTAGTGTATTTAGAACCGAACGCGAGCACCCAGCTCGATCGCCCGGTTGCCGCCCACCGGTGGCGCCTGAGCCGACCCCTCCAGATTCCCGAAAGTTCCGGGAGCGTAGAGCGCCATCCCTTGCGGATCGAGCCATTGATTGTGGTTAAAGACGTTCGCGAAGACGCCTTGAAATTCCAGGCTAATGCTCTCCGCGACTCGGACGCTCTTCTTGAGGGTGGCGTCCACGTTCCAATATGGCAGGCCGTTCAGGGTACCGAATCCGCCGTCGCGAGTATCGACACCGAGAACCGGGTTACGGTAGCTGTTAAACGCGGCCACGGGATCCTTGAAGATGTTGACCGGCAACCCGCCGGTGGCAACGTTGCCTGAGCCCGGAGTGTTGTAGTAAGCGTGGCCGCTCTTAATTGGGGCAATCGGGACTGCGTTTTCATTGTCGAAGAAGGCGAGACCGTCGCCTGCGCCAAAAGCTTGGCTGTCTCCGTTCGTGGTACTGACTTCGATTGGCTGGCCACTGCCAGTAGCGAACACAGTGCCGAGTGTCCATCCACCCAGTACTCGTCCCAGGAATCCCGATTGTCCCTTAAAGAACGGCGGCTGATACACCATGTACATCGTGTAGACGAACTTCCGATCATAGGACTGTCTGCCATACATTTCCGCCAGATTGAATGGGTCGTCCGGAGTGTACTCGCTGGTCGCCTGCACCAGTGCTCCCGTTCCTAGCGCCTTGGACCAGGTGAAGTTCGACTGCATGGTGACGCCTTTCCAGTCCGACATCTTGAGAGTCGCAAACCCGGCGTTATAGTTGCCATAGCCCACGCTGGCGTTAACGGCTACGCCGGACGTCAACTGACCGCTGCCCCCGAAGGACGAACCGGGAACCGGGGTGTTCATCATGGTGCGCGCGAAGTTAAAACCGTCACCGCCCGGACCTGTGCAGCCGCCGGTTGGACAACCCACCGTGCCGCCGTCCAGGTCGCTCCACAGGCTCCACACATTCGAGAAAGTGAGATTGCCAGTGCCGCTGGCACCTTCGTTGGCCACCACGGCCGCCGTGCAGCTGGTGTACCCGGTGCAGTACCCTGTACCCGCCAACGCTGCCTCGAAGAATGGTTGCGGCGTCACTGCGCCCGGGTTAGGCCCGGCCGCGGCGCCACAGCTGCCGCCGCCCATATTCGCTAGCCCCCCGCAGTACTGCATCACCACGTTGGCATACGCGTTCTTGAACTGCTGGCCGCCCATCGTCATCATGTAGGGCACGGCATTAATGTTGGTCGGCTGATACTCATGAGTGATTCGGCGTCCGATGTAGCCGAGTTCCAGGGTGAGCTTGCGGTTCAGTTGGCGTTGCAGGGTGAAGTCGAACGAGTCCACCACGTTGGGCCGGAAATTCGGATCCAGCGACTCGCCTGCGCCGGCGGCAATCGCGTTAATGCCGGGATAATCAGGTTGAATCAGTGTCTGACTGGGGATGGGGAGAGGAGCGGTATTACCATCCACGCCGATGCGGAAGGCATTAGTAGCCGACGCTGAACCGCTTGAACCGCAGGTGCCATTCATTAGATTGTTGGCGCACTGCACAGGCTGAATAAGGCCAGTACCGAGCAGCGGAACCAGCACCAGGTCTACGCCGTTCAGTCGCCCATATTGCCGGCCATAGCCGCCGCGAATCACCGTACCTTGCGAGCCGAAGACCCTGCCGGCCATCGAATCGGCGTCGAAGTGCGGGCTCCAAGCCGCAGCGATGCGCGGGCTGAATGAGCCGTAGAATGGGTTATAGGGATACTTGAGGCCGCCCGCGGTGTTGCCCACCAGGGCGAAACCCACGTCGGGGTTGTATACCTGTCCTGCCAAAGCGGCACGTTCGCGAGCTTTCAAATAAGCTTCCGCTCCAATGGGCTGATCGGACTGATCGACCAATTCGACTTGCTTGCCATTCTTTTCGACGGGTGGCATCTCCAGTGTCCAGCCCAAGCCGTAAGTCAGGGTGAACGTTGGCTTCATGTGCCAGGTGTCGCTGAAATACACGTTGTAATAGGGAATGGTGCTCTGATCGAAGGCTGGGGTCAGAGGAGGATTCAACGTCAGGTTGGCCCCCGAGCGCGTGTAGGCAATTTGCGAGGCCGTGACAATACCTAGTACGGCAGCGTAATCCGCAGCGCATGAAGTTGCGAATCCATCTGAAAAGGCGCTGCAGAACGGCACACTGACTTGTCCCGAGCCCGAAGAGCCTTGACCCAGTTGGTACACAGGCTGGTAATTGATGCCGCCGCCATTGTCCGTCCGTTGATGCCAGTTAAAATTGTGCTGGTAGGTGCCGCCAAACTGGAACAGGTGATTGCCCTTCAGCATGGAAACATCGTCGCGCAGCATCTGATCGTGCCCATCCCAGAATCGAGTGCGCGTCTGTTGCGTGTTTACGTTATAGGGACCCAGATTCTGAGTGGCGGATTCGCCATTCGCAATTTCCAGCGCTCCGCCCAAACCCGCAGTCTGAATCGTATCTCCGGCTCTGCTCCATGACCACCAGTTACGCAGAAAGCTATAGTGGACGTCATTGGTGACGTTCGACGTGATGTTACTTGTTAGCGCGGCAACGAGATACCAGGGTTGCTGTGGATCACCCGACTGCGAAGCCGGAGTGCCCAGGGCGTCGCCACTAAAGAAGCCGCCGATGTCTATCTGATCGGTCGTGGCATTCTTCAGGTTGTAATAACGATAGCTGGCCATGAAATGCTCTTTCGCCGAAAAATCATGATCCAGTCTTATCACTGCAAATTTACTGCTCTGCGGCACTCCCACATTCGCCCTGAAACCCAGAATATTTACGCCGTCGCAGAGACTATTGATACAGCCGGCATTCGAGGCGGGTTCATACTTCGACCAAACCTGCTGAACGACTGGATTAGCGCCGAGTCCGCGCGGGTCGATCGTTGCGCCGCTGCCCGGGTAGACTGTGCCGTTGTAGGTCACGGCGGCGGGATTCAAATTATAGACTGTGCCGGTGTTGGGATCGGTCAACAGTCCGAGTTGCATAGCCGGCGACGGGACATCGCGGTCGATCGTCTCGGAGTTGGGGAAGCGGAAACCCTCGTAGTTGAAAAAGAAGTACGTCTTGCCGCCCAGAACTTCTTTCGGGATAAGCGGGCCGCCCACCGCTCCACCAAACCGGCTGTAGTGGAAAGTCGGAAGTCCGGTCAGGAAGGCAGGGTTGTTGTTCTGCCAGCTGTTCGACGACCAGTTGTTGTCTCGGTAATATTCGTAAGCTGTACCGTGAAACGCGTTGGTTCCGCGCTTGGTAACGACTTTCACTTCGGCGCCGGCAGAGCTATTGAAATCAGCAGTCTGGTTGGCGGTATTTACCTTAAATTCCTCCACGCTGTCCTGTGGGGTGGGCATTACGCCAGTTGGACCTGCGGCGACGCCGAAGCTCTGATTGGCAATACCCCCGGTCGGGTCTCCGGCATAGCTTGTGGTGTAAACACTCATGCTCCCGTCCATATCGTTGGTGTTGTTGCCGCCGTCCAGCGAGAAGTAACTCTGGTCTACAACGGCTCCAGCCACGCTGCCGTCCGGACTCACCCCTGGCTGTAGAGAAACAAAGGTGCTGACGTCCCGGCCCAGACTCGGCAGGTTGTCGATCGCAATACTCGTAATCGTATTGCCTACGGTGGAATTCATCGTCTGCAACTCATTGCCGGTGGCTTGCACTTCCACCACTACGTTCGCTCCGCCCACCTGCAGAGCCAGATTGAGGGTGATCGAGTCACCGACCTTCACCTCTTGGCGATCGGTCTTCGTGGTTGAAAACCCCGCCTTAGTGACCGCGAAGTTGTAGATGCCCGGGTTCACGTCAACAAAGGTGTAGCGCCCCGACGCATTGGTGGTAGTGCTTCGCGCAACATTCGTCGAGGTGTCAGTCAATGTAACCGTGGCTCCTCCCACGAACGCGCCTGACGGGTCCGTGACCGCGCCCGCAACTGTGCCGGTGGATGTCGATTGCGCCCAGACAGGCGCTGCGCTGCTCAGCCAGAGTACCGACGAGCAAAGAATGCAGCAGGCGAACAGAAGAGAAGAGAAAACTTGGCGACGGACGCACATGGCAAAGCCCTCCAAGAACGAAGAGTGATTCCGCGGGAGACGCGGAATAGACCTTTCATGCCACTACTTTTTGCTAAGAGGCCCCTGCAGATTCGGAGATCACTCTGGCCCGGGGTTCACAAGATATTGCTGCCAGAGCCCGAAACCCGCTTATAGGTCGGGAACGCTAACACCATTGAATGCACAAAAACAAGCTTTAATTGTATCGATTCATTTTTTTAATCTGGTTCGACTTAAACGATTGATTACAAAATGAACGTTTGGGTACTGTGGTAAGGCACAGGAGCCATCGCGGCCCCTGTTGAACCCTGTTATGTCCTTGGTTCTGTGCTTCTGGCATTTTACCTGGCGCAAATTTAGGACCAACGGTTTCGCCGCCGACCGAGACTTTTCGCATCGCATTGAGCAGTCGTCAACTACCCCGCTAACGCTTCCTCCCCCGGGGGTGACTTTCGCGCGCCGAGCAATCTACCGGCAGGTTGGTAGTATGACTCGACGAAACAAACGACTACAATCTGCCGCGCAAAGCATTCTTCATTCTTGGAGTCAGGAACATATTATGAGGATCGCAAACGACGTCACGGAGTTGATTGGCCATACGCCGCTGGTGCGTTTGAATAAGGTCACGGAAGGTTGCGTCGCTGAAGTGGTGGCAAAACTTGAGAGCCAGAATCCGCTTGCCAGCGTGAAGGATCGCATCGGCGTGAGCATGATTGTTGAGGCCGAGCGCGAAGGAAAAATCCATCCCGGCAAGACCGTGCTCATTGAACCGACCAGCGGCAATACCGGAATCGGTCTCGCGTTTGTCGCCGCGGTAAAGGGCTACAAGCTGGTTCTGACCATGCCCGAAACCATGAGCCTGGAGCGGCGCGTGCTGCTGCTTGCCTTTGGAGCGGAAATCGTTCTCACG
>Ga0209007_1000735_pt1 | contig 11077 bp, 10 predicted proteins | sample JacPinW_OM1H0_O2_FD_187961 | JGI IMG/M metagenome (GOLD analysis project Ga0209007, IMG submission 187961) | Forest soil microbial communities from Algoma, Ontario, Canada - Jack Pine, Ontario site 1_JW_OM1H0_O2 (SPAdes) (version 2) | ecosystem: Environmental > Terrestrial > Soil > Boreal...
CCCTGGTGCTCGCACTCATTGAATTTGCTGAAGAAAGCCGCCCGAAAATCTCTTAAAACGCAAGAGGTTCGGGAAGGCGCACGTGCAGTACAATCCGCGCCCTGATGGACGTTTCACATCTTCTCGACGGCCTCAATGAGGACCAAAGGCAAGCGGTCGGCTCCCCCCTGGGCGCGGCCCTGGTATTGGCCGGCGCCGGCAGCGGTAAGACGCGGGTACTTGTGCACCGGGTCGCGTGGTTGATTCAAGTCGAGGGCGCCTCGCCGAACAGCATTTTGGCGGTCACCTTCACCAACAAGGCCGCGGCGGAAATGCGCAGCCGCATCGAAACTTTGTTGGGTCTGCCGAGCGGCGCCATGTGGCTGGGCACCTTCCACGGCTTGGCGCACCGGCTGCTTCGTATCCATTGGCGCGAAGCCGGATTGCCGCAAAGTTTTCAGATTTTGGATTCCGAGGATCAGGCGCGGGTGCTGCGCAAGGTCTTGAAGGCGCTCGATCTGGACGAGACGCGCTGGATTCCGCGCGAGATCCTCTGGTTCATCAATGCGCAGAAGGATGAAGGCCACCGTCCCAAGCACATCAAGGACGACGGCGACCCGACCCGGCGGCAGCTGATCAAAATCTATCAAGCGTATGAAGAGGCCTGTCAGCGAGCGGGCGTCGTGGATTTCGCGGAACTGCTGCTGCGCGCCTACGAGCTATGGCGCGATAATCCTGGCTTGCTGCAGCACTATCGGACGCGCTTTCAACACGTGTTGGTGGATGAATTCCAGGACACCAATGCCATCCAGTACAAGTGGCTCATGTTGCTGACCGCGCAGGGCGGGATGCCGTTTGTCGTCGGTGATGACGATCAGTCCATATACCGCTGGCGCGGCGCGCGCGTCGAGAACTTGAATCAATTCCGCCGCGATTTCCCCGGGGCGGTGCTCTACAAGCTGGAACAAAATTACCGTTCCACCGGGACGATTTTGAAGGCCGCCAACGCCTTGATCGCCAACAACGCCGGACGTCTCGGCAAAACCTTGTGGACCAGCGGCGAAGATGGCGAGCGGGTCAAACTCTACGCCGCCTTCAATGAGCGCGACGAGGCGGATTTCGTCGTCAACCGCATCCGCGAATGGGTGGCGCGCGGCGGTGCACGACGCGAGGTCGCCGTGTTGTATCGATCCAATGCACAGTCGCGAGTTTTTGAAGAAGCCTTTCTGAATGCGCGCATGCCCTATCGGGTCTATGGCGGTCTGCGGTTCTTCGAGCGCGCCGAAATCAAGGATGCCTTGGCGTATCTGCGTCTGGCCGCGAGCCGTGCCGACGACACCTCGTTTGAACGGGTCGTCAACCTGCCGGTACGCGGCATCGGCGCCAAGACCATGGACCTGGTGCGCGACACTGCGCGCGCCAACAACACCTCGTTGTGGAACGGCGCGATCGGCGCGCAGGCGGCACTGCCGCAACGCGCCGCGCAGGCGCTGCAGGGCTTCATGGAGTTGATCGACAGGCTGGCGCGCGAAATCAACGGTCTCGAGCTGCACGAACAGGTCGATCATGTCATTCAGATGAGCGGACTGATCGAGCACTTCAAAAAAGAAAAAGGCGAACGCGGCGAAGGGCGGATCGAGAACCTGTTGGAACTCGTCAGCGCGGCCCGAGGGTTCTCGCCGGAGACCGAGGCTGAAGCTGAACTTTCGCCGCTCGAGTCCTTTCTCTCCCATGCCGTGCTCGAGTCCGGCGAGGGACAGGCGGACCCCTATGATGACTGCGTGCAGATGATGACCCTGCACTCAGCCAAGGGACTGGAATTCCCGGTGGTATTTCTCGCGGGCATGGAGGACGGCCTGTTTCCGCATCAGCGCTCGGTGGCAGACCTCGCCGGATTGGAGGAGGAGCGCCGGCTTTGCTACGTGGGCGCCACGCGCGCCATGCGCCATCTCTATGTCACCTATGCCGAACAGCGCCGCCTTTACGGCGTCGATACCTATGGCCAACCATCGCGCTTCATCAGCGAATTCCCGCCGGAACTCATGGAAGAGATACGGCCGCGCTTGCAGGTGTCCCGACCGGTGTTCGTGAAGCGCAGCAGCACGCTCGAGGAGACGCCCGCCGCGGGGATGCGCATGGGCAGCCGCGTGCGGCACTCCAAATTCGGGGACGGGGTGGTCTTGAATTTCGAGGGAAATGGACCGCATGCTCGTATTCAGGTCAATTTTGAGAGGCAGGGCACGAAGTGGCTGATGCTCTCCTATGCCAATCTCGAGGTCGTGTAGAGTGAGACCGCAGTGAAAATCATCATTTTAGGCGCCGGACAAGTCGGCCGCACGGCGGCGCAGCACCTCTCTCGCGAGGAAGCGAATGATGTGACCGTCGTCGACCACAATGAAGAGATATTGCGGGATCTTCAGGATCGTCTCGATATCCGCACGGTCAACGGCAACGGCTCGAGCCCGCGCATTCTCGAGGCCGCCGGAATCGCCACCACTGACATTCTCGTGGCGCTCACCAACAGCGACGAAGTCAACATGCTGGCTTGCCACATTGCGTGGACTTTGTACCGCACGCCGAAGAAAATCGCGCGCGTGCGCTCCGCCGACTACACCGAGAGAGACCGCTTGTTCGGTGAGAACGGCGTCGCGGTCGACGTCTGGATCAGTCCGGAACAGCTGGTGACGGAGTACGTCGCCCGGCTGATTCGCTACCCCGGTGCACTGCAGGTGTTGGATTTCGCCGATGGCCGGGTGCGCTTGGTCGGCATCCGCGCGTTGCAGGGCGGACCGTTGGTGGGCCAGACCTTGAGCACCTTGCGCGAGCACATTCCCTCCGCCGACGCGCGCGTCGCCGCCATCTATCGGGCCGGCAAGAGCGTCAAGCCCGAGGGCACGACGGTCATCGAGGACGGCGATGAGGTGTTTTTTCTGGCCGCGCGCGAAAACATCCGCATCGTGATGAAGGAATTGCGCCGCGAGGAGGCGCCTGCGCGGCGCGTGGTGATCGCCGGCGGCGGCAACATCGGCCTGCGGCTCGCCAACGAGTTGGAAGGCAAGAACCAGGTCAAGCTCATCGAGCGCGACAGCAAACGCGCGCGGCGCGTTTCCGAGCAGTTGAAAAGCACTACCGTGCTGCATGGCGATGCGGCCGACGAGGAATTGCTGCTCGAGGAAAATATCGATAGCGCGGATGTCTTCGCGGCGCTCACGAATTCCGAAGAGGCGAATATTTTATCGGCCATGCTCGCCAAACGCCTGGGCGCGCACAAGGTCATGGCGCTGATCAACAAGCCTTCCTATGCCGAACTCATCGAGAGCGGCTCGATCGATGTGGCGATCTCGCCGCAGACTGTCACGATCGGATCGTTGCTGGCGCACGTGCGGCGTGGCGATGTGGTGCGCGTACATAGCTTGCGCCGGGGCGCCGCCGAGGCGCTCGAAGTTGTGGTGCATGGCGATGCCGACAGTTCGAAGGTGATCGGCCGGCGCATCGAGGACATCGCGCTGCCCGAGGGTACGACGCTCGGCGCCGTGGTGCGAGGCGATGAGGTCATCATCGCGCATCACGACACCACCGTGCAGCCCGACGATCATTTGATTTTGTTCCTCACCGATCGCCGTCACATCGAAGCGGTCGAAAAACTCTTCCAGGGCTCCGCCTCCTTTTTGTGAAAGACATTTTACTGCCGGTCGCGCACGTTTTCGCCCTCGTGATGATGGTGTTCGCGGCGACCATGCTGGCGCCCTTGATTCTGGCGGTCTGGGGACTGGATGAGGCCCTCAAGTCCTTCATCATTTCCGCCTTGGCGACTTTCGTTCTCGGCGCGCTGCTGTGGCTTGCCACCCGGCGCTTCAAGCGCGAGCTGAAAACCCGCGACGGGCTGATGCTGGTGGCGCTCACATGGGTGCTGTTGCCCGCGGTGGCGGGATTTCCGCTATGGGACTACTTGCCGATCAATTTCACCGACGCCTACTTCGAGGCCGCCTCCGGCCTGACCACCACCGGCGGCACGGTGCTCTCCGGACTCGAATTTCTGCCCCGATCCATCAATCTCTGGCGCCATCTTTTGAGCTGGATAGGAGGCATGGGCATCATCGTATTGGCCGTGGCCATCCTCCCCATGCTCGGCGTCGGCGGCATGCAGATTTACCGCGCCGAAATGCCCGGGCCGATGAAGGACAGCAAGCTCACGCCGCGCATCGGGCAAACCGCAAAGCTGCTATGGGCCGTTTACACCGGATTGACCGCCGCCTGCATTCTCTGCTTGAGATTCGCGGGGATGAACTGGTTCGATGCGGTATGCCACGGCTTTTCCGCGCTGTCGCTCGGCGGCTTCTCCACCTATGACGCCAGCATCGGCCACTTCAATTCGCTGCCCATCGAGATGGTGCTGACCGCCTTCTCGATTCTGGCGGCGCTCAATTTCGCCACGCATTTTCTTGCCTGGAGCCAGCGCGGCGTCAAGGCGTACTTCCGCGATGCCGAAGCCAAGGCCATCTTGGGGGTTTTGGCGGGCAGCTGCGTCGGTGTCTCGCTGTTCTTGTTCTACAAGGGCACCTATCCCGACTACCCCTCGGCGCTTCGCAACACCGTGTTCAATTTGGTCTCAATCGCCACCGACAGCGGACTGCATACCCAGGATTATTCGCGCTGGCCGATATTCGCGCCCATGTGGATGATGTTCTTGAGCTGTATCGTGGCAAGTTCAGGATCCACCGGCGGCGGCATCAAAATGATCCGCACGCTGGTGCTCGCCAAACAAGCGCATCGCGAATTGAATCAGCTGGTGCATCCGAACATGGTGCGGCCGCTGAAGGTCGGCGGAACGGTGATCGCCAATCGCGTGGTGTTCGCGGTGCTGGCCTTCGTGTTCTTGTATTTCATGAGCATCGTGACGCTGATATTCCTGCAGCTCGCGAGCGGCTTGGACTTCATGACCTCGTTTTCAGCCATCATCGCCTGCATCAATAATGCGGGTCCCGGCTTAGGGCTGGTCGGACCCGGCAGCAACTACGGTGTGCTGACTGATTTCCAGACCTGGGTTTGCTCCGCGGCGATGCTCTTGGGCCGGCTGGAAGTGTTCACCATCCTGGTGCTGTTCACGCCCACCCTTTGGCGAAAGTAAGGCATCCCACGGATCGTCGATCAGGATAGTTGCGCAAGGAAAGCGTCAATGGCCGCAAGGCACTCCGGCTCGTCCAACAAGGGCACATGCCCACGCTGCGCCACTTCGAGCTGCTCAAGCTCGGGATTTTCGGCTTTCATTTTGGCGAAGGTGGCAGCGCTCAAGATATCGGACTGCGCGCCGCGGATGGCCAGCATCGGAATTCCGCGCAGCGCTTTCCAGAACGGCCATAAATTCGCGGTCGCCGCGGGTGCCGCGCGCAGCATTTCTCCGATCATCGGATCGGCATCGACCTTGAGGCCGCCCTTCTCGTCTTCCCGATAGCCACGGCGCGTAAGCGCCGACCATCGCTCCGTCGAGAGATTCGGCCAGGCGTCGCCGAACATGCTTTGAGTTTGTGCAATCGCATCGTCCCAATTCTTCGGCGGCGGCAGTCGGCCGGCGTAACCCTTGATGCGCTCGAGTCCTTTGGGATCGACTTCCGGCCCCATGTCGTTCAACACCACGCCCGATATCCGGTCCCGATGACCCACTGCCATCATCATGGCCAGGAGGCCCCCCATCGAGGTACCGATCACGGCCACCCGCTGCGCAGCCACGGTATCGATCAGAGTGAGGATGTCCTGAAGGTAGATCGCCGGCTGATAGTTCTGCGGGTTGGGATCTCGCGCAGACAGTCCCCGCCCGCGCACGTCCGGAACGATGACCCGATAGTGCCGCTGCAAATGGGGAGCGAGCTCTTCGAAGTCGCGGCTGTTGCGCGTCAGCCCGTGCAGGCAGAGCACCGCTCGGGCAGAAGCCTGCGGGCCTGGGTAAACTCGCGCATAGAGCTTGAGTCCGTCGTGGCTGGACCAAAAATTGTCTGTGTAGGATGGAGGCAAGGTCTTTAGGTCCTTTGGTGGAATGACCGCGATCGGCGCGCATCTTCCCAAATCCTGGAAGTGAGCGCTAATGGGGGCACCGAAGGCATTCTGACCCGTCAAACCCCGATTCTTGAAGTTTTTTGACCACCATGGCCGTGTTTCTGCAATTAGTTGAACATGTTTTCCCACTTTTTCGCAATTTACATTGGGAATGATTGGTTAACGCAATACACCGACATATTTCAATCCAGTTCCGGATTTATGGAATAAACCGCTCCATTAGAGAGTCTATTTTGTTGAGAAGTGGAAATCTGAGGCCCAATGATTGCTCTATTGCAGCGCGTTTCCCACGCTGAGGTCACCGTGAGCGGTAAATCCGTGGGTGCCATTGGCCCGGGATTACTGGTTTTGGTGGGCGTTCGGCCCACGGATGATGAGGTGAGCGCGAGGCGCCTGCTCGCGCGGCTGCTCCGATATCGGGTCTTCCCGGACGGGGCTGGCAAGATGAACCTGGGCCTAACCCAGGTTAACGGGCAATTGCTGCTGGTGCCGCAATTCACCCTGGCGGCCGATACGTCGACGGGCTTACGACCCGGCTTTTCGACTGCTGCGCCGCCGGAGCAGGCACGCCGATTGTTCGAGGTCTTGGTACAGGCTGCGCGCGATGAGCTGGGGGCTGTGGAAACCGGGTCATTCGGGGCCCACATGCAGGTGTCTTTAACCAACGACGGCCCGGTCACCGTTTGGTTGGAAAGTTGATCAAAGCCCCAAATGCGACCGAACACGCATCGGTGCGGCGCGGTCAAATGTCATAATATCTTTGGCGTATCATTGGCGCCCGATTGGTTACACGTGGAATCGGAGAAGCGAGATGTTCGATTCAAAAATGCTTATTGTCGTTTTGCTGATCGCCTTGGTGATTTTTGGCACCAAGCGCCTGCGCAGCATCGGCTCGGATTTGGGCGCGGCGGTCAAGGGCTTCAAGTCCGCCATGAACGAGGGCGAAACCGAGGAAGCCGCCAAGCAGCTCAAGCAAGACAAGGATGCGGAATTTAGCCCTAGCGCGGCGACGCGCGAGAGCGACGTCAAGGTACCGCCCAAAACCAACGCCTGATGCCGCATGCTTGATGTTGGGTTCTCGGAGATACTGCTCACCTCGGCCATAGCACTCATTGTGTTGGGTCCCGAGAAACTCCCGAAGGTTGCGCGACAAGTCGGCAACTGGGTGGGGAGGGCTCGCGCGATGGCGCGCCAATTGACCGAGCAATTGGAGCGCGAAGTCAGCGCCGAAGAATTGATGAAGCAGACCAAATCAACGGCTGCCGGCAAAACCGACGCGGCGCCGAGCAGCGCGCCTGCACCGTTCGATACCTCCTACGTGCCAAACACGCCGCCGCCGGTGGTGGCGCCACCGCAGGCAAGCGCGCCTGCGGCTGCTTACTCGCCGGAAAACGCCGCGGCGGTCCAGGGTGCGGATTGGCATCCCAGTCCGCCCGACAACAAACCCGCCAATGAATGAGCCAGGGGACTCCAGCGAACTCGCCGAAGGGACGCTGATCTCGCATCTGTTGGAGCTGCGCGATCGCCTGCTCAAGGCGATGTTGGCGGTGGGCATTTGTTTCGTGCCCTGCGCCTACTACATGAATCAGATCTTCACGTTCGTCGCGAAACCGTTGATCAACAAGTTGCCGAGCGGCGCGACCATCATTGCGACCAGCGTCGTCGCTCCCTTCACCGTGCCGTTCAAGCTGGCGCTGTTGCTCGCCGTCGGGCTGGCCATGCCCGTTGTGCTCTATCAGGCATGGGCATTTGTCGCGCCCGGTCTCTATAAACACGAGAAGAAACTCGCGGTGCCGCTGCTGGTATCCAGCATCGTTCTTTTTTACTGCGGGGCGGCGTTTGCCTACTACGCGGTCTTTCCGGTGATGCTGAGCTTCTTCGTCGCCACCACGCCCCACGGCGTGCAGATGATGACCGACATGGGCGCCTATCTGGATTTCGTGATGGTGCTGCTGCTGGCATTCGGTTTGGCCTTCGAAGTGCCTGTCGCTACGGTACTATTGGTCTGGACGGGGTTTGTCAATCTCAAGACCTTGAAGAAAAATCGCGGTTTTGTGCTGTTGGGGATATTCATCTTTGCCGCCTTTGTCACGCCGCCGGACGCGGTTTCGCAAAGTGCCATGGCGGTGCCGATGTACTTACTCTATGAAATAGGGATCATCATGGCCGGACTGTTGCTCAAAGAAAAAATAGCGGCACGCGAGAAAGAGGCAGCCGAACAGGCTCAGCGCGAAGCCGGAGTTTAGGTTGGCCGCCACGTTTTTTGGCCACCCACGCGGACTGGCCACGCTGTTCCTCACCGAGATGTGGGAACGCTTCACCTTCTATGGCATGCGCGCCGTTCTCATTCTTTTCCTGGTCGCCTCGGTGGCGACGGGCGGGCTCGGCCTCGACGACAAGACCGCCGCGGCAATCTATGGCCTCTACACCGCTGCTGTTTATCTGGCGGCGCTGCCCGGCGGCTGGGTTGCCGACCGCCTCATCGGCGCACAGCGCGCCGTCATGCTCGGCGGCGCGTTCATAACTGCCGGCAACTTGCTGCTGGCGATCTCAACCAGCCCGAAAGGTTTCTACATCGGCCTGCTGGTCATCGTTCTCGGTGTTGGGCTGTTGAAACCCAACGTCAGCGCCATCGTGGCTGCGCTTTATCCCGAAGGCGGCGCGCGTCTCGACTCCGCGTTTACGATTTTTTATATCGGCATCAATATCGGTGGCGCTCTGGGCCCATTGGTGATTCCCGTCGCGCAGAATTTCTTCGGGCTGCGCGCAGGATTCGGCGCCGGCGCGTTTTTCATGATCATCGGCGTGGTGCAGTTTTATCTCACGCGAAAATATCTGGGAGAGGCGGGGCTGCGCGCGGCGCCCATTCACGCCGCCGGAGGCGACCATGCCCTGGTGCCTCGCTCCAAGGAGTGGCTGCGCTTGTGGATTGGCGTGGCTGCCTTGGCGCTGACGGTTCTGGCGGTCAGCATCGGATGGATTCCGATGGATGCATTGCGGTTGGGCCATGGCGCCGCCTACGTGATCGCCGGCATGGGAATTCTGTATTTTGCCTACTACTTTTTGTTCGCGGATCTGACGACGGAGGAGCGCAGGCGCGGCGTCGTGCTGGTCGTACTCTTCATCGGCTGCGCGCTATTTTTCTCAGGATTTGAACAGGCCGGTTCATCCTTAAATTTATTCGCCGAGCGTTATACAGACCGCATGATCTTGAATTTTGAGATCCCGAGCGCTTGGTTTCAGTCGCTCAATTCCGTTTTTATCGTTTTGTGCGCGCCGTTTTTTGCGTGGCTTTGGATCGCCCTGGCGCGGCGTAAACTGAACCCTTCCGCGCCCGCAAAGTTCGCGCTCGGCTTGATGCTGATGGGTTCGGGCTTTCTGGTCATGGCGGCAGCGGCGGCCATCGTTGCTCACGGCTCGAAGGTGCTGCCTTATTGGCTGCTGATGACCTATTTACTGCATACGTTCGGCGAGCTCTGCTTGAGCCCGGTGGGCTTGAGCTATTACACGAAACTAGCCCCCAAGCGCTTCGTCGGCCAGATGATGGGCATGTGGTTTCTCGCGACCTCGCTCGGAGAGTTGGTCGCCGGGCTCATCGCGGGAGAATTTGATGCGAACAATGTCGCCGCGATGCCGGGCCAGTACATGCACATCGTGTACTTCACCGTGGGCGTGGGCGCGATCTTGTTGGTCATCAGCCGGCCGGTGAAAAAGCTCATGGGCAACATCGAATGACGGCGGAACCCCTCCGACGCTAGATTGCGCGACTCGCGACATTCCACGAAAGTGTTTGCCTGCCTCAGCATCGTTTACCTGGTGTGGGGCTCTTCGTTTCTATTCACCAAAATCGCCGTCCAGAATCTGCCGCCCGCGTTGTTCGCCGGCATTCGGTTTGTCACGGCAGGCGTTTTGCTCGCCTTGATCGCCGAGTTCTACGGCGGGGGACGACTGCCGACGCGCCTCACCGAGTGGCGCCACGTGACCATCGCCGGTTTCTTCATGGTGTTCGTCAGCAATGGTTTGAATACCTGGTCCATTCAATATCTTCCCAGCAACGAGGCGGCGTTGCTCAACGGCACGTCCGCATTCTGGATCGCCGGGCTCGGCGTGTTCGGACGGCGCGGACATCCGCTGACTCGATCGGCAGTCATAGGATTGGTGATCGGCTTCCTGGGCGCGGTGTTGATGCTGGTTCCCAAAGGGCCGTTGATCTCGAAAGGATCGCTGGCGCAGCTCGGTGTGTTGACCGCCTGCGCTTCCTGGTCGCTGGGCACGTTGTACTACCGCAGCATCACCACACAGTTGAGTTCCATGATGTTCATGGCGTTGCAAATGCTCATGGGCGGCCTGATGTTGCTGACGCTTGCCCTCGCCCGCGGCGACTCCATCCACTGGCCGCCGAATGCGCCGGGCCTGATCGCGCTGGGCTACCTGACCTTCTTGAGCTCCGGCCTCGCCTACACCGCGTATGGGTGGCTGACGATGCACACCACGCCGACCATCATCAGCACCTACAGCTACGTGAATCCCGCCATCGCCGCGCTGCTCGGATGGCTGGTGCTGCACGAGCATCTCTCCGGCTTGCAGCTCGCGGGCATGGCGATCATTATCGTCGGCGTATGCATTTTGACCGTACCCGGCGGCAGCCTGACGGATCCTAAAACACTGGCGGAGCCGAAGACGCAATGACGCTTTGGCTTACGGGCTTCAAAAGCTCCAGGTGATGCCGATGGATGCGAGGTCCGGGTCACCGGTGCTTGCACTGATCCGCTCGTACTCGACCCGGGCGGCGAAGGCTGCGAATTTAAATTGCAGACCCGCGCCATAGGCGAGCCGCGCATCCGTTCGATTCAGCACGAGCGGTGCGGTCGTCGTCACGACACAAGGCGATACGGAACAGAACGAATTGGCATTCACATCCGTCTGCAAGCGGGCGACGCCGGCTTTGGCGTAAACGTCGAGCAGCGGGACGGGGATGGGGGCGTAAATGACGCCAAATAGGGCGGTCGCCTTGGGATGCGAGTCGGCCCGGATAGCGGTGCCGAAG
>Ga0209007_1000736_pt1 | contig 11063 bp, 4 predicted proteins | sample JacPinW_OM1H0_O2_FD_187961 | JGI IMG/M metagenome (GOLD analysis project Ga0209007, IMG submission 187961) | Forest soil microbial communities from Algoma, Ontario, Canada - Jack Pine, Ontario site 1_JW_OM1H0_O2 (SPAdes) (version 2) | ecosystem: Environmental > Terrestrial > Soil > Boreal...
CGGTCCCGAGCCGGTGCCAGTTAAAGGAATTGAACCGGACACGCTCGCTGCGGCCGTTACGTTAAGGTTCGCATTCCGGGTTCCCACAGTATTGGGGTCGAAAGTGAGAGAGATTGTGCAAGTTGCACCCGAAGTCAAAGTGGTGCCACAGGTGGTCGACGATACTGCGAATTCAGACGCGTCGGTCGTTCCGATGACTATGCTGGTCAACGAAATATTGCCGTTGTTCGTGAGTGTGACACTTTGCGCACCGCTGGTCGTCCCAAGACTTTGGCCGGCAAAGGTCAGACCGGCGGCCGGTGTCAGCGTGGCGCTTGCGCCCAGTCCTGTTCCGGAGACCGGAATATTTTGGGTATCGGTTCCGGCACTGTCGGTCAGAACGTCGGAGCCTGAGCGTGCTCCGTAAGTAGACGGAGTGAAGGTTACGTTTATGGTGCAACTCGCACCTGCAGCAAGAGTCGGGCCGCAATTGTTGGTCGAACTGAATTCGGGGGAATCGTTCGACGCGATGCTGGTGATTGCCAGCGAACTGGTCCCCGTATTCTTAAGCGTGACCGGGAGCGCAGCGGATGTCGTTCCCACATTCGTGCTGGGGAAGCTCAGGCTGGTGGGCGTTAGCTGCACAGCTGGCGCGCTCACGCCTGTCCCCGTTAGGGAGACGCTTTGGCTCGCACCATTGGAGGCGTTATCACTTATGTTTAGCGTGCCTGTTCTAGATCCTGCGGCTGTCGGCGTGAAGGTGATCGAGAGAGTGCAGGCAGTTTGGGGCGCTACCGTCGTGCAATTGCCCTGACTCGCAATCGCATAGTCGGTGCTGGTTTGCGTGATGCCGATACTGGTGATGGTCAGATTGGCGGTGCCGATATTCGTTAATGTGATCTGATTCGGAGCGCTGGTGACACCCACATTTGTGTTGGGGAAGTTCAGCGTGGTTGTGCTCAACTGGTAGGTCGGAACAGCCTGTCCCGTTCCGCTCAAGCTGACGACTTGCGGGCTATTGAGGGCGTTGTCGTTGAACGTCAAACTGCCGCTGAGTGAACCTGCGGTCGTCGGAGCGAAAGCGACACTTACGGTGCACGAGTTGCTGGGTGTGACCGCCCCAACGGAGCAGGTATCGGCAGTCTTGGTGAAGTTTGTGGAGACCGTGATGCTCGTAAAAGTCAGATTCGCAGTTCCACTGTTCGTAACGGTGACTGACTGAGATGCGGAAGTGCTCCCGGTATTCGTAGGACTGAAGCTCAGCGAGCCAGTGCTGAGATTCGCGGTCGGCTCCGGACCCGTTGCCGTTCCGCTCAGGGGAATGTTGAGCGAGCCTCCATTCTGCGAACTCGCGGAATCCACGATCTGCAACGTTCCGGACTTCGAGCCGGTAGTCGTTGGCCCGAACGTGACAGAAATCGTGCAATTTTCATTCGGAGTAAGGCTGGAGCCACTGCATCCGTTTGAGGATATCTGGAAATCGCTCCCCGCCTGCGAAATTGCAAATGCACTGAATGCCAAGTCTGAGGTGCCGGTATTGGTGATCGTGACGGTCTCGGCCGAGCTCGTCGTATTAATGTTCTGGCTCGGGAACACTAATTGCGCCGGGGACGGCGACGCAATCGGAAACGGATTCAAGCCGGTCCCATTTAGGTTCACCACCTTCGGAGTGCCGGTTGAATCGGTGATGGTGATTGTGCCGCTTTGCGTGCTGGAACCAGTTGGATTGAAATATACAGCGAAAGTGCAATAAGAGGTCTCACCCACCGTCAGACCCGCGTAACACTCGTTCGACTGCAACACAAACTCTGACGGCGCGCTGCTCACTATGTTTGAAATCGTTACCGATGCGTTGCTCTGGTCGACGTAGTACACGGTAACCGGCTGGCTCTGCGTGCCAATCGCCAGGCTTCCAAAATCAATATTGGTTTGCGAGAGTGCGACTTGATCGGCGATTCCGGTCGCAGTGACCGTAATAACGTGCGGCGAACCTGTAGCCGAATCGTTGAAGGTAATCGTTCCTGATATCGGCCCAGTTTTGCTTGGTTGAAGGTTCACATAGAGATAGCAGTTTTGGTTTACCGCAAGGGTCGTTCCACATTCGCTAGATGTCGTGATTTCTGGGTCGGAGATTGCAGGCGTGCCGAGAGTAATCGGCAGGTTCCCCGTATTTGTCAGGTACAGGTACTGGGATGGTTGCACACCGACCGGGACTTGGCCGAAATCCACCTGAGTCGTGGGTACGTTCAAGGTATTGTCATCGGTAATCGCGTTGCCCTGCATCGCAATGCTCAGAGTGTTCCCGCTCGTAGGAATCGTCAGCGTGGCCGTCTGAACGCCCGGGCTGGGTGTGGGACTGAAAGTCACGTAGAAATAGCACTGCGTACCCACCGGAAGTGGATTCGTTGTGTAAGACGCGCATTCGTTGCTGGAAATCTGGAATTCAGTAGACGAAGAAGCTACTGCACCAACAGTGACGGGCACGTTCCCGTTGTTCGTGATGTAGATATATTCGGAATTCGAGCTGGCGCCTACCGGAGTGTCGGGGAAATTCCAGTTAGTCCGGTCCGAAACCACTGCGTTTACGGCCGCCACGCCGTTTCCGGAAAGAGTGGCATAGTGCGGATTTCCACTACCGGTGTCGTTGAAGCGTAGCACCGCGGTCCTCGCTCCAGCCGACTGCGGCGTGAACTCAATGTACTCGTAGCAGTAGCTCCCCGCGCTTACAGTAGCTGCAGCGGTGCAAATTCCGTAATTAATTGTGAAGTCGGCGCTGGCAGTGCAGGGGTTGCCGGTCGTGGTGCAAATTTGCGGGTTCGCGCTAATCGTTATATTTGAGTTGCCGGTATTATAAAGGTAAACATACTGCGCAGATGCGTTCTGTTGACCGACCGGCGTATCGGTAAACGAAATGCCCGCGGGTTGCACTTCTACCGAGGTCGTAGGAGCAAGAGCGTTTCCTGACAGCGAGACCTTGTGTGGGCCAGTTGGGGTATTGTCGTTGATAGTCAAGGTGGAACTAAGACTGCCCGCCGATCCCGGCGTGAAGTTGACGTACACCCAACAGTAGGAATTCGGCGGCATCCCAGATGTCAGGAAACTCGTTCCACAGTAATCGGACGTGATGCTGAAATCGGTGGAGTCACTCAGAGTTGATGCTGTAAAGATAACTGGTTCGTTACCAACATTAGACACGTAAATAATCTGGCTGCCGGCTGCTGACCCCTGCACCGTGTCTGGGAACGATATTCCAGCGGCGCTCAAACTCACTTGCGCACTCGGTGTGACCGCATACCCAATTAGGTTGGCCTTGAAATTCGTTCCGTTGACCGGAAGGGTGATCGTTCCACTCAGTAGCCCTGCTGCGCCAGTTGGCGCAAATTGAATGTAGTAATAACAGTAGCTACTCGGCGCGACAGTTGCGCCGTTCGGGCAATTGCCAGAAGAACTGAGCGTAAAGTTGGCACTGACGCTAGGCGTACCGTAAGTCGCGTTGGCGCCGGTGTTGTTATACAGGTACACGCCGAAGTTATTAAGCGGGCTGCTAGATCCGGTGGGCACCTGATCAAACTGTAGGCTGTTCGGCTCGTATTCCGCACCGGTCAGCGTGGTCGCGGCCGTTCCGGTGAGACTTACCGTTTGGGCGGTTGCACTTGCGTCGCTGCTGATGCTCAACGTTCCGCTGCTGGTGCCGGCGGTGGTCGGAGCATAGGTGATGTACAGAATGCAGGAGGTGTTCACTGCCAGCGTTGTGCCCGACCCGCCGCAGCTATTTGACAACGTGAACAATGCAGAGCTAATGGTAATGTTCCCAAAGGTAATCGTCTCGGTGCCGACATTGCGCAGGAAAATTTGCTGCTGATTACTGCTACTTACCGCGACCGTGCCAAAAGCTAGAGGCGCGGGAGAAATCACGACCAGCGACTTGGCCGCAGCCAAACCTGTTCCAGTAAGGCTTACTCCCTGGCTGGGCGCGTTGGAGCTCGCGATGGTTATCGTTCCCGTCCGAGCGCCGACGGCGCTGGGGTCGAATGCAACATACATATAACACGTGCCGCTCGCCGCGATCGAGGTCACGCAACTGTTGGCACTGATCACGAAATCAGGCGATGACGAGGTAACGCTAGTGATGTTGACTGTCGAATCGCCGGGATTGGTCACCTGGATTTGCTGCGTAGCAGTTGAAACGCCGATCGCCTCGCTCCCAAATGGAATCGCAGTTGGATTCATCTCCAGGGAGCCGGTGGGACTTAGTCCCAGCCCGGTAAGCAGGGCCACGTGCGGCGAACCGGGCGCGCTATCGGTGAAGCTCAGGTGCGCGCTTCGGGCTCCTGCCGCCGCTGGCGTAAACTGGGTGTAAACAGAGCAACTCGAGCCAGGGGCGACCGAACCCGTGCAAGAATTGTAAATAATTGTGAACTCGGCGGAATTGTCGCTTTGAACGTTCGATACAGTGATTGGCACATCGCCCGAATTGTAGAAATAAACGTACTGCCCACTGCCGCCAGTCGTGCCCACAACCTGGTCGGAAAAGACAACAGCCGTTGGATTGAGAACGGCGACCTGTGTATCCGTAAGGCCGTTACCGGAGAGAGTAATAGTCTGCGGACTCCCGGTGACACTGTCTACGAAGGTGAGAGTGCCGCTACGAGCTCCGACCTGCGCGGGTACGAACTCAACTGAGACATTGCAGTAGTTTGAATTCGTAAGAACAGTGCCGCTGCATCCGTCACTGGTGATGTGGAAATCCCCGCCGTTGTCATAGACACGATAGAACGTGACCGGGGCGTTGCCGACGTTGTTAATCTGAATCGGCTCCTGGAGTGAGCTGATAGAGCCGACTGGCGTGTCTGGATAAGTCACGCTGGTTTCGCTGAAGACCAGCCCCTGAGTCCCCGATAGTCCCACTCCCGTCAGGCTCACCGTCACCGGCGTTGTGCTGAGACTGCTGGTGATGGACAAGGTACCGGTGCGTGTACCCGTCGCAGTAGGGGCGAACTGCAGATATAAATTGCACTCGCCCTGAGGTGCGATCGGCACCGGCGGCGTCCCGCATTGAGTTGAATAGATCAGGAAATCGCCGGAAATGGTGATGTTGTTAACAGCAATAGGAACCGTGCCGGTATTTTGAAGGGATACATAGCTAATCTCGCCCGCCGCCGAGGTAGATCCGACCACGGTGGACGGGAAACTCATAGCGCTGCTGCTTACCGTGAAACCCGGCGCTCCCAGGCCTGTGCCCGTGCCAGTAAGTGTCACATAGTTGCTGCTCAAGTAGCCGCCGGCATTCACCGAGAAATAGGTCGAAGTCGAGACAAATCCAACGCTGACCGGGTTGAAGACAATGTTCGCCGTGCAGCTTGCACTCGGCAACAGGATACTCGGACAATTATTCGTCTGACTGTAAGGGGGACTAATGGAGATGGAATTGAACTGCATGCTCGCGTTGCCCGCGTTGGTTAACGTAACCGGCAAACTGCTGCTGCTGTTGAGCGTCACCGATCCGAAATCCAGTTCCGCCGTGCTGAGCTGCAATACGCCCGTACTGACTGCTGTGCCGCTGAGTTGCACAGCAGTCGCAGAGTCTGTGGCATTCGAGTTAACGGTCATGGTTCCGTTGCGCGGCCCACTCTGAGTGGGATCGAACTCGACCTGAACCTGACAGGTTCCGCCCGCCGCCAATGCGCCGCTACAATTATTCGTCTCAGAAAATTCCGGGTCGCTGAAAATAATGCTGCTGATGGAAAGCGCAGCCGAGCCCATATTTCTTAACACGACAATCTCATTCGGATTCACGTAATTGTTGGGCGGTGGAACAGGCGAGGTGCCGATGCCGACAGGTTGCTGATAGGGAAACGCCACAGTGGCCGGAACCGCCAGCAGGAAAGCGGCATTGCTTGGACTTATTTTCGCGATGTAGCTATACGGGGAACTGGCTGTCCCCGTAGTCACGGGGAAGTCCGACGAAGTATCCAGAAGCGCGGTGTAAATGTTACCTTGTGAATCGGCGGTGAGATAGGGAGCGCACGTCGTGTCATCGCCGCAAGTATTTTCAAACGCGCCGTTCGAACCGCCGAGATAAGTTAGAAAGTCCGCCTGAGTTCCGGTGGCATTCAGTTGACCGAAAAAGGCGACGTTGCTGCCCGCGTACAAATCTGCAGCCTGGATGGGATTTTGCACCGGCATGTCTGCCGTGGTCGTGTAACCGCTGAAGTAGACGCTACAATTTGAAGCACAGCTTGGGTTGAGAGCCAGATTGGTTGCAGTTACGTTACCGCTCGTTCCGCTGGGACCGCTGAGAAAGGTGGAAAACGAAAGAGTACTGCCGTCCGCGCTCAGCTTGCTTACGAAACCTCCGGGGTAGTTCGTATCGAAATCCCCCGGCATGGTCGGAAAATCATAAGAGGAGGGCGCGCCTGCAACGTACGCCGCTCCGCTTGGTTCAACGGCGATCGCATAAGGAGTTCCTGGACCTACGTAGGCGGTATAGCCCGGAGTCCCGGAAGTGTTCAGTTGCTCGACATAGACGCCCTGTGGAGAACCTTCTCCCGTGTAATTCAACGCGCCCGAACTCGCCTGCAAGTTGGAACCACCTACATTTTCAAGCAGGACGTACAAATTGTTGGAGGAATCGAGTCCTGCCGCCAGCGCATACGCGTCACTATTGCCAAGAATATTGGAATACACCAGCGAGGCGGTTCCAGACTGCGACGGATCCATTTTTACTACGAACGGCTGATAGCACTCTGCGCTGAGAGGCGTGCCCATGGTCTGCGGGAAATCCGCGGAGCAGGTTTCTCCCAGTATGTAAGCTTTGCCGCTTGAGTCCGCAGTGAGTTCCTCTGAGTAGTCTTCACTGCTGCCAGCCAAATAGGTTGAATACGACACATGTCCGGTGGCATCGAGTGCGGTAAAGACGACGTGAGTTCCCGAACCTACGTTCTGCTGATAGGCGGAGGTGGTCGTGGGGTATCCCGGTCCCGTGTACCCAGTTAGATAGGCGCGGCCGCTGGAGTCGATCGCAAAGCCTGATAACTGAGGCGAACTGCTGGAAATGGTAGCCGTATAGAGAACGGTGGTCGCATCCGAGGCCAGTTTTGTGACTTGTAACGATCCGTTGGTGGTACTTTGTCCGGGAATATAGATGTTTCCCGAGGAGTCGACCTGAATGCCTCGAATGGTTTCTGTACCTGGAGTGGGCTCGGCGTACGTCAAAACCGGATCGATCACCAACGCGCGAGACCGGTCGTAAGCGGCTATCTGGAACGTGACCTCGGTGGTCTTACGACCACTTTCGAGCACTTCGTGGATGCGGTAAGCTCCGGCAATGGATCGCTTCGAATTCCCATCCTCAAGTTGGTAGACATTCGGTTTCAAAACCCGGAGTTTACGTCCCGCGGCCACGACGGCGAGATTGCCCTCGGAATCGAGAGAAACTGAGTCGGGACCGGACAAGCGCAGGGCAATTCGCTCAGGATCTGCGCCCGGTTGAAGGATAAAGTCATATTCGAGTTGCCCTTCATTCCCGTAGTAAACCAGGTCGATCCCCGGATAGACCGACTTAGCACGAACTTGCGCATACGTCGGAATGTCAGTCAGCCAGGTTTTCCGATCGGAACCAAGATAATAATGGGACACGCCGGGTAACTGCTTTACCGGTTCCATCTGAGCGGGCGCGCCTCCCACCAACGACAGTTTTATTTCGCTGTGTGGTCGATCGCCTAAACGAACCGCAAAACCATCGCCGGTAACAAGTACGCGGTCACGTTCGCCTCGGGCTGCAAATTTGACGTTCCCAGATTCCTGGCCGCGGTTGGGCTCAAAAGCCAGGGGTGTGCTTGTCAGTCGCAATTGAGTGTGCCCGGTGGTTGATAAGTTCACTACTTGGCTTGGCGGGGCGACGCTCAACGGTGTCGGCGACAGCTCAACGGCATGAGCGCCGCCGGTTTTCATTGAAGAAGGTTCCGAAAGTACCGGCTTGGACGGCTGGCCATCTTTTGTTGCTTGCTCGCCATAGAGCGGTTGAAGAGCGACTGCAAGAGTGAGGAATGCGATCGCAACACCGACGCGCATTCTGAATCTATGATGCCCCTCATTGCCTGGAGCGAACGATGTCTTGGCAGCCATGGTAGTCTTCTCCCATCTCACCGGACTCAAGGCCCAGTTTCACAACCGCTTCTCACTAATGGGGGAAGACTAGTGCGACATTCTTAGGATGTGCTCGAAAACAATGAACTATCTATTGCAGGCATCCACGCATCAGAGCCGGAAAACGAACCGCAATAGACCAATCCAAGGTAAGGAAGCGAGCCCAAGACAAGAGCTGTTTGTGGCTCACAAAAGGTACTCTGCATTTTGCCTTTGTCAAGGCTGAATCTTTTTGCGACCGGATGCAAGCTCTTGCGACACCGATGAGATTTGGCTGCAACGCTCGGACGAACCGGTACCTTCCAGTCCACGGTTGTCGACGATGAATAGCTCGCTAGCCGCAGTATTTGTGCGAGGCGGCATCCGAGTTAGACTCCGCGACCTGATCCCGCCGCGGGATCGACTTTGAGCCAAGACAGGCAATTGCTTGGGCACACGCTCCTTGGACAGGGGTCAGCCGCGAAGAGTTTCGCTTCCAAGCCTGGACTGCCATTCGTTACTTAGCCACCTTAATCCCCGTCCATGCCGGTGATATCGCTGATCACGTGGTGGAGTTGCAGGTTCATCTGGTCCAGAGCCTTTTGCATGGGTTGCACGTGACTCGACCCCATCTGCGCCAGGCTACCGCGGTGACGGAGGATCGATCGCACCGTGCTCCCCGCCTGTCCGGTCGAAACGACCCGCGCGGTAAGCCCACTGCGCGCAGATTCTGCAGCTATTGGCAGTCGGAAACATCGGATTTGTGCCCCGGAACCATTCTTTACGTGATGGGTGTTGACCAGCAAGACAGCGAATCCGGGGGTTCACGGAAGATTTCGTACCGGTTTCGCGGACCAAGAGCCCCCAGTTGGGCTGGCAGAGGAATCCTCGCGCAGAAGTTCCTCTTCGGACCCTATGAATCCCCAGGCGTTCCAGGCCTCGCCCTTCACCACGTTTTTGAAAAGCACTTCTGCGCCGGAGCGGTTGTGATGACAGAGATACCAATTCCCGACGCCGTAGCTCACCGTATCGAACGCTAGCTCGCCTTCAAGATCCGCTGGTCCTGCAGGCGGAGGCGGCGATACCGACTCGGCGGTAAGCCGTCCCTGATAGAAGTGCAGGAGACGCAAATAAAAGTACAAGTGGGGCTCGGTATTTTTAACTTCGGGCGTAATCCGTATCAGAACCTGCGCCGCCTCTTGCTCCTTGCCTGCACGACGCAGCGAAACATAGAGCCAGTTGGAACAATCGATCAGACTGTCGTTGCTCTTCGCCAGCTCTCGCGCTTTATCGAACGAAGCTGCCGCCTCGCCGAACTGCCCCAAGAAATAATGCGCCAGTCCCAGGTGATAATAAGCATCCAGCATCTCCGGAGCGAGCCGGGTTGCTTGCTGCAGGTCGCTCATGGCTTTGTTGAACTCCCGCAATCCGAGTTCGCGATGGCCTCGCTCAAGAAAAAGATCTGCGTTGTTCGGAGCCAGGGCTAATCCATGGGTGCACGTCGCCACGGCCTCTCTGTACTGCCTCCGCGCCGCCTCCGCTTTTGAAAGCTGCAGCACTCGCTCGACATTACTGGGATCTGCGGCGAGACTCTTGCGAGCAATGATCACACCCTCGTCATCCGGCAGCGCATAGAGCTGCCGTCCAAGGCCAGACGTCAGCTCAAGAGCGCCATGTCCGGCTTCGGCGCCAACCTGAGACGGTAGCCGATCCGCCAGACCGAGAGCGGCCAAGAAGAAAAAAAACACCAGCGGACTCTCGATTCCCATCTCCACCCGATGCTGCACTTCGTTCGGCTCATCTGTGCTGTCTCCTGTCGTTAGAAATGTGTTCCTATGAGGCAAACTGCAACGAAGTTGCAAACCCTGGCGGAGCGCCGCGACCTTCGCCTCTTTGCAAGGAGATGCCCTCTCGGCACAAACCATCGCGACGCGAGCGTAAATAGAGCGGATTACACCGCCAGATACCCGCCATCCACTGGCAGCACAGCACCAGTCACCCAGGACGATTCATCGCTCGCCAGATAGACGGTCAAGCCGGCAATGTCGTCTGGCCGCCCCAGCCTGCCGATGGGATGCGCGGCGGTTCTTTCGCGCAGAACCGCAGCTGGGTCAGGGGCCTGGTGGAGGACAGCCGCAGTCAGATCCGTTTCCACGAACGAGGGACAAATTGCGTTCACGCGGATATTTTCATGGCCGTGATCGACGGCCATGCTCTTCGTCAACAGGACAACTGCACCTTTGGAAGCCGCATAGGCGGCGCGGTTGCGAGCGCCGACAATCCCGAGCGCAGAAGCCACGTTTATGATCGAACCGCAGCCAGCCTTCCTCATATGTGGCAACGCCGCCCGCGAGAGCAGCCAGACCGCACGAATATTCACGTTGAAGGTGTGGTCCCACTGTTCTTCGGTAATCTGCTCGGCGTTTCCAACATGCAAGACTCCCGCGTTGTTTATGAGAAAGTTCAATCCGCCAAAGCGACTTACACTTTCGTCTATCAATCGCCTAACTTCACCTGGTTGGGAAACGTCCGCCGAGATTGCAAACGCAGAATCACCAATCTCCTGCGCGAGTGCCTCAACCCGATCCTTCCGCCTGCCGACCAGCGCCACTCGCGCGTCTTCGCTGGCGAGGGCGATCGCGCATGCGCGTCCAATTCCGCTCCCTGCCCCTGTAACGATCCCGATCTTGCCCTGCAGACGTTCGCTCATGATGAATTACCTTAGTTGAGTCGCACCATGCCCCGCGGACGCAGTCCATTCGACCGGTTTCCTTCCTGTCCTAAGCCAATGCGTAGAGATACTGGACGATGGAGCCGACCGCTTGGTCGATCCCCTCAACTTTCGGATTAGTCGAATCGATAAGATAGTACTCATTCGGGGCGTGCGCGCCAGTACCATGCCCCAATCCAAAGTGTCCCGCGGGAAGATTAAGAGGTTCGGAAGTGAAGATGTATAC
>Ga0209007_1000737_pt1 | contig 11063 bp, 9 predicted proteins | sample JacPinW_OM1H0_O2_FD_187961 | JGI IMG/M metagenome (GOLD analysis project Ga0209007, IMG submission 187961) | Forest soil microbial communities from Algoma, Ontario, Canada - Jack Pine, Ontario site 1_JW_OM1H0_O2 (SPAdes) (version 2) | ecosystem: Environmental > Terrestrial > Soil > Boreal...
CCGGCCGCACCTACGCCTTGCTCACCATCGGCGACGGGTTGGTGGCGCAGATTCCGGCGCTGCTGTTGTCAGTGGCCGTCGCCATCCTGGTGACGCGCGTTTCGCGCCCGCACGACATGAGCCAACAGATCATGTCGCAGGTGCTGGGGCAGCCGCGTGCGCTCGGCGTGACCAGCGGCATCTTGGCGCTGCTCGGCGTCATTCCCGGCATGCCGAATTTCGTATTTTTGGCGATGGCGGGAGTCTGCGCCGTGGGCACGTACTTTTTGAGCAAGCGGCCGCCGCCTGCGCTCAAGGTTGCGGTAACGCCGGCCGCTCAAGCGACAACCACCGAGCAGAAGGAACTGTCCTGGGACGATGTCGAGGCGGTTGATCTGATCGGCTTGGAGGTTGGCTATCGCTTGATTCCCCTGGTCGACCGCAATCAGGGCGGCGAACTCATGGGGCGCATCAAGGGAGTGCGCAAGAAATTGTCGGAGGAACTCGGCTTCCTGGTCCAGGCCGTGCACATTCGCGACAATTTGGAACTGGGGCCGAACTCGTACCGGATCACCATTCTGGGCGCGCCGGTGGGCGAGTCCGAGGTGTTTCCCGACCGGGAAATGGCCATCAATCCGGGTCAGGTATCCGGGGCGGCCATACCCGGATCCGCCACCAAGGATCCGGCCTTCGGCCTCGATGCCGTCTGGATCGACAAGGCGCGGCGCGAGCAGGCGCAGGCGCAGGGCTACACGGTGGTGGACGCCAGCAGCGTCATCGCCACCCACCTGAGCCATTTGCTGCAATCGCATGCCCACGAGTTGCTGGGCCATGAAGAAGTGCAGCAGCTGCTGAATCGACTGGGCAAGACCGCGCCCAAGCTCATCGAAGATCTGGTGCCGAAGCTCTTGCCGATGAGCGTGGTCGTCAAAGTGCTGCAGTACCTGTTGCTGGAGCGCGTGCCGATACGCAACTTGCGCACCATCTGCGAAACGCTCGCGGAGCTCGCGCCCAAAACCCAGGACCCGGTGGCGTTGGTTGCCGCCGTGCGCGTCGCACTGGGCCGCACCATCGTGCAAAACATTGGCGGACTGCGCCAGGAATTGCCGGTGATTACCTTGGACCCCGCCCTCGAGCAGGTGCTGCAAGACTCGATGGCCGGCGGCGTCGATGGATCGCCTGGATTCGAGCCGGGTCTGGCGGACAGGATTCAAACCGCGTTGGGCGACAGCGCGCGACGCCAGGACGCCGCGGGTGAACCCGCTGTGCTGTTGGTCGCCCCGAAGATTCGCCCTTGGATCGCGCGCCTGATGCGCCATTCCACGCCGTCACTCTCGGTGCTTGCCTATAACGAGATTCCGGAAAACCGCCGCATCCGCGTGATTGCGGCGGTGGGCCGCTAGAGTTTGGAATTGATACGGAGGTTGCATGAAGATTAAAAGATACACGGCACCCAGCATGCGCGCGGCTCTCGCCCTCGTGAGGTCGGAGCAGGGGCCGGATGCCGTCATCCTGTCGAGCCGTCGCGGTGAGGAGGGCATCGAAGTCATCGCAGCCGTGGATTATGACGAGGCCCTGTTTGCGGACGCCAAGCGACATCGGACCGCCGCGATCATGGTCCCTCCCGATATGACGCTGCCCGCGGCGCCAATAGTGCCCATTTCGCCGATCGCGCCGATCGCGCCAACGGTGACCGCAGCGCCAAAGATTGCCGTAGCGCCGCCCAAGACGCCGCCAGCGCCCATAGCTGGCGCGGCACCCAAAGCGCCGATGGCCTCGACCGCAGCCAGAGCGGCGCCGATCGCAGCGCGACCGATGCCGCGGCCGGTGGCTGCCTCCGCAGGCGAGGGTTTGGGCGCCATGCAGCGAGAATTGCAGGACCTGCGCCGCTTGCTCGAGACCGGCCTCGCCGGCATGACCTGGAGCGATAAGCGTCTGCGAGAACCCTTGCAAGCGCGCGTACTGGAGGAGCTCTCGGCTCTCGACATCGCCCCTGACGTCGCGATGGCCTTGGCGAGCCTGACGCCCCACCGCACCAGCCTCGACAACCCTTCGCATATTCCATTGGCGCTGCTGGTCAAGCATTTGCCCGTGATCAACGACACGACCTGCCTCAGCGGCGGCGTCACCGCGGTCGTGGGCCCAACCGGCGCCGGCAAGACCACGACCATCGCAAAGCTCGCCGCGCGCTGGTGCATGCTGCACGGAAGCCAGGACCTGGCCTTGGTCAGCACGGACAGCTACCGAATCGGCGCCCGCGAACAATTGCTGACCTACGCACGCATCTTCGGAGCACCCCTGTACGCCGCCAACAGCGGGCAGGAATTGGGCCGCGTGCTGCAGCGGCTCACATCCAAAAAATTGATTCTGATCGATACGGCGGGCATGGGACCGCGCGATGTTCGGCTCACCGAACAGCTCGCCGCACTCAAACTCGGCGCCGCGCGGGCGCGGGTGCTGCTGGCGCTGCCGGCGCAAGGCGAGGGCCATGCGCTGGAGGAAATCGTGCGGGCCTTCGCACGCATCAACCCGGCCGCCTGCATCTTGACCAAGGTCGATGAGGCTGCGAGCTTAGGCGGAGCGATTTCCGCGGTGCTGCGCCATAAGTTGAAAATCGCTTATGTGTGCGATGGACAACGAGTGCCTGAGGACTTGCACGCGGCACATCAGAAAAGGGTGTGGCTGATCCGCGCGGCGCTAAAGCTCAAGGAAGGCGTGCCGCGCTCCCGCAACGAGGCGTCGTTGGCCCGCGTCTTCGGCCGAGCTGCTGCCCATGCGTGATTCCAGACTCTCTCCGGAACGAGCCGACGCATTGGCCGAACTCAACTCTTCGCGTCCCGTCAAGGTCATCGCCGTCACCGGCGGCAAGGGCGGTGTGGGCAAGACCACGGTGTCCGCCAATCTGGCGGTTTCCATCGCGGCATCGGGCCGCGACGTGATGTTGGTGGATGCCGATTTGGGGTTGGCCAACGTGGACGTGGTGTTGGGTCTGCACACCCGTTTCCACTTGGGCAACGTCATTGAAGGCCAGTGCGCTTTGGAGGACGCCATCGTCACCGGTCCGCACGGGCTGCAAATCGTGCCGGCCGCCTCCGGCATCAAACGCATGGCGAGCTTATCGCAGGCCGAGCACGCGGGGATCATCCGCGCTTTCAGCGATCTGTATCACCAGATCGAGGTGCTCATCGTCGATACGGCGGCCGGCTTGCACGACAGCGTCATGACCTTCAGCCAGGCGGCGCACCATGTGCTCGTGGTCGTGTGCGACGAACCGGCCTCGATCACCGATGCCTACGCACTGATCAAGGTGTTGAGCCGCGAGCATGGCGTACAGCGATTTCAGATCTTGGCGAATCAGACCCGCAGGTCCGGCGAAGGGCCCGATCTTTTCCAGAAAATTAGCCGAGTCTGTGACCGATTTCTCAATGTGACACTGGAGTTCGCCGGCTCGATACCGTTTGACGACTATCTACGGCGCGCCGTGCAGCGCCAGACGGCTGTCGTGGATGCCTACCCGGCATCTATTTCCTCCATTGCGCTCAAGAATCTGGCTTCCAAAGCCGATAAGTGGTCTGTGCCCCAAGGGGCGCGAGGTCATTTGGAGTTCTTTGTCGAACGAATGGTCGGGGCCAGGATCGCTCCTTCCTCGACGGTATTGCAATGAGAGCAAGCACACAGTACTCGAACACGCAAAAACGCGGCGCGAAACCGCTGACGGATGAGCACGTGCCGGTCGATCAGGTGCCGCAGCACGAATTGGTGTTGCGACACGCCGATTTGGTGAAGCGCATCGCCTATCACTTAGTCAGCCGCATGCCGCCGAATGTGGAGGTCGATGACTTGATTCAGTCGGGCATGATCGGCCTGCTGGACGCGGCCAAACATTATTCGGCTACCAAAGGCGCAAATTTCGAGACCTACGCCGGCATCCGCATACGCGGCGCCATGCTCGATGAGGTGCGCAAATCCGATTGGACGCCGCGCTCGGTGCATCGAAACATGCGCGAGATGGCCGATGTGATCCGCAAGATCGAAAACGCGAAGGGCCAGGACGCCACGCCGACCGACATTGCCCAAGGACTCGGGGTCTCCATCGAGGAATATCACAAGCTGGTGCAGGATGCGGCCAGTTGCCGGCTGTTCAGTTTCGATCAGATGGGATCGAGCGAGGACGAATCAAGTCCCGCCGATCATGCGCGTGACGATGGACCGGGACCCCTGGATGACATGGAGGATGCCGGATTTCGCGGCGCACTGGCCGCGGCCATCAACGTGCTGCCGGAGCGCGAGCGGCTGGTGCTCTCCTTGTACTACGACGACGACATGAACCTGCGGGAAATCGGCGAGGTGCTCGAGGTTTCCGAATCCCGCGTCTGCCAGATCCACGGCCAAGCCTTGGTGCGTCTGCGTGCCCGATTAGCGGAGTGGCTCTCGCCAGACTGATCCATGGATATTTTAAGCATCATCGGCATCGTACTCGCGCTCATAGCGATCATCGGCGGCGCGATCCTGAAAGGCAGCAGTGCCGGTGCGCTGGTCGGCAGCGCGGCCTTCGTCATCGTGGTCGTCGGCACGCTCGCCGCCAGCCTGGTCCAGACCCCGATGGCGACATTTTTGCGGGCGTGGAAAATCGTCTCCTGGGTGTTCAAGCCGCCGGCCAACAACCCCGCGGGCATGATCGAAAAAATAGTCGAGTGGAGCAACGTCGCGCGCAAGCAAGGATTGCTCGGCTTGGAATCCGCGGTCGAAGGCGAAAAAGACCAGTTTCTAAAAAAGGGCTTGCAGTCCCTGGTGGATGGCGGCGAACCGGACGCGATTCGTTCCAGCATGGAGATCGAACTGGAGACGATGGAGCACTTCGATACGCAGGCCGCCAAGGTGTTCGAATCCATGGGCATATATTCCCCGACCTTGGGCATCATCGGCGCGGTCATGGGACTGATGGCGGTCATGCAGAACCTCAATGACCCCTCGAAGCTCGGCCACGGCATTGCGGCGGCGTTCATCGCAACCATCTACGGCATCGCCTTCGCCAATCTTTTGTTCCTGCCCATGGGCAACAAGCTCAAAGCCGTGATTCACAGCCAATCGCAGGTTCGCACCATGGTGATCGAGGGACTCATCGCCATCGCGCAGGGCGAGAATCCGCGCAATATCGAATCGAAACTACAAGGGTACTTTCACCACTAGCACGTCATGGCCCGCAAGAAAAAGCACGAAGAGCACATGAACCACGAAGCCTGGGCCATTCCCTATGGCGACCTGGTGACGCTGTTGTTCGCGCTGTTCACGGTGATGTACGCCATGTCGTCGGTCAACGAGGGAAAGTTTCGCGTCCTGTCCGATGCCATGATCGCGGCGTTCAACGGCGCGCCGAAAACCATGCGCCCGGTGAACATGGGCGAGCAGGAACCCGGCAAGGGCGGCGAGAAGCCTTTGATCGGCATCACGCCCACCGCGCTGATCAAGATCAAGACCCAGGACGCGGTGACCGCGATACCGAAGCCGCAGTCGCCGGACGTGCCGGGGTCCCTGATTCGCATGGAGCGTGAGGTGCAGGATGCGATGCGCGCATTGATCGACGCGAAACTGATCACGGTGAAGCGCGAGAGCATGTGGCTGGAAATCGAAATCAACACGGACATTCTTTTTCCGAGCGGCTCCGGCGCGTTTTCGAGTTCAGCGGAACCGGTGCTCGACAAGCTAGCGGAGGTGCTCAAGCCCTTCCCCAATCCGATCCGCGTCGAAGGCCACACGGACGATCGCCCGATTCACACCGGGGCATTCCCCTCCAATTGGGAACTGTCGGCAGCGCGCGCCGCGAGCGTCGTGCATCAGTTCACGAAGCAGGGCATCGATCCGTTGCGGCTCGAGATCGTCGGTTTCGGAGAGTTTCATCCGCGCCAGGCGAACTCTTCCAGCGAGGGACGCAATGCGAATCGACGCGTCGCCGTTTTGGTGCTGGAGGCCGTGTCTCCCGCGGACACCACGACGGCGAGGACCACGACGGATACGCCGGCGACCCTCGCGCCCGGCGTCGAATTGGCCGATGCCGGCAGCGCCACCAACCGCTTGGCGGTGCGCGTGGCGCCCGCCGATCTCGATCAGACCGTGTTGATGAAGGACACGAAACCGACAGCGCCCGAGTCACCCAAATCCCCATGAGCGAGGTCACGCAATGAGTGAAGTTGACCGCTTAAGCAATTCAGGCCTTTACCCGACTCTCCCGATCGCCGATCGGCGATCCTCCAAAGACGACAAGGAGCGCCGGCAACGATCGGACCAAGGTCCGGACAAACCGGCCTCGAAGTCCGCCGACACGCCGGAATCGGGCGGCGGGCCTCGGCCGCCCAAGTCGCATATTGATGAGTACGCCTGACTTAATTTGAGCGGCCGCCCGGATGGGCAGGGACGATGAGCAGCTTCAAGGTCCGGAAGAGCCAGGACCTCGAAGCTCCTCATCGCCCCTGGCCTTTCAGGCGGCCGCTCAAATTCACATGTCGTTGCGGCCCCTCCGCAATAGGCTCAAACTCGCACCCGGAAAAGAATCGCAAACAGGTGGAGTCATGAAGCGTCTGTCACTGTTGCTCGCCGGCCTTCTCGCTATTGCCTATGGCTCTAACGTCTGGGCCGCCAACGCCTATACGCAAGGTGCCGTGCATTTGCGCGCAGGACCGAGCTCCGACTATCCCTTGGTCACGACCGTACCGCCCAACGCCTTGTTGAATCTCAACGGTTGTCTCGATGACTGGACTTGGTGCGATGTTGATTGGGAAGGCAATCGCGGCTGGGTCTACGGCAACTATTTGTATTACGACTATCAAAGCCGCCGCGTGCCGGTCATCCAGTTCGGCGCGCAATTAGGTATCGGCATCGTTGCCTTCAGTCTCGGCGACTATTGGGGACGCTACTATGCGGGCCGCCCCTGGTATGGGCGCCGCGATTACTGGATGCATCGGCCAGTGCCGCCGCGTCGGCCGCCGCCACCGCGACCCAGGCCACCCGTAGTGCGTCCCAATCCGCCGCCACGGCCGCGCCCGCCGCCGCCGCGACCCCGGCCGCCGGTGACTCGACCGACCCCCGACCGCCCGAATCCGCCGCCGCGGCCGAACCCGGGGACGCGGCCTGACCCTGGCTCGCGCCCAAATCCCGCCCCGCGGCCGACGCGGCCGGACACGAAACCGGCGCCGAAGCCGGCACCCAAGCCTGCGCCGGATCGGCCTTCAGGTCCTGACCGGCCGCCAAACTAGGGTTTGTACCGCAGTGGCGAGCCAAAAAGCCGGCTTCGCCGGCCAGAAATCGTGTTGCTTTAAAAATAGCCAATTGGGCGGAAGATCAATGAAATATTTCTTGCGGGTGATTTCGGCGCTGGCATGTATCGCAGGCTCGGTAACCTTAAGTGTCGCGCAGGCCCCGGCGCAGACAGCATTGTCGCTCGATAAAATCATGGCGGATCCGGACTGGATCGGACCGCCGGTCAGCGACGCTTATTGGTCGGCCGATGCCAAAGCGGTGTACTACTCGCTGAAGCGCATCGGATCGCCGATCGTAGATTTGCATCGTGTTGGTCCGGCAAGCGGCAAGGATCAGGTCGTGGATACGGCCGCCATGGCAAATGCCGACGGACCCGCGGTTTACGATCGCGCCGGTAAACGCGCGGCCTTCATCCGCCATCAAGATATTTTCGTGCGCGACTTATCGAGCGGTCGATTGCTGCAAATCACGCGAACGCCGCAGGCTAAAAGCTCCCCGCAGTTTTCGGCCGACGGACGAATTTTAAGTTTCCGCGTCGACCATGATTGGTTCCTGCACGATTTCGGCAGCGGCGTAACGACCCCTGCTGCCATCGTCAAAGCGGAGAAAGATCCGAATGCGCCGCCGACCGCGGATGATCTGCGCGAAATGCAGCTGCGTACCTTTTCCACCTTGAAGAAATTGCATGACGACGCCGAGACCGCCCGCAAACACGCCGAGGCCCTGCAGCAGGGCGACGTCACGCGTTCCGTGTTGCCGTTTTATCTGGGAGACGAGGTCGTGATCCGCGGCACCGAACTGTCGCCGGATGCGCGCTGGCTCCTGGTCGTGACGGAGCCGAAATCCCATGTGAAAGGAAGGGAAGGGCAGCTCACGCGCTATGTCACCGAGTCCGGCTATGAGGAATTCGAAAAGGAGCGGCTGCGCGTCGGCCGCAACCCGCCCGCGCCGCAATCCTTGATGTTGCTCAATCTCACCGACCACACGATGCACGCGCTTGCGCTGGAGAAGCTGCCCGGTATTGACGAGGACCCGTTGAAAGCCGTGCGCGAGGAGAACGCCAAGGTGCACCCTCCGGCCAATCCGTCATCGGCCAATGTGCCGCCGGCCGCGGCCGGCGAGCGACCCGTGAGCGGCGACAAGGTAAGTGGCGACAAGGCGAACGGCGACAGGGCGAGTGGCGACAAAAAGGCGCGCGGTGTCTGGGTGATCAACCGTGAGCGCGATTCGGCCAACCGCGGCGTCGTCTGGAGCGCCGATGGCGGCGCGCTCGGCATCGAGATCTACGCGATCGATCACAAAGATCGATGGATCGTCAGTGTCGACCTGGCCAACCACGTGCTCGTGCCGCAGCACCGTTTGACTGATGCGGCGTGGATTGAAGACGCATTCAGCGAGTTTGGCTGGCTCAATGACAATCGCACGCTGTGGTACGAATCCGAAGAATCGGGTTTCGCGCACCTCTACACCAAAGCGCTGAACGGCACGGCGCGCGCGCTGACGCACGGTCAATTCGAAGTGTCGAGTCCACAGCTGTCCGACGATGGCCGCTGGTTCTACGTGCTCAGCAACGAAGTGGCGCCTTATTCATACGACGTTTATCGGGTTCCGAGCGGCGGCGGCGCGCTGCAGCGTCTGACCAAGCTCGAGGGGGTCGAACGGGCCGAGGTGGATCGAAGCGGGAAGCAGTTGTTGCTGACCCATTCGACGCCGTATCTGCGCACGCAAATCGCGGTGACCAAGGCCGACGGCTCGGGTGCGCCCCGAGAATTGACGGATACTCGCACCGCGGAGTACAAAAACATGACGTGGATCCAGCCGGAGATCGTGAAGATTCCGTCCACGCATTTCGGCGGCGTGATTTACGCGAAACTTTATCGCGACGCCGGCGCCGCTGCCGGCGCGAAGAAACCCGCCGTGCTGTTTGTTCATGGAGCGGGCTATCTGCAGGACGTGCATCTGCGCTATTCGTATTATTTTCGCGAGCAGATGTTCAATAATTTACTGGCGCACCAAGGCTACGTGGTTCTCGACATGGACTACCGCGCCTCGGCCGGCTATGGCCGCGATTGGCGCACCGCCATCTACCGGCAGATGGGACATCCCGAGTTGGAAGACCTGCTCGACGGCAAGAAATGGCTGGTCGAGCAGGCGGCCGTCGATCCGAAACACGTCGGCGTTTACGGAGGTTCCTACGGCGGCTTCATGACCTTGATGGCCTTGTTTCGCGCGCCGGGGGAATTCGCGGCGGGCGCCGCGTTGCGTCCGGTCACCGATTGGATGCAATACGATCGCAACTACACGTCCGGCATTTTGAACGACCCTCAAGTCGATCCGATCGCCTATGAGCGTTCTTCGCCCATTGAATTCGCGGCCGGCTTGCAAGATGCGCTGCTCATTTGCCACGGCGTGATCGACGACAATGTCCTGTTCGAAGATTCGATGCGCCTGTACGAACGCCTGATCGAATTGCACAAAGACAATTTCAGCATGTCGCCATACCCCCTGGACCGGCACGGATTTACCAACGCCGATTCATGGCTCGACGAATACAAGCGAATTTACCGGCTGTTCGAGGCCAATCTCAAATAACCGCCGGCACCGATGAAGCGACGCGGCGCAGCCGCGTCACTCGCCGGCGATTTCCGCTGCCGCGCGCGCGAGTATGGCGGCGATACGCTGCTGTTCCTCGTGCGAGCTGTGCCGTTTGTCGGCCAGCGCGAGTTTCAGATCGTGCCGTGCTCGATGCAGTTCACGTGAGCCGTGCCGCTCATGATCCGGCTCCTCGCCGCCTTCCTCCGCGTCGAGAGCCCGACGCACGCGATCCATTCGCTCTCCTACACGGCCGAATTGAGCAAAGAGCGCGTCGGCCGTGGATAGGTTCTTGGCCAGGTGCTCCTTGCCCGTGTCGGTGATGCTATACAGCTTGCGCGCGCCATCGGCGGCGACGGTCGCGTGGCCGATCTCTTCGAGGTAGGTCAGCGCGGGGTACACCATGCCGGGGCTTGGGACGTAGAAACCTTTCGAGCGCTCATCGAGATCCTTGATGATTTCGTAGCCGTAGCGCGATTTTTCGTCCAGCAGCTTGAGAATGAGGAGCTGCAAGTCGCCGGAGGCGAGCTTTCGCCCCATGCCAAATCCGCGGCCGCCCATACCGCCGCCCTCCATGAAGCCCCTGCCAAAGTGGCCGAACGCATGATGGCCGCCGCGATGGCGCCCCACAAAATGATAGAAATGATGATGCATGGTATCTCTCGATATGTTTTAAGACATGTCGTACGATATATGTATCTTACGATAATGTCAATTTCCAAAAAGATACTGACAGCTAAGATCAATCCCTTGCGGTTTGGCCCCGACTTTGCATTGACACTCGGTGACGCGCACCGCAAAATACGCGGCTCATTTTAGGGAGGGGTACCCAAGCGGCCAACGGGGGCAGACTGTAAATCTGCTGGCTTATGCCTTCGTAGGTTCGAATCCTACCCCCTCCACCAGCGAAGGATGTGGGGTCGTGCCATTGGCTTCTAGCGGAGTGCGGGTGTAGTTCAATGGTAGAACGTCAGCCTTCCAAGCTGATCACGTGGGTTCGATTCCCATCACCCGCTCCAAATGGTTGCGGCCCACGTAGCTCAGTTGGTAGAGCACGTCCTTGGTAAGGACGAGGTCAACGGTTCGATCCCGTTCGTGGGCTCCAGAGTTTTTCTAAATTTTTTTGAGAGGTACTTGCCGTGTCGAAGGGGAAGTTTGAGCGAACGAAGCCGCACGTGAACGTCGGAACGATTGGTCATGTTGATCATGGCAAGACGACCCTGACGGCAGCACTGACG
>Ga0209007_1000738_pt1 | contig 11029 bp, 9 predicted proteins | sample JacPinW_OM1H0_O2_FD_187961 | JGI IMG/M metagenome (GOLD analysis project Ga0209007, IMG submission 187961) | Forest soil microbial communities from Algoma, Ontario, Canada - Jack Pine, Ontario site 1_JW_OM1H0_O2 (SPAdes) (version 2) | ecosystem: Environmental > Terrestrial > Soil > Boreal...
ACGGGACTCACCCTCCCGAAGGAGTATGGCGGACAGGGCCTCCCACCCAGCTACCTACGCGCCTTCAACGACGGCGTCACGGGGTACGACGTGTCTTTGCAGCAATGGATCCTCGTGCTGGGCATGAACGCACCGGGGTTGCTGGAATTCGGGACGGAGGAGCAGAAGAAGGAATACCTCCCTCGTCTCCTGCGCGGTGACGACCACTGGATCCAGTTCCTGTCCGAGCCCACCGGCGGCTCGGATCTGGCCAGCACGATCACCCGGGCCGATCTCGACGGCGACGAGTGGGTCATCAACGGCTCCAAGATCTGGACCTCGCTCGCAGACCAGTCAGACATGGGGATGTGCCTTGCCCGGACCAACTGGGACGTGCCGAAGCACAGTGGGCTGACGGTGTTCATCGTGTCCCTGCGGACACCAGGGCTCGAGATCGTGCCGATCCGACTCGTTTCGGGCCAGACCGGGTTCTGTCAGGAGTTCTTCGACGACGTGCGGGTGCCGCGCGACAGCGTTCTCGGCGACGTCAATGACGGGTGGAACGTTGCGTCGCGTCTGCTCGTCCACGAGCGCAATGTTCTCAACGGGGGCTCGGAGTACTGGCTCCCGCCAGGTGGCTTCGGCCCGCGCGCTGGGGCCGAGACCGTTCGCCGCCGTGACGATCTCGTCGAGGAGGCCGTCTCCAGGGGTGACGAGAAGGATGCGTACGTGCGTCAGCTCGTTGCCGAGGCGTATATCAACGCCAAGGTCGGCGCGCAGCTCGGGCCACGAATCACGGCCGCCATGCGCAAGGGCCTGATGGCCCCGGCGGCCAGCTCGATCCTCAAGTTGATGAACTCGGAGAATGGGATCCGCCGGTCGGACATCACAGCAGTGCTGGCGGGTTCGTCGATGGCGGCGTGGACGCCAGGCGACATTAGCGCTGCGGGTCGGGGTCTTGGCTATCTCGCGCGCCAAGCGGGTGCTCTCGTTAGCGGCACCAGCGAGATACAGCGAAACATCATCAGCGAACGCGTCCTCGACCTTCCCCGGGAGGCCGCTCCCGACCGCGTACTTCCTTTCAAAGAGGTCCGGCACAACTCGATGCCGTCCCGGCGCCGATGACAGGCACCAACAACGCTGCCTGAGTAGGTCGCGTCCGCAAGAGTCAGGAGTCGAAGCGGACAGTTCGATGAGCCAGGCGTCGGTGTACAGCGGCCTGAGCTCGGCAATCGCCGTGGCCCGATGATGCGGTCGACTCCGGAACGGCGGGGACTTTCGTTGGCGCACGCCCTGATCCTCCTATTGACTGGATCCCATGGAGACATGGGATGCAGTCCGGAGCCGCCGAAACGTGCGGACGTTCACCGAGCAACCGGTTCCGGCCGAAGCGCTGGAACGGATCATGCAAGCAGCGTGGCGGACGCCATCGGGGTCCAACCGTCAGCTCTGGGCATTCGTGCTGTGCACCGATCCCGACGTCATCTCGGGCCTGTCGGAAACCTGGCAGGGCGCGTCATGGATCGGCCAGGCGCCGGCCGCCATCGCGCTGCTCAACCCCAAGGACCCGGACGGCGATGGCAACTCCAAGATGCGGGAAGTCATGCAGTACGACCTTGGGCAGGTGTCCATGTCAATCATGCTGACCGCTGCCGACCTGGGGATCGGGAGCGGCCAAGCCGGCATCATGAACCAGACGAAGACACGTGAGGTGCTCGAGTTCCCGGCGGAGTGGTACTGCGGATGGGTGGTCGCACTCGGCCATCCCGCAGACCGCCCGCTGAAGCCGATCGTCAAACCGAACCGGAAACCGTTCGACGAGGTTGTTCGCTACAACCGTTGGTGATTTGGATCGTCCAGCAAGCAGGCATTCTCCGGCGCGGAGGGCCGGTCTCCGTCGCCATCGGACCTCTCTGCACGTAGCCAACCGTTCGCCAGCGCGCCGGGCGTCAATCCTGGTCACTACCCTGCGAGTAGTCGGGGCCGTGGAGCATCCCGACCGGTGCGAGCGCCGAGGCCGAGGCGGACCACAGGAGGTAGCCATGCCGGCAAGGGGAAGTGCGGAGTGGAGAGGCGACGTCCCGACGGGCACCGGCACGTTCACCGCCGGCGACACCATCAGCGGAGGATTCACGTTCAAGTCCCGCTTTGAGGACGGTCCGGGCTCCAATCCCGAGCAGTTGATCGCGGCCGCGCACGCCGCGTGTTTCTCGATGGCCCTCTCCAACATCCTTGCGCAGGCGGGGAACCCGCCTGACTCGGTGCACACCGACGCCACCGTCACTCTGAGACCGGTCGATGGGGTGCCGACGATCACCAAGATCGCGCTGGTCACCGTCGGCCGGGTGCCGGGTCTCGATGAGGTTGCGTTCGTCGAGCACGCCAAGGCGGCGAAGGCCGGGTGCCCGGTGAGTCGTGCGCTGGCCGGCGTGCCCGAGATCACCCTCGAAGCCTCGCTCGGCGGGTAGAGGACGCCGATCCCGATCAATTGGGAGCACGAATGTCAGATGACAAGGTGGCGGCCGGACCGGCGGGGGAACCGGTCGAACGCGTCCGGCGTGACGACACACCGCCGGCCCCGGCCCCCGAACTTCGGCCCCTACTCGGTGAGTCACAGCTGACCGCCCTCCGTCTCTACGGCGCCGAGGTGGAGGTCAGCGCTGGTGACGTGCTCTTCGCCGATGGCGATCCGAGCTATGACCTCATCGTCATCCTCGAGGGCACCGTCGAGATTGTCGAGCACTTCGGCAAGCCGACCGAGGAAGTGGTCATCTCCTACGGCGAGCGGGAGTTCCTCGGGGAGAAGGGCCTGCTGACCGGTCAACGGGTGTACCTGACAGCCGTGGTGCGGAACGCCGGCCGTGTGCTGCGCGTGCCGGTTGAACAGTTGCGGATCATCATGGCCCAGGAGGCCGACCTCAGCGAGTACATCCTGCGCGCCATGCTCGTTCGCCACACCAGATTGACCGAACGCGGCTCGGGACTCACCCTGGTCGGCTCCCGGTTCGATCGCAACACCCGGAGCCTGCTCGAGGTGCTCGCCCGGAACCGCATTCCCTTTCGATGGCTGGAGCTGGAGGGGACGGCCGAGGCCGAGGACCTGCTGCGTCTCCTCGACATCCCGCTTTCGGACTTGCCGCTCGTCGTGCTGCCCGGCGATTCGTTGCTGCGCAATCCGAACAGCCAAGCCCTCCTCGACGCGCTGGGTCTCGCCGCGAAGCCGGGTAAGGACAAGAGCGAAATGTGCGACCTCCTCGTCATCGGCGCCGGTCCTGCCGGTCTGGCCACCGCGGTCTACGGGGGGTCGGAAGGGATGAGCACGGTGCTCGCCGAGGCGACCGCCATCGGCGGACAAGCCGGCACGTCGTCGCGCATCGAGAACTATCTGGGTTTTCCGGCCGGTCTGTCGGGTGAGGAGTTGGCGGAACGAGCAGCCCTGCAGGCCGAGAAGTTCGGGGTCCGGACGAAGCTGGGGGCACGAGCCGTCTCGTTGTCCTCGGATGGCGACTCGCATCACGTGCAGTTTGAGGATGGCGAGGTGCTCGCGGCGAAGTCGCTGATCCTGGCCACCGGCGCGCGCTACAACCGGCTTCCGGTGGACCGGCTCGGTGAGTTTGAGGGTGTCGGTGTCTACTACGCGGCGACCCAGATGGAAGCGAAGGCGTGCGCTCCTGACCCGGTGGTGATTGTGGGCGGTGGAAACTCGGCGGGCCAAGCGGCTCTCTTCCTGGCCCGTACCTGCACCCATGTGCAAATCGTCATACGGGGAGCGGATCTCGCCAGTTCGATGTCTCGGTACCTGATCGACCAAATCGAGCGTGATTCCCGGATCACCGTTTCTCCACACACCGAGGTCGTCGGCCTGCTCGGTGAGCGGCGGCTCGAAGGTGTCACGCTGCGCGACAACACATCTGGTCGGAGTTTCACCCAACCCAGCCGTGGTCTCTTCGTCTTCATCGGCGCCGCGCCCTGCACCGAGTGGTTGAACGGGCAACTCGCCGTCGACGATCATGGCTTCTTGCTCACCGGCGCAGACGTCCCAATGGTCGCTCTTGAGAATCCCAATCTCGTGCCCCTGACCCTCGAGACGAGTCGGCCCGGCGTCTTCTGCGTCGGCGACGTACGGAGCCGTTCGATCAAACGCGTGGCGACCGCCATCGGCGAGGGGTCGATGGCGGTGCGGTTGGTCATTGACCGTCTGGAGACGACCGGCGTTGCGGTCGGCGACCCGGTACGAACCGATGCGTGAGTTGCGGCGTGGTCGGCCTGGAGGCAGGTTCAGATGACTTGGGGCGGTCATGACCGCTAGCCAGATCGATCCGGCTGTGCCGCCGAGTGGCGTGGGCTGCATTGAGTGCCTGCAAACCGGGGGGTGGTGGTTCCACCTCCGTCGCTGTGCCCTCTGTGGCCACATCGGATGTTGCGACACATCGCCGAGTCAGCACGCCACCGGGCACGCGCACGCGACCGGTCACGCGGTGATCCAGAGCTTCGAGCCGGGGGAGGACTGGTTCTGGGACTACCGCACCCAATCGGTCGTCGAGGGCCCGGTGCTCGCGTCTCCTCGACACCACCCCAGCAATCAGCCAGTGCCGGGCCCCGCGGGGCGCGTTCCGCGAGACTGGGAACGGCACCTTCATTAGTCGGCGCTGACGAGGGGCGCCTCGGAACCCGAGGTGCAGCGATCGCGTCACCTTGGGAAGATGGTTCGGATGCTCGAGAGGAGGCGGTGACGGCATGACCAACGACGTTCCGAGATGGTCCATGCGGGCGGTTGTCGTGAGCGTCAGGGATCTCGACCGCTCGTCGGCCTTCTACCAGGAGATCATGGACGTTCGAGAGGTCTCTCGGGACGGTCAGATGGCGGTTCTGAGTGGCGACCTGATCCCTGGCTTCTCGCTGTACCTGAGAGAGGCACACCGCAACGCCGTCCATTCGGGACAGGCTCTGGGCGTCCGGGCCTTTTCCTGCGACGTGGGGTCCTTCGCCGAACTCGACCGGGTAGAGGCTCGCCTTCGAGAGCGCGACGCATTTCGAAGCCGCCAATTCATCGATGACGCCCAGCGGTTCGAGATGGTCCAGGGCCAAGACCCCGACCGACTGTCGCTCGTCTTCGTGGCGCATGAGACCGACCTGCCGCTTACCGACTATCGCCACGCGATGGCGAGGCTGTACGCGATCGATCTGTGACAACGAGGCGAGACCCATCGCTGCGGCCTCTCGGCCGTCCCCGATGCCCCGAACGGCGAGAAGCGCAGAGACAGGGGTGAGCAGGAGAAGACGCGTTCAGGCCGCCTCGGCTCTGATGGTGACGTCACGATCGGTCGGTCGGATTAGCGGAGGTGAATCGCATCGACATCCATCAGAAGCCGCGGCACTGACGAGTCCCTACCCTCGCCGTTGAACAACGCCCATCCGGGTTGCCAGCAGTCGGGCGCAGAAATGCAGTGGTGCCGCCAAGTCGATATGCGAGGCAGTTTCCTGCCGCGCGAGACGGGCGATACATTCGGGCCGGACCGACGAATGGAGACACAGTGGCGGACGTGGCCGTGCTGGGTGGGGGACCCGCCGGGTTGGCGTCGGCGATTCTGCTGGCGCAGCAGGGCCTGGACGTCGTGGTGCTCGACCGGGACGAATCCCCGCCTGATGACTCGGAAACGGCATGGGAGAGCTGGGAGAGGCGGAGCGTCGGGCAGTTCCGCCTGGTTCACTACCTGCAGCCCGGCGGCCGGGCACTCATCGAGGAACACCTGCCGGCCGTCTTCGGCGAGTTGCAGGAGGTCGGCGCCCTTCGGTTCAATCCCGCCGCGGCAGCGGCCCGCCACCTCCCGGACCGGACTGCGACAGACCTCGATCTGAGCCGGTTCGAGACACTCACGACCTGCCGGCGCCCGCTCATCGAGTTCGCGTACGCGACTGCGGCAAGGAAGACGCCTGGCATTGATATCCGCTACGGCTGCCCGGCCACTGCCCTTGTCACTGGCACCGAGGTCGTTCCCGGTGTGCCGCACGTCATCGGGGTGCGCACCCAGTCGGGCGAGATGATCGACGCGCGGGTTGTGGTCGACGCGGCCGGACGACGTTCGCCGCTCTCAGCCATGATCGAAGCCACCGGCGGGCGACGCCCGCCGGAGCATGCCTTCGAAGCAGGCTTTGTTTACAACACGCAGTACTACCGGAGCTCGGAGCTGCCGGAGCCACGCGACGACCTGTTGTCGGCCATCGGTTCGATGTCGGTCCTGACCCTCCCGGGCGACAACGGATGGTGGTCGGTGACCCTCTACCACTCGCCGAAGGACAAGCAGATGCGCAAGGTGCGTGACCCCAAGACGTTCGAGCGGGTCCTCCGTGCGCTGCCCAACCATGCCCACTGGGTCGATGGCGAACCTCAGGGCGACATCTTCTCCATGGCTGCCACGGCGAACACCACACGCGACTTCATGGTCGACGGGACGCCATGCGCCACCGGGGTCGTTCCACTCGGCGACGCATGGGGCTTCACCAATCCGTCCATCGGGCGGGGCATCACTCTCGGCTTGATGCATGTCGTCGACATGGCGCCCGCCATCGCCGAACACATCGACGACCCGCGCCAACTCGCGGACGAATGGGAGCGGCGAACCGGAGACCGGCCAGCTCGATGGCATGCCTCGACGGTCGACTTCGACCGCCTCCGCGCTCCGCAGGTCGATGCGTTGAGGCAGGGCCTGGGCGACCCTTTCGATCCCTCGGATCCGAGCGTGGCCGGGCCGCGCGCGTTTGCGTCAGCTGCGCACTACGACCCCCAGGTGCTTCAGTGGTTCTTCGAAGTGACCGGCTGTTTCAGCCTGCCCGACGACGTGATCGCCCGCGAAGGAGTCCTGGATCGGGTGCTCGAAGTGGCGCTATCGAACCCGCCGTATTCGTCGCCTGGACCGAACCGGGCCGAACTGGAGGCAATCCTTGCCTGACGTATCCGGGACGCGAGCCGTCTTCGTGCACGGCAATCCAGAGACGGCTGCGATCTGGGGACCACTCCTCGCTGAGCTGCAACACCCCGACGCAGTCACCCTTTCTCCCCCCGGCTTCGGCGCCCCGGTCCCTAACGGCTTCGGAGCCACAGCAGACGAATATGCGGCGTGGCTCGCGTCGGAGCTCGACCAGCAGAGAGCACCGATCGATCTGGTAGGCCATGACTGGGGCGGCGGCCACGTCATGCGTATCGCGATGGAGCGGCCAGACCTGATCCGGTCGTGGGCGATGGACATTGCCGGCTGCTTCGCCCCTGACTACGTGTGGCACGACCTGGCCCAGGTGTGGCAAACGCCAGGTGCGGGTGAGGAGGCGGTAGCCGGCCTGGCGTCGCTGCCGGTGGCCGACAGAGCGTCGATGTTCGAGTCGCTCGGGATGACGCCCGATATCGCCCACGCCGTGGCGGAAGCCAGCGACGACACCATGGGCGGCTGCATCTTGTCGCTCTACCGGTCGGCTGCCCAGCCAGCCATGTCTCGTCTCGGAGAAGCCCTCGGCGCCGCGGCGGCCCGTCCCGGCCTGGTGATCATCCCCACCGAGGACGGGTACACCGGCGGCGAGGAGCGGGCGCGCTGGTCGGCAGGGCAGGCCAAGGCCGAGGTGACCGTGCTACCGGAACTTGGTCACTGGTGGATGATCCAGGATCCCGCAGCCGGCGCCGCTGCGCTCAGGAAGTTCTGGAACTCCTTATAGAGACTCGGTCCGGATCGCGGCCCTCAGGCTCCACGGGGTCCTGGCGGGTCGATCGAGCGCCTACTTGCCGTCTCGCAGTACGAGCACGGGACAATGCGCATTCGTCACGCAGTGCTCGCTCACCGATCCGAGCAACATGCCCGCGAACTCCCCATGGCCGCGGCAGCCCACGACGAGCAGCTGTGCCCCTTTCGACGCACCGACCAATGCGACCGCCGGATGGCCCTCGACCACGGTGGAGTGGATGTCGACGTCCGGGTGGGCTGCGCGCACCGTCACAACGGCGGCATCGAGCACCTTGGCCGCGTCCTGCGCCGGGTTCCATTCGGTCGCAAACATGAACGGTGCTCCGTACGAGGTAGGCCACTCCCAGGCCATCACCAGTTCGAGTGACGATCCCGTGAACTTCCCCTGGCGCGCCGCCCAGTCCAAAGCGGCCAATGAGGACGGCGAGCCGTCAACTCCAACAACGATCCGGCCGGTGTCGCTTGTTGCACCCGTCATCTCCGACTCCTCCGATGTGATTCGTCACTTGAAATCCGGCACGCTACCGGGTCTGGCGCTGGCGCAGTCCGGCACCGCACCGCGCCGCTCGCTTCTGCCTACCGTCGCAGCGGCACCTGCCACGTGATCGACGTCCCGCCAGTCTCCGGACTCTCGACGATGAGCTCGCCCCGGAACTTCTCGGCTCGGTGGCGCATGTTCGACACGCCGAGCCCGCCCTCGCCCACATGGCTATTGCTGATTCCACGGCCGTCATCGACAACCGCGAGACGGCACACCCCATCACTCACGCCAAGAGACACGGTGAGCTCCGTCGCCTCGGCATGGCGCCCGACGTTGGTGACTGCCTCGCGCACCGTCGCCAACAGGTGTTCGGCGATCTCGTCGGGGACAGCCGAGTCGATCGGGCCGTCGAATGTGACCTGGATCTCGAAGCCCACGACGGGGGTGAGATCGCGAATGAGTGACAGGACGCTCGAGCGAAGCCCTGCTGGGGGACCGCCCGAGGCGAGCTCGAAGATGCTCGAACGAATCTGGCGGATCGTGTCGTCCAGGTCCGAGATGGCCTGCTGCAGCCGGTCGGCCAAACCGACCCCCGCGGCGGGTCCGGACATGCTCTGCAACGACAGCCCGACTGCGAACAGGCGCTGGATGACGGTGTCATGGAGATCCCGAGCCAGCCGATCGCGTTCCTCGAAGACCGCCACCTCTTGGACCTGCTGGTGCAGCCGGGCGTTCTCGATCGCAATGCCGGCCGCCAGGGCAAGAGTCTCGGTCAGCGCTTCGTCGTCGCGGGTGAACTCGGACCAACCGACCTTGTTGGTCAGATAGAGATTCCCGTAGATCTCGCCGCGTACCTTGATCGCCACCCCCAGGAACGAGGCCATGGGTGGGTGATTGGGCGGGAAGCCGTAGCTGTCGGGGTGAGAGCCCAGATCGGTGAGCCGCAAGGGATGGGAGTCGCGGATGAGTAGTCCCAGTACTCCCCGACCCGTCGGGCGAGCTCCGATGCGCGTCTCGTCGTCGTCGGTGAGTCCGACGGTCACGAACTCGGCGAGAGCGGTGCGCTCCTGGTTCAAGACGCCGAGCGCCCCGTAGTGGGCCCCCGTCATCGAACAGGCCTCCTCGATGACGTGGCGCAGCAAGGCCGGGAGCTCCAGATCGGCCTCGAGCAGCAGCGCCGCCTCGAGCACCCGACGGAGCTTGACGGGATCATCGATTGAGCGATACGGCACTGGAGGGAACAGTAGCGGGGACGTTTCGCCACGTTCCACGCCCTCGGCCATCCAAGGCACAGCTGACCAGGGCATTCAACGGACGATCGAGAGGGAAAGAGTTGCTCTCGGGCCGCTGGGTTGGGAGGATGGGACCGAGTGACCTTGGGCGTGTTCCTCCTCGACGACCACGAGGTGGTCCGGTCCGGTCTCCGGTCGCTCTTCGAGGTTACCGACGACCTCGTCGTCGTCGGTGAAGCCGGCACGGTGGCAGACGCGTTGATACGGATACCGGCGACCCGTCCCAACGTGGCGATCCTCGACGTCCGGCTTCCCGACGGGAGCGGCGTCGAGGTCTGCCGAGAGATCCGCTCGCAGTTCCCCGAGATCGCCTGCGTGATGCTGACGTCCTGCGCGGACGACGAGGCGCTCTTCGCGGCGATCATGGCCGGTGCGGCCGGCTACGTGCTCAAGCAAATCACCGGAACCGATCTGGTGAACGACGTTCGCAGAGTGGGTGCTGGACAGTCGTTGCTCGACCCGGCGGTCACCTCGCGGGTCCTCGACCGGCTGAAGGAAGGTCCCAAGGAGGACGCCCGGTTGGCGGGTCTCACTCCCCAGGAACGGCGGATCCTCGATCTCATCGCCGAGGGACGGACCAACCGCCAGATCGCCGACGCCATGTTCCTCGCCGAGAAGACCGTCAAGAACTACGTTTCGAATCTCTTGGCGAAGCTAGGCATGGAACGCAGAACGCAGGCTGGCACCTACGCAGCGCGCCTCGAGGAACGGGCGGCCCAGTCGTCCCGACGCGACGCTGGTGGAACCTGACCGCCGGCTACCCTTCGGCCCCGACGAACCCGTCGCCGTCGAGACCATCGATACGGGGACCCCGCGCCACCGAGGCGCGCTCGAGCCCGCAGTCGCTGGACGCTCGGTTGCACAAAATGCTGCGGACCGCGCTCGATGGTGTGCCGACGCGCCAGCACGATGAGGGACACGTCGTAGGACAGCTGCTCCGCCAGGGCCGACGAGGCCGCATAGATGATCGTCACCAGCCTCGTGCCGTCGAGTGGGTCGGGAGTGCAGGTTGGTCGGCGGACAGAGGCGCAATCGCCCTGGGAACGCGGTCAGGCTCCCAGACCGTGTTGGGCAGCTCGCCCGAGTATGCCGACCACCCGCTCGGTCACGCTGGCGGGCGAGATCTCGGACAAGTGCCAGGGCAGGGTCTGCTGGCTGACGCCCTGCTTCTGCCACATGTCCCCCTCCCACACGTTCACTCGACGGTGAGCGACGTCGGCGTCGAGCTGGAGGAAGGGATTGCGGTCCTGGTGCGGTTCGGCCGACATCTCTCCCTCGAGTGACATCCAGAGCGTGAGCCGCGGCCCGTGCACAGCGTCGGGCCGACGCTCCCACAGAATCCCGTCCCCCCCGTCGCTCCGAAGGCGTTGGACCACGGCGTCGAGCGTCGGTTTGAGCACGCGCTCTGAGATGTCCTCGAAGTCCGCCAGGAATCTGTCCATCGCTAGCAGACGCATGCGGCCAAGTTCTTCGATGGACCCGATCATGTCCCAGACGAACTCATCGCGGTTTCGGTGTGTCTGGTCCAATATTTGACATCTCGTTTC